>VAOX01005862.1_pt1 | contig 32912 bp, 30 predicted proteins | sample 3393891 | NCBI WGS metagenome assembly VAOX01 (sample SAMN08290429, study PRJNA428436) | hydrothermal vent metagenome | isolation source: Deep-sea hydrothermal vent chimney | place: Indian Ocean: Southwest Indian Ridge | depth 2822 m m
GCGCAAAGTCTTCACTTCTTTACGCCGTTGCTTTAACTCATGCCGCTCATTCGCTGACAAAACTTTTCCTTCAAGCTGGGCTTCAACTTTATCTTTCCAGCGATACAGTATATTGCTGGCCACACCCAGTGATTTCGTGGCTTCCAGGACGCTATAACCTTGATCTCGTACCAGGCCTACCGCTTCTTCTTTAAATTCTTTAGAATATTGTTTGTAGGTTCGTTTCTGACTCATTATGACACCTTAATTGTTGATAATTATTCTCTCTTATTAAAGTGTCCGGTGCTATTAGACCACTACAGCCTTTAAGACCATCAACACAGGCAATTAAGATATCTTTAACACCCCGGTTCTGAAGTTCGGTGAGTACGTTTAGCCAGAACTTGGCCCCTTCATTTTCAGACAACCACATGCCCAGTAGTTCTTTTTGGCCTTCAAGATTAACGCCCAGCGCCAGGTAGACGGACTTATTGATAACGCGTTTATCCTGACGGATTTTTAGGCCGATGCAGTCCAGATAAACGATGGGATAAATCGCATCAAGTGGCCGTGCTTGCCATTCGGTCACTTTGTCGATGACGGCATCCGTTATTTTGGATATGAGCGCTGGTGACACATCGGCATCGTAGAGGTCTTTAAACGTGTCAGCGATGTCTCGTGTCGATAAACCTTGCGTATAAAAATGCATGACCTTGTCTTCCACAGAAGGCATGCGACGTTGGTTTTTCTTAACTAATTGTGGTTCAAAATCACCGTTTCTATCACGAGGCGTGTCGATCTCAAACTGACCATCTTCTGTCTGGATGGTCTTGCTGGTGTAGCCATTGCGGCTATTATCTGATCTTGTAACTTCGTTTTTATCGTAGCCCAGGTGATCATCTAGTTCAGCATTCAGTGCTGCTTCAATGGTGATCTTGGATAACATCTTCGTGAGCTGGCTCAAATCGTGCTCAGTTTTAATGTTTTTGGCTGCCTCTTTGGCAATGGCGAATAAATCTTCTTTTTTCATCTGCTTATCCTCTCCTAGTTGGAGTGTATGATAAACAGTTACACAGATTTATTTACAGTCTCCTTACGTGGGATGAGTATTTCAGGATCGACTAACTATTCACCGCAAATTTCTGTTCTAGATACTGATTAATTGCGGTGGATTCGTACAGCCATTCCACCGCGCCATCGGCAGTGGTTATTTTTAGACAAGGCACCTGATATTTACCACCATCAGTGATTAGTTCCTGATTCCATTTCGGATTATTACGTGCGTCACGTTTTTCTATACTTAAGGCCAGGCGGTTAACCTGACGGCGGGTTTTTACACAAAAAGGGCATTGTTGAAAGTGATACAGAACCATGTTTTCTGTCTGTTTATTAACTTCAGTCTGTGCTTCAGATGAGCGTTGCACTGGTTTTGGACGTGTTACCCAGTCAGTAAAAATTATGATTTGGCCTAAAACCCAACGTATTGGTTTAAAAATAAAACTCATTTCTTTCTCTCACTTTTAATAGTTATTAGCAAATTTACCATGCGCTTGTAAATCTGCATGATAAGACGAACGCACCATTGGACCACTGGCAATGTGTTTAAATCCGATTGCCATGCCAATTGTGTACAATTTTTTAAATTCTTCCGGCGGAACATAACGTGCTACCGGCAAATGATGTTTACTGGGCTGTAAATATTGCCCCAGTGTTAACATATCCACATTATATGCTCGCATATCTTCCATTACTTCGACCACTTCATCCAGACTTTCGCCCAGACCCAACATTAAACCTGATTTAGTCTGAATAGCCGGTTGTTTTTGTTTAAACTGGTTTAATAAATCCAGTGACCACTGGTAATCTGCACCTGGTCGACATTGTTTATATAATCTCGGAATGGTTTCAAGATTGTGATTAAACACTTCCGGCGGTGAAACCTGCATAATTTCTAGCGCTACCTCCATACGACCACGAAAGTCTGGCACCAGTATCTCAATTTCAATGTCAGGATTTAACTTACGTATATTTTCAATACAGGCAACAAAATGTGCTGCACCGCCATCACGCAAGTCATCACGGTCAACCGAGGTAATGACAACGTAATGCAGATTCATTGCCCGAATGGTTTCAGCAAGATGCAATGGTTCCTCTTCATCCAGTGGGTTGGGTCGACCATGACCAACATCGCAGAATGGACAACGGCGGGTACAGATGTCGCCCATAATCATAAAGGTCGCCGTGCCTTTGCCAAAACATTCACCTAGATTCGGACAGGCCGCCTCTTCACAAACAGTATGTAATTTTTGCTCACGCAAAATAGCTTTAAGCCTTTTCACATTAGGGTGAAAGGGCAGTTTTACACGAATCCAGTCGGGTTTACGCAAACGCTCAGTGGGTTGCTTTACCTTTATCGGGATGCGTGCCACTTTCTCAGCACCTTTATGTTTTTCACCTGTGACAGCGCGCGAAGATCTTTTAAGCGTCATAATATTACTTTAATCTGTTTAACAGTTGTTGCTGCAAGTCCAAACTTACCTGTTTAAAATCAACCGCATCAATATATTCACTGAGTTGAGTGACCTGCAATGCTTTATAGCCACAGGGGTTAATCCGGCTGAATGGTTCAAGATCCATGTCGATATTTAACGCCAGGCCATGAAAACAGCAGCCTTTTCTCACCCGTAGACCAAGTGCGGCAATTTTAGCATTATTTACATACACACCGGGCGCATTACAGCGGGAAGACGATTCAATGTCATACTCAGCCAGTAAGCCAGTCACACTTTCTTCAAGCAGTGTCACCATAGCGCGGATGCCAAGTTTCAGCCGTTTTAGATCCAGCAAAGTATAAACCACCAGCTGGCCTGGCCCATGATAGGTAACCTGCCCGCCCCGATCAGTATTGATAACAGGGGTATCTCCCGCATTTAATACATGCGATGGATCCCCGTTTTTGCCTAGAGTAAACACCGGTGGATGTTGTAAAAACCAGAGTTCGTCAGGCGTATTGCTATCACGTCTGTCAGTAAACTGTTGCATTGCCTGCCAGCTCTGCTGATAGTTCAGTTCAGTATAAAAACGACTTACAACATCCATTCAAGTAGACACGGTAGTTAGAAAGATTAAAGTGCTATCGAAACATGCTCGCACGCTGATAATTCCATATAAATAGCATCCAGCTGTTTTTTACTGTGTGCGGTAATCATCACCGTGATGGCAGTATAATTACCTTTTTTGCTGGATCTGGTAGTCACCGCACTTTCACTCATGTCTTTCACATGACGGCGCAAGATGCCAATAACTGCGGCTTCCATTTCATCGCAACCTGGCCCTATTGCTTTAACAGGAAACTGACAGGGAAATTCGAACAGGGTTTCAACTTCATCCTCTGCAACCGGCTGGAATGCTTCTGTACAGTTTGGGATGACGGTTTTAGCCGGTGTTTTATGGTCTTTTTTATCGCTCATGACTGCTCTAGCATCTGTTTTTTCTGTTGATACCACGTCATCATACGCTTCCACATAGGGCCTGCAACACCGCCTGAGATAATCGTTTCATCCAGCTTTACCAGTGGCGCAATTTCGCGTGTTGAGCTGGTTAGCCAGATTTCATCCGCCGCAAATAATTCAGCCTGTGCGACCGGACGTTGAATGACTGGAATGGCGTTTTCATGTGCCAGATCAATCACAATTTCACGCGTAATACCAGCGAGTAACTGGTGTCCGGTCTGTGGTGTAATTAATGTATTATTCTGGATCAGAAAAACATTACTCGCCGTACCTTCTGTGACATAGCCGTGTTTGACTAAAATCGCATCGTCCACATTCGCGGCTGTTGCCTGCTGACGCAAAATAACGCTACCCACTAATGAAGTGGATTTTATATCACAGGCATCCCAGCGGAAGTCTTCAAGGGTAACGGCTTTTATGCCGGCAGCCATAACCGATAAATCGATTCTTTTTAAGGCGAGAACCATAATAAAAAGTGTCGGCGGATACGCAGGCTTTATGGCTAGATCTCTTATTGGATAAGCGCCTCTTGATATCTGTAAATATATTGCACGGTTTTCACCCGGATTTTTTTCAAGCAGGAGAGCAAGCTGTTGCTTCAGACTGGCATCACTAATCGGTTTTTCCAGACTGATACGATTAAGGCTATTCTGCAACCGTAATAAATGTTCATCCAAGCGTAATAAATTTTTACCAAACACGGGAATGACTTCATACACGCCATCACCAAATAAAAAACTACGGTCAAGCACTGATACCTGTGCTTCGGCAACAGGAATAAAGTCACCGTTTAAATAAACAATCTGTGGATGTTCTGCCATACATGATTACTCCAACATATGGAGAAAATAATCTTTGGTAACTTGAAACAGATTACCTTTTTTAACTGACTCCAACGCTATTAACGGTACGCTATCAATCGTTTTATTGTTCAGCGTGATTTTCACTTCGCCCAGCACGCTGCCTTTTTTAACCGGTGCTTCAATCGTTTTATCTACATTCATTGACGCTTTCAGGTTTGTGTAACTACCTCGTGGAATGGTGATGTATAAATTTTTCGCCAGGCCGAGTTGAATAGTTTTCACTGCTCCACTCCAGATGCGGGGGTGTGATAGCATTTTGTCGGCTTTATATAACAGGTGGGTCTCAAAGAACCGGAAGCCGTAATTGAGTAAAGACTGGCTAACTGTCGCGCGCGCTTTTTTACTTTTCGTCCCCAGTACAACAGAAATTAACCGCATACCATCTCGTTTCGCTGAGGTAACCAGGCAATAACCTGCTGACTCAGTATGGCCAGTTTTCAGGCCATCGACACTTTTATCCCACCACAATAACTTATTACGGTTATATTGTTTGATGTGGTTATAGGTGAAAACTTTATCTGCATATAATTTATAATGGTTCGGAAAGTTATGAATAATTGCTTTGGCCAGTTTAGAAATATCCCGAGCCGAGGTTAAGTGCGCCTTATTTGGCCAGCCAGTACAGTTAACAAAATGAGTATGATTCATGCCGAGCTTTTTAGCATACTGATTCATTAAGGAGACAAACGCATTTTCAGTGCCAGCAACATGTTCGGCCAGCGCCACCGCAGCATCATTGCCTGATTGAATAATCAGGCCTTTTAATAGTTCATGCACAGGCACTTTGCTGCCTACGTTCAGGTACATGCGTGAACCACCCATACGCCAGGCTTTATCACTAATAGTAACCATGTCGTCCATGTTCAGCCGTCCCGCTTTCAGTTCGTTATAGACGACATAGGCGGTCATTAATTTGGTAATGCTCGCTGGCTGGATTTTGCTATCAGCGGCCTTTTCTGCTAATACATCACCGCTCGAATAATCAATAAGAATATAATTTCTTGCGGCTACATCTGGCACCGCCGGGACTGGAATGCTAGCCTGTACGGGATTAATACCAGTAAGTAAAAATACCAGTAAAAGAAAATGCCGGAAACGTTTAAATGGGATAAAGAGACTGTTCAAAATTTAACTCGCTATACAAAAATGTTATAAATAAATGCCAGAAAAATACTTCTGTCATTGGTTTGCAGCCACTAAAAACGTAGCGACTTATTACTGAAACAGATGAAAAGGCTGCCTGATGTTCAAGACATGCTGTAAATACCTCCAGGTAAGCTCAACACCCGCATCCCTGCGGCTGACGATCCTGAACATCAGGTATCCTTTTCATCCATCCTGTTAGTAAGCGACTCAACCAGCAGAATCAGACCAGAAGGTTAATTATACGGGATTATCTTCAGGTGATGATGATTATGTCGCCTTAATTGGTCAAGAATTTGCGCAGCAACCCGTGTTGTGGGTAGCGGACCTATTCTTACTCGATAAAATGTTTTACCCTTGCGGCTCTCGATATGCAAGCGCACCTCGCTAAAACCCTCACCTTGCAATGCCCCTAATTGTTGTATTGCATTTTCCTCCGTTGCAAAGGCCGCAACCTGAACATAAATTTTACCTTCTTGTGTCGGTGGTTCGGCTAATGTGGGCAGGGTTACAGACCGTGTTGGTTGAGCATTAGTTTCTTTAGTGCGGGCATCAATAACGCGAATACGGACATTTGCTGTCCCTGTTCTGGTTACCCCAAGGCGGGTAGCTGCAGCATAAGACAGGTCAATAATACGGCCCGGGTGAAAGGGGCCGCGATCATTGACTCTGACAATGGCTTTGCGCCCATTATCCAGATTGGTAACTTCAACATAGATCGGTATCGGGAGTGTTTTATGTGCAGCCGTCATTGCGTACATATTATAGTCTTCACCGCTGGACGTTTTTTTACCGTGGAATTTTTTTCCATACCACGAGGCTATCCCTCTTTGTGTAAAACCCTTTGCAGAATGCATGACAAAATAGGTCTTACCTAATACTTTGTAGCTGTCTGGATTGCCATATTTACTTCTGTGAACAGGCCGTGGTACGGCATTTTTTATTTTATTCCAGGGGATGTTATATTGCGCTGGCGCACCATCCCTGACACTCACACAGGAAGACAGTAGAGCAGAAAAAAATAAAATAAATGTTACATAAAGAGCATACATAATGCCAATATTGATTCTTCTCTCATAGGGGTGCGCGGCTTATTTATTTTTTAATGCCTGACTTAGTTGAAATACCGCCATTGCATATAAAGCGCTATGGTTATAGCGTGTTATTACATAAAAATTTTTCAGCCCTAACCAGTATTCATTGCCTTTCTTACCTTCGAGTTTAAGCAACGTCGCCAGAGTATTATCTGGTAATTTCGGTACTATTGTGACACCTTCAGCACGCAGCTGTTTGACCGTAATATAAGGTTTTAGTTTGTTTTTATCAGGGACTACCGCAATATTTTTTACTTTTGCACGGAGTGCTATTACACCTCCCCTTTGCCAGCCGTGTGCGCTGAAATAATGCGCCACACTGCCAATAACATCGGGCAAACTGTGCCATAGATCGCGTTTTTTATCACCATCAAAATCAATAGCATAGTGGCGATAACTGCTAGAAATAAATTGTGGCATACCCATCGCTCCAGCATAAGAGCCGGTCATTTCATCAATATTAAGGTGTTCTTCTTTGGATAACAGTAAAAAGGCTTTCAGTTCTTTCCGGAAAAACTTTTCACGCGGTGGATAATCAAAGCTAAGTGTGGTTAATGAATCAAATACAGTGTATTTGCCCATATGTTCACCGTAGTAAGTTTCCACACCAATAATGGCGGCGACTATCTCTGCTGGCACACCATATTTCTGTTCGGTTTCTGCTAATAAGACATGGTTTTTCCGGATAAATTCTTTGCCCTTTTCAATCCGTTTTCGGCTCAGAAATATAGGTCGATATTGTTTCCAGGTCAGTGCTTTTTCCGCTGGTTTCGCAATTGATGTCAGTACGTTATCAAGACGTTTGGCGGTAGCAAACTGTTGTGTTAGCTGCGCCCTGTTAAAACCGTATTGTGTGACCATTTTGCTAATAAATGTCTGTACGTCTTTACGTTGTGCATAATTTGCAAAAGCGCTGATCGGTTGAACGCAGGTTAAAATTAAAATCAGCAGGGGGCCGCTAATTTTCAGGGTAAGGCGTTTATGAAGAATAGATTTTCTTGTTCCTTGACAACGATTCATGATTACCATTTTATAGTTAAACTGTTTTTACTGGGGGGCGGCTGTTCCGTAAATGGTGGGGTTTGTACGCAACATTTATCTCGATTTTATACTGGTGCCGGTGTTTGTACTCGGTATCAAAAAGCTGACCCTTTATTTTTTTACCAGCCGACGATTCGTGCTGATGGACATTAACATCCCAAATCCTGCCATCAGCGTAACCATGGATGTGCCCCCGTAACTTACCAGTGGTAGTGGCACACCCACGACAGGTAGAATACCTGAAACCATCCCTACATTGACAAATAAATAGACAAAGAAGGTCAGGCTAAGGCTACCGGCAAGCAAACGTCCAAAACTGTCCTGTGCATTTCCGGCAATATATAAGCCACGGACAATAATAAAGGCGTAGATGGATAATAAAACCACTGCACCCATGATGCCAAATTCTTCTGCAAATACTGAGAAGATAAAGTCTGTCGTTCGCTCGGGTAAAAAATCCAGTTGTGACTGGGTACCATTAAACCAGCCTTTGCCATAAATCCCCCCCGATCCAATGGCAATTTTTGACTGTATAATATGATAACCTGCGCCCAGTGGATCGCTTTCCGGGTTAAACAGGGTGAGAACCCTCTGTCGTTGATACCCATGCATAAAATGCCACAATACGGGGGCGAGTGCCAGCAGAATAATTAAACCTCCAAGCAGTACTCGCCAGCGTATACCGCCAAAATAGACGACAAAAAATCCTGCGGTAGCCACCAGTAATGCAGTACCAAGATCAGGCTGTAGTGCAATTAATACGGTTGGTACAGTAACCAGTAGCAAGGAAATGAGCAGTGATGAAAAACGTGGAGGGAAGTGTTTTTCGGATAAATACCACGCCAGCATCATCGGTGTGACCAGTTTCATCATTTCTGAAGGTTGAAACTTAATTACATACAAATTTAACCAGCGCTGTGCGCCTTTGCCGACATCACCCGCAAACAGTACCAGCATCAGCAATACAATGCCGATAGCAAAAAACCACGGTGCCCACAGGTAAAGCTGCTGTTGTGGAATCTGGGCAATCACAAACATCACGGTAAAAGCAATCGCAAGGCGGATAACCTGCCGCTCAATTAATGCCACTGAACCATCACCAGCGCTGTAAAGAATCGCCAGTCCAGCCGCCATTAATAACAACAGGCCAAACAAGAGTAATGGATCAATATGTAAAAAACGCAGGGTTCTTGCTGTTCGGCTTTGATAGTTGGAGTCAAAAAACGATGAGCTATTATTCAGCATGATTAGTTATTTAGCACCCTGGGTACTCGTGTATTTATGCATATAGTTTCTTATCAGGTCTCTGGCAATTGGTGCCATATGGCTACCATGTTCACCATTTTCTCCCACCACCGCAACGGCAAGTACGGGGTGTTCAACTGGCCCGAAGCCAATAAATAAAGCATGGTCGCGTAATTTTTTTGCCACGGTTTTTTTATCGTATTTTTTACCCTGCGCGATACCGAAAACCTGTGCAGTGCCCGTTTTACCTGCCATTTTAAATTTCATTCCCCAACCGGTTGCACGCGCAGTACCTCTGGCTCCATGAACCACCTGTTCCATCGCGTTATCAATTCGAGCCCAATTGTGTTTATCACTAAGCTGAATATAGTTGTATGGATCATTTATCGGGATGATTTTATCCCCATTTTTTACATGGATGGCATTGAGTAGACGTGGTTGAAAACGTTTACCCCGGCTGGCCAGGATTGCTGTTGCCACTGCCAGTTGTAGCGGTGTTACCAACATATATCCTTGTCCAATACCGGCGATTAAGGTTTCGCCGGGATACCATATTCTGCCGCGTGTTCTTTTTTTCCACTCTGTTGAGGGCAATAGTCCGCTACGTTCACCGACTAAATCAATCCCGGTTTTTTGTCCAAAGCCAAATTTTGTAAGAAATGCATGAATTTTATCAATGCCCATTTTATGGGCCAGTTTATAAAAATACACATCACAGGACTGTTCAATGGCCTTTTCAAAATTCACTTGTCCATGACCATATTTCTTCCAGTCTCGATATTTATGCCTGGTTTTGTCGCCGGGCAGTATGTAGTAGCCTTTGCAGGTTATTGTTTCGTTAGGAGTAATCGCATGCGTTTCAAGCCCCGCCAGTCCGATAAACGGCTTAATTGTTGAGCCGGGAGGATACTGCCCGTATATAGCACGATCAAATAAGGGTTTGTTTTCACCATGCTGCAATGCATTGTAATCCTTATGGCTGATGCCGTGCACAAAAAGATTAGGATTAAACATGGGTTTGCTGACAAAAACCACTACTGCACCCGTCTCTGGTTCAATCGCGATTACCGCGCCAGCGAGATCGCCCAATGCGGCTTCGGCCTGTTTTTGCAATTCTATATCCAGGTTTAAAATTAAATCATTGCCTGGTATCGGTGGTATCTTGCTGATAACGCGCAGTATTCGGCCCTGAGCGTTTACTTCAACGCGTTGTTGACCAACTGTGCCATGCAGTTCAGCTTCGTAATATTTCTCTAGTCCACTTTTGCCAATATAGCTTGAGCCGCGATAGTTCCCCACATTGATGGAACGTAAATCTTTCTCGTTAATGCGCCCTACATAACCCACGACATGCGATGCCGACTTACCCTGAGGATAGTACCGGCTTAAGCGGGCTTTCACCTCTACGCCTGGAAAGCGGTAACGATTAACTGCCAGCCGTGCGACTTCTTTTTCATCTAATCGGGTACGCAACGCAATGCTCTGAAATGGGCGTTTTACGCGTAACTGACTGTGAAAATTTTCCAGATCAGAAGCGCTCAGGCTGACAATTTTACCGAGCGCTTTTAATGTTGCATTCATATTCTTGACTTGTTCGGGAATAATTTCCAGATGATAGGTTGGAATATTTTCAGCCAGAATTACACCGTTGCGGTCATAGATAAGACCGCGATTGGGAGGCAGCGCCATCAGACGGATGCGGTTGTTTTCTGATAAGGCAGAGAAATGCGCGTAATCAATGATTTGCAGCCACGACAGACGAGCCAGCAAGGTGCCAAGTAATAACAGTGAAATTAATGCCGCAACAATGACACGTAATTTAAAAAGATGTGCCTCGTAGGCGTGATCCGAGACATAGGATTTATAAGACATACAACTCAGTTATAACCATAAATTAAGCGGCGTAATAGGCTATCGGGGTCTTTAGTGAGGATATTTAGTGAAAAATTAATCCGATAACAGTAAATTATACCGAGTTTACACTTATTAGAGGCTCGACAATTGTGCAGCAATTGATAGAATCTGCCTATCGTACCAATAATCACCAGTTTGATATAGTATCGATTATTGGTGAACAAGAAATAATATGATAATAACAAACAGGGCGGTACCACAATGGAGTGCTATTTATGAAGTTGATCCTGATAGGAGGGCCTGGGTCAGGTAAAGGCACGCAGGCCAAATACCTGAAAGAAAAATACCACATCCCTCAAATTTCCACTGGCGATTTATTGCGAGCTGCCGTTACGGCTCAAACCCCACTAGGCAGGCAGGCCAAAGCGATTATGGATGCGGGCCAACTGGTGCCAAATGACATTGTTATTGGCATGATTCGCGAACGTATTACCCGCCCCGATGCCGACCAGGGCTTTATTCTTGATGGATTCCCGCGTAATCTGGCACAGGCAGAAGCGTTGCATGATATTCTCGATAAACTGGGCAAACCCATTGATGCGGTTATGCTGTTTGAGGCGGATGCCGAGCTGTTGGTTCAGCGCATGACGGGCCGCCTGACCTGTATTTCCTGTGGGACTTTGTTTAACTTGTACACACAACCACCAGTGATTGATGATCAATGTGATGAATGTGGTGGAGTGTTGCAGCATCGTAATGATAATAATGGAACCAGTATCGAACACCGGTTGCAAATTTTTGAAGCACTTACTCAGCCTGTTAGTGACTATTACAAGCAACAGGGCGTGTTGCATGTTCTCGATGTACAGGGTGATATTAACGATGTTATCAAGCGCATTAAATCTGCCTTGCGTGGTTTGCGTTCCCGGCGTATTCCGGCTAAACCTATGCTGGTGAAAAAGAAATTGACGCATAAAGGCAAGCCTGCTGTCATCCACACAAAGGTTGAAGCACGCAAACCCAAACTTCGCCCACGCAATAAAATTAAAACGCTATCGGGCAATACCAAAGTCAAGAAAATTGAAATTGAAATTGTGCGACCCAAAGTTGTACGAAAATCTAAAACCGCAGTAAAAAAAATTGCGGCAAAAAAAGTAATAACTAAAAAAAGCATTAAATCAAACAACATTAAATCAAAGATTAGCACAACGGTAACCGATTCCGCCCACATTACCTTCGTTAAAACAGCGAATGATCAGACCCTTGGTCAGCAACTAAAATCATTAAAATCTGAGCTCAGAGTAACGAAAGACCAGCTGAAACAGGTTGTTGCCACCGAAAAAGCCTTGTTAAAAGCAGAAAAAAATAAAGACATGGCGCGCCAAAAAAGCTTAAAAGCAGAAATCGCACAACTAAAAAAAGTCCGCTAGGTAGAAAGCAGTCGGTGGTGCTATGTCACCAGCATATTATTACTGAAGCAGACAAAAAGGATACCTGTTGTTCAAGACACGCTGTAAATACCTCCATGCAAGCTCGACCTGCGGCTGACGGTCTTGGACAACAGGTGTTTTTTTATCCATCCTGTTAGTCAGTCGCCTGGTTCATGATGTCAGGGAAGTCCTGTAACCAGGTGGGCTATTGCGCTTCCCTGGGCAAAATCATATACCTCACCTTACATGCCGTTACCAAACATTTCATGATGGATTTCGGTAGTTTCACGCATGGTTTTTAATGCCACCCCATAACCATATAAAATATTTAATGCCCATGAAATTCGCTGTTTGAAATAAGCGTCTGCCTCCGCATCATTGTCCGTCGCTACTGGATTCAATATGGATTCAATATTGCGTAAGACTAATTGCTCTGGAATATAACAAAGGCGACTATTTTTATAACTGCTCATACGTAACTCGGCAACGGGATAAGCGCCGCCATCAGCAGATGATACGCTAACAATTAACGCGGGTTTATGACCAAGCTCAAAGCGGCCAAAAAGTAAAAAGAAATTTTTTAAACCGGATGGAACCTGTCCGTGCCATTCTGGTGATATGATCACAAAGGCATCACTTTCGGCTAGCTGTTTTTTTATTGGATTCAGTAATGTATTCCAGTTTTCATTGTCTTCCCAGACTTCCTGATCCCAAAGTGGCAATGGATTATTGGCCAATGAAAAAATGGAAGCTTCTACATTTGGTATGGAAGTATTTAGTGTTTTCTCAATATGGTGAGCCACTTTTTTACTTTGTGAGGGGTCACGGTGGCTGCCGCTAATAATCGTTATTTTCATTTTTTTATTCCCGATTTTTATTGTCGTGTTTAATATAGAAATTTTGTGTGTGTAAAGAAATCTAAGTGACCTCGGTTTAACGCTGTGCCTACACGATTAGTGTCGGCTCCTGCATTCTTGCAAACTGCTCACGTAGCTCCAGAATATGTTCTTCCCAATATTGATGGTGATTAAACCACGGAAATGCTAGCGGAAAAGCCGGGTCATGCCAGCGTTTTGCTATCCATGCGGCATAATGCATCATGCGTAGGCAGCGCAAGGCTTCAATCAACTGCAATTCTGTCGGATCAAATTCAGCAAAATCACTATAACCTTCAAGCAGGTCACAGAGTTGTTCGGTCATCTCCTGACGATCCCCAGATAATAACATCCATAAGTCCTGAACTGCCGGGCCATTACAACAGTCGTCCAGGTCAACAAAATGTGGCCCCTTGTCTGTCCACAGGATATTGCTGCGATGACAATCACCATGCAATCGAATGCTTGCAACGGTTTTGGTGCGCTCAAATTGTACCGTTATTTGCTGAATCAGGTCATTAACCAGGGTTTGATAGGCCACTTCAAGATAATCTGGGATAAAGTTATTTTCTATTAGGTACTGGCTCGGTTCAACCGCCATTCTATTTATATTTATATCGTGCCGGTGCTGAAATAATGCGCCCTGGCCAGCCGCATGAATCCGTGCAATAAAACGGCCGCACCAGACTCTATCCTCGCGTTTTTCCAGTTCTGGCCAGCGTCCGCCCTGCAACGGGTAAAGTGCGTATTGATAGCCGTTAAAATGGTGCAAAGTCTTGGTCTTAACTTTAATCGGTGCTACCACAGGAATTTCACGTTTGGCCAACATATTGGCAAAATCATGTTCCTCGGTAATGGCCGCACTGGTCCAGCGATCAGGGCGATAGAATTTAGCAATGATGGGGGTTGATTGCTCGATGTCGAGTCGATATACCCGGTTTTCATAACTGTTAAGTGCTAGCATACGACCACTACAATCATAACCACAGGCTTCAACGGCAGTAATTATGGTTTCTGGGGTTAGTTCGGTATAATCAATTCTTAATGCGGTTTTCACTGTCGGGGAATCTCTGGTAATACGTGCATATTTTATCTCAACGGCTATTGAATTATATTGATGGAACTTTTGATTAATCAGGTTAAATAATTAAAGGCTAATTATGCATGGCATCATACCACCTGACCCTGAAACCAGGGTATCAAATCTTGAATATGCGGTGGTTTATGTCCCTAAACGTAGCCGTAATCGGTTTGCCGCCAGCTGTGTTGAAATAAAAAGCTGTGCTGCCGAGGCGCTGGCTGCGGCTGACCCAGTTAACCGGTATTATGCGGCGCGCGTCAGTGGTCCGTCAAAATCATCCGAAAATCAGTGTATTTATTATCTGCTCGAATGGCTGAGGTGAATGGTTGGGGTAGTGTTTAAACTTTATATCTCCCTATGCATTGATATGTGGTTAGCGTGCTTGCTGGTGTTAAATGGTTTGTCTGTGGGCAGGTGTGACTTCAGATATATTTTATCTGGGGATAAATGTTGACAATGGCGTTAATGTGTATACAATCCCCTTTAGCTTGAAAGTATTTTTTATATTTATGCAACACCATTTCGATGTCACATCTGTAGCTCCTCGTCCTGTTTTTCATAATTTAATAACAACACATTCTGGCCAAATGGCTTTTATAAAAAAGCTTAATTATACTTAAATTTAATAGGATATAACTATGTCTACTACTACCGGTACCGTAAAATGGTTCAACGAATCGAAAGGTTTTGGCTTTATCGAACAGGAATCTGGGCCTGATGTATTTGCTCATTTCAGCGCTATTTCCAGTTCAGGGTTTAAAACGTTGAATGAAGGTCAGAAAGTTGAATTTACTGTTACTCAGGGCCCTAAAGGTCCTCAGGCAGAGAATATTGTCGCGATCTGATTTTGATTATGACTGCCCGTGCTGAACACGCGGGCCAGTCTGACTGCCGTTCAGGGCAGTGCGAAGGGCAGGGCCACAAGGTCTTGCCCTTTTTTTGTCAGTACGTTCTAATTAGTCATCCATAAATATGATCAATAAAATACGCTGCATGAACAAGACAAAGAATACTTTATGAAGTTTCCGAAACGCATCCAGCCGTTGCTTGATGATGGGTTGGTCGATGAAGTTATCAGTCAGTTGATGAGTGGCAAAGAGGCCGCAGTGTATATCGTGCGTTGCGGTAGCGAAATCCGTTGCGCTAAGGTTTATAAGGAGGTAAATAAACGTAGTTTTAAACAGGCCGTACAGTATCAGGAAGGCCGCAAAAGTCGGAATAGTCGGCGCGCTCGCGCTATGGAAAAAGGTTCTAATTTTGGTCGCAACCAACAGGAAGAGGCCTGGCAAAATGCCGAGGCGGATGCACTCTATCGTTTGGCTAATGCTGGCGTGCGTGTACCTAAATCCTATGGTTGTTTTGATGGCGTTTTATTGATGGAATTGATCACCAATGATGCAGGTGAGGTAGCGCCACGCCTTAATGATGTTTCTATGACGGCTGAGCTTGCACTGGAAGACCATGCCACGGTAATGCAGTACATAAAGCTTATGCTTTGTGCCGGTGTGGTGCATGGCGATCTGTCGGAATTTAATGTGCTGGTCGATGATTATGGCCCAGTTATCATTGACCTGCCTCAAGCTGTCGATGCGGCGAGTAATAATAATGCCTGGTTGATGCTGGAGCGAGACGTGAATAATATGACGGCCTATTACGGTCGGTATGCGCCTGAATTACTCGACAGTAAATACGCGAAAGAAATTTGGTCACTGTATGAAGATGGTGCTTTACATCCAGCCGCTGAGTTGACCGGCTGTTTTAAAGAAAGTGCAGTAGCGGCTGATGTGGAAGTGGTGTTACAGGAAATTAAAGCCGCGTTTGTCGAAGAGCAGGCACGACAGCAACGGTTGCGTGAAGCGGAAGGGACGAATGATTTTTAATGTAGCCAGCCAGTTGTTGACTTTCAGTCTGCGATTGCTGTGTTATAACTGAATCAATAGGTCTTCCTTCTCTCCTGCATATAACCAATGCGATATGAGTCAATAATGCTGATTAACCAGATGATAATAAATACGCTGGTGGCAATGCTGAGTCGTTGAAGTGCAATTTGAGTCGGCTGTTTTGATATTAATTCCAGGACGCTGCCAGGATCAAGGGGGAGGCTCCCAGCCTGTATCTTCTCGGCTATCTGTAAAGCCTGTTCTATCGCTCTTGAGGCTAAATAATAAAGCCCCGCTAATGACATACCGGCTAAAATGCAGCCAGCAATGTACTTTTTTAAGAAAATGTGCCCGCTACCTGGTAGAACAAGTGCGGAGAGTAAAGCCGCTTTCGTTGATCTTTTCATTTTACTATTGCGGCACAATGTTAACTTGAAATAGCTGTACCTGTTCGTCAGCCTGGCTTAGTTCGAGGTACAGGCATTTTGCCTTCGGTGGGACCGCCGGTAGACGTGCTACGTGCATGCCGGTTGTCAGCGGTGTTGTTAGCAGTGACTGTGTGGCCTGCGCATCGTAATGCCAGTGTATGGTGGTCTGCGATTTCAGGCAGACACCAGGGCGGATACCAACGGGGATAGTGTGTAGTGGTGTCTGTGGTGTACAGTACCAGACGTGGGCGTGTGGGCGGTGACCGTGATAGCGTGTCCACAGTGGTTGTGGGCGATCCACGGGCCGACCTTCAATAATGGAACAGGCCAGCTTGATGAATTCGGCATGTGCCCAGGCCAGCGGCATGGCGGAACCGGTAGGGCGGCCGGGATAGAGGTTATGTGCAGGGATTGCTGCGCTATCCCAGACTTGCTCAGGCAACATACCGCCAACCCCGCTGAAAGCTGCCATCGCCTTCAGTTGCAACAACGCATCACCACCAGCGACTAACTCGTAATGGCCACGCTCACCACAGAACAGGGGCCATAATCGACCACGCCCCGTCCCGTCAAAAGCCCGACCATTAGCATGTTCACCGTAGCCATCACCGCTATAACGATGCCAGCATGAACCCTGAGGCAGATCCACGCGCAGCAATTTGTCGGCAAGTTTGAGGGTGTCGCGCACTAGCGGATCGTCCGGTGCGCGCAGGCCGTAGCGCACCAGCTGTAAAAAATCGATACCGATCTGTTCAGTGATCGACAGGCCTGGGTCAATACGTCGATTCTTGATCGGCATAACTCGCGAGAGTGCCGCATCGTTACCCATCGCGGCTCTCGGCATACTGCGCAGGTAGTAACCGGCAACATCATGGCTGGCAGCAAATTCTGTTTCGCGTACGGCCGTCCAGTCTTCCAGCCGAACATTCCAGTAATCCGCCAGTTCCAGCGAAAAGGCCTCACTGGCGGTGTCCAGGAAACGGCTCCCTGATACCAGCGCTGCAATACACACTGCCAGGGTAAAGGTGTTAACGCCACTATTTTCTTCCCAGCGATCCTGGGGGCTGACCGGCCCATTACAGGCAATGAATCCGAGTGCGCGCTGCACCATATCCGTCACTATAATGCCATCGAGGGCACCACGATCTGCCAGAGTCCCGGCCAGTAATACTGGAAAAGCCACTTGATCAAGCTGAATGCCAGTCCAGTAGGGCTTGCCACCAAGCCACTGATTTTGGTTCCAGCAGCCATCATTACGCTGAGTTGCCATCAGGTAACGCAGGATTTCGCGAGCTTCGATTTCTGAACCCAATGCCAACAGTGCACCGGCACACTCCACTAGATCTCGCGGCCATACCAGATGATAACCGGGACGTTCTTCTGCCGTTTCACCCCAGGGCACACTAAGACTTGCAACCAGCGCACCACGGTAGTTCTGATCATGGTGTGTGCGTAATACCATGGCACTGATTTTAACCTGTTCGGTGATGGCTTTTGGTAATACCACAGCATTGGTGCCGGGGAGTGGCAGGCGGCAGTGGTTATGCCATTCGCGCCAGTGCATTATCTGCTGTTTCCAGATTAGTTCAAAGGGATGAAACAGTGCAGAAATAGCCAGTGTGGCAGCTGCTTTTGCACTGTTTGCTAATCCGAGCGCTAACACTGCATGTGTTGGCAGTGCGCCGGTGAGTGCCACATTGCCTGGCCCGGCCTGAGGGTAGACCCAGTGCATCCGGTTGTTTTGGTGAAAGTCCTGCCAACCGTCAGAGCTACCGGAATAACCGGCACTGCAAGTGCCGAAAGCATCTTTCTGGCTGGCGTCTGCTGCTGCCAGAGCTAGTCCAAACGGTCCTTGTTGGGCAAATAATATCCGGCGATTATGATGCATGCGAACTTTAGCCGAATTATTGCGACCAGTGCCACCAAGATGAGGCGCCAGCAGAACATAGGGTTGTAACCCCGCATCACCTTCCAGTGTTAGTTCAATTAGAATGACATCGCGGTTGGGTTCGGGCGCGATACGTTGCGTCAAGGTAAAGCGTGGGTGGTGGTGAATGACTGTTATCGCGGGGATGCCCGGCTCAGCGCATTCAATCTGACAGTCGGTAATCGTTTTTACCTCTACCCAGAAACCGGCATCGTCAGCGATAATAAAACCCAGATCACGGACCTGAGGAATATCGACACGCGGATAATAAATTTCGTTAAGAATACCCTGGCCAATGGTGAACCAGACTCGCGCCGGGCCCAGACTGGTGCCAACGATCTGCTTGGCAGCATTACACCAGTTGGAGCGCATCCCTGGTGCTCCTGGGGCATCATCCATTGTTGGCATCCTCTGGCTGGCTGGGGTTGAGCCAGGCGCGACCATCGCGGGCAATCAGGCGATCAGCGGCTTCAGGCCCCCAGCTCCCGGCATTATAGTTGGCAAAATCTGGTGCTGGGTTTGCTGCCCAGGCATCCAGTACTGGGGTCAATAGTTGCCAGGCGGCAGCAACTTGATCACTGCGCATAAACAGGGTGGCATCACCCAGCATCAAATCACGCAGCAGCGTTTCATAAGCACCCGGGCTGGCTTTACCAAAGGCATCAGCATAGTAAAAGCGCATATCCACTGGCTGCAGGCGTAATGGGCTGCCCGGTTCCTTGGCCATAAATTTAAGGATAATACCCTCCTGTGGCTGGATCTGAATCACTAGCCGCACGGGCTCGGAATTCAGTCCGGTGGCCGCAGGAAAGGCATTATGGGGCACATCGCGAAAGCGGATCGAAACTTCTGACACACTTTCTGTCATCCGCTTGCCAGTGCGTAGATAAAACGGAACGCCCTGCCAGCGCCAGTTATCGACTAACAGCTTGATCGCTGCGTACGTTTCGGTGTTAGATCTGGGATCGATATCCGGCTCATGGCGATAAGCGGGTACATGTTCGCCCTGTATCCAGCCGGAACCGTATTGGCCACGTACTGCAAAGGCATTAATGTTGTTAGCCGGTATGGGTCGGCAGGCATGTAGCACATCGAGTTTTTTGTTACGAATGTCATCGGCATCATAAATTACTGGTGCTTCCATAGCGACCAGGCACATGATTTGCAGCAGATGGTTTTGCACCATATCACGCAGGGCACCAGCATGTTCATAGTAACCGGCACGGTGACCGACACCAATATTTTCGGCTACGGTAATCGTGATGTGGTCGATGTAGCGCCGATTCCAGATGGGTTCAAAAATAGGATTAGCAAAACGCAGTGCAAGTATATTCTGCACTGTTTCCTTACCTAGAAAATGATCCATGCGGTAGATCTGGCGTTCCTCGAAGTGCGCCCGCAGGGTTTGGTCAATTTCCTGAAAAACAGCCAGACTATTACCCAGTGGTTTTTCTACCACAATACGTGTACCGCTTCGATCACGGTGCAGATCAACACCAGCCAGCCCGTTTGCGACTGCACTAAACAGTGATGGCGGAATGGCCAGATAAAAAATGCATACCTGGTTATGTTTGTCATCGCTGCTATTAAGCTGCTGTTTCAGTTGTTTATAGTGTTGCGGGTTTTTGAGATTAATGGCACAGGTATCGAAGCGTGCCGCAAACGCTGTCCAGGTGGCTGCATCTGGCACACCGTGGTGAGAAAAACGCTCGATGCCATCACGCAGGCGCTGGCGCAATGCATCGGTATCAATTTCTCGATCTACGCCGATAAGCTGGAATTTAGCGGGTAACTGCCCACTTAGATGCAGGCTGAATAATGCTGGCCCAACCAGTCGCCAGGCCAGGTCGCCCATTGCACCAAAAAGTACAAACTGGGTATTATCTGCCATTTGCAGATGGCTCTCACAGACCATGCATTAACCTCTTAATTTGTTTACAGATTACCCAGTGTTGCCAGTAAGGATTCATAGGGCTGGATAAATTTTTTGATGCCTTCGGCTTCCAGTGCTTCATCAATCTGTTTCATATCAATACCCAGATCAGCCAGTCCGTGCATGACCGCGGGTGCGGATTCAATTGCTGTTTCAATACGGACTTCAGGCTGGCCGTGGTCGCGATAAGCGTTTAATGTATCCAGTGGCAGTGTGTTAACCGTTTCTGGTGCGACCAGCGCTTCGACATATTTAATGTCACTAAAAGCGGCATCTTTACTGCTGGTGCTGGCCCACAACAACCGCTGCGGGCGAGCACCAGCCGCCCGCAATGTGTGCCAGCGTCCATCATCACAGGACTCACGAAAACGTTGGTAAGCAAATCCTGCGCTGGCAATGGCCGCCTGGCCACGTAATGATTGAGCGAGTTTCGCCGATGTGCCTCCAGCAGCAATTAACGTGTCCAGTTCTGCATCCACTCGAGTATCGATACGGCTAAGGAAAAAACTGGCGACAGAGGCCATCGTTGCTATTGGCAGGCCGGCGCGATGGCGAATTTCCAGCGCTTCCTGGTAACTATCCAGTACCGCCAAATAACGCCCTACGGAAAATAATAACGTGACATTCACATTGATGCCATCTGCGAGTAATTGGCGAATGGCGGGTAGACCCTCGATAGTACCGGGAACCTTGATCATGATATTGGGACGTTCAAGATGTTGCCACAGTCGGCGTGCTTCGATCACCGTTGCCTTGGTGTCGCGTGCTAACAGGGGTGAAACTTCAATACTGACATAACCATCGAGGCCGCCACTGGATTCATATACGGGTCGAAACGTGTCCGCTGCCTGTGCAATGTCCGCGAGTATCAGTTGTTCATAAAGGCTTTCACGATCAGTGCCGCTAGTGTGTAATTGAGCAATAGCTTCGGTATAATGACCACCGTGAGCAATGGCTTTCTCAAAGATAGCTGGGTTGGATGTCAGACCGGCAAGACGGTCGTGGTCAATCAATGTTGCCAGGGTCCCATCCTCCAGGATTTGTCGGTCAATATAATCGAGCCAGACACTCTGGCCAAGTTTGTTCAGTTGCGTGAGTGGACTGGCTTGCATAATAATTCTCTGAGTGTAATGCATTGGTGAAAGTAGGTTAATGCGTTATCGGACAGTGTTTTCGGACTATGGTTCTTAGATAATAGCGTAAAATTGAGTAAGGCTGTACTACAAACCTCAGTTCACGTTACTGAGCGTTAACGGGGAAGTAGCGAGTTCGTCTACTATAAATTATCTCCCTCCTTTTTTTGATGTTAAAGGCATCGATCCTGGTATAACCTCCAGTCCCTTATTCGTCCATGCCCATGCTGGGCGTATACAAGTGCATAACTTGACCAGTTTTATACGCCACGCCGTTTCACTTTACCCTGTATAAAGCCGTCAAGTTATGCAAAACATTATAAGCTTAAAAACACATAATCTTTGTAATATATCTCAGGCAAACCTACAATGTACTACATAGTAATTATATGCATAGGTATCGTCATGGGCGTAACAAGTGTCAGACTTCAACCAGAAATAGAAAGTCCATTAGAAAAATTGGCAAATAAGCTTGATAGAAGAAAAAATTACCTTATAAATCAAGCGATTAAAGAGTTTCTTTCCCGCGAGACACTGGATGAGAAAAAATGGAATGAAACCTTAGAAGCATTAGAGTCAGTAAAATCGAACAAGGTTATTGAGACACAGGGCGTTAATGAGTGGCTGGATAGCCGGGGTAAAGAGAACGAAAAAAAGCCGCCTAAAATATGAAGTTATCGTATTCCCGTGAAGCAATCAGCGATTTAATAATTGGCAATTACATCGTCCGTTATTTGATTCATCAAAAACAGGTATATATTCTTAGAGTATGGCATCACAAAGAAGATCGCTTATAATCAGGTAGCCGGAGGTATCTAATCTCCAGCCCCACAACCCCCTACTTCTCTTGGACATCCAGTTACTCAATAATCAACTGCAACAATGCATGCTAAGCGATGTTTTTCGTTTTCGCCGTCGTTTGCAAAAACTTAAACAGGTGAAATTTGTTGATAGTCAAGCCATTGCTGCATTAAGTAGAGACATTGAGAAGTCCATCTCAACCGTGCAGGCGCGCAAACAAAATAGTCCGTTAATCAGTTATCCCTCTGCGTTACCCATTGCACAGAAAAGCGAACTGATTAAACAAACTATTCTGGAAAATCAGGTAACCATTTTATGCGGTGAAACCGGCTCAGGTAAAACCACGCAATTACCCAAAATATGTCTTGATATTGATTTAGGTATTCGAGGAAAAATAGGTCACACACAGCCGCGCCGTCTTGCTGCGCGTGCCGTCTCGCAACGTATCGCTGAAGAACTCAATACTGAATTGGGTAATGAGGTTGGTTTCAAGGTTCGGTTTTCTGATAAGTCGAATGACAACAGTTATATCAAGCTGATGACCGATGGCATTTTACTGGCTGAATGTCATCATGATCCTTTCCTCAATCAATATGACACCATTATCATTGATGAGGCGCATGAACGCAGTTTAAACATTGATTTTCTGCTGGGTTATTTGCGGCGGTTAATCCAAAAACGCAAAGATCTAAAAATTATCATCACCTCGGCGACGATTGACCCCGACCGATTTTCCAGACATTTTAATCATGCGCCGGTTATTAATGTATCTGGCCGTACCTATCCTGTCGAAGTACGATACCGCCCCCGTCAAAGTGCAGACAGGGAACATAAACTGGATTTACAACAGGGTATTATACACGCGGTTAATGAACTTTCAAGAATCGATCGTGGTGACATTCTGGTTTTCTTAAGCGGTGAAAGGGACATCCGTGAAACGGCAGAGGCGTTAGCAAAAGAAGTAAACAATAAAGCGCTTGATAATACTGAGGTATTACCGCTGCTGGCACGGTTATCAAACGCTGAACAAAACCGTATTTTTCATCCATCGAATAAACGCCGCATCGTGCTGGCGACCAATGTAGCCGAAACCTCTTTAACCGTACCGGGGATTAAATACGTTATTGATTCAGGCGTTGCCCGAATTTCGCGTTATTCATGGCGCAGCAAAATTCAGCGCCTGCCCATCGAAAAAATCTCACAGGCTTCTGCCAATCAACGCATGGGGCGTTGTGGCCGTGTGTCAGCGGGTATCTGTATTCGTTTATATGAAGAAGAGGATTTTAAGCAGCGCGAAGAATTTACCGAGCCGGAAATTAAGCGCACCAGCCTGGCGGCTGTTATTTTACAGATGGAATATTTAAGGCTTGGTCACATTAACGACTTTCCTTTTGTTGAGCCACCTGAAGACAGGTTAATTAATGATGGTTATAAGCTGCTATTTGAACTGGGTGCTATTGATGAATGTAACAAAATCACAAAAATAGGAAAACATCTTGGTCATTTCCCGATTGATCCAAAACTCGCTCGCATTCTGCTACAGGCTAAAAATGAAAAGGCTTTAAGTGACGTTTTGATTATTGTCTCGGCACTGGCAACCCAGGATCCGCGTGAACGACCACTGGATAAACAGCAGGCCGCAGATGAAAAACATGCGGCATTCAAAGATAAGTTATCCGATTTTATTTTTTATATAAATCTATGGCTTGCCTATCATGCAGAAAAGAAAACAGTATCAACTAATCAGTTACGTAAATGGTGCAAGAAAAATTTTATTTCCTGGATGAGGATGCGAGAATGGATTGATACGCATAATCAGATTAACCGTATGTTGATGAGTTTAAAGCTATCAACCAATGCCAGTACTGATTCAATCGTTGCTTCCTATGATCAAATCCATCGCTCATTATTAACTGGTCTGCTGGCAAATACCGGATTTAAAGACGAAGGTAAAGAATACCTGGGGGCAAGAAGTAAAAAGTTTTATGTTTATCCCGGATCGGCATTATTCAAAGCCTCGCCTAAATGGATTATGGCTGCCGAGATAGTAGAAACCTCACGGGTCTATGCGCGCATTAACGCAAAAATTGATCCACTCTGGATAGCAGAAAAAGCCAACCATTTGCTTAAATATCATTACAATAATCCACATTGGGAGAAAAATCGCTCGCAGGTTGTTGCGCTAGAACAGGCAAGCTTGTATGGATTAGTTATTTACGCGGATAAAAAAGTCAATTACGGACGCATTAACCCTGCGGAATCAAAAGAAATATTTATTCGTGGAGCACTGATAGGCGGTGGCTTCGAAAGCACGGCTGCTTTTTATATTCATAATCAGCAATTACTTAATGATCTGGAAAGGCTGGAAGCAAAATCACGCCGCCATGACATAATTGTTGATGACACTATTTTATATGATTTTTATGACCATCGTCTGCCTGATGATATATGCAGTGGTGCAAGCCTGGATAAATGGTTGCGTTACCATCGTGAAGCAGCAAAACAATTATTCTTATCTAACGAAGATTTAATTCGAGATGATGCCACCATCGTCTCCGATGATTTATTTCCTGACATGCTTGAAATGAATGCTTCCCGCTTCCCGCTGGAATATCATTTTGATCCACGTAACCACTGTGATGGTATTACGCTGGTAACACCTGTTGTGGGTATCAATGCAATAAACCCACAGCGATGTGAATGGCTTATTCCTGGTTTGCTACAGGAAAAAATTATTGCACTGATTAAGTCACTGCCGAAACCAATAAGAAAAAATTTCGTCCCGGCACCGAATTTTGCCGCAGCCTGTATGGAGGCAATGGTGCCGTCAGATACTGCTTTATCTACAGCCGTAGCGAACCAGCTTAAAAAAATGACCGGTGTACAGGTGCCTTACGATGCCTGGAATGTAAACAATATCAGCCCGCACTTGCGGATGAATTTTAGAATTATTGCTAATGATGGCAATGTGATTGAGCAAGGGCGTGACTTACAGTTAATAAAGGAACGCTTGTCAGGCCAGGCCGATGCTATTGAAATAGCAGTGTTTGAAAGTGGTGCGGAAGCGGAATCCACAGTTGAGCAGGAAGCAATATATAAACAGGAAAATGTTGGGCCAGATATTCTCGATAGCCTGGGTAAAACAGTAGAAATTAATTTGCACGGAATTACCATCAAGTCATACCCGGCATTAGTTAAAGCAGGTAAGCGGGTTAATCTCAGAGCGTTAGAGAGTAGAAAAGTCGCATTAGCTGAAACACATAATGCCTTAAGGCAGTTGATTATTAATGCACTGCCTGAGCAAATTAAACATTTAAGCGCATCAATTCCTGATATTCAAAACCTGTGTTTAAAGTACACGGACTTTGGTCGTTGTGATGATTTAAAGCGCGATATGCTTAATAAAACCATCGATGAGGTTTTTTTGTATGACAATATACAGACAGAAAAGGAGTTCAATTCAAGACTCGATAAAGGTAGAGGTGATCTGCATGAAAAAGCGAAGCAATGGAGTCAGTTGTTAAGTAGAATTTTAGATGCATATCGAGCCATTAAAAAAAATATGAAAGCCGCGTTATTATCACAACTGGATACGGTTACGGATATTCAATTACAGCTTAATTATCTGTTTCCAGTAAATTTTATCACCACAATAGATAGTGAATGGCTACAGCAATATCCTCGCTATCTAATGGGGATTAATAAACGCCTGGAGAAAGCAAAAAACAACCCCAACCGTGATCGCCAGTTAAGACTGGTATTTTCTGACCTATGGGGTGAATACATTAAGCGGCAGGAGTTATTAATAAAGCAACATATTGATTCTGATCCGCTCAGTTACTACCGCTGGATGCTAGAAGAATACCGCGTATCCCTGTTTGCTCAGGAACTTAAAACAAAAATGCCGGTTTCTGAAAAGAGATTAAAAAATTACTGGCATGAGTTGTCAGATACTTAGAGCTTGATTAATGTTTGGGTAAGATAATTTGAGTTTGGTGTTGTGAATAGTAATCATATTTATCGAGCAAGTTATTCATGAAACTCCAGGCTTCATTATAGGTAAGGCCACTATTCTCCGGTATGATAATTTTGATATAAAGTTTACCCGGATGTTGCTGTTTTAGTTTTGAGAGCAGAGCTTGTAGTTTCTTATTACTGACAGTGGTGTATTGTGTTGCTGTAGCATCTTTAAATTGAATCCGGTTTTTACCCTTTATACGTTCAAAATTAACGCTGGCAACGTATTTTCCCTTTGCCGTACGTGCGGGCCGGATGAGTTCATCATATTTTACTTTGAGTGAGCCATAATCATCTTGCAGGGTATTAAATCGTCTTGAGTTGCTTTCATGTTGCTGGGTTATGATGATGATTGTCTTGCGTTGTTTGTTCAGTAGTTTATCTTTCTGCGAAATATCAATATTAATTTGAGAAAGGTTCTTATTGAGCTCATCAACTTTTGAATTAAGCTGGATTATTTGTTCGTTGGATTTGGCCAGTGAATTTTTCTGGGTTGCATTTTCATTTAACACAATGACATATTGTTGTTCTTTATTGTCCAATGTGGTTTCAAGTTGACTCCGTTGCTCACTTGCACGCATGATCTGCATACGCAGTAAAGAAATTTCATTTTGTGCCTGTGCCAGTTGTTCTTCCAGCGTTGCATTTTCTTTTGAGGTGCTGTGGATAACTTGTGATGCCTGTTGTTCAGCGGCCATGCTGTGGCGTAACTGGGCAAGCAGTTTCCAGTTGCGAACCATTAAAACCATTGAGGTAAGCAGAAAGATCATTACCACTACCATCATAATGTCCGTGAATGATGGCCAGAAACTTTCACTGCTTAAATGCCCACGCCTCAGATCGACAAAACCATTATTCATGACAGATTCCTGGGGGCTTTATTCTGACAGCCGGAAGCCATGACGTAACAGAGATTTTATTTCTTCAATGTCGGCGCTCAGGCGAATTAGCCGGTCTGCATAAGTACCTGTAAGGGCGCTCAGATTACGCCCGGCTTCAGTAAAATCAAGCTGTGTTTGAGCCATGCTACCAGCTGCAGTGTGCAGGGCTTTTACCAGGCTGCCGACTTCATGCAATATGCTGTCAGTCTGGTAAGTGAAGCGTGGCATAATATAGAGTGTGGTTGCCTGTTCAATGCCACTGAGTAATTCAGTTTGTACGTCAGTGAGTTTCATATAGAAATAGCTGAGGAATAAATAGCAGACAATGGCCGTGCCGGTGGTCGACAATGCTGTCGACATGCCATGAATGACCAGATTCATTCCGCTAATACCATCGGCACTGCCGATAATTTCGGAGGCACCAAATAGCGCGATGGACAGCGAAACAATCGTGCCAAATACACCCATAAGAATTAAAATATTGCTAATAAAACGCGACAGGCTTAAATGGGTGTTTTCCGTTGCCAGCAGTGTTGCTGCCAGGGCACTATGATTAACGGCTACGTTATGTTTGCTGATTTCCAGAACGGAGGTATAGCGGTTGTAAATTAAAGATTTTTTACTGACATGTTGAGTGGGCTGAGCTGAATCATTGTTAATATTTTTTAGAAAATAAGTCAGCGCATTCTCTTCGCGGGTATAACGCAACAGGAGCATTATAATATTCAGTAATCCGAATGTAAAAACACCTAGAATTGCACCATTAATGATATAACCAGTGTTAGTTGCCTGATTGGTTAAATAAACTTCTTTCAGGAAATGGAGGTTAATCAGTAGTAGAAATGCTGAAATAACAGAGAGTAATACAAGTTGAAATAAAATACTACGACTGTAATTTGCTTTGTATTGAACCATAGGTGTGCTGCCGCGCAGTGGTGATTGTAAATGAAAACAGCTGAACTTCGTAGTATAAAGCCTGCTGACTTACAGGGCTACTGCCCTAATGGTCTATGTTCTTGATGGCCGGTAAATAAACAACAGGAGTGACCTGTATACAGATACGGTGTTTTTTCAGCAGATCTGAGGATTTGGCTAAATAACTTTGATTGTTATTGATTTTATTCAGGTTTTAACACTCCAAAATTCATTCCAATAGATAGTCGATTTTGATCGCAGCGATTTTCAGTAACTTCATGCTTTGCATCGGGTTTAAAAAAAACAAATAACCCCGCTTGCGGGGTTATTTTAATCGTATTTGGGGAGGGAGGAGAGGCGTGCAGGATTAGCTCACCACAGTTATCCGGTACACAGATATAATACACTGCCGAGAGTAATTCATCATCGTCATCATGACTGTGTAGCGTGGTGATGCTGCCAGGCGGCATAAAATTAAACCAGTAACCGGCACGAAGATGCGTTATTCCCAATAGTTTTTCCGCCTGGTAGATAGCCTGATTAATAACGGTTTCAATTTCTGGAATATGGCTTTTATTGAGGTAGATATTTTCATAACGACCATGAAACTGATGGGTTTTACGCACATCAGGCTGTTGATAATGGTGTAGAAAGCCTGTTTCTAACACTGAATTAATGCGTGTTGCGTTCTGCAGCCGGGATTTATGCAAGAAAGGCATACTAACAGTACAAATGAAAAGGATACTCATTATTCACGACTGTCAGCCGCAAGGATGCGGGTGTCGAGTCGACAGGGATGTATTTCTGGCAGTATCCGTTATTTTGTTAATGATGGTGATGTTGCATGGGGATGAGCAGACTGCCAATGGCCATCAGAATAATGAGTATTCCCACAGTCCGACGAGCTCGGGCGGACTGTGCAAAGCGGGTTAACCATGAAGTCATAAAGCCAGCTGCTAGCAGTGTTGGTAAGGTGCCTAGTCCAAAGGCGGCCAGGGTGAGTGCGCCCTGTAGAGCGCCGCCAGCTGTTAAGGCCCAGATTAATACAAAATAAACCAGACCACAGGGTAGCCAGCCCCAGATTAATCCATACAGCAGTGCTTTGGGTAATGAGGTGACTGGAATTAGTTTTCGACCGATTGGTTCAAGGCGCTTCCAGATAGGAATACCAATTTTTTCAACAGTCGCCAGTTGTGGCAACCAGCCAGCCAGATAGAGGCCAATAGCAATCATCATACCAGTACCAATGATTTTTAAAATAATATGCCCCTGATCAAAACCGGCAGAACGCAGGACATGGGCACCAATAGCTCCGGCAATTAGGCCAGCGATGCTATAGCTGGTAATGCGCCCAATGTTATACGCCAGTACAAAACTTAACAGCCGCGGTTTGTGCTGTCTGATTCTGGTCGGCAGGCTTAAGCTGAGTGCGCCGATTATGCCACCGCACATGCCAATGCAATGTACTGTACTGAAAAGACCCAGAAGAAAAGCGGAGCTAAGGGTGATGGGATCATGCATAAAAAAATTCCGGTTAGATGAGGTCTGTTTGCAGAGTAATTATTATTTTTTAGGCGTGTAATAAATGTGAATAAAAAATGTATTGTTAGCGTATTTCTGAAAAGTATCAAAATATGGCGAGCAATATTACAGAACCACTAACGGGTGGATAAATACACCATCGCCTCTTAATTAAGTTGGCAGAGAACGGCGTAATTTTACTTTATACGCTGGCAAAAATAAGCACATGAAAAAGAATAGAAGTGATCAGGCATGGATTGGTGAGCTATTGATGGCTGACCAGTTCCAGATGCCATCTGTGCTTCGTCTACCAGAATTATAACGTTGTTTATGGTTACTGGTTGCAATATTTTTCTGTCTTCGATCTAAACTACTTCGGCGGTCAAAATTTACTACAGAGCATTTATCTGGCAGATTGAAAGGCATTGATTGTGCATGGCCTAATTCTGTCATGATATAAGGTACGGGAAATGTCTGAAGATATTCTTCTGGCAGTTGCATTAGTTTTTTCTTAAATTGATCTGGTGCGAATAACATAGGAATTATGTTATTATAATATGCGGCTTTTTCGGTCATACGTAAAATATCATCATGACATTCAATATAACCCAGATCAACAAGGTTGCTGATTAGATCTTTAAAAACTGCTTGAATAGATACACCATATTTGTATGTAAATTCACTCAGGCTAACAAAGGTGAAACGTAATTTACTGGTGAGTTCTCTGCATAATTCAAGTTCTGAATCCAATATATCTATTGTTGCAACAGGGAGTTTCCCTGCATCAATCATTTGATAATAAGATTTAAGGCTGCCCGTATTTTGATAAGCTTTTTGGGGCGCGTAACCCTGAGAATTAACACCCAGAGCAACAAGTGGAAGATTGTCCCAGCGTCTTAGCTGGTGTCGGTAGGATGCGCGTGCGGGGTCAATAAAAATATTTTGTAAAACGGGTCTGTAGCCTACATTCATCAGAAACTCTTCTGCTTCAGAGAAGCGGGCTATTTTATGTTGATAATAGTCATCACGAGGTGGTTCATACAGAACCTTTGCTTCACTGCGTTGTTTATCCAGTGCATAAATTGATAGACTTGGAACCCCAATTTCGTGGAATTGTTTTAATGTTTTTATAAGTGTATCTTCTTTTTCACCATCAAATCCGTACATGGTATCAACGTTAACATTACCAATAATTTTGATCGCATGGGTGAGTTCTTCACTGGCTAGATCAACCGAATAGTCACGGTTCATCGTAGACAAAAGTTTTTCATCAAGTGTTTGTATGCCATAACTTAGTCGATTAACTCCTAATGATTTTAGCAGCTCACATTTTTCTTTTGATAATGTACCTGGTGCAGATTCAATCGTAATTTCTGCCTGTTCAGACAAGTGAAAGTAATGTTTCAGCCGGGTTAATATTTTCGTCAGTAGCTTTTCGCTAAGAAAACTGGGTGTGCCGCCACCAAAATAAATTGATTCACAAATTTTTTCGGAAAATGTCGCGCTGTATAATTCCATTTCTTTAACCAGGTAATCAACATAAGTTTCTGCAAAATCAATTCCACGTCCAGGGATGATAGTGTAGTAACAGAAGCTACATAATGATTTGCAAAAAGGGCTGTGCAGGTAAATTGAATATCTGTTATTAGTAACTGAAGGTCTTGAGAAAAGTTTATCGGCATCGCCAGATGGGCTTGCTTTACTTAATAGTGGTGGTGGAAAAGTCCAGTCAAAACAGGGAAAAAAATCATTTTGTACTTTGAGGAGTTTGGGCAGCTTTTGTCTTAATGCGGATTGACTAAAGGGTGCAAGTTTCGAGGTATTAGAAGCATCCAGTTTGGGTGGTTTTATTAACCGCGATTTTTTATTAAAGAATGGGCTGATTTTTTTCATATAGATTAATTTTAATTATTTTTGGAAGGATATAAGTTACTACTGAGTCACATAAAAAAGATGCAGGCTCGACACCCACATCCCTGCGACCGACGGTCCTGAACGAAACGTATCCTTTTTATGCGTACTATTTAATAAACGCAGGAACCTCTAATTTATGAAATCATATTTTACAAGTCGCATATCCAGTTTACATTTACTGCGTGCAGAATTAATTTAGAGATTCTCTAAATGTAAGCACAGGTACGTTGCATTGTAATAATACGTTAATGGTATCACTCTGTTTGTTTGAGCGTACAGATAAATGTTATCGTTGCTGCCGTGTTGATTGAGTAAAGGAGGGGGTAGTGCCACCCGCTTCCTGGCAACAGAGTAATATTTCTGCTGTTCATACTCGCATTGCCTGGGGCTAAATGTAGAAAATATAGGCCTGATATTATTGATTCTGCCTGATGAACGACTACTATACAGTGGTATACGTGGTTAAAAATCACCAAAACTATTATGCATAACTTGCTTAAATACGCACTACTGGTTGAACCAGACAGGCAACGTCTGTCTGGTTTTGTGCTGTTTTCAGTGGAGAAACTCGGCGGCAATCTGTTCACGGCAGCCATATCATTAAATAAATGTATGGGCGCGTTACACTGTAAGTTACAGTCTGATGATGACCCGGTTGATATCTGTTTACTCACAGAGGATAAATCACTTTATGTCACCTCTGGTACAGATCGGTACTTTATCTGTACTCTTGGTGAGGAGCCTTCTACGGAAATAGTCGAGGCTATTTCTACCCGCTTAAGTCAGCAAAGTGAACTAGCTGATCCCGAGTTGCTGCGTCAGCGTAACGCGCGCATTAAAGATGATCTGGAGAAAGCCAAAACCCGGGCAGCAGAGGAAATGTCGCAACTGGAAAAGAAACTTGAGTCCAGACGCATTGAACTTGAGCTGGCGCAGAAAAATGCTGAAACAGATAGTATGACGGGGCTAAATAATCGCGGGTCTTATGATCTCCGTCTGAAAACAGCGATTGTAAGGTGTCAGAGGCAGGGCGATCCATTATGTCTGATTATGCTGGATGTCGATAATTTTAAACAGATCAATGACAATAACGGCCATCTATTTGGTGATGAATATCTAAAGAAAGTAGCCCGCAGTATGCAAGAGGCCAGTCGAGAGGATGTTGATCATTGCTGCAGGATTGGTGGTGATGAATTTGCCTTAATTATTTATTCCAGTCTGGCTGTTTCTGAACGTGTTGCAATAACAATTCTAAAAAAGATGGAGCAGAAAGTTAGTCTGGGGGTGGCTCAGATGCTGTCGGATGACACGCCGATTACGCTTGCCGGCAGATGTGATAATGCACTTTATGAAGCGAAAGAAAATGGGCGTGGCCAGTTTGTTTCATCGTGTGTTACCTCAATTAGTCCTAAACAACGTAAACGTGAGCGGTAGCTGTGAAATTA
>VAOX01026581.1_pt1 | contig 32829 bp, 28 predicted proteins | sample 3393891 | NCBI WGS metagenome assembly VAOX01 (sample SAMN08290429, study PRJNA428436) | hydrothermal vent metagenome | isolation source: Deep-sea hydrothermal vent chimney | place: Indian Ocean: Southwest Indian Ridge | depth 2822 m m
AGCCCTAACGACAGAAATTACAAAGCCAGCCCTAACGACGGGTCAGTACGCGAAAAATCTGCAAGATTTTGGAGGGTCTGACCCTAGCCTCTCGCAGTAATCACAATAAAGTCCGACTACATTAGTCTTTATAGACACCAAATTGGGTCAATCGCTCATACCGTTGGGCCAGTAGCTTATCAATATCCATATAAAGCAATTCATCAAGGTTTGAAACCAATGCCTGCTTGATAGACTCTGAAACAGTGGTGACGTCTCTATGAGCTCCGCCCAAAGGTTCATCAATAATTTGATCAATCAATTCAAGCTTCAATAAACGATCAGAGGTAATGCCCATAGCTTCTGCAGCATCTGACGCTTTATCTCTGGTTTTCCACAATATTGAAGCGCAACCTTCAGGTGAAATAACTGAATAAGTACTGTATTGCAACATTAATACCTTATCACCCACTCCTATTGCTAAAGCACCACCTGAACCGCCTTCACCGATCACGGTGCAGATAATAGGCACCTTAAGGTCAGACAATATAAATAAATTACGTGCGATCGCTTCACTTTGACCACGCTCTTCGGCGCCCACCCCCGGATAAGCACCAGGAGTGTCAATAAACGTTAATAGTGGAAGTTTAAATCGCTCAGCCATATGCATTAAACGCATTGCCTTGCGATACCCTTCAGGGCGAGGCATACCAAAATTGCGCTTTATTTTTTCAGTAGTATCACGTCCTTTTTGATGTCCAATTACCATTACAGGGCGATTATCCAATCTTGCTACACCACCAACAATGGCCGAATCATCAGAAAAACTGCGATCACCGTGCAATTCCTCAAAATCAGTAAAAATATTTTCCATATAATCAAGCGTATAGGGACGCTGTTGATGACGAGCAAGCTGAGAAATCTGCCAAGGAGTCAAAGACGAAAATATAGAAGCCGTCAAAGCCTCCATTTTTCCTTCCAGACGTTCTATCTCATCACTAATATTAATTTCATTGTCGTTTCCAACTAAACGTAATTCTTCAATCTTTGCCTGTAATTCAGCAATCGGTTGCTCAAACTCCAAAAAATTCAGATTCATTTTAATATCTCGTTACTCCGCCAACTCTTAATGACTTATTCAATAATCCAAAGGTTATCAACACAAAACCTCGGGGATTATGAGCCAAAATCAGTCGACTGAAGGTTTGGCTGTCTCTATAAACACTATTTTTACACTATTACATATATTTCGTAGCAATCCCTACTATTGTAGCGAATTTACCAGCTTAAAGTCCATTACCCAATACCCAGGATACCCAATATACTTTCCAGAAATCGATATTGAGAATAACTGCGGCCAAGGCAATAGCATTCTATGCATAATGAGTCAGCTTAAAGAGTATTTGTACTAACGCTCATACATTAAACAAATCAGCCCCAAACCATTAATAAAGGAATCGTTTACCCCGTTTATTGTACCAAGACAGCTTTAAACCAAAAATATTACGCATTCTGCTGATCACTTGTCGGATATTGAATCCAAACCGACTTTTTACCTGCTACTTCCCGAAGTCGTTCAAGCAAATCATCTGTGGGATTAACTTGCCAGTTATCACCCAAAGGGAGGTTGGCATTCGCTTGCTCTCCCTGATATGAAATCCACACAGGGCAGCTGCCTTGCCTAAATGGCGACATAATTGACGCCAGTGACTGAATCACCGATTTACCATCATCTGTTTTTTGCACTTGAATCATAAGCCGCTGCCCAAATCGAACCCGAGCCTCTTCAATGGTATAGACGCTCTCCGCCAGGACTCTAACCCCTCCACTAAAAGTATCAGGTCCAATCTTCCCTTTCACCATCAATATTTTATCTTTAACAATCTGTTCCTGAAACGCTTCAAACACATCAGAAAACATTGTTACATCCATACGAGCGGTTCGATCATCGAGAGTCACTATTGCCATTTTTCCACGTTTTGTCTCAATTATCCGAATACCGTTAACCAGACCTGCGATAACGACAGTCCTCTCATCATCGTTATTATTACGCTTATAAGGTTTGTCCGATTTTTCTTTTACTGGAGCAGGCTTTGGATTCGCCTCTTCCTCATCCATTTTGGCCGTTTCCTCTTCGATCAAACCAGCAATACGGCCACTGGTAATTTTTTCAAGCTCCTGTTCATACCGCTCTATTGGATGCCCCGTCAGATACAAACCTAATGTTTCTCGCTCTGCAGTCAGACGCGTTTCGTCATCCCACACAGGCAAAATACGCACCTCCAAAAATTGATCTTTACTCACACTGGGTAGCGAGCCGAACATATCATCAATACCACTACTTTGATTCGATGCGTATTGGTCCGCTGCACGTAAGGCATCAGTTACCATACCTATTAATGTAGAACGGTATTGTTTTAAGCAGTCCAACGCCCCGGCACGAATCAAGGCTTCAATGACGCGGCGATTCACTTTACGTGAATCAATACGCTTGCAAAAATCGAGTAAATCCACAAATTGTCCGTTTTCATTTCTTTCTTCGATAATCCCTTCGATAGCCGCCTCACCCACTCCTTTAACTGCACCGAGCCCGTATATCACTACTTCTTCATCCGGTTTTACAGTAAAGCGAAATTGAGAATTATTAATATCGGGAGGTAATACCGTCAATTTCATATCGCGACATTCTTCAATTAATATCACTATTTTATCGGTATTATCCATATCAGACGACAAGACGGCCGCCATAAATGCCGCCGGGTAATGCGTTTTTAACCAAGCAGTCTGATAAGAAACAAGAGCATACGCGGCTGAGTGAGATTTATTAAATCCATAACCCGCAAACTTCTCCATTAGGTCAAATATAGAACCAGAGAGCTTTACACTAATGTTATTTTCTTTCGCTCCGTCAATAAAAATCGAGCGCTGCTTGGCCATTTCTTCGGGTTTCTTTTTACCCATCGCACGCCGCAACATATCCGCGCCGCCTAACGTATATTTCGCTAGCACCTGCGCGATTTGCATGACCTGTTCCTGATAAAGAATAACTCCATAAGTCGGCTCAAGAATAGGTTCGAGTGAAGGATGTGAATAGACTGTTTCCTCACGTCCATGCTTACGTTCGATGTAAGAATCCACCATGCCTGACTGCAAAGGCCCTGGACGATACAAGGCTACCAAAGCAATAATATCGTCAAAACTGTCAGGTTTTAGGCGCTTGATGAGCTGCTTCATGCCACTGGATTCAAGCTGAAATATGGCGGTTGTCGCACTGGCTTTTAACAACACAAATGTGTCTCGATCATCAACCGGAATTTCAGAAATATCTAGAAGAGGAAGATCTTTGTTCTTGTTCTGTTGATTAACAGTTTGTACACACCAGTCCACCACTGTTAGTGTACGCAGGCCTAGAAAATCAAATTTAACCAGACCGACATCTTCAACATCATTTTTATCAAACTGGGTGACCGTACTAACAGATCCTTCCTCACAATACAGCGGGCAAAAATCTGTCAACACAGAAGGAGAAATCACCACTCCTCCCGCATGTTTGCCCGCATTACGTGCCAGCCCTTCAAGCGAACGCGCCATGTCGATCAGAGTTTTGACTTCCTCATCAGTATCATAGGCTTCTTGTAAATCAGGTTGTTGCTCTAGTGCTTTAGAGAGTGTTATCCCTATTTCAAACGGGATAAGCTTGGCAATACGGTCAACAAAACCGTAAGGATGTGCCAACACTCGACCGACGTCGCGAATAACCGCTTTCGCCGCCATAGTGCCGTAAGTAATAATCTGTGAAACTCTGTCACGTCCGTAACGCTCCGCAACGTAATTGATCACATCATCACGTTGGTCCATACAGAAATCGATGTCGAAATCGGGCATAGACACACGTTCCGGATTAAGAAAACGCTCAAACAGCAATTCGTACTTAATGGGATCCAGATCAGTAATCTGCAGGGCCCAAGCCACGATTGAACCCGCACCTGACCCTCGACCAGGCCCAACCGGGATCGAGTTTTCCTTCGCCCATTTAATAAAGTCGTAAACAATTAGAAAATAACCCGGAAAACCCATCTGATTGATGACACCTAGTTCCATCACCAAGCGTTCGCGATATTCATCTTCGTCAACATCATCGCCACGTTTTTTAATAATAGTTAAACGGTGCTTCAATCCTTGCTCTGACAAAGATGTTAAATAATCGGTTTCACTCTTCTCGCCTGTGTCAGGAAATTTAGGTAAATAGTTTTTACCGAGATCAAGCTCAATGTTACATCGCTTAGCGATTTCTACAGAATTTTGTAATGCCTGGGGTATATCCGAAAATAATTCCTGCATTTCCTCAGTGGAACGCAGATATTGATATTCACTGTATTGACGCACTCGTCGCTTGTCATCCAATGTCCGTCCTTCACCGACGCATACCCGAATTTCATGAGATTCAAAATCCGCTTGATCAATAAAACGTACATCATTAGTCGCCACTACAGGAACCTGGTTGTCTGCCGCGAACTTAACTACTGCTTCTATATAAGATTCTTCATAAGCCCGTCGCGTACGCTGCAACTCTAGATAAAATGAATCAGGAAACAACTCTTTCCATCGCTCAAGACAGCGTGTTGCCTCATCAAAATGACTTGCTAACAGAGCACAGCCAATATCTCCTTCTCTAGCGCCTGACAAAGCAATTAGCCCATTACTGTGACCTTCCAACCATTCCTGCTCGATCATAGGAATACCACGATGTTGGCCTTCAAGATACGAGCGAGTAATCAGGTACGTAAGATTCTTGTAACCCAACAAATCTTTACAATACAATGTAAAACGATAAGGCTGTTCCGCCAATAAACTATTTTTTAACCATAGATCTACACCCACAACAGGCTTTATGCCTTCCTTAATTGCTGCACGATAAAATTTTACCAAGGCAAATAAATTAGACTGATCGGTGATGGCGACCGCCGGCATATTAATTTCTCGGACGCGCTTTATCAGTGGCTTTATTCTTACAATCCCATCGACCAGGGAGTATTCACTATGGACTCTTAAATGGATAAAATCCGGCTGCATATTCAATAACTTCTCATCTGATAACACTCATTCTTCGGAAATAGGACCCATCAACCTGAAATAATATTAATAAACGCCCAATTTCATTAGAATAAATCGGGAATATTTAGCATGAGTAAAGCCTTACCGCCAATCTTTTGGCGCCTACACCAAGTGCAATAATCTATATAGGCAATTGTTTTTTAACATTAATTTTTAACTTCAGGAAAATGTACGGCAATAAATTAATAATTAACAATAAATGTTGTAAAAAAACATAAAAAAGATGGTTGAAAAACCGACACTGATTAAGTAATCTACACATCTAACATAATCAGGACAAGGCTATCACGAATAGCGGGCTGATTAAATTAATCCGAATTCCGATTAACAGGAACGGATATTAAAACAACAATAAAAATAAAAAAAGCATGAGCGGGGGCTTATTAGACATGAATAGTTTACTCCAAGACGGGAATTCTCAACAATGGGTTGTACTCACGATATTTTTCACTATTTTTGCAATCGCAGGTTTATTTAACAAACCTAAGACCAAACAACTGGAATACTTTCATTTTGTGGGTTATGGAATATTAATCATTATCGCTAACCTGCTGGTTTTGGCATTAATGAATACATCGAGTGATAAAGTTAATTTGATTGATGCAGTCTTATTGCAAAAAACTTCCATTCAGGGAAGCTTTATTGTATTTGGATACTGTCTTATTTCTCGCGGACTTGGCCAGTTTATTCGTACCTTATTCATCTCAAAATCATATTCATCCAGAATTTTGTAATCAGGTTGCATGATGCAACCTACCCTCCTTCGTACCGTAAGCTTGCTTACGGTACATTTTTTATGCCTGTCAAAAATATTAGGTTATGAGCCCCACTACAATACATTTTTTATGTCGGTTAAAAATAATTAAGCTATGAGTCCAACTAAAGTTTAATAAACCTTTCAATTTTGTATACTGTGTCGCCTTAGCCAAAAAAACTAGCTTGTCAATACAATAAATCTAAATATCGCTGCTGCGAACGCAATCAAATTGTGGTATAAATAACTACACACTAAAAATAATAATCTCGTTCCATTAACGAGTGATGTGCTTCGCTCGTCGCCACTAACTATTAGAGGAGAGATTTGATATGACTCCAGAGCAAATCAATCTCATTAGACAAAGCTGGAAAAAAGTTCAACCTATATCACAAACAGCTGGTGAACTATTTTACGACCGACTTCTTGATTTAGATCCTGACCTAAATAATCATGAAGGCTCAGATCACGTAGATCAAATTAAAAAAATGATGTCATCCCTAAACCTCGCCGTGAATTTTCTCGAAGACCCGGTCTCTATCGAGTTAATTCTTGATATGATGTGCCAGCAACACGTCGGTTATGGTGTCTTTGAATCGGACCAGGAAAATGCGCAACAAGCTTTCTGCTGGACCTTAATGCATGGCCTTGGTGATGCATTTACTGATGAAGTAAAAGAGGCCTGGATTGAATTTTTTAATATGATATCCAACAATACGCCAACTTCATCAAGACTTAACTAGTCACCAATCACACGATTAAGTCGCTCACTTTTGAGCGACTTAATAACTACCAGAGAAATTCTGGTCATGTCCTTACTGCCTGATATTCTGACTATATAGTCCAAGTATGTGATCTCACTACCGGATTGAAATCTACTTCGAGGACGTATTCTGCATCAGAGTCATATTTTTTTCGAGGGTTAGAGCCTGATTTTGATTCTAATTTGAGCGCTTATTCTGCATCGGGGTCAGCTTCTGATGTGAAATCAGATTTTACGGTGGGACCATATTCTGCACAGGGTCAGTATTCGATTGCACACGAGTTTATACCACAATAATTTGCGGGACCTGAAGATTCATATCAAACAACACATCAAATACTGAGGCAATATAGCGATTGTAATTCAACACTATTAAATCAATTGTTGATAGTTACAGCCGCTTTCGGTAATGTTAACCAATATCAAAAAAATAATGATAAAAAAATATTAGACAAATACAAAAAATTTAATATACCGATCTTTGCTAGCGATATAACTCACTTGTTACTTCGCAAATAAATGAGTCTATTCGATTGGGTATTGAGCTCTTTTTACAATAAATTCAAAATGGTTAAATCAAATGACTAAAATATTATTATCCGGCTTATCTGGAATTGCCCTACTTACCAGCACAGTGTCCATTTTCGCTGGCAGCCCGGTTAAATCAGTTAAGCTAGAAACGGGGATCAAAAGCAAGTCTCAGGTTCCTGTTATTGTTGTTGGTGGAAACGGAAGCCGTTACACTCACATTTTAACTTCTCAAATGAAAGTTCCTGTACGCATAAGTGCTAGTTGTCGCGGGAAGCATACCCTGGCACGCACTCAAGTTGCGATAGGCAAGTTTTCTATTACTGGCGGCCATATGCGCGACGGCCAAAATCTGGCAATGCAAGAGTATCGAACACCAGTCAAATCTAAATCCATACCTTGGCAGAAGCATATGTTCACCGTCAACGTAGCAAAGCTCAACTTTCAGGATTCAATGAACCCTGTTAAAGCCTGTAACAGCTTTCTGAATGCCAAGACCTCTCAGGGAATGCGACGACAATTTTTTATGAGTAAAGACAGACGAATGACAGTGTCTTTCCCAATTTCGCTAGCGGCACAATGCAAACGTAAATGGAAATCAGGTGGTAGCTGGCGCCAAACATCACGCCCTATTCAAGCTTTTGTAATATGCCGAGGCCGAAGCAGATAAAAAAATAGAGAAAATAGGGGACAGACCACGTTTAATCTTAAAGTAAGGGTACTTTAAGATTAAACGTGGTCTGTCCCCTATTTTCGTTTCCTTATTTTAGTCAAATCCTACCCACTTAAACAACGCATCCATTAGTGAATCTTTGTCATTACCTGTTATCGTAAAGGATTGCTCAGTCGGCTTATCATACCGCTTCATCTCATCCAGTACGTCAATAACTAACCTATCACGAACACCAGGATCAAATAATTGATATAACATTGATGAATTTACCTGCTTAAAAAACACCGTAAGTGCAGAAGATTGATGGTCATTCTCACTATTCCAGAACACTTGAGCCTGCCAGACACAATCTTTGAGTCTTGACTCAATAAGCTGAATATAAAGCACCACGTAGGGTAAAAGGAAATCGGTTTTGGGTAAAGGAATACGTATTCCCCACGAAATTTTAGAAGGTGATTGTTTTATAACGCTCTTAAGTAACACCATAATCGTTGTAATAAACCTCGCTCGCTCGGCAGGGTCATCTTCTATAGGCAATCCCTGCCAAAATTCACGAACATCTGTTCCTTTTAGGAGATCCATAACACTATCAAATAATTTGTCCCGCGTAAGATCTCTCGACACACCCGAAAGATTTTCGACAGACTCTTGTAATTGAGCTAAATCCATATTCTTCATGTCTGTCAAAAGTAGATTTTGGGCCTGTTCAAAAAACTCTTGAAGAAGCACAGGGACTGCTGATGTTTGACGTTTTAGACGACAATTATGGATACTATTAAATATGACCAAGGGAAAATGTCTGCCTGACAGATCAACCCGTGGACATATTACTCCGGCATTGGTGCTAATTTGAGTCGGATTCATTAAAATAAAGTGAATATCAGGAAGGTGACGATACACAGATTCGCTATCAGACTGCGAACGTCGCGCTATTAACCACCCAACATCTCTTAACTGTTTTCTGAATTGCACTAAATCTGAATCATCAATACCAAATTGAATAAACTCATTTTGAAATTCCGCTTTACCAAAACACCCCTTATTAAAAACGGGGGTATTCAAATTTTCAGCACCCTGCCTTGCTTGAAAAATATTTAACATGTACCACACTCACAAGTTGATAAATGGGGACAGACCACGTTTATTTCGAAAATCTTCCTATAAAAACCGACATTAGAATAAACGTCATCCGCCCCCTATTTTCTATTTTTTTAAAACAGTACCTCTTTAAAGAAGATTAAGATAAACGTGGTCTGTCTCCGAATTTTATTAAGGCTTGACAACTCCTTAATACCAGCCATTATATTATTAGGAAACCCTGATAAAGATACCTTATTTATATTCAGCATACTTCACTAGTGTAATATTATACAAGTGTGGTATTGTATTATAAGCTTATGATATATATACTAATAAAAAATATTCGCGTTGAATAGATAAAAAATTAATCAGGGTAACTATACTATATATAATTATCTAAAGTTTCCATATCGGTAGTCTGTTTCTTATAACAGTATGCGTTTTGGAAAGGAGTCCCAAAAAAATGCTAGTTTTAGAGAGAAAGTCAGGTCAGTCGGTTCTGATCTACCCCAACGACAATATCGACCCGTTGATGACGGTCGAGGAATTGTTTTCTAACGGACCAATCAGAGTATCCGTAAAATGTCGTGATCATGGTGCAATTAAATTAGCAATACATGCCCCTAACGATATAAAGATACTTAGAGATGAATTAAACAAGACAACGTCATAAAAAAATAACTCCTAAACTTACTATTCTAAATAGGATGCTGGCGACATATTTATATGTCGCCGAGCAGCTTACCTGAACTTCGCAGCCTCCTTACACCTCTAGGGCACTTTCTCATGCGTCGCATTCACCTTGCACCCCAGGGCACTTTCTCATGCGTCGCATTCACCTTGATCGCTTGAGAGTACTACGATCAAAATCATTGCTAGCAAGCCCAGTCCGAAACCTATAATTCGACCAAGTAATCGAGGTAGATTTCCCATTTTGATGATTCAGCATGTTTTGCTGCCCTGCACGCCAGTACTTGCCCAGATATCGATGGTAATTTAAGAATATCATTGTTTTTAGTAAACTATTTTTCCGGTCGTAATACTCAATCTTAACTGGAATGTTACGCTCTTTATCAACCCACACCACTTGCCGTTTATAACCAGAGAATTTATATTGAGGATAGGTTTCGACCACATAAACACCACGTTTATCGATTCTTTCACTACGCAAATATTTGTACTTGAATTTGTCTACTTCAAAGGAGACGATATCCTCATAAGCAAACTGGCTCCCCATAAAAGGACCCGACTTATTAGTCGAAGATATGCGTTTCACACGCTTCAACGCCGGTAAGAACATCCATTGTTCATCAGCAACAACTACGTGAGAAAATGTTAAAAAAGCTGTCCCTTTTATGTCACGTGGAGTGTTAAAAACAATCAGGCTTTTATCTCCATCTTTAAGCATCTCAAGTGTTTTGACATGAATCGTCCGCACACTCTCTTTTCCTTGGCGATTACGTAGGGTCATTTTCATGTCTGCGCTCGTGTCCTTCCATCCTCTATCGGCACGTTCTATAGCATGTGCAATCGCAAGCCCTTTTTCTTCTGCGGTCACAGCATAAACTGTATTGACCAAAATTATAACCATCAACAAACCCACTATCCACTCTTTCATAATTAACCCTCTTCTACTTTTAATGTAGTTGAATTCGAAATTTCTGACTTTTCTATCACTTCGTTAGTATCCAGGTACTCTTCTGTATCGAATTTTAGCAGCAATGCCGGCAACAAAAGAAAGTCCACAAAGAGTGCAATACTAATGGTAAGAGCAGTAATTAACCCAAGATCATAATTAATCTTAAAACTCGACAAGATTAATACTGAAAACCCTGCTACCAAAACAACTGTAGTAATCACTAATGCTCTACCTACATTATCAAAAGCATAACGTATAGCATCCTCTGCATTAAGCTTTTCTTCACGTCGAGCTCGTAGATACTTACTTAAGAAATGGACCGTGTCATCAACAATAATCCCTATTGTCATTCCTAATCCTACCGCTAAACCAAACCCAACCTCACCCACCAGTAGCGCCCAGACACCGAACGCCATTGCGGGAGGAATTAAGTTAGGCACTAAACTAATTAGCCCAATTTTAAATGAACGGAGAGAAAATATAATTAACCCAGAAATAAGAAATAGTGCAAAAGCAACACCTCCCACCATTTGCTGAACTGTACGTAAGCTTATATGGGAGAACATAAACATCGGGCTTCCAGCAGTAAGCGTGAGCTCACTCGCATACTTTGCCAACCATTTTTTTGCACGGTCATGAAACTGTATCATCTCATTATTCGACAGGTTATGTAATGAAGCGACCACCCGAGTAGCAGATCGATCGACATTAATTTGGTTAGTCAGGTCAAGCCCATATGGCAAGGACATACCATACAACACTAAATACTGCGCTGTAAGCTCCCGATCTTCGGGCAACTTATACCACTCAGGTTTATCAGCGTGTAGATTTTTATTTAGGCGCTTCAGAATGTCAGTTAAAGAATTGACGTGAACTACTTCAGGCTGACTCATTAACCAGGCACGAAAATTATCCACTTTGCGTAAATATAGAGGAGAATTAATCCCGCCTGCCAATTTCGCTTTAAGCGAATATTCCATATAATAGGGCCCAGTCAAATTCTCCGCTGCATAATCAGTATCAACACGAAATTGAACCGTCTTATCAAAATACTCCCAAATATTATCGTTCACTACATTACGCGGAATAAGAGCGAGTAAAACTAATGTAATAACCGCAAAGGACCACAACAATTTTCCTCGTTGCCTAATGACAAACTCACTTATACCCGACATACTACGATCGCTTGCAGTACCACCCGTCTTTACTTTCATTGGTAATAACATTAACAGCCAGGGTAAAAAGGCTATTGATAATAGCATTGACATTATGACGCCTACCGCCACCATATTTCCGAGGTCATGAAATGGCGGAATATCGGAAAAATGCATTGTCAGAAACCCAATCACAGTCGTGATCGTGGCAAGCATAATAGGCTGTAAATTCACACGTAAGCTCTCAATTAGCGCTTCATGTTTTGATTTTCCGTTCCGCATGTACTGCAGCATGGCCACTAAAATGTGGACCGCATTAGCAACAACAATGGTCATTACTATCGTTGGGGCACCGACTGATACGGGGGTTAATTTTATTCCCCACCACCCAGAGAAACCCATGGTAGACAGAACCGATAGAATGATAATCGTCAAGATACCAAAAGTAGCGGCAATACTACGTAAAAATAGTAATAGGCCAAAAATGATTAGTCCAAACATAATCATCGTTAAAGAACTCATATCTTTTATGGAGGCCTCCATAAAAGCATTATCCATAACAACTAACCCAGTAAGGTAAATTTTCAAATCAGGATTTTGTAATTTTAGTTTTACTATTAACGCGCGCGCATACGCAGTAACCGTGGGACTCCCTTCCGGTTTGTTTTTTGGAAGATTTATCGTGACATTTACGGCGGTCACAGCTGCATTTTTAGATATCGCTCTATTCAGTAACAACGGTTCATTTAAGGCAATATTTTTGATTTTTATTAATTCAGTACTTGAAAGTTTCCCAGGATTTTTGACCAGATCGCCTACCTTCAACTCATCGCCATTAGCCTGCGTGTGTTGAAAGTTAGTCACTGAGTCAACACGAGTTGAGAAGGGAATTTGCCAGGATTGCTTGGTAAGCCAAGCTATACTCACCAGGTTTTTACGGGTAAAAACCTGGCCATTCTTCGGCGCTAATACAAAAATGACATTATCGGACTTGTCATAAACCTTTTGTAACGCAATAAAATCTTTATACTGAGGATTATTTTTAGTGAACCAAACTTCGTAATCAGCTGCAAATTCAATATAACGGCTTCCACTTGCCAGTAAACCAACAAGAAATAGCGAAAGCAAGGCAAGTAAAAATCGACGACGCACTAATCCTAAGGCCGTATTCCGTGAATTAATCATATAACATTTCTCCGTTTAATATCTCTCTCAACCTGTAATGCATTACTAGTCATTCCAAATTGGCGGATAAGTTTTTGCGTATCCTGGTATAGATTCTATACGCTTAACCCAGACATCAATCGCAGGAAATGTTTTTTCATAAGGCAAGAATTCAAGATTTAGCGCTACCCCTAACTCTAAGGTAAGCGCCCTTTGTAGTGACATTATTACTGGAAACAGAACAATATCTGCGGCCGATAAACTATCACCCACCAAGTAATTACTAGCGGTGAGTTTGCGCTCAAGCATAGCAAATTCTTCTAATACAGTTTCTTTCACAGCCATAATCTCGTCTTTATGCTCTTCGATTTCATTAAAATAAACTGGGCGAACAATTTTAAAAACAGGGATAATAATATAGCTGTCCGTTTCGTAAATGCTCTGCCAGATCAATCCAGTCTCAATCGAAGACTGACCAAATAGAGGCGGTTGAGGATGTTTAGATTCAAGATAAGCGAGAATCGCCACAGATTCATAAACAACTTCCCCATCAAAAGTAAGCGAAGGAACACGCCCACGAGGATTAATATCAAGATACTCAGAAGATTTATGTTCTTTTTTATCTGCTTGCAGTAATTTCGATTCGTATTCTAATACTTTAATTTCCATCGCTAACAACACTCGCCAGGCATAAGGACTGCCTGCGATCCAATAGACTTGATACGCCATACTATTATCTCCATCCAATTAGTGATTGACCGCAGTCATACTATCGAATGCATTATCGCGTGAGAAGTCTTGAGTTCTGCATAAGATATATGCAATAATGCAACACATGAATTGGGATGATTTAAGATTTTTTTTAGCAGTAGCGCAAAAAGGCTCTATTCGTGGAGCCTCAGAAGTGCTGACCGTGAATGCGTCAACAGTCTCTAGACGTATAGATGCATTTGAGAAAAAGTTAGGAACACGCTTATTTGAACGTTTGCCGACCGGCTATGTATTAACTTCTGCAGGTGAAGAAATACTGGAATCCTCAGAACGCATAGAAGACGAGGTCGCAAAACTTGACCGAAATATTATAGGACGTGATACACAACTCAATGGATCTCTGAGCGTTACCATGGCCGCTCCTCTTGCAACGCATTTACTTATGCCTGACTTTGTTAATTTTGGGCGGCGCTACCCTGGCATTGAGCTGGAACTAGTTGTCTCTTCAGAAGAAATAAATCTTTCCAAACGGGAAGCTGATGTTGCCATTCGGATCACTAACAACCCTCCTGAGCATTTGGTAGGTCGACATGTCACTGACATTGCAAAGGCAGTATACGCCTCGGAAGAATATCTTTCCCGACACGACATCAAACAACAACCTGAACTACTACGCTGGATTGGCTGGGAAGACCCTGAACCTTATCCCCAATGGGTCAAGGACAGTCAATACCCGAAAACACCTATTCGACACCAGGCAAACGACATACTAGTCCAATTAGAAGCAGCGAAGTCAGGCATGGGAATTACTATTCTACCCTGCTTTATGGCAGACCCTGTTACAAACCTAAAACGAATCTCTCCTATTAGTTCAGGAAAATGTGGCGATATCTGGATCCTTACTCATAAGGATTTACGTTATACGGCACGTGTTCGAATTTTTATGGATTATATGCTCAAGGCCTTCGAGAAACATAAAGCCGTTTTAACAGCCACCCAACATCATGCACACGAAAGTAAAAATAGTCGCAAAGAAAAACTATTAGTTTGAATTTTACCTTATGGCATAAACTTAATTATTCCACCTCAAAGTAATGAACACTAAACAACGCACTTTCATCTGTCCAGACATCCACTGATTTAAACCCTACCTCTTTCGCCATAAGCTGGAACTCAGGAATAGAATATTTATAGGAGCTTTCGGTATGAATGGTATCACCTTGATTAAACTCAAAAGATTCGCCAGCAATATTCACCGTTTGCTGTGCCTCACTAATTAAATGCATTTCAACACGTCCATGCCCTTCGTTGTAATGCGCTCGATGATTAAATAGTGAAAGATCAAAATTCGCATCAAGCTCATCATTAATTCGAGTTAATAGATTTTTGTTAAATGCTGAAGTCACACCTGCAGAATCATTATAGGCTCTTTCTAGAATATCAACTTCTTTTTTCAGATCAACACCTATCAACAAGCCGCCACCTGTACCTAGAGTTTCCGCTAAATTCGATAAAAACGAGCTGGCATGCTCAGGAATAAAATTTCCAATACTCGAGCCAGGGTAAAAAGCCACGCGTCGCACATCTTTGCGGAAGTCAGGAATAGAAAAGGGAGAAGTATAATCTACACATGCGGCGTGTATTTCGATCGTAGGGAAATCAAGCGACACCTGCTTAGCCACTTCTTTTAAATATTTTCCGGAAATATCCAATGGCATATAAGCGAGCGGCTCAAGGGCATTCAATAACGTCTCGACTTTCTCACAACTACCACTTCCTGGCTCAATTAACACACAGCCCGTATCAATATATTGCGCGATCGCATTGATATTATTCTCAATAATCGCCTTCTCGGTTCTAGTCGGATAATAATCAGAAGTTTCACATATATCATTAAAGAGCCTGGACCCTGTTTCGTCATAAAAATATTTTGGTGAAAGCGTTCGTGGATTTTGACTTAGACTGGAAATAACTTCATTTAGGAAGTCATCCTGATGATCATGATAGTCATAAAAATTAAATACATTTTCTTTTCGTTGAATTGCTGTATCGAGTGATAGTGTCATTTAACATCCTTTGCCAGACGGAACCCACTAAATTGCCAACGCTCATGGGGATAAAAAAAGTTTCTATAGGTTACACGAATATGATCGGCATGGGTAGCACATGATCCCCCGCGCAATACCATCTGTCCACTCATAAACTTTCCGTTATACTCCCCAAGAGGCCCCTTCGCTGCATGATATCCAGGGTAATTACTGTAGGCACTTTGCGTCCACTCCCATACGTCGCCAAACATTTGCGACGGTTGATTTGCATCCTCCAATACGGTCGCTGCCATGGGCCGTAAACTTTTTAAATTCCGAAAATTACCCTGCACCGCCATATTGAATGCAACTGATTCCCATTCTTCTTCTGTGGGTAAACGCACACCAGGTTCACTCAAAGATTTCCATCGTGCATACGCCGCGGCTTCAAAATAACTGATATGGCAAACAGGCGCATCTTTATCAAGATCCTCAACCCCACTCAAAGTCATCTGCCGCCACTCCCCCTCATCTTTTTGCCAATACAAAGGAGCCTGCCATTTTTCTTGTTGAATAGTTCTCCATGCATCAGATAACCAGTATGACGGTTGCTGATAGGCATCACTTTCCACAAATTCCAGATAGTCACCATTCAACACAGGACGCGACGCGATTTGAAAAGGCTCTAGATAGACATTATGTGCGGGTTCTTCATTGTCATAAACAAACTCAGTAGATTGATTGCCAACAACCGTTAAACCTCCCTCGTAATTTAACCACTTAGTCCCAGCCACTTTATACCGCCCCACTCTATGGGGCCTCATACTGACACTACTAGTATAAACAGGCTTTAATGGATTCGAGGCAAAAATATGTAATATATCAGTAAGCATTAATTCTTGATGTTGCTGCTCATGATGTAAACCCAATTCGACAAGGCTCAAAATAATTTCTCGGGAAGCTGAATCAACTTGCAGTAATAGTTCAGCCATGTGTACGTCGATATGTTTTCGGTAAGAAAATACTTCTTCGACAGTAGGACGCGATAACGCTCCTCGCTGATGCCGAGGATACTGCGGGCCAAGACTCTCATAGTAAGAGTTAAAAAGTATCTCGTACTCTGGCTTAAATTCTTTATATCCGACAAGAAAAGGCTTGAGTATCAAAGTCTCGTAGAACCAGCTAGTATGCGCCAGATGCCATTTTATAGGACTTACTTCAGGCATAGTCTGTATACAAAAATCTTCAATTTCCAGTGGCTCACATATCAACACACTTTCGTGACGCACCTGACTATAAAACTCTAACCACGAATTTACTGAATTTTTTTGTTGGATCAAGCTCATTACAAACACCGTATAAATAAATGCATTGTTATATTTTATATTGTGCTGAATAGCATAACGGTTAGGAAATATTTGTAACAGACTTATTGTTGCACTGGTATATTGCAATATTGCAACGCGCTAATACACAAGTAGAAGGTAGAGTGTCTGTATCATTATTATCGTTTCTTAATTTGTGTTCTAATTCAAATTTAGAATTAATTTGTTACAGAATACGGGTTGCGGGCATATCTTTCATAACTTTTCTGGTTTAAGAAGCCCCTGATCAATTCTGCTTAATGAGATTGCTATTCAGAAATATCAGTGGCAAGGCGAAGATTGCAGCTAATAGCACGGCTATTGGCAATATTTTCAACGTAGTCATTGATATTTAAGGACAGTAAGATCGTAATCATGAATTGATCCGAGGCTCCTTAGGCTATAAACCAGATTTATTTTTCTAATAAGCACTCACGAACAGGTCGGTAAGTTCGACGATGTAATTTGGTCACACCAAACTCCTGCAATGCTGCTATATGTTTTTTTGTCGGGTACCCTTTATGTTGAGCAAAACCATATTCTGGAAACTCCTGATCCAGTGCTACCATTTGTCTATCACGTGTCTCTTTAGCAATGATAGACGCAGCACTTATTACTTTCACTTTGAGATCACCCTTAACAATCGCCTCAACTTCCATCGCTATATCAGGACAACGGTTTCCATCAACCAACACCTTATGTGGTTCCGGGTTCAAACCCTCAACAGCTCGTTTCATAGCTAACATGCTGGCCCATAAAATATTTAACTCATCAATTTCTTGAACGTTAGCTTCTCCCACAGCCCATGAAATAGCTTGCTCTTTTATCTGCACTTCCAGAATGGCACGCTGTTTTTCTGATAGTTTCTTGGAATCAGTTAAGCCATTAATACCATGGTCGTCTGGCAAAATCACAGCTGCCGCAACCACTGAGCCGACTAGAGGGCCGCGCCCTGCTTCATCAACCCCTGCAATATAAACTGTACTCATTCAGACTCCTGTAACTACATTTTTTTCATTAAAACTTATGCATTTATTCAAAGGAAAATTGACTTTTCTTGTTAAGAAAGACCAATATTTTGATAAGCGCAATAAATAAGCTAACGCGATATTGCGAGCTATTGAATCAATTCCAGCACGGCATCTGCTGCTTGTTGATTAGCGTCGCATTTAAGCGTTTTATATATTTCGGTAAAAACAACCTTATGCCGACTATTTCGTTCTGGATTATCGATCAAACGCATCACCGCTGATGTAAGTGCTTCCGGCGTAACCTGGTCCTGAATTAGTTCATCAACCAGTTTCTCTCCGGCTAATAAATTTGGCAATGAGAACACATCAATTTTCAGCATATTAAATGTCTTCATTATCCAGTAAGTCAATGCAGATAATTTATAAGCCACCACCATCGGCTTCGCTAGCAAAGTAGCTTCAAGCGTCGCTGTACCTGAGGCCAACAAGACAAAATCAGAAGCCTCCATTGCGGTACGCGACTGCCCATCAATAATAGTCACCGTTAAATTGGGGGCGAATTGTGCCTGTTTCTTTTCGAATATTGCCCGTGTCGCCTGAGTCGCTAATGGTACGACAAAACTCATGTCAGGATACTGCCTTTTACATTCAAGCATTGCTTTGATAAAAGGCTCGGACAAACGCTCTACTTCTGAACGGCGACTCCCCGGTAAAACAGCCAGCAACAAACCCTCTTCGGTCAAACCCAAATTATATCGAGCACGTTTCTGATCAATTTCGATCGGCACCATATCAGCAAGAGGATGCCCCACAAACTTCGCATCTATATTATATTGTTTATAAATATCGAGTTCAAAAGGAAACAAAGTCAACATACGATCAACACTTTTGGCAATCTTGTGAATTCGCTTTTCACGCCATGCCCAGACTGTCGGACTGACATAATGAACCGTTTTTATACCAGCGTTTTTTAGTTTCGCTTCAAGAGCAAGGTTAAAGTCAGGAGCATCTACTCCGACAAATACATCAGGAGGGTTATCCAGGAGCTGTTGAAGAAATTTTTTGCGTATGCCCAGCAATTCAGGAAGATGACGTAATACTTCGACCAAGCCCATGACAGACAATTTCTCTAATGGAAATCGCTCTTCACACCCAGCCTCTATCATACGAGGTCCGGCAATCCCAAACACCTCCGCCCCTGGATGCCTGTGTTTTATCTCTGTTATCAAGCCAGCGGCGAGTAAATCACCCGATGCCTCACCAGCCACAATCGCTATTCTCATGAGTTAGTAATTTTCTAGTTCTAATGCGCCAATTCTATCACAGCTGCACACATTGCATAGACCCTTTACTGGCCATTTCGCGCATAATAAGTCCCAAATAATCACTCACTTACACAATTAGCACCAATCTCATTTTTTAAAGATTCGACTTCGTTAACAAGCTAGTCTAACGTCAGTAGTCTTTTATTAAATGACTCACCCCACTACAGGGACTAAAGTCACGCGACCGGAGTCAGTACATTATCAAAGTCAGCACGTTATCGGAGTCAGATTCGATAGCACTGAAAGTGCGATAGAGTCTGATTCCAAAAAGCCTGTCAAACAAGGTAATATCGGCCCAATCATAAGCTGCATTCAAATTGGACACTTAATCATCAAGCGATTTTAGTCCTCCCTAAATGACTTAAACCCAAAGCATCAATCACTTGATTTTGAACTGGCGCTGTTGAGTCATTCACGGCATCAGACCCATAGGCTGCACCCACAATCTTTCGAGCGGGTCTTTGTCCTACCGGCATTCCCACGAGTTCACTTACTGCGTCTGCGACATCTTGCGGATCGGGCGCATCTTCACTGGAAAATATCTCCATAAAATGCTCAAGAATTGATCCTGGAATTTTGGCAATGTCATTATATTCAGCGACAGTCGTTACGTCTTCAGGCTGCGCAGCACTATTATACATCTGCGTCGGATAAGCACTCGGCTGCACTAAACTGACATCAATTCCTAACTGAGACACTTCATAACGATAACTATCAGTCAATGCTTCAACCGCAAACTTACTGGCACCGTATATCCCAAAAAAAGGAAAGGTAATTCGACCCAGTATACTGCCTAAATTAATGATCAATCCCTTTCCATTCTTGCGCATACCAGGTAATACTGCCCGTGTAACACGATGCAAACCTGTCACATTTACATTAAATAGCGACTGAACCTGTTCTGCTGTAAAAGCTTCAGTGACCCCGGCAGAAGCAACACCTGCATTATTCACCAATACATCAATTCGACCAGCCCCCTTCAACATATCAGCCACCGCTTGATCAACTGATGCACTACATGTCACGTCAAGCTCCAGAATTTCCGCACCCATTGATTTTAGGGCTTGTGCATGTTCCTGGTTTTTCCCGCTTGGGTCTCGCATCGATGCATAAACGACATGGCCGTTATTGATCAGCGTTTCCGCTGTTTTACGACCAAAGCCTGTGGATGCGCCAGTAATTAAAATTGTATTCGACATTGTTAATGTTCCTTTTGTTGCGGTTGAGGTGAATAATTACAAACTGTTAAGCGAACTTAGAAAATCTCTCATCGCCATGACAATTTCATCAAGATGAGTCTCCAGAGCAAAATGCCCTGTCTCTAAAAATATAATGTTCGACTCTGCTAAATCACGCTTAAAACATTCAGCACCTTGCCGAAGAAAAAATGGGTCCTTATTACCCCACACTGCTAACAAAGGCGGCTGGTATTTTCGAAAATATTCCTGGAATGTTGGGTACAACTCAATATTGCTAGCGTAATCAAGAAACAGATCTAGCTGGATCTCGTCGTTGCCCGGACGCGCTAATAAATGACTGTCGACTGCATAACTTTCCGGCGCAATAAGTGCCAGGTCTGTTACACCTTCGGTATATTGCCATTTCGTCGTTTCAACAGTTAACAAGCCTCGCAATTTATCTCGATTTTGTTGGTTAGGCTCACGCCAGTATTGCTGAATGGGCTTCCATGCATCACTTAAACCTTCCAGGTATGCGTTACCATTTTGAGTAATGATCGAACTCACCTGGTCCGGGTGTTTAACAGCAAGACGCAAACCGACAGGAGCACCATAATCAAATAGATAAAGTGAATACTTTTTCAGGTGCATTTGCATGGTAAATTCTTCTACGACATTACTGAGATTATCAAACGTATAATTAAACTCAGTTCTCGCCGGACTCTCCGAAAATCCAAACCCTGGTAAATCTGGCGCTATTACATGATAGGTATCAGCCAGTGCAGGAATCAGATTGCGAAACATGTGACTCGATGAAGGGAAGCCATGCAGAAGCAAAAGTACGGGGGCATCGACTGGGCCCGCTTCCCGGTAAAAAATATTAATACCATTAATACTAATAGTGCGATAAGCAATATTGTTCATAGACCTTTAAACCTTTAGTAACCTTTTAAACTAGTTATTAAAGGTTATATTCTAATTAGTAACTTGTCAACAGTATTTTTCAAGGTTACTTTATCCTCCATTTAACAGTTTTCTGGTCGAAATAACTGTATTGGGAAATATTTGAGAGATGCAGGGAATAAATCATCCTATGGCCGACACTATTATATATAAGCTCTAACAATGGCGACTGAATGATATTTTTTAAGCAAAATAGAGAAAGACAGGAATTTTCCGACTGGATCAAAAAGCATAATACCGCCTTGTACAAACATGCCCTTTGGCTATGCGGCAACAAAACACTCGCGGCAGACATGGTGCAGGAAACCTATATTCAAGGGTGGAAGTCTCTTAATAACTTGCGTGATAAAAATCGCGTCTTACCTTGGCTCTTAACCATATTACGCAGAAATATTTTCAGAGAACAACGCGAACAGTATCGACACAAAGAGACGCTGGAGTATCTGCAAAATTGCGAGATTAAGGCAAGCAGCTGCGAAATGTCTCTCATCGATTTATATAGTATTTTTGAAAAACTCTCAGACACTCATCGCGAAGCACTCTTGCTCTATATGTTGCACGATCTCACCTATGAAGAAATAGCCGCTCATCTTGAGGTTCCCGTCGGTACCGTCATGAGTCGTATTTCACGAGCACGCAAAGCAATAAAAGACCATATTAAAAGTGACAATGACAATGACAACATTAGCAGTCTCAACAATTTTATTAAGTAAGGCAGCACTATGATTGATGACAATGAAATCAAACGACAATTACATTCCCCTGCTACGCCTGAGGATCTTGAAAGAGATATTCGCGCGGCATGTAATGCACTTCAGGATAAATCAGTAAAACATGGCAAGGTATATTGGCCCGCTTACGCACTGATGAGTATAGTGGGTGTAATTCTACTTAGCGTATTGATTAGCATCACTACGACAACACCCAACATTGTCACTACAGCGGTCGCAGATATTAAAAAAGATGAATTTATCGGTGCACATCTTGTAGAAAAGTACCGACCTTGGTTAAGCCAAAAGAAAATTAATTTGCCGCCAGAAGAAATGACCGTGGAAATGTCCAAGTTTTGTAAGTTATCGGGACAACTTAGCTTTCATTTAAAAATAGCGGGCCAACGTCAAGGAAAAGTACACTTATTCATACTGAAAAATAACCCGGGCATAGCATCAGGAAAACGTAGTGGCAAGGTAGCTACTATGTCATGGCGCATTATCAATCCACGCGACAAGCTCTATGTTTTGGTGCTATTTACTAAAGATATGAAAAAGGAAAGTGTCAATAAGCTCATTCGTAAAATGTTTTATGCATAACACTATTCAGATAGTCGCTAATTCAGTCAACTCAATTTCATTGATATAAAATAACTAATACATCGCCGTACTGGCATTTTTAACCGGGAGACCAAAATGAAGCAGAAGTACCCTTTACAAAAAGCACAATCACTGATTACGACATTCACACTTATCTTTTCAGGACTTATCACTAGCCCCTTATCACACGCAAATGAATTTCCTGAACCTGTCTACGTCTCGCTAAAACACGCAGGCAAGATTGCTAAATTCAACTCACCGTCGAAGTGGACTGGTGGACCGAATATGTTGTATGAGGCAATTACGCCGGATGGTAAGCGTTTACTGGTCACCAGCCCAAGCAAACAAAGTGTTTTTGTATTTAACACAGCAACAGGCAAGCTAATAAAAATTATCAAAGTAGGTAAAGCCCCTAAGGGAATAAAAATATCACCTAATGGCAAAGAAGCTTACGTGAGTAACGAAGGTGAAAACACTATTAGTATTATCGATCTCACCACCTACAACGTGAGCGCAAAGATCCCAACTGCAAAAATGCCTCATAACGTACGATTCAACAATAGCGGAACTATTGCTTATGTGACATTACAAGGCGGTGCAGGCTTAGGGGTAATCGACACTAAATTGAAGCGTGTAGTCAAAGTCATTCCCACACCAGGACTCGTTGGCCCACATAACCTTGATTTATCTAAAAACGAAAAAACTGCCTTTGTCCGAGACACAGTCAATAGTGTCGCTGTCGTTGACTTAGTGAAAGGCAATGTCATAAAATTAATAAAGGTTGGATTTGGCCATTCTGGCATTGACGTATCACCAGATGGGAAATATGTATTTACTGGTGGAATTGCCGGCAACACCGTGACCGTTATTGACAGTAAAACCTATATAGTAATAAAATCTATAAAAGTCGGCAAAGGCCCGCATGGTTTACGCGCCAGTAAAAATAGTCGTTGGTTATACATCTCAGTAACTTCCGGCAATAGTCTTATTGTCATTGATACAAAGACTCTTAAAGTGCACTCTACACTTAAACTATCAGGCTTTCCATTTTGGATAGCGGTTAATGGTAACCCATGATAGTTTTGGAGTAATCTTTAATAAATCAACCTTAAGAACATGTCTAACAGAACAGGCTTATCCTTAGCCTGTTCAACAGATAAGCTATCAAATGTAACAACAAGTCTCTATAGGAACAATATCAAAGTCACCTAATCGTTAGCGGTTACCATCGGACTCACCAAAAATATCATCCTTCTGGTTATAGCGTCCTGATCGTCTAGATTTGCGTGCTTGTCTTGATTGACGTGAGTGCCGACGCTGACCAGAATGACGGTTAAAGTATTCCTGGTCTGCAGATGCCGCACTTCGTACTCTACTGCCTTTATAGTGACGACGATAGCGTACATCTGCTTCATGAGAGCCACTTCTAATACGAGTTCTAAATTTAGTCAATTCAGTATTAAGGCTGGTGATCATATCAGCCGTCGCTTTTCTAATACTATAGCGGCTAATGAGACGATTTTTTTGCGCTAATGCGAGTGCTGAAGTTTGGCGACTCACTCTATCTTTACCTGCTGCGTGAAACAATAACTTTCCAGAGGACACATCAAAAACTGCCGTATCAATAAAGGTCGATACATCATGACTATTACCCGGTAAAATCAGTGCCCCAACAATCGTAATATAACTCACTGATAAAGCATTATGTCGAATTGCTCTAATCTGGTTATGCGATACCAGCGCTATCAAGTCTACATTATAACGACTAGCCAGCCGCCTTAACTCCCGAAAGCCTCCTTGACTGCGAAGTGCATGAACAGGAAGAATACGGATTTCCTGAACCACCGCGTGATGTCTAAAAGACTTTTTCACCTTGCGCAGCAATTTTCTTTTAACGTTATCACTCACCACACCTGAACCCCCTTGCCCAGGGACAAATGCAATACCAATCCTGACGGGTACGGTTAACTGCGGTATCTCCTCCGTCAGACCTGGAGGGCTTTCGCCATTGGGATAAAGATAAGTCACCAGACTGCTGGATGAACGAGCACTATGATTTCCTGACGAATCAACAGGCAAAGTATTGCAACCAGTCAATGCCAGTGCAAATACAGCGATAAGAATTGAATATTTTACTGAACGTGATTTAGTAGATCTAACTCTGGACATAATCCTTCTCCTCAATAATTATTAATACTGAACAGAGTCTAGAGCGAATAAGGTATTTTTTTTATAGTGCAAACAGACTAATTAGAGATAAATAAGGCGATCAGAATTTTAACGGCAACTAGCAAAGAAGCTCTGATTAGTACAGAGCTTCTAATATATAACCAAATATTTCAAAGTTAGCCAATAGTAAAGAAACTAATTGACCGTATTACTTGCGCCTGGCGTTAACTTATTTTTTATGCAACTCAATCGGTCCAATCATTGAAGCCATCCAATAACCTGTACGTGTTTTAAATTTTTCCATCGACCAACCTTTTGGCATCCGATACAACGCAACATCCTTGTTAGCGAGACCCACAAAATCTATCTTTACTTTTTCGCCTGTAAAATTCTCCAATTCAGACTTTTTTGCCGATGTAGCACTGCCTAATGAATTCCATTGGTTCCCTGTTTTCTCTTTAATAATATAATTTCCGTCTTTCTTTTCAATCTTCAAGAAATCACGGTAGTTACCATTTTTAGCCTTTATTTGATAAACACCCACTAAAGAATTTTCTGTCATTGAATCACTACAGCCGAACAATAACGCGGCAAAGCCCACTAGTATAATTAATTTCCTCATCCTTTTTATCCTCATTCCTTATTTAAATCATTAATCAAACCATCAACACCCTTCTACAAGATTTTTTTAGTTGAACAGTAAAAATCCTACTAAATAATCAAAATACAACGGGGCAACTCACTACAGATCCTATTTCAAACTGCTCACTCACACTTAATCACAGGCGAAAACTGACCTAAATCAAAGACGAAAACTGATCTAATAAATATATTATATTTTACAAAGATTTTCACAATTCTGTCATATATATCCGCTAAGCTGCCCAACACTAATAGCAATAGAGCAAGATATCAACAGACATAATCGATATTTTTCGTGTAACCGCATAGTCGTCCACTATTTTAGAGATATAAGGCCCCATGGCCACTTAAATAACGAATATCAGAGTTTGTGTATTTTAACGACAATCATAACCGAGGAAAACAATGATCATTGATAAAAAAATGCTGACATTTTCTACTTTATTTTTAATGTCCACTGTATTTTGGTTATCGATTACTGAAAACTCTGTAAAATCCCCAAAAGTGACGTTTCAAACAATGACACCAAACCAAATACAAGTGAAAACCACATCTTCGACCCTTATTAATGATAAATCATTATGCAAATCAGTCTTTGAACCTGCTTGCCTGGTAAACAGGTAAATTACTTATATAAATATCCAAAAACCTTTTAAAGTGCTTAGACTAAATTGCCGCACAGCTAATTTAATAATTACTCACTCATATATTGGCCTTGCCTTGCCAAGCTATTAAGTCGCGCTCTGTTTAATAACGCCTTCTGCGTTGCTTCGTTATTTTCTGACTTACCCTGCCAGGCAAGCAACGCGGGCTGCTGCAATGCTCGCCCATAGGAAATGCTTAACTGCCAAAGACCATTACTCGCCAGTCGGTTGATCGCATTAAGGTTGCGAGTCGCCTCCTCTGGGCCTTGTCCTCCTGATAAAAAATTAATACTCGGCACGGCTGCCGGAACGACACGGCGAAGAACATTAATCGTTGCACCCGCAACCTCATCAGGTTCGGCTGTGCCCGCCTTTGTTCCAGGCAAGACCATATTAGGCTTAAGTATCATGGTTTCCAGACACACATGATGTTGATGCAATGCATGGAACACAGAATGTAAAACCTCCTCAGTCACTTCTGCACATCGTTGCATACTGTGGCCGCCGTCCATTAACACTTCGGGCTCCACTATTGGTACCACTCCTACTTGCTGACAGACTGCTGCATAACGCGCTAACATTTCTGCATTCGAGTCCAACCCTAAAGGAGTGGGATTTGATTCAGAAATAAAATACACCTCACGCCATTTTGCAAAACGAGCCCCTTGCGATTTATACTGCTCTAGTCTGTCCTGCAACCCATCAAGCCCATAAGTAATTAAATCACCTGGCGCTCCTGGCAACGGCCCTTTACCTTTATCCACTTTTATACCGGAGACAATTCCTTGCTGTTTGACTATTTCTGTAAGCAGAACACCCTCCTTGTTTTTTTGACCCAACGTTTCTTCAAACAGAATCACCCCTGATATATATTTTCCAAGCTCGGGGGTGCTGAGTAAGAGATTTCTATACTGACAACGATTTTCTTCGGTCGAGTCAACGTTAATCGTTGAAAAACGTTGAGCAATGGTCGGGGAACTTTCATCCATGGCCAAAATGCCACGGGTGGAGTCAATCATATCCTTTATAGTTTGCTGTAACTCGCTAACAGTATTCATTGGCTTTTACCTCTTACCTTTGCTTGATGAGACTCTCTTAACAAAACGACGTACAAAATATTTTTCAAGTTCAACTAAAAATAACACCGAAGAAGAGATCAGAACAATTAACAACCACACCTCAGAACCAATACTCGCTGACCCAAATAATTTTTGCATAGGCGCAAGATAGGTAAACATTAACTGAAAGCCGATTAAGGTCGCTATTGCCATTAGCACGTACTTGTTCCCGGTAAGTCCTGACCTACTAAATATTGAGGCGGTGATATACCTGGAATTCAGTAAATAGAATACTTCAAACATCACTAAAGTATTCACCGCAACTGTTCGTGCCTGCTCAATACTCACTCCACGATTCATCTCCCAAAGAAATAAACCAAAGGTACCACTCATTAAAATAATCGAGACAAACACGACACGCCAAATAAGATGAGGGGTAAGCATTCCTTGTTGGGTACTACGTGGCGAGCGCCGCATTACGCCTTTTTCCGGGGGCTCGAAGGCAAGAGATAAAGCTAACGTTACGGCAGTCACCATATTCACCCAAAGAATTTGTACGGGCGTTAATGGCAGCTGTTTAAACCCAAGCATTACAGCGGCTAGAATAATGAGTGCTTCGCCACCATTGGTAGGTAGAATAAAAAGAATCGCTTTCCTCAAGTTATCGTAGACAGTACGCCCCTCCTTTACTGCGAGCGTGATCGAGGAAAAATTATCATCAGCCAACACCATTTCAGCTGCCTCTTTGGCCGCTTCCGTGCCATTCTTACCCATCGCAGTGCCAATATCAGCACGCTTTAACGCTGGCGCATCATTAACGCCATCGCCTGTCATTGCCACCACCATTCCCTGTTCTTGTAACAACTTAACTAAAAGTAATTTATGTGCAGGACTTACACGCGCATAGACATCAACGTTTTGTACCTGCTGGATTAATTCGTCTTTGGTCATCGTATCAATTTCTTGCCCGGTCAGTGCATCATTAACATTATGTAAATTTAACTGCTGCGCTATTGCTCGTGCAGTGTCTACATGGTCGCCGGTAATCATCATCACCCGAATGCCCGCCGCGTGGCAGGTACGAATGGCTTCAATTGCTTCCTCGCGAGGAGGATCAATTATCCCGAACAAGCCGAGCATTGTTAAGCCACTCTCTACGTCGTTAAAGTTAAGCTCTAACAAGTCACTCTGTACTGATACCATTGCGATCGCTAATACTCTCTGTCCCTGCCTGGCCATGGACTTAATCTCTGCCTGCCAATATTCCTGATTCAACGACTCATAGTCTTCGTGAGTTCGCTGATGAGTACACATTTCTAATATTCGTTCAGGCGCACCTTTAATGAAAACAAATTTTTCGCCTGAATGGTTGTGATGCAGGGTCGCCATAAAACGATGCTCTGCTTCAAAAGGAATTAGATCTGTTCGTGGAAATTGCTGTTTTACGCTATCACTTTCCAAACCCGCTTTGAGCCCTGCGATTAATAAAGCCCCTTCCATCGGGTCACCATGAACCTGCCACTGATCATCAACCTCTTCGAGCCGCGTATCATTGCACAGCATCGCGGCACGCATCACTTCGGTTAACAATGATTCATGCTCTGCAAGTAGCGTTTTGTTCTCCAGTGTTATGGACCCATGAGGATTATAACCCGTGCCCTCCAAATCAAACCGATAAGCTGTAGTGACTACTTTACGCACCGTCATTTCATTACGGGTTAGCGTACCGGTCTTGTCCGTACAGATAACAGTAACCGCGCCGAGGGTTTCGACTGCGGGTAGTTTTCGTATAATGGCATTGCGCTGCGCCATTCTTTGTACGCCTATGGCCAATGTAATGGTCATAATAGCGGGCAAGCCCTCTGGAATCGCCGCCACCGCTAAACTGACGGCCGCCAGAAACATATCGGCGTGGCTATAATCACGTAGCAACACGCCAAACGCGTAGGTGAATAACGCGAGCACTAATATAGACAACGTCAGCCAGCGACCAAATTGGGCCATCTGACGTAACAAGGGGGTTGTCACCGTTTCAACGTCGGCAACCATCTCACTGATACGCCCAAGCTCAGTGTTGCCACCGGTTGCGATCACTACACCAGTCGCCTGACCGTGAGTCACCAATGTCCCTGAGTACGCAATACAACGCCGATCGCCAATCGCCGCCTCCCGCGCAACGGCCACAATTTGCTTGTCTACTGCCAACGACTCACCGGTTAAGATTGACTCTTGTATTTGCATCCCTTTGACTTTAACCAGACGAAGATCGGCTGGTACTTTATCACCTGCCTGCAACAAAACAATATCACCGGGCACCAATTGTTCGGCGGGAATTGAGGTTTGTAACTTGTCTCGGACCACCATTGCATTCACAGAAAGCATTCGCTGGATTGCTTTTAACGCATTTTCAGCCTTACCTTCCTGCACAAACCCTATCACCGCATTGATGACCACTACGCCCATAATGACACCCGCATCAATCCAATGCCCTAATACTGCCGTGACACCGCCGGCGGTCACTAATACATAGACCAGTACGTTGTGGAACTGGTATAAAAAGCGAAATAGTAAACTAACGCTTGGTTGTACCGCCAGTTTATTTGAGCCGTAACGGGCAATCCGGGTATTAGCTTCATCGGTTGAAAGACCTTCAATACACGATGACAGTACCTGCATGGTGATTTCTGGAGTTTTATAATGCCACTCTTTATGCTTGGAAATAGTCTTAATCCGCGGCGTGGCCTGTTTTCTAAATGACTTGATTATCCTGTGCAATACCACAATGGCGATCACGAACACTATTATCAGCAACAGCCATTTTATGACTGCGATATACAGAATCCATTTTGCACTGTCACTCATTCGAGTACGCCTCTGTATTCATTATAATCAGGGGCTAATTACAATTAAATATGTCCTAATTATAATGTAAGACATATTACGAAGGATTCAATCTATATTTTGTGAGTGCTTGATCTATGTCAAATAAAACCAGAAATTTTAGTCAACATTATATATTGAAGATTTTTTTAAGCGTAAAACTCTATTTTTGTTCTTAACAAGCATAGAATTATTTGAATAAATTAATATTCAACTATCCTTCATTTATAGAATTACGGGTAAATCATTTCCCTTGAATATGCGGATCACTCTATGCATAAACAGAGGACTACCACGCACCAGGCTACTCTTGGAAAGTAATTACCAGAATAATTTCACCACTAAAGTGACACGGCATTTACTCCCCGATTTGGCCGTCATACAAGGATATTTAATATTATTTAAACAAAAAAACGAAAAGGTTTGCTAGGTCGTATCGGGCAAGTTTGGTGGGATGTTATTCAAGGAGGCACCCGTTTTGATAAAAACGGGATCAAACAAGATGCAGTCAGAGTCCAAATCACCAATAAAGGGGGCGTGGCGTTGTTGCACTCGACCCTTCTGATAGTATTAGAGAGAGCAACGAATCCAATAATAAGAAAGTATTGCGAGTGATTTGGGAAGAAAATGTTAGGGACCATAGGCGCTAGTAAGAATTCAATGGGGGTAGACCCATTACCTAGTTGAATTGGTCGGGGCGAAAGGATTTGAACCTTCGACCACCGGCACCCCATGCCGGTGCGCTACCAGGCTGCGCTACGCCCCGAAATACTGGTATTATTTTGACTCAAGTAAAAACTTATCTGTATCGCTCAAGGATTTGCAAAGCACATCCTGTCCTTTGCCCTTCGGGCCAGCCTTTGGCTGTCCAAAATTGCTCCCGGCAATTTTGTGAACCTTCGACCACCGGCACCCCATGCCTCTTGCTTACCAGCCTAAGGTTTATAATCTTTGGGCCCAGAAATATTGTAGTAAGGAGAGTCAAACTCCATTGCTTTAACAAACAATCGAATCTTACCCCATAAAACTATTTATTTAGCTCTATCAAGCTTGTGAATTGTCGTCATTAACGACGCAGGATTTGTAAAACCTCTTCAAGCTCCGACCGCATTTGTTTGACTATCTGGCGGCTTTGCGTTGAATCATCCTTGGCATTTTCACCAGACAGTTGCGCGCGCGCGCCACCAATGGTGAACCCCTGATCGTACAGCAAATTACGTATCTGGCGTATCATCAACACATCTTGGCGCTGATAATATCGACGATTACCTCTACGCTTAACAGGCTTCAGCTGTAGAAATTCCTGCTCCCAGTACCGAAGGACGTGCGCTTTTACAGAACAAAGTCCGGAGACTTCGCCTATCGTAAAATAACGCTTCCCTGGTATTGGCGGCAGTTCATCACTGCTGCTGTTGCTGCTGCTCTTGTTCTCCACTTCCAGCATAGGCTTCTACCCTTGCTTTGAGCTTTTGTCCTGGGCTAAATGTCACAACCCTGCGCGCCGTAATAGGAATCTCTTCCCCGGTCTTAGGATTACGTCCTGGACGCTCACGCTTGTCTCTAAGATTAAAATTACCAAAACCAGATAACTTCACCTGATTGCCTGTTTCAAGTGCTGTACGTATTTCCTCGAAAAAGAATTCAACGAGTTCTTTTGCTTCCCGCTTATTGAGTCCGAGGTCTTCAAATAGACGCTCTGCCATTGCAGCTTTTGTTAATGCCATAGTTCACTCTCTTAGTGATGCACCTAACTCTTTTTTTAGTTTCACCACAACCCACTCGATTGCAGTGTCAACTTCCTTGTCTATAAGAGTGCGCGAAGTTTCCTGTAAAATCAAGCCTAAAGCGAGACTTTTTCGTCCAGAATCAACACCCTTGCCTCGATATACATCAAAAACGTGAATTTCACTTAGTTGATCAGGCAATGCATCGGCAATCGTTTCCCTGATTTGCTGCGAAGTAATTGATTCATCGACAACTATTGACAAATCACGACGTATTGATGGAAATTTTGATAGGGTTGAAAAAACTGGCACTTTAGCGTTTTCGAGACTTGCCAAGTCTAATTCAAAAAGACAAACATCATTCGTAATCCCTTGTTTTTTAACCAATTCAGGGTGCAACATACCAATCCAACCGATATCTTTCCCGGCACGCGTGATTCGTGCCGTTTGTCCTGGATGTAATGCTGAGTGTTTATCAGGACAAAATTCGAAATTTGCGGACTCACCAGTCAAGCTAAATAGCGCTTCAAGATCAGCTTTAAGATCAAAAAAATCAACCTCTTGAGCGGACTGCGCCCATTGCTCTGGAATTGATGACCCGCAGATTGCACCAGCTAATTTCATGGTCTGGGCGATATCGCTAATTCCGCCCTTACCTGGATTAAAGACCTGCCCTGATTCGAACAATCGAACCCGAGCTTGTTGGCGATTGAGGTTGTGTCTTACGGTCTGTAGCAGGCCCGTCCACAAGGACGTGCGCATCACTGACATATCACTCGAAATGGGGTTGGCAAGCGCTACGGCGGTCGTATCCGGGAATAACTGCGACTGAGCTCCTGGTTCGACAAAACTATAGGTAATCACTTCCTGAAAGCCGCGATCTACCAGTAAATCTTTAAAACGTTGTAAACCAAGTTTTGTTTCTGATCTTGGCTTGGCGGTTAATGCTCCGACAGGCTTGCGAACAGGAATATTGTCATAGCCAATAATCCGCCCTATTTCTTCGACCAGATC
>VAOX01019500.1_pt1 | contig 32327 bp, 33 predicted proteins | sample 3393891 | NCBI WGS metagenome assembly VAOX01 (sample SAMN08290429, study PRJNA428436) | hydrothermal vent metagenome | isolation source: Deep-sea hydrothermal vent chimney | place: Indian Ocean: Southwest Indian Ridge | depth 2822 m m
CTATGTCCAATACTAAACAGTATTGGACATAGTGGCCGTATGAGGCTACACTCACTTCATACAATTACATAAGTACTTAGCTCTATGACTATCCCAAAACCTATCCCGTTGTATCCATCGTACACTGAGATACAAAAACTAATTAAGTCACCCACAAACTTATCTGATTATCCAGAGCTCGAGTTATTTTTGAATTCATCTCCTGATTGGAAAAAAGTTCATTGGCGTTGGGGTTTAGATTTTCTCTCGTATACTGGCCGTAATAAGTCTGAGCATACATTTATACGCTTTAGAAATGAAATTGAACGGTTTTTATTGTGGGCATTTTTAATAAAAGAAAAGTCCATCGATGAGCTTCGTAAAACTGATATTCTGGAATATGCCGATTTTTGTTGGAAACCACCGGTATCCTGGATTGGTTACATTAACGCGAATCGCTTTGTGTATCGTAACGGCAGATATACTGTTAATACGAAATGGCTTCCATACCGATTAAAGCAAACCAAAAATACAACTGAAAAAAGTGATAAGAAAAAGTACAGGCCATCACAACAAACGTTAACCTCCACCTTCACTGCCGTTATTGTTTTCTATAATTATTTAATGGGTGAAGAAATATGTTATGGAAATCCGGCTCAAATTGCTAAAAAAGACTGTCGGCATTTCATTTCAGATTCGCAAGTTAAAGAAGTCAAACGTTTAACTGAACAACAATGGGCGTACTTAATCGAGACGGCGATAGACTTAGCAAATAATAACAACCAATATGAGCGCAGCTTATTTATTGTTTCAACACTAAAAAGTTTGTTTTTAAGAATATCAGAATTATCCGAACGGTCAAATTGGTCACCTATAATGCAACATTTCTGGGAAGATGAAAATCATAATTGGTGGTTAAAAGTGTATGGTAAAGGGCGTAAGTTACGAGACGTCACTGTCCCTACTCAATTTTTAGACTTTTTAAAACGTTATCGTGCTTCTAGAGGATTATCCCCTCTTCCAGCCTCAGATGAAAATGAACCTATCGTAGAGAAATTACGCGGTCAAGGTGGCATGACGTCTAGGCATCTAAGAAGACTTGTACAAGAAATTTTTGATACCGCATATTATAAGATGAAGGATAAAGAAGGTGAGGATAAAGCTAAAAAATTAAAAGAGGCTTCAACCCATTGGCTTAGACATACTGGCGCAAGCATGGAAATTGAACGAGGTCGTGCGCTCAAAGATCTATCTGAAGACTTAGGGCATGCTAGCATGGCTACGACGGATACCATTTATGTTCAGACTGAAAATAAAAAACGTGCTGAAAGTGGAAAATCAAGGACAGTCATTGATGATGACTATAAAATACAAAAATAAACAAAATTTTATTAGTACATAGAATACAGCACTCTTATTCTATGGTACAAAGGAGTTAGAATTTAAATATTTTTTATTCACACCAATACCCATTTGACCTTTTATTTAGAGTCAATAAGTTCTTCAAGTTTTGGTTGAATTAAAGGTTCTCATACATTCTAAATGTGGTGTTTTTCATCCATTGATTTATGTAACACTCTGATAATGGCAATTCCAAAAGAATCAGGTTTATAAAATATGATATGGGAGACAACAGAAAAGGCTCGTAAACTTGGGCTGATATGATCGCAATCACGACCCAACATCTGTTTTTTTGCAATCGTGTGAAAAGCTGTTTCTATATCTTGTATATATTGCTCTGCTCGAGAATCGCCCCACTGTTTAACGCTGTATGTATATATCTTTTGTAAATCATGATCGGCCTTAGGTCTTAGCTTAAAGGTTTTAAGCATGAGGCTTTTTCTTCATCCTTTTTAGAAAATCGTCTGCGCTCCACGTTACAAGATCGCCGCTTTGTTCTCCTTCATCTATCAAATTTATAAGTTGTTGAAGTTTTGAGCTGGCAGTTTTTTCTTGTAAATGACGCAAGGCATCCCGGATGACTTCGCTTTGATTATTATAACGACCAGTTTGTATCAGTCCCTCTATAAATTCATCTAGACCTTCGGTTGGTTGAAAAGTGATTGTTCTAGCCACGGTTTTGTCCTCATAAATGTAAGAATATTACTTACAATAACTATATAACAAGATATGAGCAAAATCAATAATTGAACTCTCAGAAATACGATTATTATCAATGAGTTAGTGATTAATATAATATAAAATGGTGTAGAAATAAGTTAGGATATGCCATCGGTGGTCATCAAGCTCATTTAGGCTTACCTATAACTACTATTAGTTGTTCGTATATTTTAGTAACTGATAAAGTAAATGCTAGATAATTCAATGTTACACTAATCGTATTAATACTGTACATTAGATATAAATCAAATAAAGAGAAACGTTATGAACTATGTTGTAGCAAATAGAATTTTTGTTAAAGATGCTTTTTCTGATGAGTTTGAACAGCGCTTTAAAAACCGTGCGGGTCAAATTGATAAACAAGATGGGTTTGTTCGAATGGAAATACTAAAACCAAAATCAGATGGTACGCCATATGTAGTATTAACCCATTGGCAAAACGAAGTAGCTTTTAAAAACTGGGTCGGTAGTGATGACTTTAAAGTTGCTCATCAAAACCCCATGAATAAAGATGCATTTTTAGATGGTGGCGGTCTCGAACAATATGAAGTAATTATAACTACCAATACAGATAATTGATTAAGTAGAAATAATTTAATGACCGTACTTAAATAACAGTAATATTCATTTAAGTATTATCATTCACTTTCCAGGCTTCAATTCCACCTTCCAAATAACGTGCTTTGATGTTATTTTCCTGGAGGACATCTAATACACTATTACTAACTCCCCCGCCTCTAACACAAAATAAAATAACTTCTTTATCTTTTTCTAAACTCGCTGTCCATGTGTCGATTTGAGTTGGATCATACCAAGTAGCCTCCAATATGGCGTCTGTTGAGGATTGTTTATCTTCTTTACGGCGTATATCAATTAATTGAATTGCATTAGACGATAGTAAAGATTTTAATTCATCAGTGTTAACAGTGCGTGACATTGTAGCTTCCCCAATTTTGTATACCAGATTTAAAACTACATTAATTTAAGATTTAATTCAAACAAATTAAATATTGTTGTTGTTTTGTATAACAGCTCCTATTTGTTTGGAAAATTTTGCCTACACTTAATATTTAACAATTAAAATAAAGAGGTATTGCATTTGTCTTCAACGTTTTGTGATGCACAAACACGCTTAACTGAGGTATTTCGTTTGCTTGAACTATCGGATGATATTCGAGAACGATTAGAAAATCCAAAACTCGCACTTTCTGTGAGCATTCCAGTTCGAATGGATGATGGTTGTTTAAGGGTATTTAAAGGCTATCGAGTACAATTTGATGATACTCGGGGTCCGACAAAAGGCGGTATACGGTTTCATCCCGATGTAAATTTAGATGAAGTTACTTCGCTTAGCTTTTGGATGACTATTAAGTGTGCAGTTGCCGGATTGCCCTTTGGTGGCGCCAAAGGTGGAGTTGTTGTTGATGCAAAAAAACTATCTCAATTAGAACTCGAACGATTATCGCGGGGCTATATTCGAGCAATTGCCGATGTCATTGGACCTACTCGGGACATCCCGGCTCCCGATATGTACACCAATGCAACCATTATGGGTTGGATGGCAGATGAGTATTACCATATTAAAAGAGAACAAATGCCTGGGGTGATAACGGGTAAACCGGTTCATTTAAACGGTTCTCTGGGTCGAACCGCAGCAACAGGCCGAGGTGCCCTGTTTGTTTTACAAGAATGGGCTAAACGAGAAAACTTAGAACCTAATAACACCACGATTGCAGTTCAGGGATTCGGAAATGCCGGCTTTCGATTTGCAATGCTGGCGCACCAAGCCGGCTTCAAAATTATTGGATTATCGGACTCTAAGGGAGCCATTTACACCAATGAGGGACTTGATCCTAATTTAATAATGCATCACAAACGCACACGACGAGAATTAAAAGCCTTACTCTATTGTGATGCCTCGGTTTGTGAAGAAGCCGAACACGCCAATTACACTAATGAAGAATTACTTGAGTTAGAAGTGGATGTTTTGGTGCTAGCTGCTTTAGAAAACCAAATAACCCATCATAATGCGGATCGAATAAAAGCCAAGTATATTTTAGAAGTTGCCAATGGACCAGTGACGTCTCAAGCCGATGCTATATTGTCAAAACGTGGTATTACGGTTATTCCAGATGTTTTAGCAAATGCGGGCGGTGTTACTGTGAGCTATTTTGAGTGGGTTCAAAATAGATCAGGTTATTATTGGGAGGAAGAAGAGATCAATAGTAGATTACACGTGATAATGGTTAAGGAAGCTAATTTAATATTTGATTTAGCAATTGAAAAAAACATTAGTTTACGAACGGCTGCATATCTACAAGGTGTCACGCGTATCGCAGGTGCAATGAGTGAACGTGGGACACGCGAGTATTTTCAAAATGGCAATGGCAAATAATCAAGCTAGATAATTACTTTATACTAAAATAACGTTAAGCCAAAAATAGGGAACGGTAGTTTAGAGTCAATATTAAATTGACAATCCTTTGCTCGTGCCCTAAATCGACTGGCTTCTTTTTCATTTTCTGGAACGACAGAACCTTCTTCTAATAAACCGGCCAATTTTAAACACGCTAATGGATGCCCTGCTTTTGCAGCCTCAGTTAAAAAGGTAATTGCTTTATCAACTTCTACCGGAATATTTTTAATAAAATAATTATTGGTATTATCAGTTTTATCACAGAAAATACCTGATATTTCACCAAGTAAATACAACGCTAGAATATACTTAACTTCAATGAAACCTTTACACTCGACTACAGAGTCTTCAGTGTAATTATCATTTATCTTTAATAATATTTGGTAAGGATGACGATTAGCGTACTTTTCTATTATAATTACATCTTCTTCTTCTTCCCAATCAAGTTCTCTTTCTACGCCTAGATCTGGCATTTGTTTTGCCATTAAAACTTTAGCTTTTATAATATCCAGATCCCAGAATGTGCCAACGGAGGCATCATAATTGCATAAATTCAAGCCGGTTATTATATTTTGTTTTAATAAAAATTGACGGCCGTTACAATAAATATAGGCAAGCGTTACCCTTTCAGAGTATTCACTGCTTAACATCGAAAGGTATTTGATTGCTTGTAAATAGTTTTGTTCAATAGTGTAACGTTCAGAACCATCATAATAGATGTTCATTAGTTTTCTAATCGCACCTTTATGCCCTAGGTCACTTGATTTTTTATAACAAAACAAAACATCTTCTTTGTTGCGAGGCACAATTTCTGCCGAATCGAAAACATCCGCTAGTTTAAATGCCGCTTCAGCCGCTTTTAATGCGTGGGGACTATCTTTTTTAACCGTTAAAATAAATTTTAATAAGGTATGAACGCCATAGTCTGGATCGACAGGTGTTGTAAGATTTAATATGTAGTCAAAAGCAATGTCAATTTTATTATCAATACTTTGAAAAAATAAAGGTGCTTTACGACTAATAGTCGTTACTTTACTGTCGCTATTTTTATCTTCAATAAAGTCTTCAAAGTCAGAATCCGGATCTGAAAATTGAAACAAGTAATTTGAAGTATCGACGATATGATTTACATTATCGATTCCAACATCAATATCATCAAAATAAAATAGATCTGTTTGATTTGTGTTTACCCGATATCGAGACAGTCTACGCTGAATTAAAGACTCAGCGTGTTCCGGTTGAGAAACAACTCGAGAATGCTGCAACTCAAATTTACCTGAAACATTGAAGTTATACTTATCAATAACATCATTAATATCACCAGTAAGTGGTGAAAAACTAATTTTAAAATGATTTTCTTGTTCAGGGTCGGACAAAATAAATATATAGCCAGCTTCTTGTTGGGCTATTGTTTTTTCTGATATTATATTTGTTATTTTACTGTTCATAGCGAAACATTCTCTATACCTGTTTTAAGGATATAGCTCACATCCTTTTGCGACTGATTGTGAACTGATTACGACCGTGGAAGCTTTATAATCTGTATCTTTTTGCACACAGTAACGAAGTTAGACACTAATTTCAATGCACTTAAATTGTTATGTTAAATGCCTGTATTATCTGTTGTGATTTTTCATTAAGTTCTTAAAAATCAACAAAAAAAGGCAATAATATTAATACAATTGTGATTAAAATTAAGGCATAAATATTACTTGTTAAATACGGCGCAGCAAATAAACCAATAGCCGATATAAAAGATGGAATGTGCTTTTGTTTTCGACCATAAACAAAATAGCCCAGCCCAATTGCTCCCATAATCACACTTAAGATTAATACCGCCATTTACAACACCTACCTTAATTTTAAATCGAATCTAAAGCCTACATAAAATACCAAATTAATTTATAAATAAATGTTAGTTTATAATTAAAAAAATTATTCAAATTAAATGTATTTATAACAATAATTTAATTCTTAACCTTTTTTACTTATTCTGATACAGTCGGTAGACAATTAAAAAAGCTTAAATAATACCACTAGACTACACCCTACGCGATATTAATTTAGGATTGCACAAAATAATTTTATAAGCATCATAATTTAGCAGAAGAATATTAATTCATGCCTTCTTTTTTATACCTAAGTATATTGTTACCAATAGCTTCCGCTTTGGTGTCTCTGATTTCTGATCGTTTTCCTGGAGTCATGCGCTGGATCGCTTTCCCGTTATTAGGAATTAGTGGTTTATTCGCAGTCTATGAAGGAATATCCGTATTAGTATCAACAGTTCCCCAAGTCTTTGAACTACCACTAGGCTTACCTTGGTTACCATGGCACATGAAATTAGACCCACTGAGTGGCCTATTTCTATCAATTATCGGTATTGTGACCTTGGCCATTAGTTTATTTGGCCCAGGATACATTCGCGAATTTACTCATGGTAAACAACCCCTCGCTGTTTTAGGCTTTTTTACAGGACTATTTATTACCGGAATGCTGTTAGTCGTCGTGGCTAATGATGCTTTCTCTTTTATGGTGTCATGGGAATTGATGTCATTATCGAGTTATTTTTTAGTGGCGTACCAACATCAAAATGCGTCAAATCGACGTGCTGCTTTCTTATACTTATTAATGGCACACATCGGCGCAATTTTAATTTTATTGAGTTTTGGTGTTTTAGCCGGGTTTGGCGAGGGGCTTACCTTTGATGCAATGCGCGGCGCACCATTAAATTTAATGTGGGCTTCAATTGCATTTGTACTTGGCTTGCTTGGGTTTGGTATGAAGGCCGGTTTAGTACCCATTCATGCATGGTTGCCAGAAGCACACCCAGTTGCCCCATCGCACATATCCGCATTGATGTCCGGAGTCATGTTAAAAGTGGCTATTTATGGTTTTATTCGACTTACATTCGATCTCATCGGTGATGTCCATTGGGGTTGGGGTGTTGCCGTTTTAATCATGGCGAGTATCACGGCAATTTTTGGCGTATTGTATGCGCTAGTTCAAACAGATATAAAACGCTTACTGGCTTACAGCTCAATTGAAAATGTTGGAATAATTTTTATTGGTCTTGGCTTATCAATGATCTTTTTTGGAACCAATCATCCTATCCTAGGGGTACTTGGTTTAATCGCATCGTTATACCATTCTTTAAATCATTCAATATTTAAAAGTTTATTATTTTTAGGCGCTGGCTCAATAATTCAACGAACCCATGAAAAAGACATGGAACGTTTAGGTGGATTAATTAATCGAATGCCCTGGACCGCTCTATTTTTTTTAATCGCTTGCATTAGTATTTCATCGTTACCACCTTTTAATGGTTTTGTTTCTGAATGGTTAACATTCCAAACTGCACTACAAGCGGTTACTTTAGAAAGTGGCGTATTACGCGCAATCATTCCTATCAGTGCAGCCGTTTTAGCCCTTACCGGTGCATTAGGAGCTGCGTGTTTCGTACGGCTTTACGGTATAACATTTTTAGGTAAAGCACGTTCAAAACGAGCACGTACAGCACATGAAGCAAGTCGCGGTATGGGTTATGCACAAGGCTTATTAGCTGTACTGTGTATTCTATTAGGTGTCTTCCCCAGTTATGTTATCGACTTGTTAAACACCATACCAACCTCACTGTTAAACCAAAGTTTAACAACCGCAACCGAGCAAGGTTGGTTATGGTTAACACCGGTCGGCGCTGAAAAATCATCTTATAGTGCTCCACTCGTTGCCATCGGTGTCATGATCGCATTATTAATTTGGGCAACGGCTCATAAATTTTTGGTACCAAAAGAAAAATACCCAGTCGAGCGCAAAGATACCTGGGACTGTGGCTTTGGTGGTGGTACTTCGCGCATGCAATACACTGGTAGTGCATTTTCTCAACCCTTTAGAAGAATTTTTGCACCCGTCTGGCGCATGACCGAAACCGTGGAGCGCGTACCAAAAGAAAAAATGGAACTTGAACCGGCGTCTGTTCGACACAAAATGCACGTCGAAGACATTACCTGGAATTGGTTGTATTTACCCATTGCCCGAATTATTCAAGCAGCATCTAAACGCATTACACGTATTCAAACCGGTCATTTAAGACACTATTTAGCGTATTCGTTTCTAACATTAATATTATTACTATGGATGATTACGTAATGGAATGGTTCTTCGCGTTTGTGCAAACAGCAATTTTTATTAGTGCAGCGCCGTTATTTGCGAGCTGGATAAAAAGAATTAAATGTCGGCTTCAAAATCGTAAGCCACCTTCCATTTGGCAACCCTATCTTAATTTATGGCGTTTATTTGGTAAGCAAGTTATTTTATCTCATAATGCTTCACCCGTTTTTAGATTCACTCCCTACCTCGTTATAGCTGCAACGGTGTTGGCTGCCGCAGTCATTCCACTCATTAGCATTAACCTACCACTTTATGCTGTTGCTGATGTCATCGTATTGATAGGCTTTTTTGCTTTAGCCCGATTTTTTCTAACATTATCTGGACTTGATGTGGGTACTGCTTTTGGTGGTATGGGTGCTTCAAGAGAAATGATGATCTCCTCGTTAGCAGAACCTGCAATGTTATTAGCAGTATTTACGCTAGCGATGGTAGCCTCCAGTACCAATCTATCAACCGTTATTTCGGAAATATTAAACTCGGGTGTCACACTTAGACCGTCATTATTATTTACATTCTTAAGTTTGTTATTAGTCGCAGTTGCCGAAACCGGACGAATTCCAGTCGATAATCCCGCAACGCACCTTGAACTAACCATGGTTCATGAAGCAATGATTCTTGAGTACACTGGACGCCATCTTGCGCTTATTGAATTAGCAGGAATGGTTAAACAAATGATCTATGGGGTACTAATCGCAAATATTTTCTTTCCATGGGGAATTGCTACTGACTTATCGTTAGGGTCAATCTTGATTGCGATTTTTGCTATTACGTTTAAATTAATGATACTCGGATTAACGCTCGCTATTAGTGAAACAGTCTTGGCTAAAATGCGTGTATTTCGAGTGCCGGGATTTTTAATGTTGGCAATAGTATTGGCCTTAGTAGGATTATTAAGCCATATCATTTTGGAGAATTACTGATATGTTTTTAAACTTACCTCTTGAACAGCAAGCCATTTTATTTTTAGCATCACTGGTTTTATTTACCTCGTTTATTCTACTCGCTCAAACACGCGTATTATCGATGGTAACTGCATTTGCGGCTCAAGGTCTATTCGTGGCGATCACTACCGCTTTAGTCGCCTTTGCCACCAATCAACATCATTTGTATATCTCCGCAAGCTTAACCTTAGCATTAAAAGCAATGTTTATTCCTTGGTTATTGCACCGTTTAGTTCACCAGTTAAAAATAGATCGTGAACCGCATAAAGTGCAAAACCCTGCCTTTGTATTGATGGCCGGTGCCGCTTTAGTTATTTTTTGTTATTACGTCACCTTACCCATCACGCAATTAGCAGATAGCATTACGCGCAACACAATAGCAATTAGTATGGCGGTGGTTTTGTTAGGAATGTTAATGTTGGTTACTCGAAACAAAGCTGTTTCACAAGTTATTGGCTTTATGTCTTTGGAAAATGGATTATTTTTTGCGGCAGTCGCTGCAACTCACGGTATGCCCATGGTTGTTGAACTTGGAATTGCATTTGATGTATTGGTTGCTGCAATTATATTTGGTGTATTCTTTTTTCATATTCGAGAAAGTATTGACTCCCTGGATGTTAATCAGCTTAGTCGTCTGTCGGAGCATGAAGAAGAATGATAGCTTTAAATATTACCCTAATCATTCCACTTATTTCGGCCTTACTACTCGCTGTTATCGCGCATCAGCGAGTATGCAGTTGGTTTAATATTATCGCCAGCGCCGCAACGTTTGTTGCAAGTGTATTTATGGCGTATTCGGTATTAGATACAGGTAAACCCATCGGCGGACAACAAGGCCAATTTTATATTGATGAATTCAATGTTTATCTAATTGTACTCACCGCACTCATAGGCTTAACTACCTCCATTTTTTCTCGACCCTACATGATGCATGAAGAACAACTTGGTAAAGTAACGCCGTTACGAATGCGGTTATATCATGCTAGCTATCAAGGTTTTATCTTTACCATGTTACTGGCGTTATCAACTAATAATCTCGGTATATTATGGGTAGCGCTCGAGGGTGCGACTCTCGCAACAGTAATGTTAGTTAGCTTGTACCGCACGCCAGAAGCAATTGAAGCCGCTTGGAAATATTTTATTATTTGTGGCGTGGGCATTGCGCAAGCATTGTTTGGCACCGTCCTGATATATTTTGCAGCAGCCAACGCCATCCCTAATCCCGAACACGCACTACTGTGGAGTGAATTACACAGTCACGCAGCGCAACTTGAACCTGTAGTAATGGTAATTGCATTTGTATTTATTTTGGTTGGTTACGGTACAAAAATTGGTTTAGTGCCAATGCATACCTGGTTACCAGACGCACATTCTGAAGGGCCAACACCTATGTCAGCGGTGTTATCCGGCTTATTATTAAATGTCGCGTTGTACGCCCTAGTTAGAATTAAGATGCTAACCGATGGAACGTTAGAGGCAAGTGCAGCAGGACATAACCCGCATTTAGCCGGTTACCTGATGATGGGCTTTGGAATAGTATCGTTTACCGTTGCAGCATTATTTTTGCATCGACAACGTGATATAAAAAGACTCTTTAGTTATTCATCCATAGAACATATGGGTTTGATGACCTTTGCATTTGGTTTAGGCGGTCCACTTGCCACCTTTGGTGCACTGTTGCATATGACCGTACATTCATTAACTAAGTCTGCAATTTTTATTACCGTTGGTCATGCTTGTCAAATCGCCTGTACTCAAAAAATAGATAACATTCGCGGCTTAATACAAACTCAACCCGCTGTCGGCTGGGGATTATTAATTGGTACTGCCGCAATTGCAGGTTTCCCGCCATTTGGAGTTTTTACTAGTGAGTTTTTATTATTAACAGCCACAATGGACAGCCGTCCATGGTTAACATTGCCGTTATTATTAGGATTAACGATTGCTTTTGCGGGATTATTTCGACACTTACATCCGATGGTGTATGGTGAAGCTCCAGAGAACCAAAGCCCGGTTAAAATGAATATGTGGCCAGTGATTATCCATTTAGGAATCGTACTGAGTCTCGGATTATACATACCAGAATTTTTAGCCAATTGGTTTAACAAAGCAACAATTTTAATTTCAGGACAAGGAGTTGGGTTATGAACCAGTTTGCTTGGCTCGAAAATTTTTTAAAACAGTTTGAAAAAGAACATGTTTTGCTTCGGGAACAATCAGCAACGCAATTAGCGCCGGCACATCTCCTAGAATTTGATTCTGAAGATTGGGGGCAGGTCGCACAAATTGCGTTAAAACAAGATTTGCGCTGGGCGGGTATGTGGGCAGAACACCTTGATGAAGACATTCGTGTCAATGCCATATTCGAATTCTCAGGTGACTATCTAATAACCAGAACATTAGTTGCATTAAGAACACCCATTCTACCCTCCCACACAATATATTATCCTGCAGCAGACCGACCAGAACGCAAAACCCAAGATATGTTTGGAGTAGTATTTGCCGATCATCCTGATACCCGTCGTTGGGCTCGGCATCAAGCTTGGGGTGAAGAACTTTATCCATTACGAAAAGACTTTCCTGTTGCTGGTAATCCAAAAAATAAAACGCCGCCTGATAATAAGTATGTTTTTTTTCAAGCCCAAGGTAGTGGTGTTTATGAAATTCCGGTAGGACCAGTTCATGCCGGCGTGATAGAACCAGGGCATTTTCGATTTCAAGCCGTTGGTGAACATGTTTTAAACTTAGAACAACGCTTAAGCTACGTGCATAAAGGTACAGAAAAAATTGCAGAAGGGCGAGATAGTTATGGTGTTGCTCGTCTTGCCGGACGAGTATCAGGTGATAGTACCGTAGCACATGCCTGGGCAGCATGCATGGCAATGGAACGAGCCGCAAAAATTCAAGTAACATCTCGAGCAAATTCTATTCGAGGCATAATGTGTGAGTGGGAACGCATTGCGAACCACTTAGGTGATATTGGCGCAATATGTAATGACGTAGGGTTTGCTTTTGCACTTTACCAGTTACACAGAATAAAAGAAGATCACGTGCGCTTAGCGGATTCAATATTTGGTCACCGATTTATGATGGACCAGATAATACCGGGTGGCGTTAAAACCGACATCGAAGAGTCGAATGTCTCAATCATAAAAACCCATTGTGACAATATTCGAGATGAACTCGAGCCATTAATGGAAATATTTTATAATAACACCTCACTTGAAGATCGTTTATTAGGTACTGGCGTTTTATCATTAAGTACCGCAAAAAAACTAGGGTGCATTGGATACGTCGGACGAGCCAGTGGTATGGCCTATGATGTTAGAAAAGATCACGGTTATGCCCCCTATTCCTCATTTGCAGTTCGAGTACCGTCGTATGAACAAGGCGATGTTCTCACCAGAATGAAAGTTCGTGCTGAAGAAATTTATGAGTCAATTCGTTTAATCAACTATATGATCGACGAATTACCAAGTGACGCTATTCTTACGCCATGGCAAGGAGAAGATATTAAAGCCGGTGCTGAAGCGATTGGAATCGTTGATGGTTGGCGTGGTGAGATAATAACCTATGTCCGTTATGGCGCTAATGGCACAATTGATCGATTTTCACCGCGGGATCCATCCTGGCATACTTGGCCAGCATTAGAACAATTAATCCATGGTAATATAGTCCCGGATTTTCCTGTTTGCAATAAATCAGTTAATGGCTCTTACTCTGGACACGATTTATAGGATTAATAATGTTAAAAATTCTTGGCAAAATATTCAAAGCAGGTGTAGTCACAGATGATGTGGTCACCGATCAGGCTTTAGAAGAAATGGGGGCTAATGTTAAGCGAATTGTAGATAAACGATTTCGTGGTAGTTTATCAATTCGAGAAGTTGATGCAGGCTCGTGTAATGGTTGTGAGTTAGAAATTAATGCTTTAAACAATCCCTATTATGATATTGAACGTTTTGGTGTGCATTTTGTAGCATCACCAAGACATGCTGATTTACTCATGGTGACTGGACCGGTTTCACGTCACATGGAAGAAGCTCTTCGTCGAACTTATGCTGCAACCCCTGAACCTAAATGGGTGATTGCAGTTGGCGATTGTGGCGCAGATGGCGGTGAATTTGGAATCAGTTATGCTTCTGCTGGAGCGGTATCCAACATTATACCCGTTGATTTAGAGATTAGAGGATGCCCTCCAAGCCCAACTGCACTATTAACAGGTGTCATAGCACTTTTAAGTAAACACGAATAATAAATTTAAAAATATGGGGGGGGATTGAAGTATTAAATACAACTAGATTGAATTTAATATTTGATTAATTTAATTTTTTCTTTTTTGGTATTGCAATTACAGTTACGCCGTCTTCACTTAGCACTTTAATTTTTTCGTGCCCTGACTGATTGCTTAAAATAGTTTGACCTTCTATGGTACTAACTTCAGCTGACAATCTTATATCTAAATCATCAAAATGTTGTTCCACAAAATTATTTAAGCGCTCTACAAAATCTGATGTTAAGGCACTAACATCCACATTAACATTATTAATGGTTACTTCACTGCTATTTAGTTTTTCTTTAAGCAAATTATACGGCTTAATTTCAATTACATTATTGGCATTTTCTTTATCACTTAGTTTCATTACTTCGTTAATACCGCAAACTGGACACGTTAGTTGTCCATTTAATAATTGCGCGTCAAAGTCGGATGATTTTTTAAACCAACCTTCAAAACTATGTTCTAATTCACACACTAATTCAAATATTATCATAATATAACTACTGGTTATTACAGGGATGTTGGCTTATTTTACTGTTTTTTTATAAATCCTGCCATTTGAAATTCACCCTAGTTTTAATTTAATTTTAAATATGTAACTTATTGTATTGTAAGGTATTATTTGGATTGTATACGAATTATACAACAAAAAATGTAAGGCAAATCTTACATTTAAATAGGAAAGTACCTACAGACCACGATAAATTCGATTTCTATACTATGGGTCTCTGATTTAAGACTGAGTATATACAAATCATGTTAGTAATTATTATAGGGACTTATTACTGAAAAATGGAAAATCAACGTACAGGTAACTCAAACCGTATCAACCCAGACCGATTCTTTCATGTTATGAATCAAGGCTGGTATATTTACACTCGAGAAGGCGTTCAAGGACCTTACGATAAACGCTATGACGCAGAAACCTATCTACTCTCGGTTGTTCAAGAACAAACATCAAACAATAATAGTCAAGACAACAATGATTCCTGGCGTATGTAGCTCATTTTATATACGAATTCAAAATACTGTGATTTTTAACTTTTCATAGCCTGTTTAATTAAGCTCTATCCTATTATAATCTGGCTTGCACATATGAGTTTGCTATCACAATGATCAAAACACCCTTAATTTTTATAATACCTTCACAATATTTTGGATAGTAATGAAAACTTCTGCCTACATCATTCTGTTGTTACAAATAACGTGTTTTAGTCATTCTGCTTTTGCAGTAACACCAAGCCAACGAGCAGCAATAAATATATGGCTACAACAACAACAAAATATAAATCCTCGCCCCATTAATATTATTGCGACCTTAAAAAATAAAGCGCAACGTCATAACATTAAAATAACCCGATATAACATAAATTCAAATAAAGTAGAAATAAATGCTAGAAGTAAAACTAAATCAAACATTTTCCAATATAAAAGAATACTCGACACAACATTCATGTTTGATAAAATCTCAATTTCAAAACGTCAAAACAAGAGCAATCACTTCAAATTAAAATTAACTAAAGCAAATTTAGATAATAAAGGCGAATTCAAAAAATCTAACCATCAAATATATAAAAGCAATACCCAAGTTAAATATTCAATTATTAACTTGATTGATTCAATAACGCCATGGGGTACATTACAATCATTCTGCCCTTCTAAACCACTAAAATTAAAACCAAACTACGTCGGAGCTAGAATTAAATTAATTATTTTCTCATACCATCTAAAATTCTCCGGTACATTCAAAAAAATAAATCAGGTCTTAAATTTAATTTCAAATAATAAAAAATACATATCAATGCATAATTTAATATTAAAAAATAATGGCTCAACGTATAATTTAGAAATTGATTTACGATTTTATCAAGAAGGAAGCCGACGCAATAATGTTGATAAACCTTTTATCTATAAAAAAGTAAAATCAAATAAAATTTGTAATAAATGATTTTTCAGTTGTCAGCATATTTAATATTATCAAATAATTACAAAATACATTCTTGATCAACAAATCGTTGGTATTCTTTTAGTGCCGGTAATAAGGTATTGTCCGCGTAATGACAACCAGTTTCAGAGGGTAACTTTTGGTTTTGTTTCCCTGTTTGAATAGCAGTGTGCCCTTCATTGTCCTCCAGCAACTTAAGCATCGGCTCATACCCTGCCTGCCAAGCCTCAATAGTATCGAAACTTTTCTTTAAATTTAGTAAAATATCCATACCCGAATTATCGAGATCACCCCAAAAATAAATCGGCCAACCTTTAGAGTTTCTGAACCAATAATTTTCAAACACTTCTTTCTGTTCAGAGAAACTCGAAGCATCAAAGTGAAATGAAACACCTTTCTTAGTGCGAACTCGCTCAGCACTCAGTTTATTCCCAAAACTAAATACTAATGCGAAATTTTTCATTTTTTCGGATATACCACCTATTGCTTTTATTCCTTGAGTATAATTATCCTGATTTTCAATAAATAATACACCTTGGACTTCCTCTGGTAAAAATACATTAACTAAAACAGGACGAGATATAATTTTAATTTCAGGGTATAGGGCATAGATTAACTCTTCACGACCATCTAGAAATTTAGAGTCCTGCCAAAAACAACATGCGCTTAAATTTCTAAGAGTCAACTCTGTATATAAATAGTCATTTATTTTGATAAATCGACTAATTACCTCTTCGTTTGAATATCCCGTTACAGATATTAACTTTTCGCTTAACTTACTAATGTCACCTCTAAAACTACCTTTGTTTTCATTAATAATTAATCGCCACGATTCTAGCTTTGATTTTTTAGAGGGTGCACCGAGCCAATACCGTAACAGATATTCAGTATGAGGTAAGAAATGTAACTGACCGTTAAGGTAAGGATAATCTATTGAAATTCGTCTTTGACTTTTATTGAAGTCAAATATTTTTGATTTCCCTTTACATAAATCCTGTACCAAAATCCAGGTCGTTTCGGCAATTTCAGAAGAACCAAATAAATCTGGAAGTGATTTTTTTGTTATTGTGTGATTTAATATTCCATTTGATTCGTATTTTTTTAACACTATTAATAACAATGCTTTTATATCTGGATACTCTTCTAACCAAGGCGGCTTTTCAACTAGCTCGTTTGCTTGCTGATCAGGCATCTTCAAATTCCTTCATAAATTCCATTTCGGCTTGTTCTTGCTTTACTCTTCTATGATTAGCCCAAAGCGCAACTATTTTATCGGAATTACATTGCTTTCGATCAACCCATACTTGTGTCTTTAGTTGACCTCTAAGTTTATCACTTGGACATTTAGCAAAAACAAACTCATTACTAATTAAATCCATAAAAGGACCGCTTTTACTCGATGGCATAATGAATATTAATTGCAACCCAAGACTTTGTGTTAAATAATTAATAACTTCACGCGAGCGTGATTCATCCATTTTAGAAAAGGCTTCATCAACCAACACCATTCGTAAATGATTGGTACCTTCATTAAAACGTAAAGCTGAAGTGACAGCCGCGGCGCGAATAATATAAGCAGGAGTCTCAAGTTGCCCACCACTGCCTGTACCATATTCACTTAACGCTATTGACTCTTTACCTTCAACATCTTTATAAATTTCATATCGCCGATAATTACGATAATCCGCTATACGTTCCAGTTCCTTGAGTGCTTTATGTTCATCTTCATCGAGTAACATCCTCAATAATTTGTCTCTAACTATCGTCGATTTTTCTTTTAATGGAATATCAAATAAATCAACATCATCAGACACTGTTGGTTGCTTTATCACTTCATCGAAAAAAGTGGCATACTCTTGGTATTCTGGTATTGGTTTACTCGCAAATCTAAAACTTTCTTGATCTGCTCCAAACTTGTGATTTTTTAATTCTTTGTTTAGAGTATCAATTTGTCGTTTACCACTGCTAACAGCCTGATGAATGGTATGACAAAGATGAGTAACAAAAGCATTGTTAAAACTGGCTTTTAATTGATGTAGTTGCTCATACTTTTCAACTAAGATATTATTTTTCAGTCGATTATAGATAAGATCCAATTGCTTGTAGGTATTACAGATTAGACGAAAAAATGCCGAGTCACAATTACCCGAAAAATTTTCATGAACCAACACATCTGAAGGCATGCATTGGTCATTATGCACCTGAATCGATTTTGCGATATCACGCTCAAGTTTATTAAGCTGACCTTCGGTTTCGATATAATGATTATCAAAAAACTGTTTATTTAAACTCTTGGCTTCTTGTTCTGCATAAATCAATCTTTTTTCAACATCAAATTCAGACCAATCAGATGCAATAGAACGAAGATTTTTTTCACACGCCTCAACTTGTCCTTGGGTATCATCCTGTAAAGTTGCTAGTTTACTACAAGCTTTAGTGGCATTTTCAATTTTAACAAGCAATGCTCCTTTAGCTTCAACTAGAGTAGTATATTGCTGTTGCAATTCTCGTGCATCGGCTTTTAATTCCTGTAGTTTTTTCTCTAACTCTGCATGTTCTGATAGATCAAGCTGTTCCAATAGATGTTCAACTTTTTGAATATCGCGCAGTATTACAATCGCAGACGATAACGTTTCAGCGTAATCCAGTTTTTTCAATAAACGAACATTATCTTGTAATCGCTCCAATTGTTGCATTTGATCACTGGCTTGTTGCCAGTCATCAATAATTCGTTCAAGTTCTAGTTGCTTGGCTTTTAAAGCACGTTCGCGTGCATTTGCACCAAATACCAAATCACCATCGGATATATCACAGCGCCACATACTGTAGCTACCGGCAGCCATACCGTCACTGGTTAGCCCTCGCCCGGTTGATTTTAATTCTTGCTCAGAATCAACCATTAACACCGAGCCATAACTTGCAGTAACATAATGCATCGCAGTGGCATGAGAAAACTCAAGAATCTGAACTATTGAATTAGTATGCTTATGTAATTTATCGCAGTCTCGTTGCGCTTTACTGCCTTGAATAATTCGCGCACGATTATCACGTCCCGGTAATTCACGAATTATACGTATTGCTTGTGCTTCATAGTCGGCATCCACCAAAATAGAGAACCGTGCACCTCCCATGTAACCTTCGATGGCCATTTGCCAACGTTCGTCAATAACTTCGACATGATCACACAATACTCTTGGATCGGCTTGCGGATAGGTTTGCTTAATAGCGTCAATTGCTCGTTGAACAAAACCGGGGTAATTAACTTTTTTGTGTTCGAGTCGTTCAATTTCCTTTTGTTTTTGGTCGTGTAAATTATTAAGACGTTTAGTACGACTTTTAGCCGCATGAGACTCTCCCGTTAATTGTTCAAAACGAGATTGGCCATCATCAGCATTATACCAATAATGGTAACACTGGTTATGTAAATCCTGGGCATGGTGGACATGTTCAGAGTGTTGTTCTAATAAAGACAAGTCTGAGGTTAAATCTTTTTGCAGTATCGCATTAATATTAACGTCGCCTTTATTACCAAATTTGGTTACAGCTGTTAACAATTTTAAACTTTCCATATCGCTAAAGCGGGGTAACAACTGTTGCATTTGAGGCGTTTGCAGTTCATTTCGTAATGCAATAATTTGCTTTATATTTTGTTCTAGATCTAAATCTTGTTGCAATAACGTTTTAGCCTTTTCCATCAATCTCGATTGATGTTGCTGTAACTGTTGTTCCAAATTATCTTTTTGTTGCAATGCACTAATGCCTTGGCGTTGTGCTTCGAGTTGCAATAGACGTTCATGAGCTTGTTCTAAATACTGTTGTGTATTTAAAGTTACACTTTCATTTTCTTGTAACTGAGTTTTAAATTGTCGTCTTTTTAATTTTTCTTTGCTGTAATGTTTTTGTTGTTCTAAATGTGAGTGTGTCGCTAAAGTATAATCAAGGGTATTAAACTCAATCCATTTGTCAATATAGGCCACAGCATAATTTTCAGCTTTTTGTAATACCTCGATCGAGTTTTTTAGCCGACTCGCATCGCGCTCCATCGCATGAATGGTTTTCAATTGTCCTGAAATAGACCGAATGGCTTCGCCTAAATCTTTTTTCTCTAGAATTTCCTCTGATACAAACCGATTAATGCTATCTACCGGCTTATACGCCATGAAACGTGAAAATGCTTTTGCAGCATTCATTGCTTCCTGCTCTGAAACCGAATCACTACTGCCTTGCAAGATACCATACAAACGTCTTAAATAAGCGCGTTTCTTTGAATCGTATTTTTCGACATGACTCTTGCCAAATTCTGCGATTAACAGATTTGTGAGTTTATCCATTGGAACAATATACTCACCGGATTTATCCTTACGGATAAAATGACCTATACCAAAACCTTTTTCACCATCTTGCTCAACACCCAAGCCCGGTAAAATTAAAAACATTAATTCATCTTGCCGCGCAACCATTTGTTTTGCGGTTTGATCCAAAAAAGCGCGAATGGCAATAATCGCCGTGAAAGGTTCTGCATTTTCGCCCTTGGTTGGATGAAATATCGCAGCAAGATAACCATCAGTAGCATCATCTGGTCGGGCGTAACTGCCATCATCGCAACCTAAAACATAAGACGCTAAGGTACGAACACGTTTACCGCCTCGGCCACGTTGCGTGGTTTCATCTTGCCCGGGGTTATATTGAAAAAGATTTTCATGTGCGGCGGTCATAATGGTTTGAATAGCATCACCAACGGTGGTTTTACCCGACCCACTACCGCCAGATAATAAATTAACAGGCCCCATATCGAATTCGGTATTTGGAATATTACCCCAATTAACAAAAATAAACTTTTTTAGAAACATCGAACTATTCCATCTCTTCTGTTATAAGGTCGTTGGTTTTAATATCAGTGCTGTTATTGGTACTGACATCAGCATCATTTACAATCTTGGCTGTGGTTGTTTCAAGGGCCAATATGGCTTCATTATTAACAAAGCTCACGATCATAGGATGAATCTTTAACCAGGCTTCTGCTTTTAATACATCATCTTCATTTCTATAGTCGATTAAACGTAACTTTTTACAGCGACTAAACAGTTGTCGACGTTCTGTTGGTTTATCCGGTAGTGTGCGACCTATAATATTTTTCATGGCAATATTAATGGCTTCAAAGGATTCTGTAACATAACCTTTATCGTCAACTTTCGCTTCTCGTAATGCTTTATCATATTGCAATCGCAATATTAATATTAATGCGACTTCTATCTGGCTAAGCCGGGCACGTAAGCTACCTGAAAATGCAGAAACTTCAGCCTCTTCCATTCCGGGTACCTGACTCGATGGTGGGTATAATCGGATGTATTCAAATCGAGCATCATGAAATATTCTGACATCCATAATTTTCAGATATTCTGTTACTAATTTAGAAATTCGTAAATAACGGTCATAAAGCTGTTGTTCAACTTGGCTTCCATCGCGACACACTATTGTGTAATTTAATAAACGAATAATTAATTCTCTAAATTCATTAAAACTAATATTTTCTTTTTCTAATTGTTTTTCAATTATGTCCGTTAACATGGTTTAGACCTGTACTTCGTTTTCGACTAACTCAATTATAAAATCGTCAGTCTGGGTATAATATTCAGTTGATGTTCTGCCAGGGTTTGCCGTAATTTTAAAACTAAATTCAGATGAGCCATTCCCGGCAGTAGCAATCTCAATAACGTGCGCGGCCATTAATAACTCACTGGCATTATTGACCGGTAAATGTTGACTATGAATCCGTTGTCCATTTTGAAGTGCTTTAACAACATAATTTATTTGATCAAAATTATTAACCTGAAAGGCCTTTTCTAACACTTGTTGTACAAATAGATTTTTACGTGACTCACGATCAATTTGACCTTGAGCTTCGACGGTCGTATTGACCAATCTTTTACGCTGAGTATTATTTATTTTTAAAGTAGCGTCCGGATCAACAAAGCTAACTGACAAACCTGACATCGCTTGCGCCATGGCGTTTAATTTTGCTTGTGTATCCAGATCTGACATTTCAGCTAAATTTTGGCATAACGCAGGTAAACTGCCCTTTTCTCCATAACTACTGTAACTAAGTTGCCGAATGATAATATCAGCTCGGCGCGTAAAACTATGCAGAGCAAGACGTAATGCCGGTAACATAATTTCACTGGCACTGAGCATTCGCATTTCAATACCGTCCAGAATTTTAAGATAAACCGAAGTGTTGTCTGCTGATCGTAACTCTGGTGCCATTCTACGTAAATCTGCTTCGGCCTTGGATTTAAAGTCGTTACGCTTACGTCGCGCTTTTGCAATGATTTGTTGAATTTCTTCACGGTGTTTTTCGACACTATCAGTCGATAACCGAATCGCGAGATCAGGCATAAACCGTTGTTCCATGAAATCAAAAAATTCATCACTGGCTTGTTGAATAACTTGTTGTGCTTCTACTTCTTTAACTAACTGGCGCTTACGTTCATCCAGTTCAGAAATAATGTCACTAAAATCGCTCACAATACGTGCTGACGCTTCATAAGCATCGAGCAGATCATAGACATCACCCAGTTCAATAAAGGATTGTAATGCATTACGAGTATTACGCGTATTACGATGCCGAGTACGAAAGCCGACACCGGCTGTTTCCACCATGGGTTGAGTGAATAAACGACCAACGCGACTAAAGCCATAGGTGCTTTGTAAAGTAGTTTCATCTGCATGGCATTCTAACCAACCATGCTCAAGCAATAGATTACGCACCCAGTGCGCCTGCTCTCGTTCATTTTTACTCGGGGCAATAAAATCACTGCCTTCTTCTTCATCAAGCACGGGAGCTCGTGTAATTGCTTCTTGAAAAACCTCAAGTAACTGTTCTTGAGTAAACGCGCGCGAATAATCCGCTTGTTCACCATATAAACGCGCATAGAGAATTCGGAGACACTCCATCACTTGTTCACGGTATTTACCCATTAAAGGACGAAAAAAATGTTTGCGATTTTCAAGAAAGAACATAGGCTAATTATACCTATTCTGATGTTCTAATAGGGTTAATTTACTTTAAAAAGACCATATGAATGTATTCGAGGCTAGTTAATAATTTAACTATTTATACAATTACCTATATAGGTAAAAAGGAGTGATTTGTTAGTAATAATGGTGCCCGGGGCCGGAATCGAACCGGCACGGTATTGCTACCGCAAGATTTTAAGTCTTGTGCGTCTACCAATTTCGCCACCCGGGCTAACAGGTGGAGGCGTGGATCGGAGTCGAACCGACATTACACTGATTTGCAATCAGTTGCATAACCATTCTGCTACCACGCCATGTTTGTTGTTCATAGCTTATCATTAACTTAACTATCTTTCTTGCATATAGTTAATATCTGATATTTCTATTTAGTAATCTATTACTTACTATGACAACATAAAAAAACCCCGAATACGAGTTCAGGGTATTTCGATCCATTTAAATATGGAGCGGGAAACGAGATTCGAACTCGCGACCCCGACCTTGGCAAGGTCGTGCTCTACCAGCTGAGCTATTCCCGCAAAGAGTGCGTATTGTACTGGCGTATCGCGTGGTGTCAAGATGTACCGCGCAACTAAAGTCAATTTTTTGTCAGACTTGGCCAAGCTGCCTTTAAATACAAGTACATAGACCATAATGTTAGAAAAGCAGCAAAGAATAACAGTATATAGCCTAATTCAGTAATTGGGATACCCCATAAGGGTTGATGGAAGATTAACATTCCTATCGCAAACATTTGTGCAGTGGTTTTAATTTTACCCAATATCGACACGGATACTTTAGTTTGTGCCCCTGCTTCAGCCATCCACTCTCTGAGTGCAGATACGGCTATTTCACGTCCGATGATAATAATGGCTGAAATTGCTATCCAAAACCCTGGATATTGCACTAACAACAGCACTAACGCGGTTGAGACCATTAGTTTGTCCGCTACTGGATCTAAAAACGCACCAAATTCAGATTGTTGATTTAGTTTTCGGGCTAAATATCCATCAAACCAATCGCTGATACCAGCAAAGAAAAATATCGAAGTCGTTAAAATATGCTTCCAACTGAATTCAGGTAAATAGAATGCCACAATAAAAACTGGAATCAAACCAATTCTCATGACAGTCAGTATGTTAGGTATCGTCCACATTTATTTAACCTTTATGTCCAGTAGAGTGAAAAGTATCGTAAATTTTTTCTGCTAATGTCAGGCTGATGCCTGCCACACTATTTAAATCGTCAACGCCAGCCTGTTTAATTTCTTGTAATCCACCAAATTGCTTTAGTAAATTTTGTCGGCGCTTTGGTCCTAGGCCCTCAATTTGTTCAAGCACTGATGTTTTTCGTGCTTTAGCACGGCTCTGTCGATGTCCAGTTATTGCAAATCGATGAGCTTCATCACGAATATGTTGAATTAGGTGTGAGGCCATTGAATCACTCGGCAGTATAATAGGACTATTGTGTGCCGACAAGTATTCTGAAATTCCCGACTGAAATTTGTTGGAAATTAAAATAGTTTCTTCACCTGCTATTCGCTCAGGCCCTTTTGATATTCCAATTAATAAGATATTTTCAATAAGCAAACTTTCCAAAACTTCTTCTGCTTGCGATAACTGCCCTTTACCACCATCGACAAATAAGATATCCGGTAATTTTTCTTCGCCATTTTTTATTCTTGTATAACGTCTAGTTAATGCTTGTTTAATTGCGGCATAATCATCACCCGGTGTTATATTTTCAATTTTAAATCGTCTATATTCTGATTTTACTGGACCATTTATGTCAAATACGACGCAAGATGCGACGGTTCTTTCGCCACTGGTATGGCTGATATCAAAACACTCCATTCGTGCCGGTAATTCATCTAATTGAAATTTTTCAGCTAAATCTTCATAACGTTTCAAGGTTGTGGTATTACTGTTTATTCTTGCTTGCAACGCATGTCCAGTATTCAGCACCGCCATTTTAAGCCAACGCACACGATCACCCCGGACCTTGGTCTTAATAATGACTTTTCGACCCGATTGTTGTGATAATACTTGTTGTGTTAATACTAGTTTATCAAATGATTCGCTAATAATTACCTCAGAAGGCATAGAGCTCAAATTTTCGAGGTTTTGTTTTAAATAATATTGTGGAATAAATGCTTCTAATAAATCAGCCGGAGTATCGGATTTATTCATTTTAGGATAAAAGGTTTTATTACCCAGGTTTCGACCACCCCGAATTAAAAACACCAAGACACAGCCTATACCATTGGCACAAGCGGAAGAGATAATATCCAGGTCGCCCTGCTCTTGAGTGATGTATTGTTTTTCTTGTATTTTGCGTAGTTTAATAATTTGATCACGATAAAACCCCGCATTTTCATAATCCAACTGCACTGATGCGGTTTCCATCCTAACGACAAGCTCATCGATAACGATCTTATTTTTACCTTCTAAAAATAATAACACATTGCCTACTTCAGATTGATACTGCTCTTTACTAATTAAACCAACACAAGGCGCCGTGCAGCGTTTGATTTGATACTGTAAACACGGTCGAGATCGATTTTTATAAAATGTGTCTTCACATTGTCTAACAGGAAATATTTTTTGTATAATCTGTAAGGTATCTCGCAACGAACCGGCACTGGGATATGGACCAAAATACTTGCCCTTGCCTTTACGTGCACCACGATGAAACCGCAAACGCGGGAAATCATGTTCGGTTGAGACATAAATGTAGGGGTAACTTTTATCATCCCGAAAACAAATATTGTATTTCGGCATAAATTTTTTAATTAAATTATTTTCTAAGATTAAAGCTTCATTTTCAGTATGAGTCACAATCAATTCAATTTTATTGATATGACTGACTAAAGCTCGAGTTTTAACCTGCGCTAGATTTTTTTGAAAATAACTCGATAAACGATTTTTTAAATTTTTAGCCTTGCCAACGTAGATCACATTGTCTTGCACATCAAACATTTGGTACACACCGGGTTGAGATGTGCATAACTCTAGGAATTTTTTCGAGTCGAAGTTCGGAGCAGGACTGACTTGGTCGTTTGTCAAATTAGTGTCTGACATAAAATAGGTCTTTAAATTCTTAATGCTGTGATAACTTTAGTTTAATTTAGCGTTTTTATAATCTTTTGAGCTTTACGAAACACATCATGGAACATCTTTACAGTTAAACGCTTGGTATTAGTATTGTAGCGACTACAGTGATAAGAATCGATAAGAATGTGATCGGAGCCATTTAAACTAAAAGTATGACGCGCATTATGTTTAAATTCATAATCTGATTGCTTCCCATCAATTGCCTTAATAACAGCTTTATGTGCAATTAAACCCAACGCAATAACCACCGTACTTTTTTTAAATTGAGCAATTTCAGCTTTCAAGTACTGGTTACAGGTATTAATTTCGCAACCAACCGGTTTGTTTTGAGGGGGTAAACATTTCACCGCATTGGTAATTCGACAGTTTATCAACTTTAGGCCATCGCGTTTATGAGTTGATTCGGCTTGATTGCTAAAACCGAATTTATACAGTGTTTCATAAAGAATGATACCAGCATGATCTCCAGTAAAAGGACGACCGGTTGCATTAGCTCCATGCATTCCTGGTGCTAGACCCACTATCACGAGATCAGGATTTGCATCCCCAAATGCGGGTACGGGTAGATTGTAATACTTGGGGTATTCAACTCTTAATTCCTTAAAAAAGGAAACAAAGCGAGAACACTTCTTGCAGTTTTTATTAAAAACCAATTTATTCATATAGAAATTACATTAACTAGTTTACTTTAGCTTTAGGATTTATAGTATTGAATTATATAAATTTACTTAGTATTCAGTGCATCCATAATACCGTAGCGTAAAGCCAGTTTAGCGAGTTCAATATCATTTTTAACACCCAGTTTATCATATAAACGGTAACGATAAGTACTGACCGTCTTTGGGCTCAAGCATAACTTTTCAGAAATAATGTTGACCTTATTGCCATCCATTAATAGCATCAATACTTGTAATTCTCGTTCTGACAATAACTCGAATGGTGACTTATCATGATTTTTAGAACCGGCTAATGCCATTTGTTGCGCAATCTCTGGACTAATGTAACGCTTATTTAACATTACCTGACGAATCGCATTTACAATTTCATTGATACTGGCTTCTTTGGTGACATAACCCATTGCACCAATATTAAGCAATCGTTGGGGAAATATACCTTCATTGTGCATCGTGACGATTATTATTTTGAGTTCACTATGACTTCGGATGAGTTTTCGAGTTGCTTCTAAGCCGCCAATTCCAGGCATATTGAGATCCATTAAGGCGATATCAGGTTGATGAGATTCGGCTAGTATTATTGCCTCTTCACCAGACGATGCTTCAGCGATCACTTCAAGATCAGAAAAATCTTCTAATAAGCGTTTTAGACCTGTGCGCACCATATCATGATCATCAACTAACATGATCTTTATCACGATATGCCCTCCTCAATATAAAAGTTTTAAAATTTCTATTGATAAATTAGATATTCTATCAGAATCTAAAAGCGTTAATAAACCTTTATTGTTATATAAGCATTCATTTTTTCAGCCATATGTATATTAAGCTCTAATTTTTTATATGTAGTTATCGGCATTTCACCTCCATTATAAGACTCTGCTAATATTTTTTTTAAGATTGAAGATGAGTTTTAATATTTGAACCTAAGTCTTACTTCGCAGTAGCCATTTTCCTTGTTGTTACTGGTTTATCAATTTTACATGTACCGTCCAATATTGATAAACCATATTGCTCAACAAGGTTTAATAATTTTAATGAAGCACCTCGAGGCTGTTTAACCGCCGCACCTCTTGCTTCCCATTTTTTAACAGTTTCTGGGCTTGTATTTAAGTAAGCAGCAAAAACTGCTTGGCTAATTTTATTCGTTTCCCTAATAGCTTTAATTTGCTTAGCTGTAAATTTTTTCACTTCAGGTAAACAATGAGCATCAAATTCACGCATAGTAACGTCGTCAACCAACCCTATTTCATGTAAGTCGCTTATTGACTCATGGACAGCTTCTAAAATACTTTTATCTTTACTCATCTTCTTTTACCTCAAAAAGTTTACTTTTACTAATTGCTATATCTAATACCTTGTCAGTTAAAGCTAGGAGTGTTTTAGCTTGCATTTGAAAAGCTTTTAATTCGTTCTTATCTATATTTGCTCGCTTATTTTTAGCAAAACCAAATATAAAAAAAGAATTATTACCTTCCTGAAAAGCTATGATGTTTCGCGTACTGCCGCTCTTACCTCTTCCAGATAAAGCGACTCGTTTTTTAAATACCTTTTTACCTAAAGATGCTTTATTCTCATTTTTGCTAGCGACTTCTTCAGCTAACTCCTTAGCAGCATCAAATAGGCTTTTATCACTTAAACTCTGCTCATTAGCCCATTTATTGAAGTTCTTAGTCTTAAAGACTCTCATTAGCCCTTACACTCTTAGTATAGTACTTAGTACCACCATTGACAAATGTCAAGCCAAATAAAACTTAACTTTTTGAATTTCATAGTATTTATAGATATTAATATAGCACTCCCAACGTTTTTATATCTAGTATCTTCTAAAAAGTTGGTTTAGCTTAATTTTGAGGTTTACGTTGAGTAAAAACTGGGTAAAAACTGGGTAAAAAAGAAATTCAGGCCGTTGACAGGAAAAACCGTATATAAACGTATAACAGAGATATTAGCCAGTTAAAATATTATTCAATCGGTTAACGTAAAAAATGGCGGAGAGGCAGGGATTCGAACCCTGGGAACCTCACGGTTCAACGGTTTTCAAGACCGCCGCTTTCGACCACTCAGCCACCTCTCCATATTTAAACGGGTTTATTTTGCTAAACCGACCATAAATAATACACTAATGCATATTATATAGGGTGTTATTATTTAATAAACACCTATTCTTATATATAAATGTTGAATAATGCCACTTTAACTTGAAAACTGACTAATTAGCCATACATTTAAATAAGCGCGCAAGCATACCTAAAGTAAAGTATTAAATCCAGCTTGAATTTAAGAACTGTTTTGGTATCTTGTGGTCATAACTTATATTAAAATGATTTTTTATAAAAAACGGAGAAAATACATGGCTTTTAATGATAGTGCTGTCACTCGCTCAAGCGGTTCGGTATTAGAGACGAATAAAGTACTAAAAAATACCTACAGCTTGTTATCAATAACACTACTGTTTAGTGGCATCATGGCTGCTATTTCAATGTCTTTCAATGTGCCCTATGGTGCATCAATGATTAGCTCTATTGGCGCCTTAGTGCTTGTCTGGTTCGTGTTACCTCGAACAGCTAATTCGTCTATGGGTATTGTTGTTGTATTCGCCTTCACTGGTTTATTAGGCTTTGGGCTTGGACCAATTTTAAATAATTACATGGCTATGGAAAATGGTGCTCGCGTTATTTCATTATCGTTAGCCGGTACCGGTATAATTTTCTTGGGCTTATCAGGTTATGCCTTAACAACCAAAAAAGATTTTAGCTTTTTAGGTGGTTTTCTTGTTGCTGGGATGATAATGGTTATCATCGCTATGGTTGCTAACATGTTTCTTGGCTTCTCTGGTTTATCATTAGCTATTTCATCTGTTGTCATTATGATTATGAGTGGTTTCATTCTTTATGATACAAGCCGTATCATTAATGGTGGCGAAACTAATTACATCATGGCGACAGTCGGATTGTACTTAAGTATTTATAATATCTTTGTAAGCCTATTACATCTATTAGGTGTTTTCGGTGGTGATGATTAAACGTATACAAAAATGAACGATTAAAAGCCTCGGTATATCCGGGGCTTTTTTACTTTTAAATATAATTATTTAGGATTTAACTATGTGGTTAACCATAATCTCGGCCATTGCCTTTGGCGCGTTTGCAATCTTTATGATCCCGCGAGCCAAAGAAATGATTAAAAATAGTCCAAAAGGCTCCAGTAGTGAGTGGCGTAATGTTGCAATAATAGTAATGGTCGTGGTAATTTTTGTTTTTATGTTGATTAAATTAGTTTAACGATCTAAGTTATGTGGATACTAAATTACATAAAGGTGATCTTTAATGTTGTGGTTAGAAATAGCAATAGTTGTTGCTGCAATTACACTGATTATTATCTCTTTTCCTAAATTAAAATCAAAATACCAGACTAGTAGTCAAAAAACTAAAGAGCGGGTTTCACTATACGTTCCAATGTTTATTGCGATTGTTGTAGCATTGTTGCTAATCAAAATCGTTCGTTAAATATTCATTAGAAACGCTAATCAGAAATCAACTCTTTAGTTATTTTTTAACGTAGCTATTATGAAATTTCAGTGACACCATTCATATACGGTTTTAGCACTTCTGGTATCACTATATTTCCGTTTTCTTGCTGATAGTTTTCTATTATCGCAACTAAGGTGCGGCCAACAGCCAACGCAGAACCATTTAACGTATGGATTAACTCTGGTTTACCCGTATCAGGGTTGCGCCATCGCGCCTTTAAACGCCTTGCCTGAAAGTCGACAAAGTTACTTATTGATGAAATTTCTCGATAACAAGCTTGGCCGGGTAACCACACTTCAAGATCGTGGGTTTTTGTTGCACTAAAACCGATATCACCAGAACATAAATTAACCACACGATAAGGTAATTCAAGACGTTTTAAAATTTCTTCGGCGTGGTTTGTAATTTCTTCTAAAACAGCAAATGAATTATCAGGGTGCACCATTTGCACCAGTTCAATTTTTTCAAATTGATGTTGACGAATCATACCGCGAGTATCTTTACCATAAGAACCGGCTTCTGAACGAAAACACGGAGTGTGCGACACAAACTTTAATGGTAGGTCTTTAAAGTCAATAATAGTGTCACGTACAATATTGGTAACGGGTACTTCACCCGTAGGGATTAAATAATAATCATGTTCACCATTAAGCTTAAATAACTCTTCTTCAAATTTAGGTAGTTGGCCAGTTCCATACAGAGATTCTGCATTGACAATATAAGGAACATTAACTTCCATATAATTGTGTTCGACTGTATGGACATCGAGCATAAACTGAATTAAAGCTCGATGTAAACGTGCCATAGGCCCGCGCATTACGGTAAAACGAGAACCCGTAATTTTAGCGCCAAGATCAAAATCCAATAACCCATTACGAACGCCTAAATCCACATGATCTTTTACAGAAAAACTAAATTCCTTTGGTGTTCCCCATTGTCGTATTTCAATATTATCATTTTCGTTTTGTCCGTCAGGAATACTATCATCAGGTAAATTCGGCAGAGCCGAAACAATTTCGAAAATTAAATTTTGCAGTTCATTTAATTCAATTTCAGCAGCTTTTAATTTATCACCAAACTCGGCAACATCGTCTAATAACGGTTGAATATCTTCACCCTTAGCTTTAGCTGCTCCTATTTTTTTCGAACTGGTATTTTTGTCATTTTGAAGCGACTGCGTAAGCGATTGTAATTTTTTTCGTTCTACTTCTAAATTCGATATTTTTTCAGCATCAAGTGAATACCCTCGACGTGCAAGCTTTTGAACAACGAGCTCAAGCTCATTTCTTAATAAATGGGGATCTAACATTTCTACAACCTATTATTTTTTGTATTGAGTTCTATTTACGCATTAATTTTTACGCAGACATTTTGGCAGACCACGTTAATATATGGCCCGGTTTAATTTCACTGTTTACTTGTTTAATTATTTCTTCAACTTTATCTGGGTCATCAAAAAACTCGACAACTAATGGCAATTCATCCATCATATCGATAATACCAGCATTGTGTAACACACCAGAATCACCAAAGCCGGAAATCCCTCTAAAAACCGTCACGCCACGAAGCTGTCCCCAGTCTCGTAATTTCTTTAACAATGTTTTTAACTGACTTTGTCCTTCTGTCAGGTAAATTCGTACAACACTAACTTCTTTCATTGTCACAATTGCCTCCCTATAACAACACCTACCCATGCCGCGAAGATGCACAGAAAAACACTCAATATTATATTTAATAGTGCTTTGAACAATTCGCCACTAAAGATCAAATTTAAAGTTTCAATTGAAAAAGTAGAAAAGGTGGTAAAAGCACCCAATAACCCAATCAATAAAAAATTTCGCCATTCAGGACTTAATGACAGTCTCTCTAAAAAGAGAATATACAGGAACCCCATCAATAGAGAGCCGATAATATTAACACCTAAAGTACCATACGGAAAATCCTGGCCAAAACGGTGATAAATATACTGAGATGTGGTGTAACGTGACAATGCACCAATTGCGCCACCGCTAGCAATGAGTAACCCTTGAATCAACGTTGGAGTAAAAGATGACATTATCTGACTATTTTCTCTTTATATTAAAGCTCACGCTTTTCCGTTATTTTAAGCAAAGATCCGTGTTCTAACTGATTATAATA
>VAOX01033965.1_pt1 | contig 32189 bp, 31 predicted proteins | sample 3393891 | NCBI WGS metagenome assembly VAOX01 (sample SAMN08290429, study PRJNA428436) | hydrothermal vent metagenome | isolation source: Deep-sea hydrothermal vent chimney | place: Indian Ocean: Southwest Indian Ridge | depth 2822 m m
GCATCATCCAGTGCAATACCTTCAATTTTTGTTCCACCAAGATCAATACCAATACGCATAGTTTGATGTTCTAAGTTAATAGTTCAGTATCTTCGTGACTATAAGGTGGCGAACACATACATAGAATATGTAAAGGAGTCGTGCCTGTATTTTTAATGTGATGTGGTGTGCCAGGTTTTATGCAAAGAGTATCACCCACACTCACTGCAAATTGGTCATTGCCTAAAAACATCATGCCTTGACCTTGAGTAATATGGTACAGCTCTTCCGATGTTTTATGTTGGTGTTTATGTGTTGTTTGTCCTGCTCCAACAATGGCTTCGGCAAGGCTTTGATTTTTGTTGCCATGATATTTAGGGTGCATGAGTTCCCTGATTTCAGAATCATCTTTAGTGCGATAGGAATAAATATCGCTGCAATGGGTGCGATTAGTCATGGTTGTTCAGAATACGCATTTCTAAGATATGGTCAAGTCGTATACTATGATTTTTATTTTCTTTGTCTAAAACCAGTAAATATTCTGCTTTGTTTTTTGTTTGCACATCAATAGGTAAAAAAACATGTTTTTGGGTGATGAGATCATTCACTTTATAGATAAGCTCTAATTTATCTTTGTGCATAATGGCTAATTCATATTGGCTATGTAGATCACAAGGAATGGGTTTGTAATTGTCGCTATCCTTGTTATACATGTTGCTCATTCTCGGGCATAAATAATTCGAGTAAATTATTTAAATATTGTCGTCCAAGGTCTGTGGGTTTAATTTGCTTTAGTTGCCACTCAATCCATTGCTTTTCTTCTGCAAGGTGTAAAGATTTTTCAATAATCGAAATAGGCAGCCCAACATGCTGTTGAAATAATTCTGTTTTAAATCCATCGTTTAAGCGTAAAGCATTCATCATAAATTCAAAGCTAGCATCATCGCGCGTTAATATTTTTTGTCCGGCAATTCTTTTTTCACTTGCTGCATTATTTAAGTAATCTTGTGGCTGTTTTACCTTCCAGTTACGTGAGATTTTTTGTTCGTTGGCGTTGCTTAATTTCCCATGTGCTCCTGCACCAATACCAAGATAATCACCAAACTGCCAATAGTTTAAATTATGTTGGCATTGATAACCTTTTTTCGCATAGGCTGAAATTTCATATTGTGCGTAGTCTTTTTTTGCTAAGCGGATTTGACAGGCTTCTTGCATATCCCACACGTGATCATCATCTGGAACGGTAGGTGGTTGGTGATGAAAAAAAGTATTGGGCTCAATGGTGAGCTGATAATGTGAAAGATGTTTAGGTTCTAACGCCATGGCCGTTTCAATATCGTCAATAGCTTGAGGCAACGTTTGGTTTGGCAAACCGTACATAAGATCAAGGTTAAAGCTATTAAAGCCTGCATCATGTGCCATTTCTGCAGCACGTATGGCTTCTTTGCGGCCATGAATACGTCCTAATGCTTTTAATTTTTCATCGTTAAAGCTTTGTATGCCGATGGATAAACGATTGATACCTGCAGCACTAAATTCTTTAAATTTTCCCAGTTCCACACTACCAGGATTCGCTTCCATTGTAATTTCAATATCAGGCGCGAAAGTGACGCGTGCACGTAGCGCAGAAAGCAGTTTATCAATGCTTTCTGGGCTGAATAAACTCGGTGTACCTCCTCCCATAAAAATACTGCTAATGCTTCTACCCCAAAATAAAGGCAGCTCTTGTTCAAGATCGCTAATTAATGCATCAATATAGGCTTTTTCATCTATTGCACTTTTTAATTCGTGCGAATTAAAATCACAATACGGGCATTTTTGTACGCACCATGGAAAATGAAGGTATAAAGCTAAAGGGGGAAGGATGTTGAAGTTAAACATAGCAAGGATTGTACAGCTCGTTATTCCGTATGACTAACATTTTATAATTACAAATTGTGTAACTATTTTTCTTCATAAAACATTAATATAAAGTGTGCTCTAATTTACACATGGTTTGTTTAAAATGCGTTATAAATACAATAAATGGAATGAACATTTTCTCTTACAGTTTTGCGGGTCTGTAAAATTTATTCTTACAAAAAGGAAATATAACAATGTTTGAAGAATTCCAACAGGCGTATGAAAAAGAAGAACAAAGACGAAAAATTAGAAATATTGTTCAAGTCGGAACAATTATCTTACTTTCTATTATTATTTTATTGATCAGTAATGTGTGATGTAAATTAAAAATAGGAGAGGATGGGGATCCTCTCCCAAAAAGTACTCAAGGTATGTCGAATTTCCATGAGTAGTAACGCGATTAACACTATAAAAGGCTATTCAGACCTTCTATTTTTCAGTATTAACGTGTTGCTATAGTGTCTGATTGGGAAAAATAAAAATTGATCTAGATCATCTATTTCCTTAAAAAGTAGGGGAATTAAAATAGAATATTATTATGTTTAACATAGTAGATTTAATCGCTTTTTATAAGTTTAGATATGACTTTTTCAGCGCTTTTAGCATCGGCAGGGTGACCAACTGCAACTACATTATTATCAATCACTAAGGAGGGGAAAGATTTTAGTTTTTTTTCTTCAATATATTTGGGGAGATTTCCCTCTGTCATACTATAAACTTTGAGCTCAATATCATATTTGTCACAGACATCCTGCCATATCAACTCCGTTGAATGGCATAATGAATATGAGCCAGCTAAAATTAATGCTGCTATCATCTGTGAATGTTTTCCTATATTCTTATTTAAAGTCATATTCTCAGTTTATCGGTAAAAAATTTCATTGATAAAGATCAAGATATCTTCATAATTTAATAATTAAAAGCAATAAAAATATGCCAGAGACACTGCTTAACTTAGATGATTTTCGCCAAATCCCCTTATTTGCTGCACTGAGTGACACGGAACTGAATACCGTGCTTAAAACATGCAAAAAAATACATCTCCCAGCAAAAACGCCTCTGTTTGAACAGAATATGGCAGCAGAACATTTTTACTTGCTGCAGTCGGGGCAGATGAAATTATTTGCTTTGTCATCGGGTGGCGTTGAAAAGGTGATGGAAATAATAAACCCTTCTCAAACTTTTGCCGAAGCGATTATGTTTATGCCAAAGCAGGTTTATCCTGTGTGTGCCGAAACTATTAAAGCAAGTGACATTTATTGTTTTGAAATGAAGGTGTTTCGGCAAATGCTTGAAAACTCGAATGAACTTTGTCTTCGTTTATTAAGTATTATGGCGAGGCATTTACACGTTATGATCAATGATATTAGTAATCTTTCATTACATAACGCGACGTATCGTTTTATTGTTTACTTACTTGATCAAATTCCCGAAGGTGCGGTAGAGTTGTCAGACATTCATTTAAGCACACCTAAAAATATTATTGCTTCACGGCTTTCTATTCAACCAGAAACATTTTCTCGCGTATTACAGCAAGTGCGTAAGCAAGGGCTTATCGAGGTGAAAGGTAATGATATTTGTTTGTTAGATGTTGAGGGGATCAGAGAATTACTTTAATCCGCTGTTAAAGCCGCGAGTAATTTTTTTAATGCCTTGCCACGGTGGCTAAGTTTATTTTTTTTATCTGCATCTAATTGTGCTGAGCTACAGTTGTGTGAAGGGACATAAAAAATAGGATCATACCCAAAACCATTTTCACCTTGAGGCTCCGTTGTGATCACGCCTTCCCATGTTCCCTGGCAAATAATGGGGGTGGGATCTTCTGCATGACGCATATAAACGAGCACACATTGAAAACGTGCGGTGCGTTTTTCTTCTGGCACATTTTTTAATGCATCAAGTAATTTATATAAGTTTTTTTCATCTGTTGCGCCTTTACCAGAGTAACGCGCAGAATAAATTCCTGGAGCACCGTTTAAAAAATCCACTTCTAAACCCGAATCATCCGCTATAGCGGGTAATCCTGCTATAGCGGATGCGTGGCGTGCTTTGATAATTGCATTTTCAACAAAGGTAAGTCCTGTTTCATCTGCGTCTTCAATGTTAAACGTAGCTTGAGGAATAACTTCCATATTTAAAGTCGACAGCATTGCGCCAAACTCACGCACTTTGCCTTTGTTGTTGCTTGCTAATACGATTTTTTTCATGATGAATATTTATTCACTTAGTGTTTCACGTTGTTTAGTAATTAATTCTTTAATATTTAAGAGTAAAAAATAGGAGAAGAGTATTATGCCTGAGAACTATTCGTCCATTTCATCTCTGTAATAATTAAATGCATTTTCAATTTCTTGAATTGCACCATCTAATGATGTTTCTGGTTTTTTTGTTTCAGTTTTTATACTGGAGGTTGTTTTTTTAATATCTTGTAATGATGTTATTTTCATTGCTAACACCGTGGTGTTATCACTTTTAGGGTAACTGCTTTGTTCTGCGCGTGCCGCAAGTTTGCTAATGGCATCTTTAACTGGGCTGTCGATTAAGTTTGCGCCAATTTGAGCATCATCAAGCGGTTCCCAAAAACCATCACTGCATAATAATAAAGTGTCGTTAACCTGTAAGTCGATACCTTTACTGACGGTGACTTCAGGTTCTTTTTCCATAAGACCAATGCATTGCGTTACGTAATTTCGTAGAGGATGTCCATCACGTTTTTCTAGTGTGATTTCTCCTTTTTGATAAAGGTGTTCAACATAAGAATCGTCTTGAGTGCGATAAAGAGGCAAACCATCACGAAATAAATAAAATCGGCTGTCTCCAACATGTGCCCACCATGCTTTTTTATTTTGTACTAAACATAACACGGCAGTTGAGCCCGGCTCAACGGGTGGGTTTTGTTTTTCGCCCGCAGCACGAACAGCATAGTGTGCTTTGATAATGAGTTTTTTAAGTAAATTTTCAGGGGCTTCAACAGGCATAATTTCATGCCGAAGTTCATGTTGTACTGATTTGATGAATGTTTCGGCTGCAAGTTCGCCGCCGGGTTTACCGCCTAAGCCATCACCCAGCATTAAGATAATTCCCGCGTGACTCTCTGCTACGCCAAATCTATCTTGATTGGTTTTACGGTTACCCAATAAACTGATTCGTCCAATTTCGTATAACATTTGAGCGCTCAATCCACCGTCTTATTGACACCATTTTGTGTCAGCGTTTTAATTTTTTTGAATTTCGAAAGCAAGGCTTCAACTTTTTGTGGGCGTAACATCGGGTCTACTTCCATCGCCCAATCTATGGCTTCTAATAATTCGAGAGAATATTTTTTCTTAAAGGCTGTTGTCGCGGGGCGCATGGTGTCTTTTTCACGTCGTTTAGGCGAAGAGGGTGGAGGTACTCCTTCAATGCACGCACGTATGGTTGCGCCGATGGCATAAATGTCTGTCCAAGGTCCAACGTAACCGCCGGGATCAAGTTGTTCTATGGGCGAAAAACCAGGTGTGATGACTTGGTTAGGTTGAAACTGACGTGAATGCATCATTTCATGTACTGCACCAAAATCAAGCAACAAAGGTTTTGCACCACTGCATAAATGAATGTTGCCCGGTTTAATATCCAAGTGTAATAAACCACTGCTATGAATAAGTTCTAAGCCTTCAAGTAAAGGAATAAAAACAGCACCTAATAGTGCTTCACTTAAACCGCCCCGATGTTTTTTGATGTAATTTTGTAGGTTCACACCATCTTCATAATCCATGACCATATAAACGGTGCCGTTAGCACGGAAAAAATTGATGACGTTAACAATGTTGGTGTGTTTCAGGTTAATTAAGGTACCTGCTTCCTGAAAAAAGAGGCGACGTCCATGAGCAAAGCGCTCAATGTTGGCTTCTACAGTTGGCTTTACTTCATTGTTTTCACCACGCGAGGCAAGCCGGCTTGGCATATATTCTTTAATGACAACTTGTTTGCCATCTATTGCCTTAGCTAAATAAACAATACTAAAACCACCACCACCAAGCACACTATCAATGGTGTACTCGTCAATTTTTACGCCTTTTTTGAGTGGGTTAGGTAATTTGCTCATGTAAATATGTAATTATTCTTTATTAGGGGGTATGGTTTTAGAGTAGCATAGCCGGCAGGTTAATAGCCATAAAAGTTCATTTTGGGCATATAATGTATACAATAGATTGAAAGCCAACATCGCAGGTAAGAGGATTATCATGGCAAAAAGTATGACCGCTTTTGCGCGGCAAGAGCAAGTGAAAGATTGGGGAGCATTGACGCTCGAATTGCGTTCTGTGAATCACCGTTATTTGGATGTGTCGTTACGACTACCCGATGACTTTCGTAGCCTTGAGTCTAAAATTCGTGAAAAAATATCTGCAAAATTAACGCGAGGTAAAGTGGATGTTGGTTTGCGTTTTTCACGCGCAGAGACAAGCAGTGGTAAAATTATTATTGATAAAGAGTTGGTACAACAAGTTGCAGATGCAAGTCGAGAAATTGATCATATTCTCTATAATCCCAATGCCGTTTCTTCATTAGATATTTTGCGCTGGCCTGGCGTGATTAAAATGCCAGAATTAAATTCAGAAGAACTTTCTACGGCATTGTTTGAATTATTCGATGCTACATTAAATGATCTTGTCGCTTCGCGTGAACGTGAAGGAGAAAAACTCGCGGTATTAATTCAACAGCGTTGTGAATCTATAACTGATGTTATTTTGAAGGTAAAAAAACGACTTCCAGAAGTCATGAAAATCTGGCGCGAAAAATTGGTTGCTCGTATTCAGGATGCAAGTATTGAAGTTGATGAAACGCGGTTAGAGCAAGAGCTTGTGGTTATTGCACAAAAAACCGATGTGGATGAAGAGCTAGACCGTTTAGTCACGCACATTGAAGAAGTTGAGCGGGTGCTAAAAGATAAAAAACCGATTGGTCGGCGTTTAGACTTTTTGATGCAAGAATTAAATCGTGAAGCGAATACGTTAGGCTCTAAATCTATTGATACAGAAACGACTAAAGCCTCGGTGGACTTAAAAGTATTGATAGAACAAATGCGAGAACAAATACAGAATATTGAATAAGTTGCACAATGAAATGGGTCACAAAACAGTTAAAAATATAAGCTGTACACTTAGTAATGATATGTTAATTTATTCATTATTATAAATAAAAAGTCATGGAGAGAAAAATGAAAAAACAAAGTCCCCCCTACTTTGTCGTATTACTTGCCGCTTTATCCTTTAACGTCTTAGCAGATAACACCACATCAATCGCGTCACTTGATGGTTTATGGTCTTCAAAATGTATTTATACGCCCAACAGTCATCCAAATGATTCTGATGAAGCGACCTATCAAAAAATATTCTGGCGCGCTAAATCATCACAATGGACAACATCAATTTCAATTTACGACAAGTTAGATTCGACGTGTTCAAAAAAGAAAATTTTTGAAACAACGGTAAATTATAATTATAAAGTTGAAGGCACAGTTGTTTTAGCTGATGGTTCAAAAGCAGTTAAGTTAGCGGGCGCGCTGAGAGGGAAAAATAATTTATTTGATACACAAACTAAAAGCATCTTAATTAAAGATGGTAATAAATTATATTTTGGTAAAGAGTCTCAACCCAATACCTATCCAACAGAAATAGATCACAAATTTTATTTTACAAAAAAATAGGTTGTTGATGGGGGCAAGCGTTCAGAACCCTTGAAGCTAAAAGTAATGAGTGAGTTTTCACTCTGAGCCTAAATAAGCTTTTTAAATTCCTTGTTTTGAATTCTTGGTGCAGGTCAATGTTCTGTTTAGCATGGCCGAGCTGCCTTTTGTTATTATTTCACTGCTGAGAAAAGCAAATAACAAGGATACATTCATTGAATCCTCATCTGTTTTGTTTGGTAGGCTTGTGAACTTCTTAATTTCACTTTTTATTTCAGGTATGTTACTGCGAAATTCTTTAACACCCTCATAGCATAATTTGTTTTTTTCAGGGTTTTTAAATTCTTTTTCAGTGAGTGATAGCTCTTGGTTTAGCGCTCCGATACATTCATTAAAAACTCCCGCCATTATTGCTTGGCCTCGAGCGGACATTTTATCATAGTCTGTAGCTTCAACATTATTGATTTTATTGATGCAAATTTTGTCGAACTTTGAATCTTCGAGTTTATTTACTTTTTTAGCGGCTTTATTTAAGTTGTTTATCGCAGAGATTGGGTGTTTGTCTTCTTCGGAACAACCGGTTAGGTTGAAAAAAATGAACAAAATAAAAACAAAAGAAGAAAGTATATTTTTTTGCATATTAAAATCCATTTTTATGTTCGTTGATATTGCCTAGCAAAGTATAGCCCGTTTAATGCACTAGATTGAGTGCGTAAATGTGATTTAATATGAAGTGCATCACAAAATATTCTAAAGAAATTGGAATCTCTTAATTAAAAAACAGGTCGTGATAAAATTTAGTTGAATAACCTGTGCTCCATTCGTTATGCTACGGTGTAGAATAGTTAAATTGTATGAATGTAAAATGTAAGGTTTGACCCGAATGAAAGATCCATTAGCGACGTTGTATGTTATTTCTGCCCCATCCGGCGCGGGAAAAACCAGTTTAGTAAAAGCATTATTAGAGCAAACCGAAAATATTGGGGTTTCGGTTTCGCATACCACACGGGCAAAACGTGAGGGTGAAGTGGATGGTGTGGATTACCATTTTATTGATAAAGCCACATTTGAAAAAATGGTGGGGGATGCCGCTTTTTTAGAAAGCGCGCAAGTTTTTGATAATTACTACGGCACTGCGATCGCCAATATTGAAGATAAACTCAAGCAGGGTGAAGATGTCATTTTGGAAATTGATTGGCAGGGTGCTGAGCAGGTAAGAAAGCAATTGCCGTATTCGGTAAATATTTTTATTTTGCCACCATCGCAAGCCGCTTTAGAAGAACGTTTACGTGGTCGAGGGCAGGATAGCGATGAAATTATTGCGCGGCGTATGCGGGATGCAAAAAGTGAAACATCACATTATTCTGAATATGATTATTTACTAGTGAATGATGACTTCGATAATGCCCTTGTGGAATTAAAGAGTATTGTGTTGGCGAGGCGCGCCCGATTTAGCGCACAAAGTCAGCGTTTAGCCCCTTTATTAAGCGAGTTGCTGGATTAAACAGCGTCAGATCGGTATACTTGCCGACCTTTTCTGATTTTACCCCTTATATCTGGGGTATATTATTGTTTTTTTTTGGAGATTTGCCTGATGGCTCGAGTAACTGTTGAAGATTGCCTAGAAAATGTTGATAACCGTTTTGAATTAGTTCGCTTAGCGGCACGTCGTGCTCGCCAATTAGCTCAAGGTAAAGATCCACTGGTAGACCCAGAAAATGATAAGCCAACGGTTATTGCGTTACGTGAAATTGCAGAAGGTTTAATCGATGAGCAAATTCTCGATGAAGCAGAAGCGGCTGAAAAACAGAAATTTACAGAAGTTGACATGGAAGACGGTGCAGAAGAATCCGGCGAAATGAAAGAATCTGATACACTTGATATGGCAGCGGCAATTAAAGCAGCATTAAGTGGAGAATCAAGTAGCAGTGACTCAGATATCACAGGAAATACCGCGGAATAATAACTACCCCGATAGAGGCAAGTCTGGGCTTTATCAGGAAGATCCGACTGCCTTTAGAATAAGCCACCTTTGTGAGATGCTCGAGACCTACCTCGAGATGGAACAGGTGGCAGAAGTTTACCAAGCCTACCTTTTTGGTGCCGAAGCGCACGACGGGCAAGTTCGTGCCAGTGGCGAACCCTATATTTATCACCCTTTAGCCGTTGCACGTATTCTTGCAGAAATGCACATGGATCAAAAAAGCGTTATCTCTGCGATCTTGCATGATGTAATTGAAGATACACGTTTTGCTAAGGAACAAGTCGAAAGCCGTTTTGGTGAAGAAGTTGCAGAACTTGTTGACGGTGTGAGCAAGCTGACCCACATCGAATTTTCGAGTAAGGCAGAAGCTCAAGCAGAAAATTTTCGTAAAATGATGTTGGCGATGGTAAAAGATATTCGCGTGATTATCATTAAACTGGCAGATCGCCTACACAACATGCGCACCTTGGGCATTATGCGCCCTGACAAGCGTCGCCGCATTGCACGTGAAACCCTTGAAATTTATTCACCCATTGCCAATCGTTTAGGCATGAACCGCATTCGTCTTGAGTTGGAAGATTTAGGTTTTCTAGCTATGTACCCTGAGCGTTATCGCGTTATTGATGAAAACGTAAAAAAAGCACGTGGCAACCGTAAAGAAATTATTAGCAAGTTAGAGGAATCTGTTTTAGAACGCATGCGTCAAGAAGCGTTGATTGGTCGCGTGGTTGGTCGTGAAAAGCATCTCTTTAGTATTTATAATAAAATGAAAATGAAACAACTTTCATTTAGTGAAGTGATGGATGTATATGCGTTGCGTATAGTCGTGAACTCGGTAGACATGTGTTACCGCGTTTTAGGTGCAGTACACAATTTATATAAACCTGTTCCGGGTAAATTTAAAGACTACATTGCCATTCCAAAATCTAATGGTTATCAATCATTGCACTCTGTTTTATTTAGCCCATATGGAGTGGCAATTGAAGTACAAATTCGTACTGAAGATATGGATAGAGTGGCAGAAGCGGGTATTGCCGCACATTGGTTATACAAAGATGATGATGGCGCAGCAAGTAATAATGCGCAGGTAAGAGCACGTCGCTGGTTGCATGATTTATTAGAATTGCAACAACATGCGGGTAACTCAATTGAGTTTTTAGAAAATGTAAAAATTGATTTATTTCCTGATGAGGTTTACGTTTTCACTCCTGGTGGCGAAATTATGGAAATGCCACGCGGTGCAACCGCAGTTGATTTTGCTTACGCAGTACATACCGATGTGGGCAATCAGTGTGTTGCTGCAAAAGTTGATCGTCAGCTCGTTCCATTAAGAACAAAATTATTGAATGGTCAAACGGTTGAAATTATTACCGCACCGAATGCATCACCTAATCCTATTTGGATGGATTTTGTTTTCACTGCAAAAGCACGAACAAACATTCGTCACTTTTTACACCAATTGCACCATGATGAAGCGGAAGAATTAGGTAAACGTTTATTAAATAAATGTCTTGCTGTACACGGTACATCTATTGATGTTATCCCCGAAGAAGATGTGTTGTTAGTGAGTGAAGAGCAAGGTTTTGTTAGCGTAAGTGATATGTATTGCGCAGTGGGATTAGGTAATCATATTCCGATTGTTGTTGCTCTTGCGTTGGCTCAAATTCGCAAAAAAATGGGGGGGCGCACAGGTAAAGATGATGAATTAAAAATGCAACCACTTGCTATTAAAGGCACAGAAGGTGCCGTTATTAATTATGCAAAATGCTGCCGTCCTATTCCAGGTGATCCAATTTTAGGTTTTATCACTGCGGGTCGAGGTATTGTGATTCATACTCAAGATTGTAAAAATGTTGCTGAGTTTAGAGATAAGCCTGAAAAATGGATAGATGTAAGATGGGAAGAAGATATTCATGGAGACTTCCCGATTGATATTAATTTATTGGTAACCAGTAAGCGTGGCGTACTCGCTCGTGTTGCATCAACTATTGCTGGTATGGAAGCAAATATTGAAAATGTAAATATCACAGAGCGTGATGGTGTGCATTCAACATTAAGCTTTACCGTGATGGTTGAAAACAGACAACATCTTGCTCGGATTATGCGTGAACTACGGAAAATGGAAGAGGTTATCCGGATTCAACGAATGAAAAAATAAATATGTTTTGGAGCAAAAAATGGCACGTGAAATAATTAAAACAGATAAAGCACCACAAGCGATTGGTACTTACTCGCAAGCAATTAAAGTAGGTAAAACAGTTTATATGTCAGGGCAAATTCCATTGATTCCAGAAACGATGGAAATGGTTGAAGGAGATATATCAGTAAATATTCGACGTGTATTTGATAACCTAAAAGCCGTTGCACAAGCAGCAGGTGGAGATTTAAAAGATATAGCTAAATTAAATATCTTTTTAACAGATTTAAGTCATTTTCCAACCGTGAATGAAGTTATGGCAGAATACTTTACTGAACCGTATCCCGCGCGCGCTGCGATTGGTGTTGCCTCTTTACCAAAAGATGCACAAGTTGAAATGGATGCAGTGTTGGAATTAGAGTAAGACTAGATATTAAAAAGGAACAAGAAGTTAAATTTTATTTTTTCTTCGGAGGGAATATTGAAAAATCATAACTTCTTGTTCAAAACTAATTGTCTTGATGTTTATTTAATTTAGCTCATTTCGTAAAATAATAGCTGACTCAACCATACAAGAGAGCGCTTGTTTCACCTCGGGCCATTGTCTGGTTTTTAAACCACAGTCTGGGTTGATCCATAGCCGTTCAATGGGAATACGTTTGCTCGCTTTTTTCATTAACTCTACAATGTGTTGAGTATTAGGTACATTCGGAGAATGAATATCATAAACTCCAGGCCCAATTTCATTTGGGTAGTTAAAGCTTTCAAAAACATCTAATAGCTCCATATCTGAACGGGATGTTTCTATGGTAATAACATCTGCATCCATTTTTGCAATGGCTTTGATGATGTCATTAAACTCCGAATAACACATATGCGTATGAATTTGTGTTTCGTCAGCCGCGATACTTGCCGTTAATCTAAAAGCACGTACCGTCCAGTTTAAATAATCATCCCATTCACTTTTTCGTAATGGTAAACCTTCACGTAAAGCAGCTTCGTCTATTTGTATAATTTTAATTCCTGCTCGTTCAAGATCCTCTACTTCATCACGAAGTGCCAATGCAATCTGTTCTGCTGTGAGTGAACGAGGTTGATCGTCTCTTACAAAAGACCAATTCAAAATAGTAACTGGTCCTGTGAGCATACCTTTCATTGGTTTTTCAGTTTGTGATTGAGCATACTTACTCCACATTACAGTCATCGCTTGTGGTCGATAAACATCACCGTAAATAATAGGTGGTTTTACACATCTTGATCCATAAGATTGAACCCATGCGTATTGAGTAAAGGCAAAACCTTCTAATTGTTCACCAAAATATTCAACCATATCATTTCGTTCGGCTTCTCCGTGAACTAAAACATCTAAGCCTAAGTTTTCCTGTGTTTTTACGACATGGCTGATTTCTTGTTGCATAAAATTAATGTATTCATGTTCCTTTATTTTATTATTTTTGAAGTCTAGACGTGTTTGGCGTATTTCTTTTGTTTGCGGAAAAGATCCAATTGTTGTGGTTGGAAATATAGGAAGATTTAACCATTTATTTTGAATTTGATTTCTCTTTTTGAACTCACTATCTCGACTAAGCATGTTTTCATTTATCGCCTTAATTCTTTTCTGTACTTTTTTTTGATGAATTTTAGTAGATTGTTGACGATTGATATTAGCAATTCTTGAGGAAAGAAGTTCTTCGCTAACCACTTCTTTTCCTTTGTTTAAAGCAGTATTTAATATATTTAACTCAATCAATTTTTGATTGGCAAAAGAGAGCCAGCTTTTTAATTCAATATCTAGCTTATTTTCACGCTCAAGATCAACAGGTACATGCAAAAGGGAGCAAGATGGGGCAATCCATAAACGGTTACCTAATATTTTCTTTGCACTTTCTACTATTGTTAAAGCATTATCTAAGTTGGTCCGCCAAATATTTCGACCATCTATAATGCCGAGAGAAAGGATTTTATCTTTTGCTAAATGTTCAATCACATTATTGAGTTGATCATTGCCATAAATAATATCAATGTGTAGAGCATCAACGTCTAAGTTACAGGCTAACTGTAAGTTATCATCCAACGAACCAAAATAAGTTGCGAGAATAGTTTTTAAGTTATTTGTGCGTATTTTTTTATAGGCAAATTTTAGTGCATTTTTCCAATCGTCAGGTAAGTCAAGCACTAAGACAGGCTCATCTATTTGCACCCACTCTACATTTTGTTTTTCTAACCGAGATAATATTTTTTTATAAGCTTCGATTAAAGGTGTCACGAGTTGTAATTTATCAAAAGATTCCCCTTTGATTTTAGCTAACCATAACCACGTAATGGGACCTATCAGAACGGCTTTTGCATTAATACCTAATGCCTTAGCTTCATCAATCTCATTGAATAATTTTTCAAAACTGAGATTGAAAGTTTGTCCTTTGCTTATTTCTGGTACGAGATAATGATAGTTGGTATTAAACCATTTTGTCATTTCACAGGCAGCTATGGTCTGCTCATCACATTGTTTTCCACGAGCCATCGCAAAGTAGGTTGCATCACTAACCTGTTGAGACGTTTGATGCTCTGTAAATCTAGCTGGAATAACACCAAGCAGACAACTCATATCTAAGACTTGATCATAAAGAGAAAAGTCACCGACCGGTATAAGATCAATACCTGCATCGCTTTGTATCTTCCAGTGTTGTTGCCTTAATTTTTGGCCTGTTTTGTGTAATTCTGATGATGAGGTTTTGTTTTGCCAAAAACTTTCTAAGGCTTTTTTTAATTCTCGGTCTGCGCCTATGCGCGGGAAACCAAGGTTATGTGTAATGCTCATTTCTGCTCTCCATTTCTAGGTTGTCGGTTGCAGCGAGTATGAAGAGAGTTTAATATTGAATCAATTTCATTATATTCATGATTTTACTGAAAGGAATTAATAATGTTCTTGGAACTAAGGCATTTACGTAGTCTGCAAGCCATCGATGAAACAGATAGCTTGGCAAAAGCAGCAGAACGGGTGCATTTAACTCAGTCTGCTTTATCGCACCAAATAAAAGCGGTTGAAAATCACTTTGATATTAAATTGTATAAACGAAAACATAAGCCTTTAAGGTTGACTCAAGCAGGTCAACGATTATTAGGCTTGGCACAGCGCATACTGCCAGAAGTAGAATCTGCAGAATATGAGATGAAGAATATGGAAGGCGCGGGTGCAGGGCGGTTACATATTACAATTGAGTGCCATAGCTGTTTTGAATGGCTGGTACCAACGTTGGATCACTATCGCAAACGTTGGCCTGAAGTTGAAGTGGACATCAGGTTAGGTAGTAGTTTTGAGCCTATTAAAGCTTTATCAAGCGAAGAAATTGATTTGGTTATAACAACGGATAAGGTTAATTTAGATGATATTTCTTTTGAAGAATTATTTGATTACGAAGCTTTATGCATTATGGAAAATGATCATAAATTTACTAATAAAGTATATCTACAAGCAAAAGATTTCCTTAATGAAACCTTAATTACATATCCCGTTGATAAAAAAAGGCTGGATATATTCAATCATTTTTTAACTCCCCAAGAATGCTCTGTAAAAGAAATTCGTCAATCTGAGCTTACGGTTATGATATTACAATTAGTGGCATCGGGACGAGGGATTGCAGTGTTACCTGATTGGGTCGTGGATGATTACATTTCTCGCAAGTATGTGAGTGCAAAATCGCTTGGAAAAAAGGGCATGCGAGGAACGTTGTATGCGGCTATTCGTAGGCGAGAGGAAAAACGAGAATACTTAAAAGATTTCATTGAGTTGGCTAGGTTGGGTAAATTTCGCTCAAAAAAAATATAATAGAATTAAATTCTAAATGAAAAACTTCTTGTTTTTCAATTTTAATTACATTATCTTGTGCCTAACTTACAATATACACACAACATATAGTAGTTGAACAAGATTTAACCACAGGGGAACTCGGTGCGAATCCGAGACTGTCGCGCAACGGTGATAAGAGTAGATACTCTTTAGTCCGATTACCTGTGATGCTTTTTAACGAACACCCGAGTCTCGCGTAAAAACTTAGGGTGGAAAGTCTTGCATTTTTTGCACGCTTTTCTCTCTAGGCAATATACAGACCGCCTAAAAGCCAGAGGACAGTATGCAAACTGATAGCCTAATAAATAAAGCCAGCAGCTCTATTTCCCAAGTACAAAATAATTCTGAAGTGCCTTCATCATCCGATTCTGATTATTCATTTAATCGGGTAATTCGACGTAATGGTAAACAAACAACATTTGATCGGACAAAAATAATTGTCGCACTGAGTAAATCGTTTTTAGCAGTGGAAGGTGGGACAGCGGCAGCTTCTAGTCGAGTTCACGAAACCGTTGAACTATTAACGACACAAGTGATTACTGCTTTATTTCGACATTTGCCAGAAGATGGCACGGTGCATATCGAAAATATACAAGATCAAGTTGAATTAGCACTAATGCGCAATGGTGAACAAAAAGTTGCACGTGCTTATGTTTTATATCGTGAGCAACACGCACAAAAGCGTGCTCATGAAGATGATATGACAACAAATTCTGATAATACTAAGAACACCATCAACGTAACTTTAAAGGATGGCAGTAAAAAGCCGCTTGATACTTTGCGTTTGCAAAAAATCTTCGATGAGGCAGTTTATGGTCTTGAATCTGTAGATGCAGATTTATTACTGAAATCAACTTTGAGCTCAGCGTATAACGATATTAGTGAAGAAGATCTATTTACTACTTTAGTGATGAGTGCGCGCAGCTTAATTGAGAACGAGCCAAACTATTCTCAAGTGTCTGCGCGATTATTGTTAGATAATTTACGTCGCGAAGCATTAACTTATATTTATGGGAATGAACAGGAAGCTACCCAAGCAGAAATGGTTGAGCGCTATGAAGACTATTTTAAAAATTATATTAAAAAAGCAGTTTCATTTGAGCTGCTTGATAGTGATTTATTAAGTTACGATTTAGATGTTTTAGCAAAAGCAATATTACCCGAACGAGATCAACAGTTTTTATATTTGGGACTACAAACGTTGTATGACCGATATTTTATTCATCATGAAAATTGTCGTATTGAACTTCCACAAGCATTTTTTATGCGTGTAGCCATGGGAATGGCAAGCAATGAAATAAATCGCGAGCAACGTACAATTGAATTTTATGAGTTACTTTCTTCTTTTGATTTTATGAGTTCGACACCAACGTTATTTAATTCAGCAACGTTACGGCCACAATTATCTTCTTGTTATTTAACGACTATACCGGATGATCTAGAAGGTATTTATAACTCCTTTAAAGATAATGCGTTGTTGTCAAAGTTTGCAGGTGGTTTAGGTAACGATTGGACACGAGTACGCGGTTTAGGCTCTTATATTAAAGGTACCAATGGCGTATCTCAAGGTGTGGTTCCTTTTTTAAAAGTCGCCAATGACACTGCCGTTGCAGTTAATCAAGGAGGAAAACGTAAAGGCGCAATGTGTGCATATTTAGAAACGTGGCACATAGATATTGAAGAGTTTTTAGATTTGCGAAAAAATACAGGCGATGACCGTCGCCGTACTCACGATATGAACACGGCTAACTGGGTGCCAGATCTATTTATGAAGCGTGTTGTAGAAGAAAAAGAGTGGACTCTTTTTTCACCAGAAGAAGTCCCCGATCTGCATGAGCTTTATGGTAAAGGCTTTGAAATTGCATATGAGAAAGCTGAAGAAAAAGCAGCGCGAGGTGAAATTAAATTATTTAAAGTAGTTAATGCGTTAGAACTATGGCGAAAAATGTTAGGTATGTTATTTGAAACAGGGCATCCTTGGATAACCTTTAAAGATCCTTGTAATGTTCGTTACACTAATCAACATGAAGGTGTTGTACACAGTTCTAATCTTTGTACTGAAATTACATTGCATACGAATGATAATGAAATTGCCGTGTGTAATTTAGGTTCGGTAAATTTAGCTGCCCATGTTGATGAAAATGGTTTGAACATGACGATGCTTGAAAAAACGATTACTACAGCAATGCGCATGCTCGATAATGTGATTGATTATAATTATTACTCTGTTCCTCAAGCTAGAAATTCTAATTTGCGCAACCGCCCAGTAGGTTTAGGAATAATGGGTTTCCAAGATGCATTGTATAAATTGAATTTTGCCTACAATAGTGAACAAGCGGTTGAGTTTGCAGACACTTCAATGGAGGCGGTAAGTTTTTTTGCTATAAAGGCATCATCAGAGCTCGCAAAAGAGCGTGGTCGTTATTCCAGTTATGAAGGATCATTATGGAGCCAAGGGATTCTTCCTATCGACTCAAATAATAAGATGATTGAAGAACGCGGTAATTATATAGAATGTGATACAAGCACAACTTTGGATTGGGATGGGCTACGAAAAACTGTTCTGCAACAAGGAATGCGAAACAGCAATTGTTTAGCTATCGCGCCAACCGCAACCATTTCTAATATATGTGGGGTTAGTCAATCCATTGAACCGATTTATCAAAATTTATATGTGAAATCTAACCTTTCGGGAGAGTTCACAGTGGTTAATCCTTATTTGGTTAATGCTTTAAAAGAAAAAAACCTGTGGGATGAAGTTATGGTGAACGATCTCAAATATTATGATGGTTCTGTTGTAAATATTGATCGAGTACCCACTGAAATTAAAGCACTTTTTTCTACAGCATTTGAAATAGATACCCGCTGGTTAATTGAAGCTGGTTCACGCCGACAAAAATGGATTGATCAATCTCAAAGTTTAAATTTATATATGGCTGAACCATCAGGAAAGAAACTTGATCAGTTATATAAGCTTGCTTGGGTTCGCGGATTAAAAACTACATATTATTTACGCTCTATTGGCGCCACGCATATGGAAAAATCAACGCGTGAACCAGAACAGATTGACAATAATATGCCTAAGATATGCTCTATTCTTGAGCCTGACTGCGAAGCATGTCAGTAAAATACTTAGTAACTATAATTTGTAATATATAAATAATAAAAGGTATAAACCATGTTGAACTGGGATGATCCGATTAAATCATTTTCTGTAGAAGTTAAAAATGAAACCAAACAAAATAAGTTAGCTGAAGATGTAATACATGCTGAGAAAATATTAGAAGAAGATAAAAAAATAGAAGCCTCAACTATTACAAATGAATCTATGTTGCCAGTACGAGCTGATGATAAGCGTGTAGTAAATGGAAAAACAGACATCAATCAACTTGCTCCGTTTAAATATCCATGGGCTTGGGAGTTTTGGTTAAATGCTAATCGTAATCATTGGACACCATTAGACATTAATATGTCAAAAGATATACATGATTACCAACACCGTTTAACGCTTGAAGAAAAACATGTTTATGAAAATGTACTTTCCTACTTAACAACCTCTGATATTTTAGCTATGCGAAATGTTGGACTTGCAGTAATGGAAAAAATGACAGCGCCTGAGTTGCAAATTTATCAAGCACGCCAAGTATATGAAGAAGCATTACATACTTGGACATATCAACATTGCATCGAATCGATAGGTCTTGATCAAGGTGAAATTTATAATCGTTATCGTATCGTTCCAGCTATAAATGGAAAAATACAAATGGCTAACGAAAAAATCAATTCTGTGTTACGACCAGATATAGATTTAACTAATAAAGATGAGTTAGAAAATTTTGTTATGTCTTATACTTTTTTTGCTGGCATTTTCGAAGGCTGTTGGTTTTATAATGGGTTTAGCCCCATTTTCGCATTACAGCGCCGCGGTTTAATGACTGGAACAGCAGAACAATTGCAATATATTATGCGGGATGAAGTGCTGCATGCAGCATTTGGTATTCGAGTTGTAAATCAAATCATTAAAGAAAATGATGTGAAATTAGATCCTAAGCTTATTTCAGAAATGTGGATGCAAGCTGAGGCTTGTGAAATAGAGTACGCTAATTATATTTTGCGTGATCCAATCTTAGGTTATAGCGCAAAAGATCATATTGATCAGTTTCGTTATATCGCTAATCGACGTGCCAAATCTCTTAAGCATGCAGAACCTTTCCCTGGAGCTGAAAAGAGTTTAGGTTGGTTGGATGAACAAGCAAATATGCGAAAAGAGAAAAACTTCTTTGAAACACGAGTGACTGAATATCAAACTGGTGGAGCATTACAGTGGTAAATTAATATCGCTGTAATGAGCGACGTTCAATAAAGAGGCTATTACCCGCGATATTTTTTGCGTTTCTTTTTGCTTGTGTAGCTAGCTCTGCTATATCACTGTATTTAATGTATGTTGATGAATCTGGCATTAAGGCACCAATAGATAAGCTCATTATAGGGAAAAAGCTATCTTCACTTTTTCGGGATTTTGCCCAGATACCCTTATTAAGTTTATCTTCCGAAGTGTAAAAACCGGTAATAATTTTTTCAAAGCTGTCTAATATATTGGTACAACGTTCTTGCCAGTCTTCACTTTTAAATATGACAATAAAATCATCGCCGCCAACATGGCCAACAAAATCTTTGCTCTTATCACTAAACTGCAATAATATATCTGCAACTTTTTTTATTACTTTATCCCCTTTATCATAGCCATAAACATCATTAAAAGGTTTGAAATTGTCAATGTCGCAGTAGGCAATACAAAATGCACTATTTGTACCTAATAACGAATCTATTTTTTCAAATATGGGGACATTGCCTGGCAATAAAGTGAGTGGGTTTGCATAACGCGCATTTTTTACTTTTAAATCAGTAATTATTTTTAATAATTGAATAACTTTACCTAGGCCGAGGTATTGTCCATTTTCCGTGATAATAAAATCATCTTCTATTTGCAATTTCATGGTATCGGTAACAAGTTTGCTCACCTGTTCAATGCTCCATTCTTTATCGGCAATGACGGTGGTTTTGTCTATGTAATCCATTACAGATTTTGAAGCATATAATGCTCGACCAAATTCTGTTGATAATGTTGATAGCAAATGACTACGCCTGACTAACCCTATTGGTTTAAGATTTTTTCCTAACACTGGGATAGAGGTTAAATTAGTATTGTGAAAAATAGCGTGTACTTTTTCTAGAGTGGTGTCAGGAGAAATTGTTTGAGTTGAATTTAATAGTGTTGATATTTTTCCCGAGATACGGTTATTTTTTACACCACAATCATAGGGCGATGAACAATTAAACAGTTCACTAGGTATTGAGTAAGGCGGTATAGCCTTGGGTCGAGAAAAATAATAACCTTGTCCAAGGCTGATGCCCATACCAAAAATAGTTCGGTATTCATCTTGAGTTTCTATACCTTCAGCAATAACCTGACAATCTAAACCTTGTGCAATATCATTAATAGAGCGTACAAATGACTGCTTAACAGGATCTTCATTGATACCTTGAATAAAATGTTTGTCTATTTTTACATAATCAGGTCTTAGTTCTGACCACATACGCAAGCCAGAATACCCCGCGCCAAGGTCATCCATTGCAATTTTAAAGCCCATGGATTTGTAGTGTGCAATGGCTTTACGCATAACATCAAAATTATTTGTTGGGTATTGCTCTGTCATCTCGATAACGACATTTTCTGGATGAATGCCTTCTTTTTGCAGGATTTCTAGCGTTAAACCTGAACGATGGTCGGATTCTAAAAGGCTTTCTGGGGTGGCATTCAAAAAAAGCTTACCGGGTAATTGTGTTTTTTGGAAAGCATTGATACCAATTTCTCGGCATAATAAGTCGAGTTCTAATAATTTTCCACTACGAATTGCGATATCAAATAAAGTAACGGGACTATGGTATGGGCTATCAGAGGGGCCTCGAATCAGTGACTCATAGCCATGAATGGTACGCCGATCAAGATCTACAATAGGTTGTAAAAGTGCTGTAAGATTCTTTGATTGTAAAATATTGAAAAATGATTGCTGATCAATCTGCACATCCGGTTGTGGTTCTATTGTATCCATACTCTTTTTTAAAGAGCACATAATATAAGGCCTTTATTTGATTACAGTTGTATTAAACTGTGTGTACTTTGATGTATTTGTGTGACGGTTTAATGACAATATTGTTAGAATAGGGGACAAATTTCAGTATTTGTCCATTTAATTTAGTTTTAGTTGCGATTTATAGAAAACAAATTTTCACTTTAAAAATACAGAGTATTCATACCCAATTATATTAATAATGAAAGCTTCTGATACCGATTCAAATTCACTTCTAAAGTTAAAAGGCGTAGGCCCTAAAGTGGCTGAAAAACTTCAACGCCTTGATATTCATAATCAGAACGACTTGCTTTTTCACTTACCGCTGCGTTACCAAGATCGCTCTCATATTTATCCTATCGGTTCCTTACGAGCAGGTATGGAATGTCAAATAACCGGTGAAGTTCAGTTAAGTGAAATTAAGTTTGGTCGTGGACGGATGTTATTAACGCGAATAGCCGATGGTACAGGATTTATTACGTTACGTTTTTTTCATTTCAGTAATGCACAAAAAAATCAATTAAAGCGGGGAGTAAGGTTGCTCTGTTTTGGTGAAGTGCGCCGCGGCAAAGTTGGCTTTGAAATGTCTCATCCAGAATATCAGTTTTTAAAAGAAGCTGAGGACATAGTTTTAGATGAAAATCTCTCATCTATTTATCCGACTACCGAGGGCGTACATCAATTAACGCTACGTAATGTTATGGCGCAGGTCATTACAAAACTTAAAAATAATGAATTACATTTACCGAATTTAATTCCTGAAAAATTATTAGAAAAACACACTTGGCCAACGCTTAAAGAAGCTTTGTTATATATCCATAACCCGCCAGTTGATGCGGAGCTTGAAGAATTATCAGAAGGTAAACACATCACACAACAAAGTTTGATTGTTGAAGAGTTACTCGCGCATCATCTTAGTCTGCGGCAACTGCGTGTTGCAATGTATCAAGAAAAAGCACCGTTACTGAGCAGCAAAAAAAAATTAATAGCGTCCTTTTTATCTGGTTTACCTTTTAAGTTAACAGGGGCGCAACAACGTGTTGTGCAAGATATTAATTTTGATTTAGATAAAACAAACCCTATGCAACGTTTAGTTCAAGGTGATGTGGGGTCAGGAAAAACCGTCGTGGCAGCCTTAGCGATGTTAAAGGCGGTCGAGTCAGGGTATCAAGCCGCAATTATGGCGCCTACCGAATTATTAGCAGAACAACATTTCCAAAATTTCAAAATTTGGTTTGAACCTTTAGGAATAAACGTTGTTTGGTTGTCAGGTAAATTAAAAATAGCAGTAAAACGGGATGCACTTGAAAAAATAAACAGTAAAGAAGGGCATGTCGTTGTGGGAACACATGCACTGTTTCAGGAAGGCGTGGTCTTTTCAAAACTTGGGTTAATTGTTGTCGATGAGCAGCATCGTTTTGGTGTGCACCAGCGTTTATCATTGCGCGAGAAAGGTAATGCAGATGGAGAGTATCCTCACCAACTCATTATGACTGCCACCCCAATTCCACGAACATTAGCCATGACCGCTTATGCTGACTTAGATTGCTCAGTTATTGATGAGTTACCTCCAGGACGAAAACCCGTTGATACAGTAGTGATTCCAGAATCAAAACGTGACGTGATCGTACAACGGGTTGAGCAAGCTTGCACAGAAGGTCGGCAAATTTATTGGGTATGCACGCTGATTGAAGAATCAGAAACATTACAGGCACAAGCAGCAGAAGAGACGGCAAATTTATTAGCCGAAGCGTTATCTCATGTTCGTGTTGCCCTTGTTCATGGCAGAATGAAATCGGATCAAAAAGAAAAAGTCATGGCCATGTTTAAAGCCGGAGAGATAGATTTGCTGGTCGCCACTACCGTCATTGAGGTTGGGGTAGATGTACCTAATGCGAGCTTAATGATTATTGAAAATGCAGAACGCTTGGGTTTGTCACAACTGCATCAATTACGGGGACGGGTTGGTCGCGGTTCACAAGAAAGTGCCTGCGTACTCATGTATCATGGTACTTTGTCAGCCAATGCACGAGAACGTTTAGCTATTATGCGTGAAACTAACGATGGTTTTGAAATTGCACGGAAAGATTTAGAAATACGCGGGCCCGGCGAAGTGTTGGGAACAAAACAAACCGGCATCATGCAAATGCGCATTGCAGATTTACAACGTGATCAAGCGCTTGTGCCTAAGGTCGCAGAAATGGCAGAACAAATATTCCAACATTATCCAGATTATGTTGAACCCTTAATTAAGCGTTGGATAGGCCGCGCAACAAAATACATTAGCGTTTAAATTTAAACGAATAAACATCCGGAATTATATTGAAATCATTAACTCAACGATTTGGTAGTCATGTGTTTGAGCCTGTGTGGCGAACACGAGAAATGTTATTAAAACAAAATATACCGAAAGATATTTCTCCTTGGTTGTTCGATCAAGGCTCTTTAACGCGCCGTATTATTTTTCATTGCGAAAATAAATTTAAAGTAGAACTATTATCATTAAAATGGCAACGACCCATGTTAAACGAAGCCATGCGCTTAGGCGTACATGCAGAATCGTATGCCTTAATTCGAGAAGTTTTATTATACTGTGGTGATCAGCCCTGGGTTTATGCGCGCAGCGTTTTGCCAAAAACGACCTTAACCGGTAAGCGCCGTATATTAGGTAAACTAGGTAACCGACCTTTAGGTGAAATATTATTTTCAGATCCAAGCATACAACGCGATGCATTAGAAATTGCAGAAATAAAAAAAGGTCAACGTATGTATCATAATGCAACTGCATGTTTAAATAATAAACCCGATTTTCTATGGGGGCGGCGCTCAGTTTTTTACTTGCACCAAAAACCGTTATTAGTGAATGAGGTATTTTTGCCCTACATTACAAAATAATATTTTTTAGTTGATTGAGTTAATTAGATATTTTATATAAAGAATTAATATGAAAAAACATTTGAAAACGGGCATTAACTGGTCCCACCTTCGACAACGTGCATATCAATATGCTGTTTTAGCGCGATTAAATAAACCAATCGGAATTTTTCTTTTACTTTGGCCAACGTTATGGGCTTTATGGATTGCAGCAGAAGGCGTTCCTCACTTAGGTGTATTAACTGTTTTTGTTTTAGGTGTCATTTTAATGCGTTCGGCGGGGTGCGTGATTAATGATTATGCTGATCGAGATATTGATCCAAGAGTAAACCGAACAAAAGATCGTCCTATCGCAGCGGGTCGAGTAACAGCAGATGAAGCGATGTTGTTGTTTATGGGCTTAGGTTTTAGTGCCTTTTTACTGGTGCTGACCATGAATACTTTTACGATTTTATTATCGTTAGGCGGTGTTTTTCTTGCGGGAATTTACCCGTATATGAAACGTTACACTCATTTACCTCAAGTCGTGTTGGGTATGGCATTTGGTTGGGCTGTTCCCATGTCATTTGCGGCACAAACCAACAGTGTACCTAAAATTGCTTGGTTGATTTATGTTGTTACTGTTCTTTGGGCAGTCATTTACGACACCATGTATGCCATGGCAGATCGAGCAGATGACCTAAAGATCGGAGTGAAATCGACCGCTATATTATTTGGAGATGCAGATCGCGTAATAATTGGAATATTACAAATAATGATGTTGTTTGCGCTTTATTTAATTGGCGAACAAGCAAAGTTAGGCATGGAATATGATATTGCGGTGGTTTTAGCGGCCGGTTTTATGGTTTATCAACAATATCTAATTCGTTACCGTCAACCGACTTTATGTATTCGTGCCTTTTTAAATAATAATTGGATTGGTGTAATTATATTTGTGGGTATTGTTACTAATTATGTTTGATAAATAATGCCTTATTATTTGGGTGTGATTATATTGTAGGCAAATGCTACAAACTGTACTATAATTTCTAAGAAAACAGTGGCTTACGAAAGAAAGCTAGAGTTAATCATTAAATAAAACAGGCTCAATTTGTTAAAATAAACAAGTTGAAAACCGGAGGCTGAGTGTTCAATTTCTTTAAGAAGAAAAAACGCGGTCAAGGAATGAATGCCGTAGTACTTTGCGATGAAGGTATTACTCATGCCTGTATTCTTCGCCATGCAGGTCAACTGCCTACCTTACAATCCCTACATTATTTGGCATTTGAAAATAATGCTGAAACATCTTCAAAACTCAAAGAGTTTGTACAGGACAATCATTTAGAAGGTAAAAGTGTTACCACGAGCTTACTGATTGCAGACTCTAATTTAGTCATGCTCGAGAAACCAGAAGTTGCTAACAATGAATTGCGGCAAGCAGTGCGTTGGCGAATAAAAGACAGCCTATCTTTTGATGTGAATAATGCAATCGTTGATGTATTTGAGATCCCTGGACAAAAAGAACGGGGCCGCACTCCTATGGTGTATGTTACCGCAGCAGAAAAAGATTTTTTAAAGCAACGTATTCAATTATTAGAAGAACAAAGCATTGAGGTAGAAAGTATTGATATTGCAGAATTAGTGATGCGCAATGTTGCAAGTCTTTTACCAGAAGATCAGCATGGAGTCGCTTTACTTAAGCTGGATGCAACAAAAGGTTTAATGACGCTTACTCAAGACTCCTCTCTTTATCTCGCTCGCAATATAGATGTGGGCTATAACGCACTTTCAACAACACCGTCTCTTTTAGGTGAAGTCCCAAATGAAGAACAGGGCTTAACATTAGAAGGCGGGATGTCTCCTGATCAACAGCGAACATTTGATGCGATTGTACTCGAAGTACAGCGTTCACTTGATTATTACGAAAGTCACTTTGCTAAACCGGCTATAAATAGTTTAGTCATCGCACCTTTACCTTATGAAATTCCGGGCATGATCAAATATCTTGCTAGCGCCCTAGGTTTGCAGGTACGTTTATTGGATTTGAATGCGGTATTAGATGTAAAAGCACCACTTAGTGATGAGCAACAGGCAAAAGGTTTTTTTGCTATTGCAGCAGCGTTAAGAGAGCCTGTTACTGAACTTACAAAGAAAATGCCGTTAAAGGGTAAGGCGGCATGAGTATGCAGCAAGTTAATTTATATCAAGATGAATTAAAAATACAAAAGCTGAATTATTCATCTAGCATGCTTATTCAATTCATCGTAATTTTTGTTGTTGTGTTATCTGTTATAGCGGGGGTCAGTTATTTTCAATTACAACAGCATCGAACAACGTTGCTTGAAAAACAACAACGGCAAAAAATAGCTTTCGCTGGATTACAAAAAATACAAGCAGAACTTGCACTAAGAAAAAAAGATGGGAATTTAGTCAAACGCATTAGTGAAAAAACAAAAGAATTGGCAAATAAACAAAAAGTACTGTCTATTTTAAGTCGCGATGAATTTGGAAATACCAAAGGTTTTGTAGAGTATGTGAGTGGTTTAGCGAGACAACGCATTGAAGGGTTGTGGTTAACGAAAATACGTATTGCAAGTGGTGGAGTAAATATTGCATTACACGGTACAACGACTCAACCTGCACTGGTACCTCAATATTTGCAACGATTGTCATCTGAAAAAACATTTTCAGGAATAGAGTTTGAAAGTTTACTGATGGCAAGAGACAAAAAGAAAAAAAGTTGGTTAAACTTTAGTTTACAAAATAAAAAATCAAGTGGAGGTGCTCAGTAATGAATAAATTACAGCCCTTGTTTGAAAAATTTGATGCGCTAAATGAGCGCGAACGAATATCGATAATGTTGTTGTCTATCGTTGCTGTGGTTATTGTGTTTGCTGAGTTGCTTATTTCACCTTTAAACCAACAGTATGAGGTACTTGATAAGCAGATTATTAGCTTGAAATCACAAACAAGCCAGCTAGAAAATCAGATAAAAGTTTTAAAGGCAAAAAAAATCCGAGATCCAGATTTTCAAGAAAAAAACAAAATAAAATTGCTTGATGAACAGCTATCAAATGTAAACGTACGCTTAAAAGAAAAAATGCATGGTTTAATTGAGCCAAAACAAATGGCAAAGGTTTTAGAGTTAGTGCTTACTCAAAATACAGATTTAAAATTGCAGCGAGTAGAAAGTTTAGGTGCGGAACCCTTGTCACCTGTTAAAGCAAAAGAAGGTGAAGAAGCTGAAAATCTAGGTATTTATCGGCATGGCTTACAAATTGAATTTAAAGGCTCATATTTAAGTACGTTAAAGTATTTAAAAGCATTAGACGATTTGCCGTGGAATTTTTATTGGGATGTGTTGGAGTTGGATGTAGATAAATATCCTGTTTCACGCATTGTTATTACTGTCCATACTTTGAGTTTTCATGAGGGGTGGATTGGTGTTTAAGGTAAAACTGATCATAATAAATGCATTAATTTTGATGGCGTTTACGCCAATAATAAGCCAAGCACAACTTGATGATCCTACGCGCCCCCCTGGACATCGTTTAGCCTTGCCTAATGGTCAAAAAGTAGTGACACGTTATGTTGTTTCGTCTGTTCGGCTTTCAGCAACACGCCGCTCTGCGATTATTAACGATAGGTCGGTAGAAATAGGCGATACTGTAAATGGCGCTAGAGTGATTGCGATATACCCCTCATCTGTAAAGCTAAAAAAACAAGGGAAATTTTTCACCATAAGAATATTTTCACGAATAGCAAAAAAAAACCGAGTTCAATAGCTTGGGTTTTGAATTAACTTATAATTTTAAATTAGGCGGAAAATAGTTTGAAAAAAAGAAACAAAATGATTCGTTTAATAGTACTGGGTATGGCTTCTTTATTATTAAGTGCCTGCGCAAGTCAGTCGGCACCAAAGAGAACAAGTTCTCTTGATCAAATGATTGATGATGCTTTTCAAAACAACCAAAATAGTGATTTAGTTGCCGAACAAAGTATTTCAGAAGATGATGTTGCATCTGCATTGCTACCGGATATAAATTTAAGCGCCCCTGGGGTAGGAAGTATTGATGTTGAACCTCGGTTTGATATTAAAGTTCACAGATCAAAAATTCGATCTTTTTTCATGGGCTTGGTTGAAGACAGTAATTACAACATGGTTTTACATCCGAAGGTGAAGGGGCGAATTACATTAGACTTAAAAAATGTCAATGTTGCTGATGTTATGGAGGTAGTGCGAGATGTTTATGGTTATGATTTTGAATTAACAAAAACAGGGTATAGTGTTTTTCCAAACACAATGCGTACACGTATTTTCACTATGAATTACCTTAATGTGAATCGCACAGGCGGCTCACAAATGAGCGTAAGTTCAGGTCAGGTAACAGAATCTGTAAGTGGGAGTAATTCAGGAAGCTCATTTAATGGGAGTTCCAGTTCGTCTCAAAATTCAGGCGACACAGGAGGACAAACTATTTCTGGTAGCAGCATCAGCACAGAAAGTAATTCGAATTTTTGGGTTGAATTGAAAGAGAGCTTGGAGGCTCTTGTTGGTAAGAAAAAAGGACGTAATGTTGTCGTTAGTCCACAGTCTGGGATGGTGGTGGTGCGTGCGATGCCTCATGAGTTACGTGCAATTGAAAAATTTATTAATAAAACGCAAAGTTTTGTACAACGTCAGGTCATTATTGAGGCGAAAATTCTTGAGGTAGAATTAAATGAGCGTTTCCAAACAGGAATCAACTGGGCAGCATTAAGTGCTGCGGGTAGTAATCGTTTTCTTGCAGGGCAAACGGGTGGCGGGAGTATTTTTGGTGGTTCAGGGGTAACAGGTATTGCGGGTAATAGTGGTGAGTTAAACCCAACTGCATTATCTCAAATTTCAGGAACGGCAACGAATGCTTTTGGAGGTATGTTTTCTTTAGCATTAAACGTAGGCTCAAACTTTACTGCATTTATTGAATTATTAAAAACACAAGGTGATGTGCAAGTTTTATCAAGCCCACAAGTTTCTACAGTAAACAATCAAAAAGCGGTTATTAAGGTTGGAAAAGATGAGTTTTTTATTACTGATGTTAGAAGCAACACCAGTACATCAACCGCCGTATCTTCAACGCAAAGCAATGTTCAATTAACACCGTTTTTCTCAGGTGTCGCATTAGATGTTATTCCACAAATTAGTGAAGATGGAGATATTATTTTACATGTACACCCCACGGTTAGTACTGTTACAGAGAAAACGAAAAATATAAGCACATCTTCTACAACAACATTGAGTGTACCTTTAGCTATTAGCTCGATAAGAGAATCGGATAGTATTGTTCGTGCCAAGAGTGGCCAAGTTGTTATTATTGGCGGTTTAATGCAAAACTCAATCGTACAACGTGTATCAAAAATCCCCTTATTAGGTGATATACCTTTAATTGGCGGATTATTCCGGCATACACAAGACATTTCGAAAAAAAGCGAGTTAGTCATTTTATTGAAACCTATTATTATTAATTCTGCTCAACAAATGAAGCAACAAGTGCAACGTATGCAATCACGCATTAAACAAATTAGGTCAAAATAACCATTATTATGTACCAAGAATATTTTGGCTTAAGTGAAGCCCCTTTTTCAATAACCCCTGATACCAGTTATTTTTACGCGCATGGGCATTACTCAGAGGCGCTGAATACTTTGCTTGTTGCACTACGTGCCGGTGAAGGTTTTATAAAAGTGACGGGTGAAGTGGGTACAGGAAAAACAATGCTTTGCCGTAAACTATTAAACACCATTGAATCACGTTTTGTTACTGCATACATCCCGAATCCTATGTTAACTCCATATGGTTTACAAAGCGCGGTTGCGGATGAGCTTGGTTTAGATATGACTCGTCATTATGGTCATCATCAGTTGTTGAAAATGATAACGAATCGATTGCTTGAACTAACCGCGGAAGGAAAAAGTGTAGTGTTGTGTATTGATGAAGCACAAGCCATGCATGTTGAAACAATGGAGGCATTGCGCCTTTTAACAAACATAGAAACTGAGAAAGAAAAATTATTACAAGTTGTACTATTTGGTCAGCCTGAATTAGACGAGAGATTAAATGAAAAGAATGTTCGCCAACTAAAACAACGTATTACTTTTTCTTACCACCTCAAGCCAATAGATAAGGAGGGGATGGAGCTATACTTAACCCATCGTTTAGGTATTGCCGGATATAAAGGTGGCAATATTTTTGAAACCAAAGCGATGAATCATTTGTTTAAAGCAAGCAGAGGCATTCCGCGTTTAATTAATATTTTGTCACACAAATCAATGATGTCTGCATACGGGCAGGGTACAAAATATATTGATGCCAAAAACATGCAGGCGGCAATAAAAGATACTGAAGATGCACAACTTAGCCATACAAACAAAAATAAATTTATAAGTATATCTATTGCGAGCATTTTATTTCTTTCTGCTGTTGTAGTTTATTTTTTATGGGTTAATTAATATATGAGCTTAATTAATCAAATGTTAAAAGATCTAGAGAAAAGACGTTCTCGTGATTTAGAAACGTCATCATCTCTGAATAATAATATTACCTGGGAAACACGCCCTAATCAGAAAAGATTTAACTGGGTTGTTTTTTCGATTGTTTTAATTTTAATAATGCTTATTAGTGTCATTGCTTATTTGTTGTGGGAAAGAACGACAGAAAAAAAACATATTGTTGTTAGCCCAAAAGTTAAAACTGAAAAAACGGTAATTAAGACGACTAAGAAAAAAATAAAAAAGAAAATAGAGAAGATTGTTATAGAAGATGATTACGATTTATCTGAAACTCAAGACACAATTGAAGTTGAAGAGATTGATGATTCTGTTCCAATAAAAGTAAAGAAAACACATCGTCCGCTTAATAGTAAACAATTGGCAGAAATTGCATATCAAAAAGGTTATCGATATTTACAGCAAGGTAGATTGCGAAAAGGGAAAGAATATTTACGCGAAGCGTTAGCTCTCTATATTCCTCATATTAAAGCGCGTGAAATGTTAGCTGGTATTTATATTAAATCCGGTCATTTTATTAATGCTGCAGAATTATTAAATGAAGGAGTGAAAATCGCACCGGAATATTCTTTATTTGCAAAGCTTTATGCGCGTGTATTGTTAGAACAAAATAATCCTAAACTTGCGATTAAAGTTTTAGAACGGGGTTCAACCAGTATGGCGAGTGAACCTGATTATTATGCCTTATTGGCCGCAACGTATCAGAGAATAAAAAATCATAAAAAAGCGATCGATATATATCTACAATTAGTAAAAATTAATTCGGCTGCAAGTGTTTGGTGGTTAGGTTTAGCAATTTCTTTAGAGAAGTCAGGTAAAAATAAGGAAGCATTAGAGGCGTATCAACGCGCACAAAAAACAGGGAATCTAAAAGCGGGTTTGGTGACATTTACAAACAATCGTGTCTCCGCGTTAAAAGAAATAGGCTTTCCTGAGAACTAACTGTTCACAAAATATAACATTTGTGATGAGGCTTTCATGTCTCATTGCTGCAGATTCTGCTATAATTTTAATACGGTCATCCCCCACATGTATTGTGGCTCATGGAAGAGCAAAATTTAAAATTTATTTATGAAAATACAAGCAAAAAAATTCAGTGGTTTAATTTCGGTAATATTGCTTATTGCGATGTATACAAGCCAAGC
>VAOX01010590.1_pt1 | contig 32129 bp, 30 predicted proteins | sample 3393891 | NCBI WGS metagenome assembly VAOX01 (sample SAMN08290429, study PRJNA428436) | hydrothermal vent metagenome | isolation source: Deep-sea hydrothermal vent chimney | place: Indian Ocean: Southwest Indian Ridge | depth 2822 m m
CTTTAATGGATATTTAAATTTAATAATAAAAAAACTCAATTTTAGTGTCAAGTAATCCTATAACATCACGATCATTTAGTTTTTTGAATTTTTTTCCGAGCCGCTTACCATTTATCGTGGGCATATCAGAATCTTGTTTAAACTTTTTATCATTTAATGAGGAAATTGTGTAACCGTCAGGATTTCTAGCAATAATTGCATATTTATCACCATCAAAGCCAATGGTATTAAATGGTTTTCTAAGCTCTAGCTCGGTTGATTTCAAAGGACCATCTAGGACCCGTACCGCGGCGAGAGGAATACTAATGCTATCAATTGCTGGTGATGTAAGTATTTTATTTTGTAGTTCGTCGACTTCGGCTTTTATAAACAGCGTTGGCTCATAAACGTCTTGTGCGTCATGATATGAGAATTGGTAATTTCCTATTTGAATAATATCACCGTGTTTTAATGCTGATTTGGTGATTTTAACACCATTTAATAATGTGCCATTGGTACTGGCATTATCACTTATAACGGCTTCATCATTTAGTATCTTAATAATGGAATGATTACCACTGACCGTCGGTTCGGTTAATTGGATATCATTGTTTAACTTACGGCCAATACTAACCGAATTTTTATCGATAAAATATTCGTTTATTACCGCGCCATCCAAAGTCAAAATTAATTTTGAACGTTCATTTTCCATTGTTGGAGTGTCGTTATAAGTATTCAATTATTCTTGTTCTTCCGTTTCATCGCTATACTCAAAATCGGCTTTATTGCGCGCATGGAGATAAGCTTCAGCTAAGTCGATTGTATTTGAATCAATTAGTTTACGCAGTGAATTATCAAAACTTTGCATACCTTGCATTGCACCGCTCTGAATGACACTGTCGATTTGATCAATTTTACCTTCTCTAATTAAATTAGATATAGCTGCATTATTGATTAAAATCTCTAATGCTGCAACCCGTCCTTTTTTATTTGCTTTACGCACTAATACTTGAGATACCACACCACAGAGGGACGTTGATAGCATGGTACGAATATAGGGCTCTTCACCTGCAGGAAAGACATTTACAATACGGTTTACGGTTGCCGCTGAACCATTGGTGTGTAAAGTAGCAAGCACTAATATGCCCATTTCAGCTGCTGTTACAGCGAGGCTAATTGTCTCTAAGTCACGCATTTCTCCAACCAGAATAACGTCAGGATCCTCACGTAAAGCCGAACGAAGTGCACTTGAAAAAGTTTTAGTATGAGCCCCAATTTCACGTTGGCTGATTAAGCAGTTTTTATCACGGTGTATAAACTCAATTGGATCTTCAATGGTAATGATATGGCCTTTTCTTTCGGTATTTATAAAATCGACAATAGCCGAAAGGGTCGTTGACTTACCCGAGCCTGTTGGACCTGTAACTAGAATTAAACCCTTTTTAAGGCGGGCTAAATTTTTTAAAACAGGTGGTAATCCGAGACTGCTTAAAGATTGGATTTCGACCGGAATGGCGCGAAATACGGCACCAACACCATCATAATGTTTAAACACATTAACTCTAAAGCGATATTCCGGTGCGGGAGAGTAAGAAAAATCAACCACGTGTTCAATATCGAAATCACTTTTATCGTTTACCGACATTATAGCAAAGACTAAATCCTTGGTTTCTTCTTCGGACAACTCTCGATATTTAATAGGAAAAATATCGCCATTAATACGGATACGTGGCACATTACCGGATATTAAATGAAGGTCGGAGCCGCCTTGTTTAATCACCATTTCGAGAAAAGTATCTATTCGGTTCACAGTATATTACTAACTTATGGCTAAATTTATTTGAGGGAGTAAGTCAGGATCGGTTACAAATCGTTGGAATTGTTTTTTATCCGTAGCGTGTAGATAGGCATCATCGGGATCTATTTCTTTATTTTTGACTGATTCTAGTAACGCTTGATCCATTAATTGCATGCCTTCTTCTCGTCCAGTTTGTAATATTGAAGGAATTTGATGCACTTTACCATTTAAAATTAAATGGGATATCGCAGAATTACATGCCATTATTTCAATGATGGCTTTTTGGCCTCTTCGATCTAAGGTGCGAACTAGTTTTTGACTGATAACACCTTGTAAATGTTGCGATAAAAATGTTTTAACCATTTCTTTTTGTTCGGTTGGGACCGCATCAATGATTCGGTCTAAGGTTTTAACCGCCGACGTTGTGTGCAAAGTTCCCAGTACTAAGTGTCCTGTTTCAGCGGCAGTCATCGCCATTGTAATTGTTTCATTGTCACGCAGTTCGCCAACTAATATTACATCGGGATCTTCTCGTAGAGCTGAGCGTAAGCCATCAGCAAAACTTTTCACATGGATGCCGACCTCTCGTTGAACACAAAGAGAATGCTGACTTTTATGCAAGTATTCAATAGGATCTTCGAGTGTAATAATATTAAGTCGTTTATTTTGATTTATCCAATTAATCATTGCTGCTAGAGTCGTTGATTTTCCAGTACCTGTTGCACCGGTAACTAGTATTAAGCCCTGAGTGTTCTGCAGAAATTGATTAACTTTAGGTGGTAGATTGAGTTGTTCAATCGTAGGGATTTTCGGTGCTATTACTCGAAAGGAGGCACCTAGCCCAGTGAGTTTTCGAAATAAATTGACTCGGAATCGACCGACTTCTTCATGTTGGTATGAAAAATCGAGATCTTCCCCTGATAGAAAATGGTCTCGTTGTTCCGGACTTAAAATTTCATCGACTAAGGAATCAAGCTCTTCAGGTGTTAAATTACGATACTTTATTGGCGATAACTCACCGTATAAACGTAGCATTGGAGGTTGACCTACCGAGAGGTGTATATCCGAGCAGCCTTGTTCACGGCCGAGTTTTAAAAAAGCATTAACTCTAGCCATTAGCTAGCCTCTTGTAACAATATGGCACACCGAGCGAGATGTGAACGTAATTCATCAACCGATTGATAACGTTTCTTAGGGTCCACCTTTAATGCTTTCATAATAATTTCATCCAGTGTTTTGGGTAAATCTTCCACGAGTTCGATTGGTCTTTTGGCTTTCCCTTCTACGTGTTGGAATAGAATTGCCATTGAATCTTTGCCTTTATAAGGGGGGCGGCCGGTAAAAATTTCGTACATTAAGATACCTAAACTATAAATATCTGTGCGAGCATCTATTTCTTTATCTCTAACTTGTTCTGGTGCCATATAGGTTGGAGTACCAACGAGTATTCCGCTTTTTGTAATGCGTGAGTCAGTTTGACTTGCTGCAGCGGCTAAACCAAAATCGACTATTTTTACGATGTCATTATCATCAACTAGTATATTAGCAGGTTTTAAATCTCGGTGAACAACATTGGCTCGATGGGCAAAACTCATTCCTTTGCAAATATCGAGTAAAATATTAATCATGCGTAGCCGATTAGTGGTCATTTTATTTTTTATTTCATACGATAACGAATGGCTGTGGAAGTATTCCATTGAAATGGCATTTGAATTACCAAACCGTAAAAAATCGTATATTCTAATTACATTTTCATGAGTTACTTTTCTAGCATAACGTAACTCATGTATAAACCGACGAATCATGTTTTCGTCTGAAGCAACTTGAGGGTTTAGAAATTTTAATATAATTTCTTCGCTGACTATTGTATCGTGGACTAATATTACAGTTCCAAATGCACCTTTACCAATTTGTTTAATAACTTTATATCGTTCAGCTATAATTTGGTCGGCAACTAATGTTGCAGGGTTAATAATTTCTTCTGGTTTTAGGGTGTTTACTGTTACTACTTCTCTTTCGACAGTTGGCGGTGGTTCAATGTGTTGAATTTTAGTATTAATTTTAGTGTCTTGCTGAATGATGGAGTTATCACTTGGTGTATTTAAGGAACGGTTACTGCTACTAGCATTTTTGCGACTGATATCAATTTCTAAGGAAACACTGTCAAGGCTATTGAGAGCATTTACTATGTCATTTTTAATACTATCGTTTAGATTATTTTGTTCAAGTACTGCAGCTTCTGTTTTCTGTTTACCAATTATTTTAACTAAGGTTTTAAGCGCTATATTTCGAGACTCATTGTCATAGTTCAATAACTCAAGCAAGGGTTGTACCGCACGTTCATCACCTAATTTTGCTAAAGCATCTGCAGCACGTTCTTTAACCCACCAATCATCATCACCTAAAGCTTTAACTAGGTGTCCCAAAGCTCGATCGTCTTTTATACAATTTAAAATTTCTACAGCGGTACGACGGAGAAATTCATCCTTATCAGACATTAAGGAAAATATCGCATTAACTACATTCGGTCCACCAATAGAACCGAGTGCATCAGCTGCGCGAACTCGTACCCACCAGTCTTTATCTCGCAGTGTCGAAATTAATGCTTTAATTGAACGTTGATCACATATCTCGTTTAAAACTTCTACTGCAGCGCGTCGAACAAATTCAGAATCATCTTGTAGTATATCAATTAAGTAGCTAACTGTTTCAGGATCGTTCATTTTGATTAATAGTTCAATCGCTTTAGACTGTGTTGCTAAATCTCTATCTTTAAGATATTCAACTATTAATTTTGGATCAATATTTACAGATAATTTAAGAAGACCACTTAGTGCAGCAACCCTAACCATTCGCTCGGAATCTGGAATACAACGATAAAAAATATCACGAGATTGACTGGTATCGATGCGTGATAATAGCCTTAAAGCAATTTGCCTAATATTGGGATCTTCATGGTAAGTTAGTTTACTGAGTTCATCAATTGCTGACTCATCGGATATCTCGTCTAATACACGAAATAAAACCTGACGGCCGCCTTTATCAGATTTAGCTATCATCCTAGCAACTTGTGCTGGACTTAAATCGTCTTTTTGAGCTAATAAAATGTGGACTAATACATTTTTAGGGATTTCAGGATCGTCAATGACGGATAATAACTTATTAACATCGTAAGTATGATGTGTGGCTAAAATAACCATAATCGATTTTACAATGCGATTATCAGTGTCGGTTAAGGCATCCACATAATAGTGGAGTGAGCTGCTATTCAGAAATCCGATTAATAATTTTTCTATGACATGCACAGAGTCACTTTCAGGAATAGCATCAATTAGATTACCAATTGATGATTCACCAATATGTTTAATTTTGTTAATAGCTTCTATTGATTCAGATGAACCCGGATCGGATTCAAGAAGTATATCAATTGCTTTATTTGCCTTGTAATTCTTTAACAGGCCCATTTATTAACTACCATTAGTTGAATTATTCGACAGGAGTAATGCGTATAACATAGGATTTATTAATCAACATTACTTCATCGTCGTTTATGTGTATCTTTATAAAATGATTAGAATTATCGTTTATATAATCAAACAATCTGGAGTGCGCTTGAGGTAAATTTTCATTTATTTCTCCCTCGAGTAATGAGCCATCCATCATGTGTATTTTACATTTTATTTCTGTATTATTATTTTCGTTTAATTGTTCAGAGTCGTTATATTCAACTCGAACTATTGATGACTTGTTATAGAATCGAACTTCACCAGTGTCATCACGTTTTAAAACTACAAAGTCCTGAGGACTGTTTAATATCTCGATAGGCGATTCATGCCCAGCATGAGAGTAACTATGCTCGCGGATAAATAGCGATCCTAACACTTTGCCTTCAGGATGTACCCACAAGGCTACTTTTTGTAATAATTTCGGAATAATTAAACTATCAGTATTCTGTGGCTTACTGTTTTGGGTCATTATTATACCTGATTAATTTATAAGCTATTGTAATATCAAAAATTGACTAATAAATGACAAATTATAGATAGATTATAGAATTTAGAATTAGATTATTCTGTATTTATTTCCAAATTTGTTGATATCAAAAACCAGCTCAAAATAGCGGGTGCCGAGTACTACAATTGATTTTATATCGTTTTTCATTTAATAATATATATAAAATCAATGACTTACAAGGCTTATGTCGTTTAGTTTTAGAGTGTTTTTTAGATAAATGCCTATATAGAGATATATATTACTTCGGTAACATTAGATTTACTTACTATTTCTGTAATTGTGCACTAGTTATTCATAATTTTTCAAAGATTGCCGATATGTTATTTATCAAATATCTCATATTTATGATTATTTGAGTACGTTAAACATTAATTAATTACTTCAAATATGACAAAATTTGTATTTAAAAGTGGTGCGGACGAGGGTAGTTCATTTAGTGTTGATGATGAAGTTTACTTAGGCCGATTTTCAAAATCCGAGAAAAAAAACAACAAGCAGATATATATCAATGACTTGGAAGTGAGTCGTAGACATTTACGAATATTCAATTCTGATGGACAAATCTACTTACAAGATTTGAACTCAACAAATGGCACAAGTCTCCAAGGTATAAAAGTTAGACCAGGTGTCATGTACACTTTGAAAATAAATGATCAAATACAAATTGGTTCAACAGTAATCGAATATAAAGATAGTGATCATGTAATTGAAAACGATTTAAACCAAGTACTTTATGAAGATTCCATTCCTGAGCTTGAAATATTGCATGAAGACATAGATGATCTAGGCAGCATTAGTGCTTTTTTGGATGCTAACGAGATTTTTTTTGATATTGACGAAGTTGATACAAAAAAAGCAAGTGAAAGTGACGATGTTATTCGACGTTTGCGCGCCATGGCTGAAGTCAGTATTTCTTTGGGTTCAATAAAAGATAGAAACGTATTACTAACTAAAATCATTAATTGTATATTTTCAATATTTTCAAAAGCTGACCGGGCGCATATTTTATTTGTTGATAATCAAACGAATGAATTACAAGTTGTAAAATCATTAGATCAAGCATCTATGGAAACAGGTTCTGAAAAAATAAAAATTTCTAACAGTATTTTGAATGAAGTCGTCAATAACCATAAATCATTATTAATAATGGATGCGTTAGACGATGAACGCTTTAAAGAGCAAGAGTCTGTGGTAGATTTATCAATAAGAAGTGCAATGTGTGTACCTTTGTTGTATGAAAACTGTGTGTTAGGTCTAATCCAGTTAACGTCTAACAATGTTGCAGGTGTTTTTACAAAAACTGATTTAGAAGTGTTAACCGGAATAGCCGCTCAAATTTCTATATCACTGAAGAACTCACAGTTATTTGACGAAATTGAAAGGTTGTTTGATGGTTTTGTTGTTGCCTCTGTTCAGGTAATCGAGGCTAGAGATCCAACGACAGCAGGACATTCATTTCGGGTTGCGGAGTACACAGAAAACCTCGCTATAGCTGTTGATAGTATTTCATCACATCGATTTTCAGATGTGTTTTTTGATGTGAATCAATTAAAAGAAATTCGGTATGCCGCATTATTGCATGATTTTGGTAAAGTTGGTGTTCGTGAAGGTGTGTTAACAAAGGAAAAGAAATTATATGGTCATGAGGTAGACTTATTGAAAGATAGGTTTAAATATGCTCAAGCATGTTATGAAAACAAATTATATCAACAATTAATAGAAAGTCATATTAATAAAAAATTATCCGAAGATGAATTTTTAGAGTATAAAGCTTCAATTGATATTCAAATTAAAAATGAAGCGGAAAAATTGGAAGGTTTTTTAGAGTTAATAGTAAACGCGAATGAACCAGCAGTCCAATATAGTGATATACCTGACACAATTCAAAATGTTGCAAACTATAAATTTTTTGGCATACACGATGAAGAAATAGCATTAATTAATAAATTTGAGTTTTCAAAACTGAGTTTAGCTCGTGGCAGTTTAAATCCTGAAGAGAGAATCGAGATAGAGTCACATGTCAGTCATACTTATGCATTTTTAACGCTTATTCCCTGGTCAGATATGTTCAAAGGAATTCCGAATATTGCATATGCACATCATGAAAAATTAGATGGTTCAGGTTATCCTCGAGGTTTAACTGAGGAGCAAATACCGGTGCAGTCTAAAATTATGACAATTGCAGATATTTATGATGCGTTAACTGCAGGTGATCGACCTTATAAAAAGGGACTTTCTTCTATTAAAGCGTTAGATATATTACACGATGAGGCAAAAGACAATAAAATTGATTCGGAATTATTGCGAATTTTTATTGAATCCAAATCTTTTTTATTAAATTCTAACTAACGGCTAATTTAAAAATCTGAAATTAATTTTAAATATTGTAAGTCTTCTTTTCTATCAATGTCATGTAATGTGGCCAATTCTTTATATTTTAAATTCAATAGTCTAAAAGCATTAAGAGTACTAGCGAGAACACTATCTTCGCCCCAGTGTATATCGGTAAATATTTGACTTTGCACTTGATTTAACCCAATTAAAACATAACCGCCATCATATGCCGGCCCAATAACAGCATCATAACCTGATTTTAAATAGTTGGATGCTGCTACTATGTATTGTTCTGAAAGTTCAGGGCAATCTGTTCCGATAATAATACAGTGCTTGTATTTTTGTAAGCACATTGACATCGCATGATGCATTCGTTCACCGAGATCTTTTCCGTGTTGTAGGTGAGTGCTAATATTTTTTTTCTGTTCTAAAGTGTACAATAATGCGCTTTTGTCTTCTGGAGATGTGTGATGTAATTGAAAATCAATATTATTAATTTTTTCTGTAATCGATAAAGTGTATTTTAATAACGACAAATGTACTTGAAATGCACCTTCAACACCCAAGGTAGGGATTAATCGAGTTTTAGTTTTCCCAGGGACTGGGTTTTTACTGAAAATTAAACAGCATGTGCTATTATTTTTTTTCATAATACAGTTTATACAATATATTAGGCTTTGTTCCAATGTAATATAGAAACCGCATAAGCCACATGAATACTATCGTTCGCAGTATACCATTTTTTTCCCAACGTCGACTTGATGTCGTAACTGTATTAACTAAACAGCAACATGAATGTTGTTGTCGTAAAATTTTGGATAGAGCGATGTCTTCCATTAATGCTATATTCGGATAGCCGTTAATGTTATCAAATAATTCTTTTTTAATAAAAATGGCCTGATCACCCGTTGCTACGTTGGTAAGTTTTGAGCGTAGATTTATCATGAGTTCAATTATTCTAAAAATGAATTGATGACCACTTAGTTTAACGTTAAATCGTCCCCAACTATTTTTACTTGATAAAGCTTCTAATATTATTGTATCTGTTGAGATAGGTAAGTAAGTGTCTGAATGTAAAAAAAGCAATACGGTATTGTTTGCGTACTTAGCGCCCAGATTCATTTGACGAGCTCGACCGGGACTTGATGATAAACTTTGGTCAACTAAGTTTTTCGCTAACGTAATAGTGTCATCGCCACTTCCGCCATCAACTAAAATAACTTCATGACCATTTTTACGATAACATTGTAAGGTTTCCAAAAATACTACTATGGAAGACTGTTCATTAAGTACTGGAACAATAATGGATAAGAGTTGAGTCACGGATAATTTAAGTTATTATCGCGATATTATTATACATGTTTTTGTATTAATCACTCAATGCACCACCACAGCTACTACCTTGACCTGCAGTACATGCATAGCAATGATCCGCAACTACGATAGGATTTTGGCTTATGTCAACATCCAATATGTCGCTAATATGTGTGATAGATTTGTCATTGTTTATAAATGATAACTCTAACATTTGGTTAAAATCACAATCGTATAAATAGCCTTGCCAATTTATACTGATTAAAGTACGACACATGACAGTATTCAAATTCAATGGGCTGTAGGCGGACTTTAGCGTTGATACATAATCGTTAAACTGACCTTTTGATACCAGCATACTACCGAATCGCTTAATGGGAACATTAGTAATTGTATATAACTGATTAAATTCAATGTCATGATTTTGTTTTAATTGTTTTTTATAATCTGCTTCTAAAGTAGTTTGAGGCGGTGGTAAGTAAGGCCCAGTAGGATTGTATACAAGATTTAATTGATGCTGACTATCGTGCTTACCATAGCCTAAAGAATTCAATAACTGCAGTGCTGAAATACTTTTTTGAAATATACCTTTGCCACGTTGACCATCAACATTGGATTCTTGATAACAAGGTAATGAGGCAACAATTTCAACATTATTATCTGCTAAAAACTGTGCTAAATCTTCCTGGCCTGGTTCGAACAAAATAGTAAGATTACAGCGGTCAATTATGTGGACTCCGAGTTTTTTACTTTCAGTTATAAAATATTTAAAGTGATCGTTTAATTCGGGCGCGCCACCGGTTAAATCTAAATATTTGGGTTTGTTCTTTTTTATAAATTCTAAGATAGAATCGATAACATCAATTGTCATCATTTCTTTTCGAGCAGGGCTTGCATTGACATGACAATGGAGACATTGTTGATTACATTTGTAGCCTAAATTTACTTGTACAGTTTCAAGTTGCTTTCTTTTGATATTTGGGAAATCTGAATTAATTAATAACGGTAGTGTATCGTGCATATTATAAGGCTTTCATATTGATTCTAATAACCATACAGACATTAGAGATTAGTATTGGTTCAAGTATTTAACGTTAATTTAAATACTAGATTCTTCCACCGGAAACAAATCGACTTCGCCAATAATTAGTATTCATTGAGGTTATATTGACTCTCTTTCCGGTTGAAGGAGAGTGAATAAATTTGTTATTACCTAAATAAATCCCCACATGGGAAACTGTTTTACGGTCAATTGCGAAGAATACCAGATCACCGGGTCGTAGTGCTGATTTATATATTCTTCTGACTCTTTTTAATTGTCCCGATGTTGTTCTTGGTAAGGTTATACCATGTTTTTTATGAGAATAATAAACTAAACCACTGCAATCAAATCCAGTTTTTGGTGAATTACCACCATAATAATATTTAATGCCGAGCATTGCTTTTGCCGTGTTAATAACATTTTGACTTGTATGTTTATTACTATTGTATTTAACGTTGACAGAATGACTGCGCTTAGGATGAGTGGTTGAACAGGCTGCTATCAGACTACTTAGCAGAATTAAAATTAGGAGTTTTGTCATATAAAATGCTGTCGTATTTAACTGTTAAAATTTAGTGTTCAACTTCTGTAAATTATAGCGTAATTTAATACAATTAATTTAAGGTTATTAACACTATAGTTGGTCATTTAATATACAATTTAGACCAAAGTACACTAAACTAACAGTATGGATCCGTCTGGAATTATTAGTAATCAGTTTACCACCCGTGTGGTGTCATCCCCGACACGAACAAATGCACAAAATCGTGAAAAACATTCTCAGTTTTTATCGTCGGATACTGAGAACAAAACTAACTCTCATAAGTTGAGCAGTAAAGAGTTAAAGACTGAACCTGATGACTCGTTGGCAAATTTAAAGGCGCGTGATAGACAGGTTCGAGCTCATGAAGCTGCACATCGTCAAGCAGGTGGACGATTTATTCGTGGTAGAACAGGCTTTAAAACTGAAAAAGGCTCTGATGGGCGTGAGTATGCTGTTGCTGGCGATGTTAAGATCGATGCTTCTGGTGTACCCGGGGATTCTAAAGCGACACTTGCTAAAGCGCTTTTAATTGAGCGAGCTGCATTGGCCCCGGCTGATCCATCAACCAAGGATCGAGCTGTTGCTGCTAAAGCTGCACGGATGGCGGCGATGGCGCGTGCCGACATTTCTAAACAGCGGGCAGCGCAAATGCGAGAGGACGATAGTGCAATGAATGTACAACAAGGCGTTTCAAAAGCGAACTTAAAAGCAATAAATACCTTTCAGTCTTTACAAAGCACAGAATCCAACCAAGCCATTGATTTAGTTGTGTAATTTTTTTCATTCCAATATTGATGAATTACATGCGCGGGTGTAATTAAATTGCGTATAATCCACTCGTAATTTAATTTTAAACAGTTTTGATAATGATTAAACGTGCACCCCGAAGACGAAAAAGAAGAAAAGTTAAAAATTATACGAAGACGAAAAAGCGCAAAAATTCCAAATCAAATACTAAAATTGTAAAACTAATAAAACAGCTTATTCCACGGAGTTGGAAGAAGTGGCTATTAGTATTGATCGCGGTATTTGTAGCTTATTGTATTTATTTAAATTTTAATGTGCTCTATCAATTTGAAGGTAAACGCTGGTCGTTGCCAGCGCATGTCTATGCTCGTCCATTAGAAATTTATGTTGGCAAGAAATTGTCGAGTGCTAATTTTGATAAGGAACTTAGATTATTACATTATCGAAATACTTATAATCCATCACAAGCTGGTACTTTTAATAAGAAAGGCAATAGCTATCAAATTTTCACCAGAAAGTTCTCATTTTGGGATGGCACTGAAGCGTCACGTTTAATTAAAATTAAATTTGCCAATGGACGTGTTTCTCAAGTTATTGAAAGTCGTAATCAAGAAAAAGTTGCGTTACTGCGATTGGACCCAATGTTCATTGGAGGTATTTATCCTTCGCATAATGAAGACCGGTTACTAATCCAATTAAGTGACGTTCCCAATTTATTACACAGTACTTTAATTTTGGTTGAAGATAAAAAATTCTATCAACATTATGGTGTTGATCCTTTATCAATTGTACGTGCTCTATGGGCTAATATCCGTGCAGGCCGGACGGTTCAGGGTGGTAGTACGTTAACACAGCAATTAGTGAAAAATTTTTTCTTAAATAATAAACGTACAATTTGGCGAAAAGTAAATGAAGCTTTAATGTCGTTAATGCTTGAGTATCATTATGATAAAAAAGATATTATTCAAGCTTATATGAATGAAATTTACATTGGACAACAAGGCAAAAGAGCTTTGCATGGCTTTGGCCTAGCGAGCCAATATTATTTTGATAAATCCGTTAAAGAATTAGATGTACCTGAAATTGCATTATTGGTTGCAATGATTCGTGGCCCTCATTATTACAATCCTTATAAACAAGCCAAACGTGCTAAAATTCGCCGTGATCGAATTTTGGATTTAATGGCTAAAAATCAGTTGATCTCAGTTGCTTCTGCAAAGTATTCAAAGCAAACTGGTCTTGGTGTTGTTAATACCCATGCAAATGGTATTACACAGTATCCTGCTTTTATGAATTTAGTTAAACGTCAATTACGAACAAGTTATGATGATGATGATTTAAGGTCAGAAGGCTTACAAATTTTTACAACACTTGATCCAATTGTACAGACCAATGCTGAAGCCGTCGTAGTAAAGCAATTAACAAGATTACAAAAGAGAGTTAAAAAAAATGTACGTTTGCAAAGTGCTGTAGTTGTCACTAACTCTACATCATCGGAAATATTAGCATTGGTGGGCGATCGAAATCCAAGTTATGCTGGATTCAATCGTGCTCTTGATGCTAAACGACCGGTAGGTTCTCTGGTTAAACCCGCAGTTTATTTAGCGGCTTTAAACGACAGTAGTCAATACAATTTAATTAGTCCGATAAGTGATGCCCCCATTACATTACAAGCTAAGAATGGCACTACTTGGACACCTAAAAATTATAATGGTAAGTCACACGGTATGATTCCATTATACGAAGGGTTATCCCATTCGTATAACCAAGCCACTGTTCGTCTGGGAATGAATGTGGGGTTACGGTCGGTAGTGGCTACGTTACATAAGTTGGGTATTAAACATGACATTAATCCGTATCCGTCATTGATGCTGGGTTCATTGTCTTTATCACCTTATGAAACAACTATAATGTATCAAACTATTGCTTCGGGAGGATTTCAAAGTCCACTGCGGGCAATTCGTGAAGTTCTAACGTCTAAACAAGAACCGTTACAACGATTTCCTATTCAAGTACAACAAACATTATCGCCAGTTCCGTTAAAGCTGTTACACAGTGCTATGCAACAGGTGATAGAAAACGGTACGGCATCGGCTAATTATAAATTAAAAAAATCGTCACTGCGTTTAGCTGGAAAAACGGGAACAACTAATGATTTACGTGATAGCTGGTTTGCAGGGTTTAGTAATAATCATTTAGCGGTTGTGTGGGTCGGTACAGATGATAATGCCTCAACAGGGTTAACTGGAGCGAGTGGTGCATTACCCATTTGGGTTGATTTAATGTTGTCACTTGACACAACATCACTGAGTAATAATGATGATGATGAGATTGAATATCTCGAGCTTGATCAAGAAACACTGCTATTAAATGACGACGACTGTGCATTAAATGTTAAACTCGCCTTCATAAAAGGCACTGGTCCTACTGATTCATCAAGTTGCTTCAGCGGTAATGTGTTAAATCGAAGCGTCGATTGGTTTAAGAGGATTTTTAATTAGTGCGTAATAATTTTTACTTTTTCTTTACTCTTGTTTTGTCTGTTGGCGTTACCTCCTGTACTGTAAAAACGAAACAAATCGATAGCCTTGATCCATTGGCTCACGATAACCAAGTAGCACACCTGGTAATCAAGCCCGATTCTCGAACTGGCGATGCGGTTAAAGCATTATTAGTGGATGCTCGAGGTGCCGCTAGTAGTGGCAACATACCTAGAGCAGAAGCACTACTAGAGCGCGCATTGCGAATTGAGCCAAGGAATTCGGTGTTATGGCATTATATGGCGAAAATGAAGCTTCATCAGGGACAGTACACAAAAGCAATTGGCATGGCTGCAAAATCCAATAGCATGGTTCAAAATGATAAATCTCTAAGGGCTGATAATTGGCGAATTATTGCTCATGCTGAAAATTGGCTCGGAAATATCAGTAAATCACAACAGGCACAAGCGCAGGCAGATAAACTCATACCGTAATAATTAGACAGTAATGGCCTATTTAATATAGGATTTTTTTCTTTTTTATAACAAAACCGACATCTGAAGGCTATAGTTATAAAATGATTACAGAAAATAATTTCATTTAATGTCTATTTATTCAGTTGATAAGCTAATGTCAGAAGCGCGTAAAATCGCCGCCGATTATCGTCGCGCAACTGGAAAATCACTTGGAATTGGTAATGAAATTGCCAAAAATGATGCTTGTAACTACCTTAATCTCGAACCAATCAACGATAACTCCAGTAGTTTTGATGCACTAGGTAAAGGCGAGCGTGCTGGCCAAAAAGTCCTTATTAAGGGCAGGGCAATATTTGATCAGAAGAAATCAGGAGCACGTATTGGGCAATTAAAGGTTGAGCAGGAATGGGACTTATTAGTCCTGGTATTAATGAATGAAGATTTTGAAGCTTATGAAATATACGAAATTAGCCGATCTGAAGTCATTACTGAGCTTGAAACAGCAGCTAAAAGTAACCGCTCTAAACGGGGTGCAATGTCGATATCCCGCTTTAAAATAATAAGCCACCTGATATGGACCAAAGAACAGGGTAATATTGTTAATGAAGTATGGGATAACCAAACCGGTTCATGAAATATTTCATTAAATCCAGCAATATCATTGTCATTCAATAAGATAATCATATTTCATTTTTTTCGGACGCTACATCTTGTTATACTGCATCCATGTTAGATGTAAAAACCATTCTTAGTAAACAAGGGCCACTGGCATTATCTGTTGCAGGATATGCTCCGCGTGAGCAGCAACAAACCTTGGCAGAGGCTATTGAGCAGGCTTTGTCAAATAAAGAAAAGTTAATTGCAGAAGCTGGCACTGGCACTGGCAAGACTTTTGCTTATTTAATACCGGCGATGATGTCCGGTAAGAAAATAATCATTTCGACTGGCACTAAAAACCTTCAAGATCAATTATTCTATAAAGATGTACCAATAGTTAAAGACGCATTGGCAATCCCGGTGAGTGTTGCCTTATTAAAAGGACGAGCGAATTATTTGTGCCACTATTACCTGGATATTGCGGAACGTGAAGGCCGTTACTCTAGTGCGGATGAAGTCAAAAAAATTACTATTATTCGCCGCTGGAGCTCGGGAAAACACGGCGGTGATATTTCAAATTGCAAAGCAATTGATGAAAAAGATTTAATTTGGCAAAAAGTAACCTCAACTTCTGACAATTGTGTAGGACAAGAATGTCAGTTTTTTTCTGAGTGTTATTTAATGCAAGCACGTCGACAGGCACAATCAGCCGATATTGTCATTATTAATCATTATCTATTATTTTCTGATATGGCATTAAAAGAAGAGGGCTTTGGGGAATTACTACCCGACTGTGATGCCTATATAATCGATGAAGCACATCAATTACCGGATATCGCATCCAGTTTTTTTGGGATATCGGTAAGTAGTAACCAACTTTATAGTCTTGCTCAAAATGTACAGTTAGAATATTTAAGCGAGATAAATGAAGACTACGATGTGAGTGATTGCACTAAAGAGCTAAAAACAACTATTGCTGACTTGAGATTAACGTTTAGCAGTCAGTTAAGTCGCATCGCTTGGAGTGATGCCATGGGACAAAATAACAATCAATCCAAATCGTTTACCGTATTAGAAAAATTGTTAAGCCAGCTTCAAGAGTTGCATGCTTTGCTAGAGCCACTTGAAGAACGAAGTAAAGTCATGGAGTCCTGTTCAAAACGTTGTGAATCTTTTGTTACCCGACTAGAAATGATATTGCAAACCAATGAGCAACAATATATACGCTGGTGTGATATCCGAAAACGACATTATTCTTTGCACATGACACCAATTAGTATTGCACCTCATTTTAAAGAACAATTGGGTAAATATCCGGGTGCCTGGATATTTACCTCGGCAACTTTGGCAGTCGGGAATACTTTTCAGTATTTTTCTGAGCGAATGGGAATTGATTCTGCAACTGAATTGTTATTGGATAGTCCCTTCAATTTTCAGCAACAAGCATTAATTTATTTACCACCTAATTTACCTGAACCTAACTCGTATCAGTATAATCCGCAAATTATTGCTGTTGCTAAAAACGTTATTAAACTTGCTCGGGGTAGAACATTTTTTCTATTTACCAGTTATCGTGCCTTAGCTGAAGCTAAACAAGCCATGGAAAATAGCATCGATTATCCACTATTGGTGCAAGGTGATGCACCTCGTGATACCTTGTTGGATGACTTTCGTAAGAAGGGGAATGCGGTATTATTAGGTACCAGTAGTTTCTGGGAAGGGGTTGATGTTCGTGGTGAGGCGTTGTCTTGTGTCATCATTGATAAATTACCATTTGCTTCAATTGGTGATCCGGTATTAAAGGCTAGAATCGAAACCATGCGTGATAATGGTGAAAATCCATTTATGAATTTTCAACTACCTAATGCTGTTATTACTTTAAAGCAAGGTGTGGGGCGCTTAATCAGAGACATGAGTGATCGTGGTTTATTAGTATTATGTGATCCGAGAATAACAACTAAACCGTACGGCAAAAAATTTATTTCTAGTTTACCAACAATGCCCGTGACTCGTGACATCAATGATGTGAGCAATTTTTTTCAGATTCAATTAACTGAAAATAATGCTGAGTTAGCAGCAAATTCAGTTGATACTACAAACGAATGAATATTCTCGCTTTTGAAACCAGTACCGCGGCTTGCAGTGTAACCTTATCCTGTAATGGTACAGTTTTTGATGAACACGTAATTCAAGCACGAGGTCACGCAAATTTAATATTGAGTATGATTGATTCACTATTAAACAAAGCAGGTAAGACACTTTCTGACATAGGTTTAATTGCTTATGGTCAAGGTCCCGGATCGTTTACCGGGTTACGAATTGCCGCAGGTGTATGCCAAGGTATTGCCTACAGTCATGATATTCCAGCCATTGGACTCTCAAGTTTACGTATACTTGCTCAGGGAGCTTATCGTGAAACACAACATGATAATATTGCGGTTCTTCAGGATGCTAGAATGTCCGAGGTTTATTGGGGCTGCTATTCTCAAGAAAATGGCATAATGAAACTTACTGGCACAGAGAATGTATCAAAACCTGAATTGATACAATTGGATAGCAGTAAAAGCTGGTACAGTGTTGGTGAAGCACACTTAGCCTACCGAGACCGACTTGATTTATCTGACAATATAATATTCAATGACGATTTTAATTATCCAAATGCGATTGATATGATTCCTCTCGCACAGTACGAATTTGACAACAACAACAGTATTAGTGCAGAAGACGTAAACCCTATTTATATTCGAAATCAGGTTGCGTCAAAAAAAGTGAATAAGTAATCTATAATTTTAAGACTGGAGATCCTATGTGGAAGTGGTTAATAATTTATCTTAGTTTAGCATCACAAGTTTATGCTCAAGAGGCAACGCAAAGTAACGCTGAATTAAATGTTGAGCAAGATGCTCAAAATGTTATGGCGGAAGGTACTATTACACCAACGAGTGATTTTCAGAATAATAGTTCAGCTAATAATAGTGAACCTGCTGTTATTAAACAAAAATCAATGGTCTACGTAAAAAAAATAAAAAGTCCATTAAATACTGTTTATAAAAAAGTATTTACATCATTAGATAATAATGGCTACTTTGTTGTTTTTGAACCAAACATTGGACGTAATTTGGCACACTTTGAAAAACGGTGGGGCGATGATTATAATAGAAATAAATTAGAGTCAATTCGAAGCATGGTATTTTGTAATGGTTGGTATGCCAACAAGGTCAGTAACGCCGATCCGAATATGATGGCATTATGTCCACTACACATTACGTTAATTCATAAGAAAGGCGTAACCAGTATTCTATTTGTGCGACCCGGTAGTGTTGCAGTTAACAGTCCAGCAGAAGAAATTGCAATTGAATTAGAACAAGATGTCATACGTTCTATTGAAGAAGCGCTAGTTCGATAAATAAATGAATCAATAATATCCTATCGATTTATTACTGTTTTTCCTGCTAGAAAAACTAGTCAGGGAAAATATTTTTCAACATTGACTCATAAATTAATGATAGTTTTTTAATGTCGTCTATAGAGACATTTTCATCAATTTGATGAATAGTTCTATTTAATGGACCTAGTTCCACAACTTGAGCACCGGTAGGTGCGATAAACCGACCGTCCGAGGTTCCACCGGTAGTCGACAATTCAGTTTCATAGCCACAATGTTGTGCTATAGCGGCGCTAACGGCATTCACTAGTTCACCTTTAGGTGTGATAAATGGTTTTCCGGATAAGCGCCAGGTGATGTCGTGTTCAAACTTATGGTGTTCGATAAGCGCCATTACTTTTGATTTTATTTCTTCAGCGGTAACTTCAGTCGAATAGCGAAAATTAAACATCACTTTTAAATCGCCGGGAATGACGTTTTCAGCACCAGTACCGGATTCTATATTACTGATTTGGAATGTTGTGGGTGGAAAATATTCATTGCCGTTATCCCATTGCATCGCACATAACTCGGACAAAAAGGGTGTCGCGAGATGGATTGGATTGTTTGCTAAATGTGGATATGCAACGTGTCCTTGAGTACCTTTAATTGTAAGGTGACCATTGAGTGAGCCTCGACGGCCATTTTTAATAATGTCCCCTAATTTTGCGGTACTCGATGGTTCACCAACCAGACAATAATGAATTTGTTCTTTGCGCTTAACGAGTTCTTCAATAACTTTGACGGTACCATTGATGGACGGGCCTTCTTCATCAGCAGTAATTAAAAATGCAATCGATCCATTATGATCCGGATTCGTCGCGACATAACGTTCAACAGCCGTACACATTGCTGCAATAGAGCCTTTCATATCCGCCGTACCCCGACCATATAACAAACCATTGTCTTCAGTAGGTTCGAACGGCGGGTATTTCCAATTAGACTCTGGGCCGGTTGGAACAACATCGGTGTGACCTGCGAATACGAGTAACGGTTCACTGGAACCTCTTTTAGCCCACAGGTTATTAACATCTTCAAATTGACAGTATTCAATTACAAAACCAATTTTTTGTAAACGTTCAGCGATTATTGCTAAACATTCAGTTTCATCTGGCGTATTGGAGCGTTGGTGTATTAAGGTTTTAAGTAGTTCTATTGTTTCTGGCATTTTAATTAAATATTTCTTGGTAGTTTTTATCAGAAAAACCAATATGTACTTTTTTGTCAAACTCTAATACTGGGCGTTTAATAAGCGTTGCATTTGCAAGCAACAGTTTTTTAATATTATTTTCTGACAGATCGGCTTTGTCGTTTTCATCAAGTTGTCGCCAAGATGTACTGCGTCTATTTAGTAACTCTAATTTATCAACTTGGGTTAACCAGCTTGATAGTTTTTTACTATCAAGCCCGTCAACTCTAAAGTCATGAAATTGATATTGTTGTTTATTATCATCAAGCCAGCGACGGGCTTTTTTGACAGTATCACAATTTTTTATTCCATAAAGTGTCATCATAAATTTTATCTACGGCTAGATATTTCGAAGTAATTCATTGATACCCACTTTACTTCGAGTTTTAGCATCGACTTGTTTTACAATAACGGCGCAATAGAGACTGTACTTACCGTCTTTGGATGGCAGGTTTCCGGCAACCACAACGGAGCCTGCTGGCACACGACCATAACTAACTTCATCAGTTTCACGGTTATAAATTTTAGTGCTTTGGCCAATATAAACGCCCATGGAAATCACCGAACCTTCTTCAACAATAACGCCTTCTACAACTTCGGAGCGTGCGCCAATAAAGCAGTTATCTTCAATAATGGTTGGCGCTGCTTGTAATGGTTCAAGAACGCCACCAATACCAACACCACCGGATAAATGCACGTTTTTACCAATTTGTGCACATGAGCCAACAGTCGCCCAGGTGTCAACCATAGTGCCACTATCAACATAAGCACCAATATTAACGTAAGAGGGCATTAATACTACGCCGGATGCAAGGTAAACACCTTTTCGTACAGTTGCCGGTGGCACAACTCGGACACCTTCAGCACGAAATTCTCGAGCATTGTAGTCAGAATATTTTGCTTCTACTTTATCAAAGTAATTAGTGAAACCACCTTTCATAAAGTTATTGTCTTGAATTCGAAAGGAAAGTAATACTGCTTTTTTTAACCATTCATTAACTACCCAGTCTTTACCCACTTTTTCGGCAACGCGATATTCACCAGAGTCTAATTTGTTAATAATTTCATTAACCGCTTCTTTAACGTTGGTATCAACATTTCTGGGTGTGATTTCAGCACGGATTTCAAATGCTGATTCAATAATACTTTTTAGGTCGCTCATTCTCACTTTCTCCGTCAGATTGTACCAGTCAATGCTGGATTCTCTGATATATACATTAAGGTAATTTAAAATAAGCGGGAATTATAACGCCTTAAGGAACGATTTGATACGATTTGCAGCATCAATACATTCATCCAAATTGCTGACTAAGGCGAGTCGCACATGGTTTTCACCCGGATTGCCCGTTTCAGTTGACCTAGACAGAAAACTACCCGGTAGAACCGTGATATTGTGTTGTTGATATAATAATTTGGCAAAGTCCTGATCATTGATGGGTGTTTTCAACCAAATATAAAATGCGGCATCAGGATACTCAATATCGATATGCGGTTTTAATATATCGATAAACTTCTTAAACTTCGTAGTATACAAATCTCTGTTAGCTATCACGTGCTGTTCGTCTTGCCATGCGCAGGTGCTCGCGGCTTGGTGGTGCGGCGGCAGGGCACATCCATGGTAGGTGCGATATTTTAGGTAAGTTTTTATAATGTTAGCGTCGCCAGCAACAAACCCCGAACGTAACCCGGGTAGATTTGAGCGTTTTGATAAACTGTGAAAAACAATACACCGATTATAATCCGTATTGCCCATTTCTGCGGCGGCCTGTAACAAGCCCGATGGGGGGCGCGCGTCATTGAAATAAATCTCCGAATAACACTCATCGGAGGCAATGATGAAATCAAACTTTTCTGCCAGTTTAATTAGACTTTGCAATTGTTTAATACTCATTACTGCACCGGAAGGGTTTCCTGGAGTACATATTGTTAATAATTGACAGCGCTGCCAAATGCTATCGGCTATATTTTCATAATCGGGTATATTGTTCAACTCAACGACTGCGTTAAGATAATAGGGAGTCGCACCGGCTAAAATGGCAGCTCCTTCGTATATTTGATAAAACGGGTTTGGCATTAATACTAGCGGATCTTTCGAGCGATCAATTATCACTTGTGTAAATGAGAATAGCGCTTCGCGTGTACCACTAACAGGTAATACGTGCACATCAGGATCAATACTATTATCCGGTAATGTAAATCGCGTTATTAGCCAGTCTGAAATAGCCTGTCGAAGTGATTTTTCACCCAAGGTCGAAGGGTAACTGCCAATTATGGTTAAACTCCGAGTGAGTTCATTTAGAACGAATTGGGGAGCAGCGTGTTTAGGTTCACCGATTGATAATGCAATATGAGACAGCTCACTAGGAGGCGTTATGCCCGCTTTGAGCTCACGAAGCTTTTCAAATGGATAGGGGTGTAATTTGCTTAAGTCAGTATTCATAAATAATTAGTATGTATTTAGTATAAAGTAATGTTATTTTATCATTTAATTGATCGTTATCAAAAGTACCAGGGGTAAAATAATTTGTATCCAGTATTAAGTTTATTACTAGCGGCTACCTTGTGGGGGCTATTTTGGTATCCGTTACGTTTATTGGAGAGCAATGGATTGTCTGGTTTATGGGCAACTTTGTTTATTTATCTTGGAACCTTACCCATTTTACTTGTTTTATTTTACCAATACAGACAACAAGTAGTTAAAAATTTATATTTATTACTAGCGCTAGGGTTGGTCAGCGGTTGGTGTAATACCGCATTTATTCTCGCTATTATTGAAGGCCCTATTGTTCGGGTTATGATTCTTTTTTACCTTTCGCCATTGTGGGCAACGCTATTTGGGGTCTTAATATTAAAAGAAAAATTGACATTAATGAGCATCGTAATGTTATCAATCGCTTTAGTTGGTGCGATTATAATGTTATGGCAAGACGATATTGGCTTTCCATTACCGTCAAGTAGTAATGATTGGTTAGCTTTATCCTCGGGATTTGCTTTTGCGTTAACAAATGTAATTGCACGTAAAGCGAGCCTAGCACCATTACAACTTAAAGTTGTTTTTTCATGGCTTGGCGTCTTATTGGTTGCGGGGTTTATGTTAGTATTTGATAATAGTACTATTGACGGTGTTTCAGGCATGGTTGTTATTAGTGCAAATTTAATCGGTGCAATTTTAGTTGTTGTTATGACGGTGACCGTGATGTATGGCGTATCACATATGCCCGTACAGCGTTCTGCAATTATTTTATTATTTGAAATTATTGTTGCAGCAGTATCATCGAGTTTATTAACAAATGAAGTTGTATTAATTCGAGAATGGCTTGGTGGATTACTGATATTGGCTGCTGGGTATTATTCCTCAAAACAATGTCTAGATGAACCTTCAAAATGAATAATTTTAAAGCACTCTTACATGCAAGCTATATTGTTAAAGATGTTGTCATCGCAGAAAAGTTTTATTGTGATATTTTAGGCATGTCAAAAAATAGCACTCGACCAAACCTACCGTATGGCGGAAGCTGGTTTGATATCGGTGATGGTCAGTTGCATTTACTTGAATTAGATAATCCAGACTCAATATCAGGACGGCCAGAGCATGGTGGTCGTGATCGTCATGTTGCAATGCAGGTAGAGTCAATTGAAATAATTGAAAACGCATTAATTGCATCGAATATTAAATTTTCATTGAGCAAGTCAGGGCGCAAAGCTTTATTTTGCCGTGATCCTGACGGCAATGCTTTGGAATTTATTGAGTCAAATCTTTAAAATGGAGGTTAGAATTTCTTTTATTATTAATTAGATAAAACATCAATTATAGATTTTTCTAGACATTCTAATGTTTTATTATTGGGTAAAGACCGCTCACTTGCATGGGTAATATAAAAAATATCATTCACGCGTTCACCATAAGTTGCAATTCTTGCAGAAATTAATTCAACACCACAGGCATCCATCGTTGCGCAAATACGTGATAACATTCCAGGTTGATCAAAAGCAATTACTTCCATTATTGAGTGACGTTTATTTTTATCTTCACTAAAAATGACTTCTGTTGGAAATGAAAAATGTTTTAACTGACGGGGTATATGTCGACTTATTTCAATCGATGTTGATAATGTTGAATTTAAATATTTTTTTAAATTATTTTTTAAATTATTAATTCTGTCACTATCCAATATTTGATCACCGCTTAATTCGAGAATCACAAATGACGCTAGTATAAAGTTGTCTGTTGTCTTATAAATTCGAGCATTAACGACACTAATATTCATTTGTTCAAAAACGGATGTTACAAGTGATAATAAACCGGGATCATTTTTAGCATAAATAAATACTAAGGTGCCAGACGATTCACTTGCTTGATGAACTTTGATGATAGGAGGAGTTTTATTAATTATTATAAGTTCAGACTGCCAAATGATCTCAGTGTATTCACATTGGATAAAATATTCATTTGAAAGCTTGTCCCAAAGTTCAATAAATTGATGTTGTGTAATATTGGATTCGTTGGGAATAGCGAGTAAATCTTCTTTAATTCGAGTGACTGATGTAGTTTGATTACGTTCGCCTTTCGTTTTTTCTTTTAGAAATTGTTTAGTGATAGCATATAGGTTTGATAGTAGGGCATATTTCCATGAATTCCAGACTTTTGGACTAGTTGCTCTTATGTCTGAAACGGTTAATAAAAATATTAAATCAAGTCGATATTGATCTCCGACCAAATCAGCAAATTCACTAATGACATCAATATCGTGTATATCTTTCTTTTGGGCAGTGACTGACATAATTAAATGATTTAAGACCAACCATTCAACCAACTCTGAGTCATACTTGTTTAGATTGTGAGTCAAGCAAAAATCCAATGCCACTTTTGCTCCCAAGGTTGAATGATCTCCGCCTTGACCTTTTGATATATCATGAAACAAACCAGCCAAAATTAAAATTTCTTGTTTAGCTAAATTTTTTATTATGCGACTGCATAACGGAAATTCGTCCACAAACTCTTGAACTGTATAACGACGAATATTTCGAATAACAAATAAGGTATGCTGGTCAACGGTATAAACATGAAATAAATCATGTTGCATTTGTCCTACGATTTCATTAAATGCAGGTATGTAGGCCGCTAATATTCCATAGGTATTCATGCGTCTTAACTCATGAGTAACGCCAGCGCGTTGACGAAGAATATCCATGAACAATACTTTGTTTTTAGGGTCGTTTCGAAAACTGGCATCAATTAGATATAGGTTCTCTCTAATTATTCTAATGGTATTTGCACGAACGCCGTTTAGTTCAGGGTGTTGTGCTTGAATTAAAAAAATCTCAAGTAATGCAAAAGGGTAGTCTACGAAAACTTGATCGTTCGCTGTTTCTATAAAACCATTTTTAATGTTGAATCTGGAATTTAATTTAATGAGGTTTGATTTTTTTTTCTTAAATACAATTTCTTCTTGGAATAGTTGTAATAACATTTCATTTAATCGACTTAATTCCATCACTGTTCGATAATAGTCTTTCATGAAATGTTCAACGGCTAATTTATGATTGTTATCGCGATAACCAAATTGAGTGGCTAGTACTCTTTGAAAATCAAATAACAACCGGTCTTCACGCCTTCCAGCAATTTGGTGTAAACCGTACCGTATTTTCCACAAAAATGATTGCCCGGTTATTAAGGTAGTTAACTCCTGGGATGTTAGAAAACCAATTTCAACTAATTGTTCCGGATTTTCTGAATCAAAATGTCTTTTAGTAACCCAGGCAATTGTTTGTATATCACGTAAGCCACCTGGGCCTTCTTTGATATTGGGTTCTAGGTTGTAAGCGGTATCGTTAAATTTTGAGTGTCTGGATTGTTGCTCTTCCAATTTAGCATTAAAAAAATCTTTACTATTCCAAATTTTATTTGGTGAGCACAGTTTTTTTTGTTTTTCAAATAGCGTTTGATTTCCAACTAATAGCCTTGATTCCTGCACATTAGTGGCAATGGTAATATCTTTTCTTGCTTCTGTAGCACATTCCGCTGGAGTTCTGACACTATGGCCTATATCTAAATGCAAGTCCCATAAAAAAGTAATAAATTTTCCAATGGATTCTTTAGAAATATTTTTAATATTCTCAACGATAATCATGATATCAATATCGGAGAATGGGTGAAGTTCGCTACGGCCATAGCCTCCAACGGCCACTAAACAACAGTTTGAATCATCGATTATAAAAACTTTCCAAGCTCGAATTAATAAATAGTCAATAACGGCTGCCCGAGAATGAATTAATTCATTTGCGGAGCGACCGGCATTAAAGCGCTCGTCTAATATTGCGCTGGCATCTTTTAATGCTGTCGTAAAGGGCTTAAGAGGATAATTATGATCAAGTTGCTCATCATCAATTTTTACTGAATTAAATAATTCCGGATCATTTAACATTTAATTGAAACTTTCATCACTGCGTTTGGTTAATACTTCATAGCCAGTTTCAGTGACTAATATTGTATGCTCCCATTGAGCCGAAAGTGTGCGATCTTTAGTGACAACGGTCCATTTATCTTTAAGTAGTTTAACATTTCGTTTACCAATATTGATCATGGGTTCAATTGTAAATATCATGCCAGCTTCGAGTCTTTCTCCGGTTCCAGCAGTGCCATAGTGCAGAACTTGGGGTTCCTCATGAAATACCGCACCGATACCATGACCACAATATTCTCGAACGACTGAACATTGCTTCGATTCAGCGTAATTCTGAATGACATGCCCGATATCACCGAGCTGTGCGCCGGCTTTAACTTGTTCAATACCAAGGCGTAAGCAGTCTTGGCTAATTTGGACAATGCGTTTAGCTTGAATTGATGCTTCGCCAATAAAGAACATTTTACTCGTATCACCATGATATTTATCTTTTATGACCGTAATATCAATATTAATAATATCGTTGTTTTTCAAACGCTTATTAGCAGGTATGCCATGACAGACAACATGATTTACCGAAGTACAAATTGACTTAGGAAAACCATGGTAATTTAACGGAGCCGGTATCGCTTTTTGCACATTAACGATATAATCGTGGCATAGTGTGTCGAGCTCATCGGTTGTTATTCCGGCTTTTACATGGGGCTCAATCATTTCAATAACCTCGGCCGCGAGTTTACCCGCGATACGCATTTTCTCGATTTCTTCAGGGGATTTAATGCTAATTGCCATATTTGTCACTTTAGAATAGTTTAATTTGATCTTTTTACCTTATTTTAGTTCTGTTTGCCAGTAAATCAGCAAGTTAGCGATAGAGTGATTGTTGAAAATGCCTAAATATGGTATAAAACGCGCGCATATTTAATAATTGTTTGTCTGAATATGTAAATTACATAAATGCTCAAGAAATTGAGTAAATTCGCACGCGCGGTGATGATTTAACGTTTAGGGTTCTTTTAATATTAGAAATAATATTAGGAGTAGCATATTCATCGTGTGGTGGTTAAACCCAAGTTAAGGAGAAGTAAAATGACTGATGTTACTATGCGTCAGATGCTAGAAGCGGGTGTCCATTTTGGTCATCAAACACGTTTCTGGAATCCAAAAATGGCACCATTTATCTTTGGTGATCGTAATAAAATCCATATTATTAATTTAGAAAAAACCTTACCAATGTATCAGGATGCAATGAACTTTATAGGTTCAATGGTTTCTAAGCGCGGTAAAGTGTTATTTGTTGGAACAAAACGTTCAGCTCAGGATGTTATTAAAGAACAAGCCGAGCGTTGTGATATGCCTTATGTTAACCATCGTTGGTTAGGCGGCATGTTAACCAACTATAAAACAGTGAAACTATCCATTAAACGTTTAAAAGAATTAGAAGCCATGGAAAGCGACGGTACTTTTGAACGTATGAGTAAAAAAGAAGTTTTAACGCTTACTCGTGAAAAAATCAAATTAGATCGAAGCCTTGGTGGTATCAAGGATATGGCAGGACTGCCAGACGTTATTTTTGTGGTTGATGTTGGTCACGAGAAAATCGCAATTACAGAGGCGATGAAACTTGGTATTCCGGTTATTGGAGTTGTTGATACCAACAATAGCCCAAATGGTGTTGATTATTTAATTCCAGGTAATGATGATGCGATTAGAGCAATCACCTTATATTCCAAAGGTGCGGCAGATGCCGTCATTAATGGTCGTGAATCAGTATCGGTTCCAGGAGCAGGTTCTGCGGATGATTTTGTAGAACTTGATACAACAGCAAAAAACGAAAAGAAAAAAGTAAAAAAAGCTGATGTAAAAGACAGTAGTAAAGCTGAATCAGCAACAGATGACGAATCAAAGACAGAAAGTACTTCTGAATAATTGATTATTAATCGATAACACATACGCACAGCTTTGGTTGTTGCGTAGGTGTTTATCTAATAGTTAAAACTTATTTATTTTAAAATTTACGAGAGGTTATAGCATTATGGCTATTACTGCTGCACAAGTTAAAGAATTACGTGAGCGTACAGGCTCAGGTATGATGGAATGTAAGAAAGCATTAACAGAAGTTAATGGTGATATGGAAGCTGCAATTGATCACTTACGAAAAACCGGCCAAGCAAAAGCGGATAAGAAAAGTGGCCGAATTGCTGCTGAAGGTAAAATTGTTATTAAGCTTAGTGATGATAATAAATCGGCTGTGATAATTGAGATTAACTGTGAAACTGATTTTGCGGCTAAAGACGAAAACTTCAGCGAGTTTGCTGATGAAGTTGCATTGTGTGCTTTGACAAATAAACCGGCTAATGTCGACGACTTAAATAACCTGAGTCTGGCTTCAGGAGCTTCTGTTGACGAAACACGAAAAGCGTTAATTTCTAAAATCGGTGAGAATATCAGCGTTCGACGTTTCGAATTAGTATCCAGTGACGGTGTTCTGGGTAGTTACAGTCACGGTAATCGTATTGGCGTTGTTGTTATCGCAAGTAGCGATAACATCGAATTAGCCAAAGATGTAGCGATGCATATTGCAGCAAGCAAACCTATCTGCGTGAGTGCTGATCAAGTTGACTCAAAACTACTTGACCGAGAAAGAGAAATCTTTTCTGCTGAAGCTGCAAGCAGTGGCAAACCGGATAATATCATTGAAAAAATGGTTGCCGGTAAAATCAATAAGTATTTGAAAGAAGTGACATTGTTAGGTCAGCCATTTGTTAAAAATCCGGATCAAACTATAGAAAAGTTACTTGAGTCGGCTAAAATGACCGTTAACTCATTTGTTCGTTTTGAGTTAGGTGATGGTATAGAAAAGAAAGTTGATAATTTTGCTGAAGAAGTAATGGCTCAAGCAAAAGGTAATTAATAATAAAAACAAGGATTCCTGTGAGTAAACTAAAATACCAACGAATATTATTAAAATTAAGTGGTGAAGCCTTAATGGGTGAAGGCGAGTTTGGTATAGACTCTGCCGTAATAAAAAAAATTGCAGTTGAAGTTTCACAATTAATTGAGTCGGGTATTCAAGTTGCTTTAGTGATTGGCGGTGGCAATATTTTTCGTGGTGTTAGTTTAGCCACAAAAGGTATGGACCGAGCTAGTGCCGACCACATGGGGATGCTTGCAACTGTTATTAATGCACTAGCACTACAAGATGGTCTAGAGAATGAAAATTTGGAAGTGCGGGTAATGTCTGCACTTCCAATTCATCAAGTTTGTGAAGACTATATTCGTCGAAAAGCAATTCGGCATTTAGAAAAGTCTCGAGTTGTTATTTTTGCTGCTGGAACTGGTAATCCATTTTTTACCACGGATACTGCAGCTAGTTTACGGGGCGTTGAAATTCATGCTGATATCGTTCTGAAAGGAACGAATGTGGATGGTGTATATTCAGCTGATCCTAAATTGGATAAATCAGCCACTCGATATGATGAATTATCATATGACCAGGTTATTCAAGATAAATTAGCCGTAATGGACACAACTGCAATAGTGTTGTGTCGAGATAATAATATACCAATTCGAGTTTTCGATATGAACGAAGACGGTATTTTAATGCGAATTATGGCCGGTGAAAATATCGGCACGATGGTTAAGTAGGTAATGAAATGATAGATGAAATTTTAGATGATGCTAATACTCGCATGAATAAGAGTGTGGAATCTTTACGGCAAGAATTAACCAAGGTTCGTACTGGGCGTGCGCATCCAAGTTTGTTAGACCATATTTCAGTTGATTATTATGGCTCTCAAGTTCCATTGAGTCAGGTTGCGAATATCACAATACAAGATTCTCGAACATTGTCTATCTCAGTTTGGGAAAAAACACTGACTTCTGTCGTTGAAAAAGCAATCATGAATTCAAACTTAGGTTTAAATCCTGCAACGACCGGTGATGTTATTCGAATACCATTGCCTCCATTAACGGAAGAGCGACGCAAAGACATGATTAAGATCGTTCGACAAGAAGGTGAAGGCGGACGTGTTGCAATTCGTAATATAAGGCGTGATGCTATTAGTGACTTTAAATCTTTGCTAAAAGATAAAGATATTACAGAAGACGATGATAGGAAAGCACAAGAAAGCACACAAAAACTGACTGATAAATATATATTGGCAGTTGAAAAGCATTTGGATGCTAAAGAAAAAGATTTAATGGAAATCTAAAATAAAATTATAATTCAATCTCAATTAACTTAACTGATCCATGGATATGGTATGACGAATATCAGCCACTCAGAAAATAACGAAACTGTTCATGGTGACCTTCCTAAACACATCGCAATTATTATGGATGGTAACGGCCGATGGGCACGGAAACGTCTATTACCAAGAGTTGCAGGGCATCGCAGTGGTGTCAAAGTTGTTCGTGATATCGTACAGTACTGTGCAAAACGCTCAATTAAGGCACTAACAGTCTTTGCCTTTTCAAGTGAAAATTGGAAGCGACCAAAATCCGAAGTTAGCGCATTAATGGAATTATTTTTTACTTCACTCGAAAAAGAAGTTAAAAGTTTAAATGAAAATAATGTGCGTATGCAATTTATTGGTGATCGTACGACTTTTTCTGAAAAATTACAAAATAAAATCAAATCGTCGGAAAATTTAACGCATTCAAATGAAGGTTTAGTATTATCAATCGCTGCAAATTATGGTGGTCGTTGGGATATTACCAATGCTTTGAAAACCATGATCTCTGATGTTGAAAACGGCGTGCTATCAAAGGATAGTATTACTGAAGATAGTGTATCGCAATACATGAGTTTGAATTCTTTGCCTGAGCCTGATTTATTTATTCGTACCGGGGGTGAAGAAAGAATAAGTAATTTTTTATTGTGGCAATTAGCTTATTCTGAATTATATTTTACAAACACACTTTGGCCAGACTTTAATGAAGATGAGATGGAAAAAGCTATTCAAGATTATATGAAACGGCAACGACGCTTTGGTCACACAGGCGAACAGGTAGAAAAAATTAAAAATGCTTAAGTTACGTATATTAACAGCAGTAATTCTCGCACCATTGGTAATATTGGCAATTTTTAAATTACCAAACACGTATTTCACGCTATTTACAGGATTTATTTTTGTTCTTGCTGCATGGGAGTGGGCAAGATTAATTGGTTTAAAAACCGTATTAAGTCAGGCGATTTATATTGCATTTATTATGGCGTTAATGGCCGCTGGTTTATTTGTTATTGCCCCCAATTATAATTTGTTGTTATTACTGCTTGGACTATCTTTTATCGTTTGGCTAATGATGTTTTATTATGTTCTCGGTTATGCCGGAATGACTTATCCAAAATTAACATTTAAAGCTCGACATGGATTAATGGGGGTATTAATTATTATCGTACCTTTTATTTCAATAATAGTATTACGTAATGATGATAGGTACGGTCCTGGTTATTTATTTGGGTTGTTGTTACTTTTATGGGTTGCAGATAGTGCAGCTTATTTTACAGGGAAAAAATGGGGTAAAACGAAACTGGCGATGCGTGTTAGTCCCGGTAAATCATGGGAAGGTGTGTGGGGCGCGATTATAGCAAGCTCTATCTATACCGTACTCGTCACAATAAAAGATGGATTTCCGACAGTGCAAGCTTTTGCAATTGTTATCTTATCTATGGCTACCGTATTATTTTCAATATTAGGTGATCTTCTTGAAAGTCGGTATAAGCGTGAAGCCGATAGAAAAGACAGTTCAAATATTTTACCAGGACACGGTGGAATTCTTGAC
>VAOX01057965.1_pt1 | contig 31915 bp, 28 predicted proteins | sample 3393891 | NCBI WGS metagenome assembly VAOX01 (sample SAMN08290429, study PRJNA428436) | hydrothermal vent metagenome | isolation source: Deep-sea hydrothermal vent chimney | place: Indian Ocean: Southwest Indian Ridge | depth 2822 m m
GCGCGTCATATTTTTCGTGCGAATAGCAACAATGCCTTGATCTTGAAGTGTCTTCAAGGCTTCTAAAGATTGTGCTAGCTTGTCTGATGGCGTGCCCATGGCTTCACCTGTTTTTAGGTTAAATGGGTATCTTGTATTTAGGTTATTAAGTTGTACGATATTTAGGGTATTGCGTCAACTATATTTTAGGTTATTGTGCTATATAGTTTTGTCTTGGTGCAGGCAGGTGCGTATAGTAACAAAAGCCTGTCATCCGTTTTTATCACTGTGTGCTTGTAAAGCCGAAAAATGAGTAGGTGCAATATAGTCCCGATATTGGTAAGTGCTTAGGATGGCGGCAAGATGTCGGTTGTATTACAAATTTTGGCAAATTTCTACTCCAACCGCTATCTTGAGAAGGATGTTTCCCCGTCCGTTCTATCCTCAGGAGGCGCGCTAAGCCTGATAATACTTGCTATGCAGTCATTCTCAGGCAAGGGCTTATGTGGTGCATTCAGGCATCGAGCCATTCCTGCACCAGCGAACGTTTGACCGTTCAATCACCATTGGGGAGCCTTCGCGCTACCCCAAACCCCATCGACCAAAAGGGTGCAAAGGCGAAAGGGAATTACTATGCTCTTACCTTGGGGCTATGATGCGAATACTTATGCAATGATTAATATATTCGTTTTGTGCGCCTACTTTATTGATTTTTCTGACAGCCAGTGCCGGTATCGGTTCGCCCGATTCTTGTTTTTCGCTGTTGCTTGCCTTTGCCTTGGGATGCGATGCTGTATACCGATAATAATGGGAGCCAGGAACATCGGCTGGCTGAAATCGTTCAGCTTTATGTAATGCCTTCAGAAAATATTTGAGGTTATTGCGGGAACCATCCTTATCTTTAGCGGTCTCTATCGTATCAATGAATATTTTCTGTTTGTAACCATCTGGATGTAGGATAACAATGGATAATCTGCGGTATAAAATCAGCACTGTCAGTAAACGCCTGTTACTGACGCAGGATACACTACGTTACTACGAGAAAATCGAGCTTCTAAATAAAATCGAACGAAACGCATCAGGTGTTCGTCAATATACCGAGCAGGATATTTCTCATTTACGTTTTATTCAACGCGCACAAAAAATGAATTTCAGTCTGGCTGAAATTTCAGAGTTGTTAAAAATGCGTCAAGACCCGAAACATGCCCGAGATGAGATACGCCAGCTAACAGCGGCAAAATTAGTGGAAATTGAGACAAGGCTTGAAGAATTGTCATCTCTGAGACATGAATTACAAGTATTATTAAACCTTTGTCATAATAGCGAAGGGGGTTGTCCTATCATCGAAAATATTGAAAATGCCGAAATGGCTTAAATAAACCTGTCGGCTGTCTGAATACCCACCATGATGGTACTCATGAATCATGCTTCCCAATTAAATCTGGAAGAAACTCAATTTCAGTAAAGGCTTGTGTACTCTTTGCAGATGATCGGTTTAAGGGTTTATTCTGAAACCGGCGCTGTTATCTCATCTTACAGCAGCCTCGGCCTGGTCAAGGAGTTTTACTATTTCATGTGAGATTGTTGCAACCTGACGGTAAGCCTGTTCGGCTTCGTCTATGCGTCCAGTATTCTTGTAATCGATGATAACACGGATCAATTCATGTAATTGTTCATGTGGAGTATCAATTTCGATAATAGCTGGGATGTGACTATACTTTTTTAATCCTTCACTGAAATACCATTTACCAAATTTACAGTCGTGGTGAGAAACTGCTTCCTGCATGCTTAGCGATTCTTTGCCATCAAGAAAATCACGCAGGCGAGTTTTCCAGTTTAGATGAGCAGCTTTTGCAGCAGAGAGATCTAGCCCGTTTGTATCTCCACCTATTGTTTTTATTTTTTCACTCAAACGCATGGAAATATCTGAAAGTATAATACTAGCCTGGTAAGCATCATCAGCGTTGCTGGTAGTCTGTTGTGATATTGATGAAATCCTGACAAGATTCTCATTTATTTCATTGGCCACTTGAGTTTGTTCTTCCGAGGCAGTGGCGATCTGGGCATTCATATCATTAATATTGCTAATCTCAGACTGAATAGTTTGTAGTGACGTTACCGTTTTATCGACAGCGTCAACACTGGATTGGCCACGTTCAAGTGCATGGCTCATAACGGCCACAGAGTCTTTTGTCCCTGATTGCAACTTGCCAATCATTTCTTGTATTTCCAGGGTGGACTGCTGAGTACGGCTGGCCAGAGTACGAACTTCATCAGCGACAACAGCAAACCCCCGCCCCTGTTCACCGGCACGAGCCGCTTCAATGGCAGCATTCAGCGCCAGCAGGTTGGTTTGATCTGCGATTCCCTTAATGACATCCAGTACAGTACCAATATTGTCGCTTTCAGCCGCTAATCCGTTTAAAACCTGGGCAGCATTATCGATATCTTTAACCAGATAATTAATTTCCGTTTTACTTTGATTCGCTACCTGCATGCCGTTACCGGCTTCGTCATTGGCTGTTTTGGCGGATTCAGCAGCTAGTTCAGCATCTCTGGCAACCTCGGCAACAGTTGTTGTCATTTCATTCATAGCAGTGGCAACCATATCGATCTCCGCCTGTTGCCGGGTAGTATTGCTTTGAGTACGCTCAGTGGTCCCGGAAATATCAGCAGCAGATGTTGCCATCTGGTTTGAAGTAGTAACGATATCCCGGCTACGTTGTTCAAGCTGGCTGGACTGTTCGCGATAGGCCTTGCACAGGGGGGCTATATTTTTATCGCAGCTATACTCGTTGGAATGTCCATCCAGTGTGAATTGAATACCTTGCACAATAGATCTGTCTATGAGTTTGAGACCAAGAAAAATTCCCAGTGTAATAAAAAAAAGATCGAACAGGTATTGAAAACTGTTGCTAAGCGGGCCTGTCTGTGAAGGGATGAAATTACTGACAAAGTGAATTGTCAATTGGGAAATGATGAACATTAACGCGACTAAGCCTACAAGTTTTAGCATGCGATTATTCAATGTTATTACCTCTAAAGTAATGAAAATATGATGCAACTTGCTGTATATCTCTGCAAAATCTTGATCTAACCCATATCTGCATAGGGGGGGTATCCCATCCCCCTTCGAGTTAGAACTTGTATAAATTGTAGGTGATTCGGCTGCTTTTATCAAGGATTCTATGGGTAACCCTTTTATTTTCAAATAATACGAAATTGCGGAATTTCATAAATACACTGCATAAACAACTGGTTATATTTGTAAGGGTAATAATTCCCAATCGACTCATTATTTTATGCGAAATACAAACAAATGCAAAGAAATTGAGATATTTCTCAAGATTGATAATTTTAAGTCGAAATATAAGAACATGTCTAGCGTCTTTCTGTCTCGGTCTGACCGGGATTGTATAGACATTTTTAATATGTGGGTATTTTACGACGTTATTCAAATTACTGCTCAGGCATCGGCTTCATCCCCGCCGATATCCGGGTTGATAGCAATATCGGTAAGTCTGTGTAAGCCATGTTGTCAAACTACAGGCAGATTTAAAAAACTTATGACCAGGATAATACCAACCCGCCAAAGCACTTATGGAACTATTGCAATGAACCATAACGGCTTAGCTAACCATCACTGTTTATTTATCTGTACCGTTTTTTTAGGACTTATTAATCATTGTATAAGTATTCGTACGTATAACCCCCTCTCCTTTGGAGAGAGGGGATAAACACATGCGAATACTTGTGCGCGATTAACACAATGATCTGAACAATTCAGGAGCCTGAATAATGCATTATTTTAAGAAGAAGTATCTTGGTTTAATGTTAGCCTCGTTGACATTACCGATAACAGGCTTGTATGCCGAGACACAACATACGAGTGCTGCTCATGTTGTTCATTGGGGATACTCTGGCGCGGCAAACCCGGCTAAATGGGCGGGTATTTCGAATAAATTTACTCTCTGTGGTAGCGGAAGACGTCAGTCACCGGTGGACATTAAAGACGAAAAGTCTGCTACCTTGTATTCTCTTCGTTTTCAATATCGCTCAGTCCCTTTGAAGGTTATTAATAATGGCCATACGCTGCAAGCCAACTATGATACAGCAAGGGGAGAACAAACCGTCAACATTGATGGGAAAGCCTATCCTGTCCACGCAAAACCGGTTTATAACAGCACGCTGATGGTGGGTAACGTACCTTACAAGTTGCTCCAATTTCACTTTCATTCCCCAAGCGAACATGCCCGCAAGGGTGAGCGTTATGCCATGGAAGTGCATCTGGTGCATAAGAATGCCAATGGCAACCTGGCCGTGGTGAGCGTATTGCTGAAACAGGGTAGACAAAACCCCACGTTACAAAAAGTGCTGGATAATGTTTCAGGCAATATAAATGAAGTTAATACAATAGATGATGTCAGTGTCAGCGCTGCCGATCTATTGCCCCGAAACCATCAGCTATTTCATTATAGCGGTTCATTAACAACGCCGCCATGCAGCGAGAATGTCAACTGGTTTGTAATGAAAAGACCAATGACAGTATCACGTGATCAGGTTAATCGATTCGTAAAATTAATGGGCAAAAACGCTCGCCCTTTGCAGGGTATGCATTGGCGCTCCATGCTGGTCTCTGAGTAAATCTGATTATTATAGGGGAAACAATCATGAAAAACTTTCTGAAAAATCTGTCTTTAAAGACTAAATTAATGGGTAATGCCAGTATTCTTCTCAGCTTGCTCATTCTGAGTTCGGCTTATGCCATATATACGATGGGCAAGATAGGCAATGAACTGGCGGCCATTGCCGAACGGGATATCCCTCTTACGGAAAAGCTCACGACAATTACAACCTATCAACTTGAACAGGCTATTCAGTTCGAACGAGCTCTCCATTACGGCGCTATTCTTAAACAGGATGATGTGGCAATTAGCCACTTTCGTAAAGCGTTGAAGGCCTTTGATAAAAAGACTAAAGATATTGAGACGGAAATTCACAAAGCAAAAACCCTGGCTGAAGTGGCAATGAAAGAGGTTTCCGGGGAAGACCTCAAAGGATTCACTTCAGTAAACAACATGCTAAAGAACATTGAACAGGAACACAGAAAATATGTGGAACATGCCCACAGCACCTTTATTGCACTTACACAGGGCAAGCCACATGTCGCCGGGAAAATGGCAGAGAAAGCGGAGAAAAATGAGAAGATACTGGATAATAAGCTGGAATTGCTATTAAGCAAGATAGGACAATTTACCGAGACAAGCGCTCGGCGTGCCGAGGCACATGAGCTTGCAGGCACTTCCATGCTCGGCATCATTGCAATGGTGAGTCTTGTTTTCGGTATACTTATAAGCGGCTTTATTGCTAGCTTTATCATCAATGCGGTGCGTAAGGCAATTGTGACGGCATCAGGTGATCTCACCCAGACTATCGAAGTTGACAGCACGGATGAGGTGGGTGAGTTATTGAACGCCATGAATGGCATGCGTCAGAAACTATTGGATATGCTTACGCAGATTTCGGGCACAACTGCGCAGTTATCCACTGCCTCAGAAGAAATGTCAGCGATAACCACTCAGAGTAGTGCGGTTATCGAACAACAGCGATCTGAAACAGAGCAGGTGGCAACGGCCATGAATGAAATGACTGCCACGGTGCAGGAGGTCGCAAGTAACATCAATGATACGGCGAGTGCGGCAAGTGAGGCGAATGAACACACGGAGAGGGGCAGCCGGGTGGTCGGCCAGGCGGTAGAGCAAATCAACAAACTCGCAGAACAGGTTGAACATGCCTCGCAGACTATCAATGAGCTGGAACAACACAGTGATGCTATCAGCTCGGTAATGGATGTTATCAAAAGCATTGCTGAACAAACCAATCTACTGGCGTTGAATGCTGCTATTGAAGCTGCCCGTGCTGGTGAACAGGGTCGTGGTTTTGCCGTAGTCGCCGATGAAGTACGCACCCTGGCAGGTCGCACCCAGGAATCGACAGAGGAGATCAATCAAATGATTGAGAAACTTCAAACCGGCTCCCGACAGGCCGTACAGGTAATGGAACAGAGTCGGGAACAGGCACAATCTGCTGTCGAACATGCCACCGAATCCGGTAAAGCTTTCTCAATTATTGCTGAAGCTGTTACACGCATTAACAGTATGAGCGCCCAGATTTCCAGTGCGGCAGAAGAACAGGGAGCCGTATCCGAAGAAATTAATCGAAATATCGTGCAGATCAACGATATGGCTAATCAAACCGCCAGTGGTGCAGAAGAAACATCGGTGGCCAGTAAAGATCTGGCACGCATGGCGACTGAACTTGAGGGTCTCGTTAACCAGTTTAACGTTTAGGATAGTTGATGTTTCGCGTTGCTCTAACTGTTCCGCCTACATTTACCATTGGCAGGATAATGAGAATAACGCGAAACTCATCAATAGGGAATTTCATGAGGCGGCTTATACCGACATCCATCTGTCACGGGTTATTTTCTGTTCGGCAGTGCTCGTGTCCATTGGAAGGAAAAAACAGGTATTCTTTGGTGCGACAGCCAACGTGATGTCAAAGTGCATTAATTCATCCCGGCGAAAGGCATGTAACTGTAATCGTGTTCCGGGTTGATAACGCTGGAGTATTTTTTCCAGTTTTTGTTTGTCTGTTTTCAATTCGTTAACCGCAATAATTAGATCACCCGCTGACAAGCCGGCCTGCATCGCGGGAGACTGACTGGAAACATGGCTAACCCGGGCACCGGCCGGATCACTGCTGAGGCGGGTGCCGAGCCAGGCAGGCACGGCGTTTTCATGTTGACTTTCCGCTGGTTTTCCGCCCTTGTCATTAGCACTATCGGCCGGGCGAAGTTGAAATTCGATGCCAATAATAGCGAGAAGTTCATTAAGCGGTAAATCCTCGTTACCATATAAATAGCGCTGAAAAAAATCAGACAGATCGTGCCCAACCAACTCGGCGGCACGTGTTTCAATTTCGCCTTCCTTGAGTCCCCTGCCGGGTTTGCCATATTCTCTCCATAACAGACGCATAAGATCATCCAGTGAAATCTGGTTGTTACTGAGTTTACGTAGAAGCATGTCCAGTGCCAGAGCGAGCAGGGCACCCTTGGCATAATAGCTGACAATGGCATTGGATGCGTTTTCATCCTGTTTGTAAAATTTTGTCCAGGCATCGAAGCTGGAATCCGCAACGCTCTGTATGAAACGTCCCGAGCCGCGCCAGATCCGGGTTGCAGTCTGGCCTAGCAGTTCGAGGTAACTGTTCAGAGAAATGAGTCCGCTTCGCAACAAGGCCAGATCATCATAGTAGGAAGTAATGCCTTCAAATGCCCAGAGTTGTCGGGTATAGCTTTCCTGGCTAAGAGTATAGGGACTAAACACGGCGGGCTTGATGCGTTTGATATTCCATGTGTGAAAATATTCATGGCTGCACAGGCCGAGAAAACTGCGGTAATTATCATTGACAGCATCATCGTCCCCCGGACGTGGCAGATCATCGCGGCTACAAAGCAAACTGGTAGAAGCCCGATGTTCCAGTCCGCCATAGCCCTCACCGACCACCATAATCAGAAAAATATAGCGCTGAATGGCAGGTAATTCACCAAATAGACCGATGTGTTGTTCGCAAATGCGGCTCAAGTCCTGGCACAGGCGCAGCATGTCAGCATCATGCCGGCCACTGATAACGATTTCATGAACTATACCACCAGCGTTGAAAGTAGCCCTGGTGAAGTGACCCATTTCAACCGGGTGGTCGATCAGCTCATCATAGTTATCAGCCTGGTACAGGCCAAAGCCTTGCTTATTGATGTTCTCACCGCGCAGGCTGGTGGCCACATACCAGTCGTTCAGGTGTGAATTCCGGGCTGGTTGCAATTCGACCGAGCAGGCCTGATTTTCCTGTCCCTGTACCTGTAAAAAGACACTGCTGCCATTAAAATAGGCATGTGTATTATCCAGATGAGCACTGCGGACAGAAAGTTCCCAGGCATAGATCTGATAACTGACGATAATTCCTTCACCATAGGCTTCAATAGCCCAGCTGCTTTTGTCTTGACGTGTTGTTGCCAGTGGCCGTCCTGTTTCTGTCTCAGCTGACAGTTGAATCACATTTTTAGCAAAATCCCGAATCATGTAACTGCCAGGAATCCAGGCAGGAAGACTGACACACTGACCGGCAGGATCGGGACTTTTTATCCGGCAGCAAACGGCATAAAGATGCGCTTCGGGAGCATGGGGGATAATGGTGTAATGAACAGGGTAATCAGTTTGCACAGTATTTTTATTTATTTGGTTAGAGCACGTTTACGTTTTTGTATCGTGGCAATATCTGCGTTAATTATTTACATTCAGGGGACTGAAACTCATGCTTCAGTCAAGCAGTTCCACTTTTATAAACATTCGTTGCTCATTTTCCTGTATGCGGTGAGTATGGTAAGAGTCGATTGATGATTTTTTTTGTAATTGTTGCATGCCACCAACTTCAATCCACTGACCAAGGTTGACGGTGAGGTTGGTTGCAATATCGTGCAGGCTGATATTGCCGCCGCCCTGTGAGCTGAGTTCTTCATGTTCGGGACGCAGGATCAGGTATGCTTTGTTACCATTGATATAGGCACGAACCTTGAATCCGTAGCTAAGTTTACGGTAACGGATAGTCTCGGTTACTGTGCCGTCTGCATTGCGTTGCCGATCGGCGATAGGAATTGCATAACCGCTATTGATCGAGGCCCATTGTCCTTCCAGCAACTGCACATGCTGGGCAACAGGTTGACGGCGCTGCGCAGTACTATAAACCTGAGTCGTCAGTTGATGTTGTGGCCCTTTGCTGATTATAATTTTTCGCACATTGGGATTATCCCCTTTTTCTATTACCCCCGAATGTGTCTGTAGATGCTGTTTTTTTTGCGTATCAAAGCTGCGAGCGTCCGTCGAAATAGATATGCGCAGGCGTTTAAGCGGGACATCCAGTTTACCAATTATCTCGCTAATCTGTTCGAGGTTGGCGCGGGTAGACTTAACAACCAGTTTGTAGTCCTGTCCACGAATGACACCTCCAGGTTCCAGAAAAGGTTTAACCAACGTTAGCAGATCCACTGCCGGACGGTTACGCAAATTAAATATTTCCAGGTGCATAGCACTATCAGCCCAGCTTGGTGAACCCGGTAGCAGGCAAAAAAGTAACAACAAGATCAGCAACAGTGAGCGTGGCATGGTATTAGCTCCTCTCTTTATTTTTGGTGTATCTGTTTTTCCTATAATCAGGCTGGCTTTCATGTCTTTCTAGCAGGTCAGACCGGCAGAAAATTCATCCAGGTTAAATATCTTTAGCCTGTTGCACAGCATTGCCAATATAGTTGGATGGAGTCAATGCCAGTAGTTGTTGCTTTGCCGTTTCAGGGATATCCAGCTTTTCGATAAAGGTGTGCATAGCAGCGGCATCAATGCGCTGGCCACGGGTCAGATCCTTAAGTTTCTCGTAAGGTTTTTCAATTCCGTAACGGCGCATCACGGTTTGAATTGGCTCAGCCAGTACTTCCCAATTTTCATCCAGGTGTGCTGCCAGGCGACGCGGGTTGATTTCCAGTTTATTGATGCCACGCAGGCTGGATTGCCATGCAATTATCGAATGTGCGATACCCACGCCAAGATTCCGCAGCACGGTGGAGTCGGTCAGATCCCGCTGCATGCGTGATACTGGAAGTTTGTTTGATAGATGACCGAATATGGCGTTGGCCAATCCCAGATTGCCTTCGGAGTTTTCAAAGTCGATTGGGTTGACCTTGTGTGGCATGGTGGATGAGCCAACTTCTCCGGCGACAGTTTTCTGCTTGAAGTAGCCCATGGAAATATAGGTCCATATATCACGGTCAAAATCCAGCAAAATGGTATTGAAACGAGCCAGGGCATCGAACAGTTCAGCGATATAATCGTGGGCTTCAATCTGGGTAGTATAGGGATTCCAGCTCACGCCCAGTGAGGTGACGAATTCACACGCAAAGGCAGGCCAGTCGATATCAGGGTAGGCGCTCAGATGAGCGTTATAGTTACCGACTGCACCATTGATTTTGCCCAGGATCTCAATCGCAGCGATTTGCTGACGCTGGCGTTGCAGACGTGCAACCACGTTAGCCATTTCTTTGCCAATAGTGGTGGGTGAGGCGGGCTGGCCATGCGTATGAGCGAGCATGGGAATGCTGGCATAGTCGTGTGCCATCTTGAGGATGCTGTCGATGAGTTCATCCAGCTGGTTGAGAATAATCTGGTTGCGCGCCTCAGTCAGCATCAAGGCATGGGACAGGTTGTTGATGTCCTCCGAGGTGCAGGCAAAATGAATAAACTCGCTGATTTTTTCCAGCTCAGTATTACCGGCGATCTTTTCTTTAAGAAAATACTCTACGGCTTTGACGTCATGATTAGTACTGCGCTCAATATTTTTTACCCGTTGTGCATCCTCGATTGAAAACTGTTCGACAATATTATCCAGCACCGATTTGGCATGTACGGAAAGCGCAGGAACCTCGCTAACTTGGGCTGAGTTGGCAAGATGCTGAAGCCAGCGCACCTCAACCAGAACACGATGATGAATCAGACCATACTCACTGAAAATCGGGCGCAAAATGTCAGTTTTGCTACCATAACGGCCATCAATAGGGGATACTGCACTCAGACTGTTTAGTTGCATAAATCTCAATACCAGAAAAATAAATAAAAAATGTAAATGGAGAAGATGCGTGAAAAACCGCCATCATACACTATTCGCTTTCAATCCGTCATTTGTGGAACAACAAAAACCTGCTAATCCTGTGATTTCACGGTTGTTTTCCTGTGTCCTGGTGTCTGGAGTCATGTTCTAGCGTTTATCTGTTTTCCCTGAAGACAGAATGAGCCTGGATGCCTTTGTGTACCCTGATGCGGAGTCATGCTTAAGTTGAGTAAGTCGGTTTTAGTATTTCTTTTTTTTATTTTATGTGCCTTGCCTGTCCCGGCTCTTTCTGCTTTTAAAAGTACGTTCCTTGTGCGGCCCGTTTCGGCTATAGAAAATCACGACGAAACGCCAATATCAGAAAACTCATCAGCAGGAAAAAAGCGGTTGGCCGGGTTAATGCCCGCGACTACCAGGCGAAACAATGAACATTTGATCTCAAGACTCATAACTGATATCGATAAAAATACTAAAACCAAACCTGTTCCATCTAGTTCGGGATCAGAAAATCCTCTGAAGGCATCCAAACTGGAATTGTTTGCCGGGATCTCGATGATGAATCTGGGTTATACAGAGTTTGGCGCGGATGGTGCTTGGTATGACGATGAAGTCGGCACCTTACCCGGTTTGTTGCTGGGTGGCACAGTCTACTGGCCCAATTGGTATGCCTCAGTGGAGCTGAATGCGTATTCCGGCGATGTGAGATATCGAGGGCTGACGCAGTCGTTTAAATCAGCCTCCCTGTCTGGTTTACCTATCAATAGCCGCTCGGATGCGAATATATTCGACACTACAGCAATAGCCGGTCACCGATTTCCCGCTGCTACCCTATACGGCGGTATCGGCTATTATTTCTGGCGTCGAAATATTCGTCCAACAACGATAAATAACGGTTTGACGGTATCGGGGCTACTGGAGTTCTATTCCTGGAGCTATGCCCTGTTAGGGGTAAATATTCCTATACCTGGCGTGGAATCTTCGCATATTAGTTTGGATGTTCGTGCAATGCGCATGCTGCAAGCTAATATGGAAGTGAATTTTCTGGGCTATGGTCGTTATGATAATGCCAACCTGAATCTAGGCGAAGGCTGGGGCCTGCGTCTTGCTCTTCCCTGGATTGTTCATTCGTCCAGCGGGGGTCCGACAATAACAATCGAACCCTGGTATGTCCGTTGGAATCTTAATCGTAGTAATGCTGCTGGATTGACGGCGAACGGCAGCTCCACGGGATCAGCGGTAGTTGAACCAAAAAGTGAAACCCGTAATTTTGGTATCTCGATGTATTTTAAATTTCTAATGTAGCTGGGTACGATTATCCGCCTCATCCACCAATAATTTACGTAACATGCTCAGCATTTCGGGTGAGTAGTCTGAGAATTTAAGCGCAAGTCCCGCATTATCGATACGAATAATTCTGGATTTGAAGGTGACTGTATTGTCGCCATCACTCAGGGAAACACTGAGCGCGCGCTGACTATGAATGTTTATACCGGGCGCAATTTTAAGATACATACCGCCCATGCCGATGTTATCGGTTTTGCCGCTGATTAGTGTTTCAGTCGAATTAATCATGGCATTGATCCGGATTTGTTTTCGTTCATTCCAGCGTTTATCCACTTATTCCCCCTTAAAAAATCAGGCTAATTTATAAGGCTAAATTATCAAGTCTTTTATTTTATAGACTGTTATCAGGCTTTTATCAAAGCGGAGCCATCTTTATATCATTCGTGAGAAGGATATCATTTTTATTTTAATAGATTAATGCACATGATGCCGGATTGGAGGCAAACTGTATCTAAGGGTTTACCCTTATTCAAATACGCTGAATTTTTGGACCCTCTTTTGAGCGAGTGGTCAGAACCTTGAAAATAATCAAGGGGGATATTGAACTCACGCTTCCCGATAAATGATGCCCGGATTGATAAGTAGTTCATTTCCATTCAACTGGTTTAACGGACAGCCTTCAGCATCACACTCAGCCAACCGATCATACACATATCGGTGTCCCTCGCTTTCAATTGATTCATAAATAGGCTTGCCAAGATGTGATCCAATAGGGCGCCCATACGCAGTATTTTCCATGTTTATCTCCTGATGTATTGAAACGGGATGTATTTAAACGAATCTCTTCGTCATCTACCGCTATCGGCGCAAAAAATGGCGACTTTAGAAAATTTAAGGACTGTCGGAAAAACTGTGAGCAGACATGCATTTTTAGCAAAATACTGTCAGAATCAGGCTAATGTGGTACAACTTTCACTTAACAAGCGAAGCCTGAAGCACGTATTATATCAACTCTTGAAATACGCCAATCAGAATAGCGTTGGTAAAAAAATAGTCACTATTTCAATGTATTATGGAAAACTATGAATAAATTAATCCTGTTTTTGTCTTTGGCATTGTTCTTGCCTGCATGTACCACCATCCCGGCTAACAGCAGTCTATTCAAGGTTAAATATAATGCGCTCATGGAAAAAACCAGGAATGAAGCGGCGGCGATTGATATCAAGCAGTTCAAGGATCTGAAAAATCTGGCCTCCACAAAGAAGGAACAGATGCAGGCAGAGCTGGCGCTGGCCTATGCCTATTATAAAAACAGCCAATTCGATACCTGTGTCAAACAGATCGAAAATTTTGCCCATAAATATCCATCTTACCCACAACTGGATTATGTGCTTTATCTGCGTGCGCTGGCCACCAAGGCCAGCGGTAAACAGCAGTTCATAAAGGCTGTCCACAATATCTCGAAAAATACACATTATCCCAAAAAGTTACGTCTGGCTTACACCTACTTCGTCGATCTTGTTACGCGCTATCCAAAAAGTGAATATTCCGCACATGCATTGAATTTAATGAAGAATATTCGCACCAATCTTGCTGCCTATGAAATGTTTGTTGCCCGTTATGATCAGGTGGAAGGGCGGTATAAAAAAGTGGTTCGACGTACCGAATATGTGTTGGAGTTCTACAAAGGTACCCCGGTCGTGAATAATGCCTATAAACTGCAGGCCAAGGCCTATCGGGCGCTAGGCAAGGTTAAAAAAGCGGAAGAAGTTGAGGACAGGCAAAAACAGACTGAGTGATTAGCGGCCGATGGCTGGCTGTATTTGTAAATCACTATAATCCGAACTGAAGCTGTCCCTGGCGTTGAATATGGACTTTTCCGGTGGCATCTGCGTGTCCTAGCATGTGTAACAAGGCACGAATATCTTTGCGGTTTGAATCCTGATTCACCAGCGTCAGTTTAACACTGTAACGGCCCTTAGCGTCGAGTTTGATACTGCCTTCAATCCCCAGTGCGCTTTTTTCATTTGTGATATGCAGAATGCTGCCATCACCGTCAGTTTTGGCCAGCAGCCGGACATCACCAAGCTCGATGGTTTGCAACAGGCTGATACTGGCATTGCGCCAGCGCATTTCTCCCTGCATTTGTAATTTCTGCTTATTCTGAAACAGAAGTTTCTGAATATTGAGACTGATGTCTCCCCCTAGTGTTGCGGGCAGGGTGTAGGGATTGAGTGACTCAGCCGGCATGCGACCGCTGAGATCCGTTGCTTGCAGGCGACCATTAGTACTGAGAATAAGATGGGATTGCAGTTTTCCCAGCGATCCCTGAATCTTGGTATCCAGCCCAAGTTGTCCGAGGAACAAGGGCAGCAGGTTTAAATTCCAGTCCAGCTGTCCCAGTGACAGCCGGTTGATCTCCAAGTTGCTTATTTGTCCTGACCACAGGCTTCCCTCAATATGGCTGATGTGCAGCCGCGCCTTATTTTGTTGAGGAATAAACTGCCATATCTGCTGTGCCGGTATAGTGGCCAGCAAAAACAGAAGGTAGCTCAACAAAGCATAAAGGGTTAAAAAAAGGGCGGTTTTGGACAGGGGTTTCATTATTGGCATGCTGGTCAGGGTGCCTGCAACAGAATACGGGCACTGACAATCCCGGGCGTATTGCCACGTTCCAGCGAAATTTCACTGATTTGGAGGGCATACTGGTTACCAAGTAGATCCAGCCAGCTAATCAGCTGATCAAAGGGCACATTTTCCATCCAGACCCGCACTTCTCTCTGGCCTTCCGGCTGCACTTTTTGCAGGTTTCCATTGATGTATTTTTGTTTGGCGCTGCGTTCGATGAGCCCTAATAAGGAAGAGCTATCGTCTATCAGGGTTTGTTTACCGGCACCCGCGCTGCGCAGATGACGTACTTCCGCTGCCTGTCGACGAATTTTCATCAGTGCATAGGTCTGTGCCTTGAAACGCAGTTGACCCTTTTCTATACCCGTTTTCATTGGTTTCCAGAACGCAAAATAAAACAGCGTGATCAATACCACGACACTCATAATAATGAGCAACTGTTTCTCTCGTGGCGTCAGTTGTTGCCAGCGTTCCTTCATTTCATGTTTCCGCGGTTATTATTTTTCATGAATAAGCATCCGTCCCTGAACCTTGTTATCGGTGGAGCTGGCGGATTTAAGTTCCACCTCCCAGGGTGTACGCCTGGATAGAGCTTGTTTAAAACGTTCCAGTGTTTGCAAATCGGGTAATTCTACCAGTAGTTCCATTTGCCCCTTCTGATAGTGCATATTTTGAATCTTTAGACCTTTTATGTTTTTAGCCACGGGGCCGATGGTGGCAAGCATTTTAGCAAACGAGAGGCTTTGTTTGTTGCTGCCGTGCAAACGGGATAAATGATGACGCATCTGTGCCTGTGGGTTTACTATGCGTTTGACTTCAGGAAAAGACTGCCGGAAGGTGCTAATAATGTCCTGTTTCAGTGCTTTGTTTTTTGTTTGCAGAGAATAATACTGAATGATATTTGCAGCCAGTCCGATTATCAGTAATAGTCCAAGCAGGGCTGCACTGGGATACCAGGGTCGTAGATATTGTCTGATGCGGCTACGGGGAGCATATTGGCTCTGCAATAAATTAAAGTCAGTCTTTTCACTTTTCAGACTAAGCAGAGACAGGGCATCTTCAATCTGGGGAGCATCGATCCATTCCAGCTCGCTCAAACCGGAAACAGCAATTTCCAGCGCGGATTCGTCAATACTCTCGCAGTGGAACAACCTGATTTTTGCCGGTGCCTTATCCTTCTGTGCGACGGCTTTCTGAATAAAGGTGATCAGGTTCAGTCTGGAGCAGACAAAGCCTTGCTCCAGATCGGTACGCACCAGCACCTGATCCAGGCCCTGTTCGGAAAATACGTTCCAGCTATCCTTTTCAAAGGGGGGTAGCAGGGTGTCCGGCAACAGACGCAAAATACGGATACCTGCACTTTTGAGTAAATCCAGCCAGTAACGCATTTTTTCATGGGCGACTACGGCGCTATTATAAAGCCGGGGCTCCACCTGTGACCCCAGAACACAGTGCAGGCGATCAACATCATCGATCAAATTATCTTCCAGGGCATAGGGCAGAGCCTTGATCAATTGTTTGCGGCGGTTATCCGGTAACCGCACCTGGGTCAACAGCACATCCGTGCCAGGAACGTAAACAATGGCTGTATCAGTACCCAGATCATCTGCGGCGTTGGCAAGACTGCCGAGCTTTAGATCAGACACGATCTGCTGGTCGTTAAGCCGAATCCAGCAGGCCTGGAGCGTGTCCTGGCCGGGCAGGGACAGCAATCGTAGATGTACCTGAACCGCCATTAAATTACGCCTCCAGAACGTATGAGTGTTGTTACCTGGCCCTTGTCATTACGCTCAAACAGGCAGGTACGGTGTTGTACCAGTGTACCAATGCCGGTTTCAGCATGCAGCATAAAAAAATTACTGCTGACAGAGAGACCGGCAGCCTGGATATTTTTCCCGGCAAAGGCCTTTTCTGCAAGAAAATCCTCGATTTTTTTATATGGTTTGTTTTTGCGTTTTTTCACCAGCGCCTGGATGTCACTAAGCGACAGATTATCAGCCAGGCTCATTAACACTTCGACACTGGCCGTATTGACATTGATAGCCGTGATTTGTGGCAGGGCGGTAATAAAAGGTTTCAATTTATTAAATTTCTTCTGTGTCATGTCTTTCAGCAGCATGAGTTCACTGCTGCTTTGTAATAAGCGATTCGCCGCCCGATAAGGTAGTTTCAAGCCAAGATAATAACCGTCTTCGGCACCATCGGGAAAGCGGACATCCTGATCGCTATCGATCCAGTCCATAAGTGCATTAATCAACCCCGTATTTATTTCCAGTTGTGCCAGCAGGCGTCTTAGACGTGCTTGCGCTCGTTTGCCCGCTGTCTTGGTCTGCTGCAGGTTATTGAGATTGAAGCGTCCTTGTAGATCTTCGATATGGCCAGTGACATAACCACCTTCAATCGGTAAGGGTGGCAGGCGGGTAGCCCAGGCCTCGGAGTTATCATCTGTTTTATTGTTCTTGCGATCTTTTGACAGAATTTGTTTCGACCAGAGTTCAACGCCGTACAGGTATTGTGCTGCCTGTCCAATAAAAAGTGTATTTTCTGTACGCCGAATGTCGATATGCTGACGACTGGACATGGCAACAGCTGCCGTGGTGGCAAGCGCGACCACCAACAGCACGGTTATTAAGGCCACGCCGTGAGTATTTGCCACGCCCGTCATGTGCTGTTTCCCGGAAGTTGCAAGAGCCGGGTAATCGTGCCCCAGTCGCTGAGTTTGAGACTGAATTCCACAGCCCTCGGCAACAGGAATGAGTTAGGTTTGGTAACGCCCTTTTTCGGAATGCTGGGTGCTACGGTATTTCCATTATTAACGGGAGGCCACTGTGTGTGCCACTGACCATCCTTGTCCATGTAACGGAATCTGATGGATTCGACCTTGTCGCACAGGCGTGCCTTATAGGGGCGGCTGTCAGGGGCTCGATCCAGCACCTGCCAGCTGTCGCGGTAAAGTACATGATCTTTGACATAGTAGGCAACACGTTGCAGGTGGCTGCGTTTAATGCCTAAGGGATTGCTGTAACCCGTGTGAGTAAATTCAATGACCGGGGCATCGAGTCCGAGGTTGAGAGCCGAAGCAGATAACGCCGGTTGGTAATCACCGTATTGATCACGGATCCCCCGGTTTACAATCTGGCTTAAGTCACGGCTAATAAAAAGTACGCTTTTCTGAAGTTCAGCAAGGCGATTCATGTTCTGTTCAAGGATACGACGGGTGTCGAGTACCGTACTCAGCCCTGCATAGGCCATGATCGCAAGCAAGGCAAAGATCGACATGGCCACCAGCAATTCAAGCAGGGTAAAACCTTTATTGCGATTACCTCCCTGTATGTTCACAAGGTCTTTCCAACGAAGGCCACCAGCGAAACCAGCGGTTTTTTAAACGTGCCGCTACCGGAAATAATATCGATGTCCAGTCTACGCAGACGGCGATCATCCGTAGTCGAGACATTGACCCGCCAACGCCATTGCTGTTGTGCATAATTGATATCGCCCTCACGGCTGCCGATAGCCGGAAATTTGTTTGTCAACTGATATTCCGCCGCTTTGTTCTGGGCTATCCACTGTGCAAAGGTTTTTTCCTTGAGATAGGCGGCATTGTTGGCATAGTCACCGCTGGCCTTGATTAAGGCACCGAGGGTAATGGCAAGAATAGCTAGCGCAACCAGTACTTCAAGCAAGGTAAAACCGGCAGCACAGGGTCGGGGTGAATGATTCACGGCTGCTCCTCTTCCCCGGTACTGCCATAGGCGGATAAATTTTTTATTTTTAGCTTACCCATCAGATCACCGCTCATGTGATAATTTACGTTGCTGTCGGGCAGACTGATATTTAATTCAAAGGCTGTCATTTCACCGCTTGAATACATTAGCACTTTGCCACTGTTCTTGTCGGTCAAAGAGACGCTTAGCCCGTCCTGTAGCAACGTTATTTTATAGTCATCATCCAGTTTCTGCGGTCGAAAAAAATCCGGATTGCTAACATTTACCCAGATTTTATGCTTCTCGTCATAACGCTGTATGGCATAGCCATGGGGTAAAAATTTTATTGCCAGAGTTTGCTGGTTGGTGATCGCCTCCTCATGGACCAGGCGCATAATTTGCAACAGATGGCGCATATCCTCTTGCAGTTTTCCCGACTGCGTATTGCCAATCGAGATCATGGCAACCGTCACGATGATGCCCACCAGAACAATCACCACCAGGATTTCGATCAGGGTAAAACCTTTTTGCAGGCATAAAGGCATCGGCGGGTGCCACCTGCGACTCATCTTCCTATTTGTCCAGAGTCCAGTTGCCGATATCATCATCACTGGGCGTTTGATCCGGGCCAAGTGAATAAATATCAATAGCCCCGTGTTCACCAGGATTAAGATACTGGTATGGGTTCTGCCACGGATCCAGGGGGACTCTTTTTATGTAACCTTTTTCACGGTAGTGTTTGGGAATAGGGGCTGCGGTGGGTTTGGTCGCCAGTGCTTCAATGCCCTGATCTGTAGTGGGATAGCTGTAGTTATCCAGTTTATAGAGATCAAACGCGGTACTCAGCGAACGAATATCCTGTTTGGCTTTGGCTATGCGTGCTTCAGCCGGGCGGCTCATGATATTCGGCACCACCACTGCGGCAAGAATGCCGAGGATAACGATCACTACCATAATTTCAATCAGGGTAAAACCTGACTGAGTAGCGGGTTGGGCTAGCTGGGGTTTTACATAAGTTTGGAGCTTGTTCACCTGTTTTCTCCTGTAAAAAGATGCGCAAAAATTATTTTAATGAACCAACTGGTTCATTTCAAAAATGGGTAACAGTATGGCCAGCACGATGATTAGCACAATACCGCCCATCGCTACAATAATCAGCGGTTCCAGCAAGCCGAAGAGGGTGGCAATAATGGAATGTAGCTCCCGCTCCTGGCTGATGGCCGCATGTTCAAGCATTTTTTCCAGTTCACCACTGGCCTCACCACCGCTGATAAGCTGGATGAGTAGCGGCGGGAAATAACCACTCTGTTCCAGCGCCTGAGCCAGGCTGGTGCCTTCACGTACCCGTATGGTCGCTTGCTCCACGGATTGCCGCATGGGAATATTCGTTAACACCTGGGCAGATATATGCAGGGCTTCGAGCAGTGGCACACTACTGGCACTGAGAATACTCAGGGTCCGCGCCATACGTGCGGTGTTCATGCCCCGTACCAGGGTACCCATCACCGGAATATGCAAAACCAGCCGATGCATACGCAAGCGAAAAGTTTCTTTTTTCATCAGCCTGCGAAACAGGTAGATAAGAAACCCGATGAAGGCGATCAGGTAGGGATAATTGGCCCGCAAAAAATCACTGCTGGCGATCAGGGCACGGGTCAGCCAGGGTAGGGCCTGGCCATTATTCTCGAACACCTGCACCACCTGAGGCACCACAAAGGCCAGCAGGGCGCTGACGACAAGAATAGCGATGACGGTCAGGATAAGTGGGTAGAGTAGCGCCATTTGCACTTTCTGACGCATTTGCTGGCGGTTTTCAGTGTATTCCGCCAGACGTTCTAAAATCAGATCCAGATGTCCGGAATGCTCACCGGCGCGTACCGTAGCAGTATAAAGATTGTCGAAGACATTTGGGAAACTGGCAAAGGCATCCGCCAGGGTATGGCCTTCCAGTACCTGAGCCCGAAGTGCCATAAGCAGGCTTTTCATCCGCGGTTTGTCCGTTTGACGGCCTACGGTCGCAAGTGCATCGGCCAGTGGCGTGCCCGTGCGCGACAGGGTTGCAAGTTGCCGCGTCATCAGTGCCAGCGTCATGATGCTGACGCCACCACCCAGGCTGTTTTTTCCTTTCTTTTGTCGTTCCTGCTTTGCGACTTCCTCCACCTTCAGCGGAATGAGATTCTGCTCGCGCAATTGCTGGCGGATCTGGCGCGAGCTGTCACCTTCCATGATGCCTTTTTTCTCAGCCCCTTTTGCATTTAAGGCCGTGTATTCATATGCGCCCATTTCCGGCTACTTTTCCTGGGTGACGCGCAGCACTTCTTCCATACTGGTTTCACCCAGCAGAATACGGCGCAGACCATCAGTAAAGATGCCGGGACGACTCAGGCGTACATGCGTTTTCATTTCTTCCTCGCCAGCACCGTCATGAATCATATTGCGCAGGGTATTGTCGACCTTTATCAGTTCATAGATACCTGTGCGGCCCCGGTAGCCCAGCTGGTTGCAATGTTCGCAACCTTTGGCACGATAAAGTTCAGGTGGGATATCCGGGTCAAAGCCCAGTGATTCACACTCCGCTTTGCTGGCGGTATAGGCAATCTTGCAGTGCTCACAGAGACTGCGCACCAGTCGCTGAGCAAGTATTCCTTCTAGACTGGAGGAAAGTAGAAAAGGTTCGACACCCATGTCGCGCAGGCGGGTGATGGCACCGATGGCAGTATTGGTATGCAGGGTGGAAAATACCATATGACCGGTAAGACTGGCTTGTATTGCAATTTCAGCGGTTTCCAGATCGCGGATTTCACCTACCATCACGACATCAGGATCCTGACGTAAAATAGCGCGCAGGCCACGGGCGAAGGTCAGATTTACCTTGGGATTGACCTGGGTCTGACCAATGCCATCGAGATAATACTCGATCGGCTCCTCAACCGTCATAATATTGCGGCTCTTGTTGTTGAGTCGGTTGAGAATCGCATAAAGCGTCGTCGTCTTACCGGAACCAGTAGGCCCGGTAACCAGAATGATGCCATGCGGGCGGTGGATAAGATCATTCAGCAACTGCTGCGAACTTTCATCCAGCCCCAGGTGATCGAGATCGAGTCGCTCGGCCTGTTTGTCCAGAATCCTCATAACCACGCGCTCACCCTGGCCTGAGGGCAGGGTGGAGACGCGCACATCCACTGAGCGGCCGGCAATACGTAGAGAAATTCGGCCATCCTGTGGCAGGCGTTTTTCAGCAATATCCAGTTTCGCCATGACCTTGATACGTGAAACGATCAGTGGTGCCAACACCCGCTTGGGCTGCAATACCTCACGCAGTACACCATCGACACGAAAACGTACCACCAGGCGCGACTCAAAGGGTTCCACATGGATGTCGGACGCACCTTCCTTGATAGCCTGGGTCAGCAGGGCATTGATCAAACGAATGATTGGTGCTTCATCTTCATTTTCGATTAAATCTTCCGGCTCGGCCAGCGCTTGAGCGATGCTGTTCAAATCCAGTTCATCACCCAGGCCTTCTACGGACTCCATCGTCTGGTTGGACTGATCTTCATAAGACTGTTGCAGGCAGGTATCAAACTCATTGTCATCGACCTGATGTAGCGCCATCGGCCGGCCGTAATGTCGTTGCAGTTCAATCAGTGCATGATGATTGAGTGAATTGCGATAAACGATATCCAGCCCGGCATCCGTGATCCCGGTAACCAGCAAGCCATGCCGTTTGGCAAAGGAAAAAGGAACCGTTACGGTAACTTTTTCAGGCTCCTGCGGTGTCAGGAGTAATTCATCTACCACGGTTTATTGCGCTCCGGGAGGCGGGGTAATATTAGGATCCAGCACACTGTCAGCCGGTACATAACGTGGCGGCAAAGGTTGGATATTGTTTCTTTTTGGCATTACAGGTATTTCTTTATTGCTCAACAGGCTCAGACCCTTTTGGCTAAGCCGCAATTGCCGACTGCGAATATAATTATATTTTTCACTGGTGTAGTAATCAACCGTTTCATCGCTTTTAAGAATGGTGGGATGTATAAAGACCATCAGATTGGTTTTCTGTTTTTTCTGTTTCTTGTACTTGAACAACCAGCCAATGATTGGAATATCACCCAGGCCGGGTACCTTTTGCTCGGTATCACGCAAAGAGTCTTCAATCAGCCCCCCCAACACTACCATTTGATTATCATTAACCATGACGGTAGTTTTGATGGATCGCTTATTGGTAATCAGATCGGCACTGCCAGCAACGCTGGCCGCAAGACTGGACACCTCCTGGGTGATTTCCAGCTTGATCGTATTGCCCTCATTGATCTGCGGTTTGATTTTCAATGTCAGGCCTACATCCTGCCGTTTGATAGTCTGGAAGGGGTTACCGGGAGTGGAACTACCGGTACCGGTGCTGGTGTAGGAACCGGTCAGAAAGGGGATATTTTGTCCCACCACAATTTCGGCTTCCTGGTTATCCATGGTTACCAGGGTTGGCGTAGACAGAATATTGGTTGAGGCATCTCCGGCCAGTGCCCGGATCAGCACACCGAGACTCAGCTTGCCGTTATTGTAGTTGCCAAGACCCAAGGTCATACCATCAAGGGATGGCGGCGAAGCCAATGAAGCGCCCGCCAATGACAGCAGGCCGGGACCGGCGCTAAAATTAACCAGACCGATAGGTCCGCTGCGCTTGCCGCCCGAGCTGCCATCTGCTGCCCATTGCACGCCAAACTCGGATGCTTTTTGGTAGGACAGTTCGGCGATAACCGATTCCACAATAATCTGGGCACGTTTTATATCCAGCTTGTTTATAACATGCCGTAACGAGCGATATACGCTGGGAGGCGCGTTAATAACCAATGCGTTGCTGCCTTCATCAGCCTGGATGGAAACATTAGCCTGGCGCGAGGCAAGCTGCTTGCCTTTGCCACGGGAACGCCCCAGGGATTTGCTGACTCCGGTCAAAACCGATACAAGATCCTTGGCCTTGGCGTAGTGTAGATAGATGACATGAGAATTGCCGCCGATATCGACAGGAATATCCAGGTGCGAAATGATAGCGCGCAGCCGTAGTCGTGTGCCGGGTGCGCCACCGAGCAGAATACTGTTGGTACGATCATCAGCGACAACGCTAACATTAGATTTGTTTCTGGGATTGCTTCGATCAAGTTGATTAATCATCCTAACTACATCGGAGGCAGTGGCATACTTAAGTGTGATGACCTCGATTCCTGCATGCACGGGCATATCGATGCGTTTGATGATCAACGCCAGGCGGGCAATATTGGCGGCGCTGTCAGAGATAATAATAACATTGGAACCGGGGTATGCGGCAAGATGACCGCGCTGAGGTACAAGCGGGCGCAAAATGGGCACCAGTTGTGCAGCATTAACATTCTTTATATGAATGACCTCGGTGACGATACCATCGCCATCACTAAAACGGGCATGCCTGACTGTGGGGATGCTATCCTGCTTGGCATAAATCTCGGGTACAATTTTGGTTACCGACTTACCCGGGATGGCGGCATAACCATGCACCTTGAGTATGGAAAGGAAAACCTGGTAAACCTCATCCTTGCTCAACGGCTGATGAGTAATAACGGTGACTTTACCCTTTACTCTGGGATCAACGATAAAATTCTTGTCCGTTAATTTGGCAACTGCATTGATGACGGCATTGATGTCCGTATTGGAAAAGTTCAGCGTAATCTGATCTTTTGCATACACACTACCGCTGAATGTCAGCATCAGGCAAATAAGTGATAGCAGCCATCCTGCGTTTATTGATAATCTTTTCAGGCAATACTTCATCTGTAAAAAACAGCTCTCTAAGAGGTAAGGGGTTTCAATCCGTGTAGTTAATTAAACTCAATAGTTATATCTTTAGTTTTTCCATTGCGGCGCAGGGTAAGATTAAGCGTATTCATGTTCCCAATACCACCCATCATTTCCATCAATGATGCGGTATCGGTAACCGGAGTGCCATTGATGGCAGTAATCACATCCTGAGGTCGTAGACCAAGATCTTTCATCAGCCTGCGGTCATTATAGTTAAATCGGTAGCCCGCAATCTGGCCGTTTTTCATGACCGGTGTAATACGAACCCGTTTCCAGAGGGACTGCGGATCCCGCCGGTAATTTTTCTTCAATTGATCAATCCGTGCGGAATGATGCAATTCACCCGCAGCAGGCAGAGATGAACTACTGCGAACATTGATGTTGGCCTGTTCTCGAATCAGGCGCAAGGTTTCAAACTTGCCATTACGGGAAAGAATGACCCGATCGGCATAGATTTTATGCAGAAGTACACCATTTGGCAGGCTATCACCCTGGCGATACGTTTTATCCTTGCCTTTTTTCTCGGCAATAATGGCCAGCGACAGTTCTGAATTTGTGCACGCAAATACGCCATGCAGAGCAAGTTGCAAATGTGTGTCCGGTGCCTGGATAGGGCTGTTTGACGGGTTGATGGCCGATTGTTTGCTCTCACCCATCAGATGCAGCAAAACCACATTCGCCATGGACGATTTTTCTGTTTTTTTGCCAACGAGCATACTGGTAGTCAACGCGGGCTGTGAACTGGCTATATCAGATGGAATTAGTTGCCATGTCAGCCTTGCCACCAGCCATGAAACCAGGGTGATAAGGGCGATATTGACAAACAGCGCCATACGTTTGCTGGTTTCCGGCGATTGAAATGCGGCCAACAATTGCTGGAACAGCGGGCTTTCAGATACAGACAGTAATCGGGACGATGCAGATGGCACTTGTTATTTCCCCCTGCGTGTACTTTGTCCAGGTGGGTATATTCTAATTACAGACATCACTGGAATCACCTTGGAATAATTAAATTTTGGTGAATAAATTAAATAATACAAATATTTATAAGCGATAACTAGGATTTAATGTAAATGTAAGACGTAATTGCTGATTTTTCCAGAAAAATTTTATTTAATCATCAGCTAATAAATATTGACATTTACGTGGTAAACGTCCGATGCAGGAGTTTACGTCATTTATATGAATGAAAAACGACCGTTTCTGCCAGACATTCGACATATTTATAAGTTTTCTGTTTTTTGGTGATAAAAAATGATTGTTATTTAAGCAAAACAGCTCGGCATCGTTAGTATTATACGTCAAATATATGGCAAGTCGTGATTTATCGCGGTTAAGTTTTTGTTTTCAACTAAGATATCAAAAATATAAAATATACTTAAGTTGTTGATTTCTAAGTCGATACGCATTTTATAGTAAAACTCTTTCTAATGAGGATGAGATGCGCATCACGATTTCTTTGCTTATTTTATTATTGCCTGCTCTGCTGTTTGCCGATCAACTGTATGGCATCATCAATGGTAAGGCCTATCATTTTGATCGCGTCCGGAATTACAATGAAAAAAACTGGGGTTACGGATTTGAATATAATTTTGAACAACGTGGCCGCTGGATTCCTCTTCTGACTGGTAGCAGTTTCAAAGACAGCAAAAATCAGACTTCAAACTATCTGGGAGGCGGTGCCAAGAAACGTTTCATGCTGGGTTCGGGCGATACGGGCCTGCATATTGATCTGGGTATCGTCGGTTTTGTTATGACACGCAAGGATTACAGAAGTGACCGGCCTTTTGTGGGTGCCCTGCCATTTATTTCCGTGGGCAATGAGTATATTGCCGTCAATGCCACTTATATTCCGAGAATCAGCCCGAAGTATGCCAGATTGCTGTATTTCCAGCTGATGATCAAAATTGCTGAGTTTTAACGTCTTTAAATAGGGGATTTAAAATCCCACGCCTTTAGGCGGTATGATTGCTTTTGCCCCTTCTCCCCTTGAGGGGAGAAGGTTGGGATGAGGGGTGAGCTGCACCGAGGTTGATTCTGAAACCCTCGCCCAGTTTTGGGAGAGGGAGCTTTCACTGGTGGTTAACTGCAAAGGACGCAACATCTCACAGAGGAAGCATAAAACCGGAATCCGCCTGCATAATGCTGCGTCCCCCGCAGTCAAACATATCGTCTTCAGCCCACCAACTGACGCAGAACATAATGCAGAATACCGCCGTGACGGTAGTATTCCACTTCCTGAGGTGTGTCGATGCGCACCTGTGCCCGAAAAGTTTTTGTTGCACCGGTATCGTCGGTCGTGGTGACCGTCACTTCTTTCGCCGTGCCATCGCCCAGGCCACTAATATTAATGGTTTCCCGTCCCGTGAGTCCAAGCGAGGCAGCGTTATCGCCTTTCATAAACTGTAGCGGTAAAATCCCCATGCCCACCAGGTTGGAACGGTGGATGCGTTCATAGCTTTCGACGATTACGGCGCGGATGCCCAGCAGGCGCGGGCCTTTGGCCGCCCAGTCGCGGGAAGAGCCGGAGCCGTATTCCTTACCCGCAATAACCACCAATGGCGTGTTTTCATCGTGATATTTCATTGCCGCATCATAAATGCTCATTGGCTCGGCATCAGGCAGGTGCAGGGTAACGCCACCTTCGGTGCCAGGGGCAAGCAGGTTCCGCAGGCGGATATTGGCAAAAGTGCCGCGCATCATGACCTCGTGATTGCCACGCCGCGATCCCAGTGAATTGAAATTTTCAGGCTGGACACCGTGTTCCTGCAAGTATTTGCCCGCCGGACTGTCAGCCTTGATGGCACCTGCTGGCGAGATGTGATCGGTCGTCACCGAATCACCCAGCAAAGCCAGTACTCGTGCACCTTGAATATCGGATACTTCCCCCGCCGTCTTGCTCATACCTTCAAAATAAGGCGGGTTCTTTATATAGGTAGAATCATCTTGCCAGTCGAACAACTGGCCTTCTGAAGACGCGAGATTGATCCAGCGATCTTCACCTTTATAGACCTCACCATAGGCATCGAGAAAGGATTCGCGTTTGACACTGCTCTTGACCACATCGTGCATTTCTTTCAGGCTTGGCCAAATATCCTTAAGAAAAATATTATTACCGTCCTTATCCTGTCCCAGAGGTTCATTGTAGAGATCGATATTCATGGTACCTGCGAGCGCATAAGCGACGACCAGTGGCGGCGAGGCCAGATAGTTCATGCGTACCTCAGCATGTATCCGGCCTTCAAAGTTGCGGTTGCCTGAGAGCACGGCGCAGGCGGATAGATCGCCCTCGGTAATAGCCCTGGAAACCGGTGCCAACAGGGGACCGGAGTTGCCGATACAAGTAGCGCAGCCATAACCGACCACGTAGAAGCCCAGTTTCTCCAGATCTCCCAGCAATCCAGCGTTTTGCAGATATTCAGTGACCACGCGTGAACCAGGAGCCAGCGAAGTTTTGACCCAGGGTTTGACCTGCATACCCAGTGCCACAGCTTTCTGTGCAACCAACGCCGCACCCAGCATGACCGAAGGATTGGACGTATTGGTGCAGGAAGTAATCGAGGCAATCACCACCGCACCATCATCCAGTTCAACCGTTTCACCATTAAACCTGGCGCTGGCGGGTTTACTGCTGATGTTGCGCTCACCTTTAAGGGTTTTCAGATCTTTATTGAATAATGTTTTGGACTGTTTTAATGGTATACGATCCTGTGGCCGTTTAGGTCCGGCTATACTGGGCTCGATATTGCCCATATCCAGCTCTACCACGCTGCTATAGACAGCATCAATCTGGCCAGCTTCGTGAAACAGACCCTGGCTACGAGCATAGGTTTCTACCAGCGCAAGTTGATCTTCATCACGTCCGGACAGGCGCAAATAGTTCAGAGTTTCTTCATCAATCGGGAATATACCGCAGGTGGCACCGTACTCCGGTGCCATGTTAGCCAGCGTAGCACGATCGGCCAGAGACAAATGAGCCACACCCTTACCAAAAAATTCAACAAATTTACCTACCACACCGTGAGCGCGAAGCATTTCCACCACCGTTAGCACCAGATCGGTGGCCGTCGAACCTTCAGGCATTTTACCCGTGAGCTTGAACCCCACCACCTGTGGAATCAACATGGACACCGGTTGTCCAAGCATGGCCGCTTCCGCCTCGATACCACCCACGCCCCAACCGAGCACGCCAAGACCATTGACCATGGTGGTGTGGGAATCGGTGCCTACCAGGGTATCCGGATAGGCCTGCAACACGCCGTTATTCTCCTGGGCAAACACGGTGCGGGCAAGGAATTCAAGGTTTACCTGATGAACGATGCCAGTATCCGGTGGCACCACCTTAAAATTGGAAAAGCCCTTCTGACCCCATTTGAGAAAACTGTAACGTTCCTGATTGCGTTCGTATTCACGATCGGCATTGATTTGCATCGCATCCGCCGAACCAAATGCATCGATCTGCATTGAATGATCGATAACCAGCTCTGCCGGAGACAGCGGATTAATTTTTTCCGGATCGCCGCCCAGCGCTTTCATCGCATCGCGCATGGCGGCCAGATCCACCACCGCCGGTACGCCGGTAAAATCCTGCATCAGCACCCGCGCCGGGGTGTAAGCAATTTCTTTACTCGGGGTGACGTTGGGATCCCAGTTTGCCATAGCCGAGATATCATCAGCTGTAACGTTTACTCCATCCTCATGGCGCAGCAGATTTTCCAGCAGGACTTTCAGGGAATAGGGCAGGCAGGCAGCATTTTTGATGGCATCAAGACGATAAATCTCATAATCTTTACCATTGACAGACAGTGTCGCACGGGCATTGAAGCTATTATTTTGGGTGCTCATGAAGGAGGACTCCTTGAAAATTTAATGGAAACCTGAACTCAAAATCAAATTAGCGCAGCAGTATACGCGAAAATGCCGCCAGCCGGGATTGTTCTATACTAAAAGGTTATCATTATAATCGTTTACTAAAATAGAACGGTATTTGTTGTCAGGTCTGTGTTTATGTAAAATAGCCTGATTGAAAATGGAGTATTTCTAAATAATGAAAGATCATTCCATCCAACTTCTGCTGCTGGCGGGACAAGATAAAAGCTCGTTTATTACATCTTCGCTTGCAGCATCGGATGCGATTAAGTCCATTCATGTCGTTTCAAAAAAATCAGACTGGCTGAAGGCTATGCAGAGCAAACGCTGGGATCTGATTCTCAGTGATCTTCACATGCCGGATTTTAACTGTCTGGATCTGCGTGATTACCTGGCGGAATATAAGTTGGATATTCCGGTTCTGCTGATGGCTGAAAATGGCGTTGAAGATGAGTTGCTGGCCTGTCTTGAACATGGATTTGAATATTGTCTGCTGGAACAGACGCAACAGGTTGACAAATTATCCCGTCTGCTGGATACGATGATCGTTCGGTCACAAAAATTCAGGCAGCAACGATCCATTAGAGACAATCTGCTTAAAGTCCGCGAACGTTACCAGGATATTTTTGATAATACTAATGATCTGATCCAGTGTCTTGCCTCTGATGGTAAATTTCTCTATACCAACAAGACCTGGCGTGAAGCAATGGGTTATACCGAGCAGGAAGTGGCTTCATTAAATCTGCTTGACGTATTGCATCCAGACAGCCGTCTCTGTTGCAAGGAACGCTTTGAACGACTAAAGCAGGGAGAATGTCTTTCGGCTATTGATTTCAAGTTTATAAGCAAATCTGGTCAGACGATTTATCTTCAGGGCGATTGTGGTTCAATCATCCACGATGGGGAAGCAATTTCTACTCGTGGTATTTTCCGAAATATCACCGATAAAGTAAAAACAGAAGAAGCACTGCAAGCCAGTGAGATGCGTTATCAGATTCTGTATGAAAACGCGCCGGATATTTATACCACGATCTCGCCAGAAGGTACGGTATTGTCTATAAATAATACCGGCGCACATCTGCTGGGCTATAAAGCCGATGAACTGATTGGTCAACCCGTACTCAATATTATACACCCGGAGGATAGCCAAAAGGTACTGAGCTATATTCAAAAACAGTTTGCTATGTTTAGCCCCGATAATGGCATTGAATACCGTAAAGTGCGCAAAGACGGTAGTGTTATCTGGGTACACCAACGTATCAATCAGGAACTGCAAGCCAGCGAACCGCGCCTGCTGGTAGTCTGTCGGGATATTACCGACCGTCGAGATCTGGAAGAACAACTGCTTTATCAGGCAGCCCATGATTCACTGACCAACCTGGTTAACCGACGTGAATTTGAAAAACGTCTGCATCATATTCTGTCATCATCAGAAAAAGCCCGGCATGTACTTTGTTACCTGGATCTGGATCAATTTAAAGTCATTAACGATACCGCCGGTCATATTGCCGGTGATGAGCTTTTGCGCCAGATCGCTGGTTTACTGATTCAACAGACCCGTTCGCATGATACTTTGGCGCGCCTTGGCGGCGATGAATTTGCAATATTAATGGAAGATTGTCCACTCGAACAGGCTGAACATTTTGCCAATAGAATCAGAGAATCGGTCGAAAGTTTCCGTTTTCAGTGGAGTGATCGACATTTCAATATTGGCGTAAGCATTGGTGTCGTCCCGATTCTGGAAAATGATGTTAACTTGAACGATATCCTGAGTTATGCAGATTCCGCTTGTTATACCGCGAAAAAACAGGGTCGCAACCAGGTGTATGTGCAACGTAAGGGTGATCTCACGGTATCCGAGCATATCGATAAAATGTGTTGGGCTTCCAGTATTACAGAAGCCCTTGAAGCTGATCAGTTTAATCTATATGCTCAACCTATTCATTCCTGTAACACAAAAACGGCCGGGCAACGGTTTGAAATCCTGCTCCGCTTACAGGATGGCAACAAGATTATTCTTCCAGGTGCATTCATGCCTGCGGCTGAACACTATAATCTGTCGACCAAAATTGATCACTGGGTACTAAAAAACCTGATTAAGTGGTTTGAGAAACATCCTGATTTTTTACCACACTTGGACATTTGTTCGGTTAACCTATCAGCTTTGTCCTTGTGTGACAAAAACTTTGGCCGGTTTGTATTTGATTTACTGCAAACATCGCCTCTGCCAAGACACAAAATATGTTTTGAGATTACTGAGACGGCAGCCATTTCGAATCTGTCCCATGCTGTGGGATTTATTAAAATGCTAAAACAGGCTGGTTGCCATTTTGCTCTGGATGATTTTGGCAGTGGTCTGTCTTCTTTTGCCTACCTCAAGAACCTGCCGGTGGATATGATCAAGATTGATGGAACATTTATTCGCAATATCAGCGACAACACTATCGAACGTGCAATGGTAAAATCTATTTGTGATATTGTTTCTTTGATGGGCAAGCAAACAACCGCTGAATATGTTGAAGATGAAGCATCCCTGAAAGTTCTGCATACATTAGGGGTTGATTTTGTTCAGGGTAATCATCTGGGGCAGCCAAAACCGCTGGATTATTTTGCCCGGGCCCAGGTCATTCCCTTTAGTGAAGCTAAAATCTAAATAAGAGGTAACTATTCAGCTCACTGTGGCAGGATCTCGAATTCCCATCCAACTTCGCGTTGCTCAGCGCCGACCTACATATAATGACTTCTGACAATAGTACTGAATAGTTACGAACAAACATAAACCTCCACTTTTAAAACAGGGATGTTGATTAAATCTCTTGGGGTTATATTCCCCGCTGCTTGCGGCGATTTAAAAACATTACGATTAAAATCTGTGATTTTGGGTAATTCAACTTAATACCCCGTCC
>VAOX01019416.1_pt1 | contig 31869 bp, 21 predicted proteins | sample 3393891 | NCBI WGS metagenome assembly VAOX01 (sample SAMN08290429, study PRJNA428436) | hydrothermal vent metagenome | isolation source: Deep-sea hydrothermal vent chimney | place: Indian Ocean: Southwest Indian Ridge | depth 2822 m m
AAACGTGCTCTCAGATGTGCAATTTGAGGTGTAACGCCATCACCGAACGGGTGAATGACGAAACTATAGAATATTCAATACTCTCAATAACTTACCGCACTGTTGCGTGGTCAACTGATGAATTTAGGTTAATTCAGCCCGGGATACTCTCCGGGGAATTGCCAGTAAAGGCAATACCACTGCTAATATCCCGCAACGATTAAATAATATGAGTACGGACAGAATATATGTCGGTGATTATTTGAAGCTGCCTTTTCCAGTAAGCAAATTAATGCCCATCCAGAAATAATCTCGTTGTGAAAGCAAAAATTTAAAATTCGATTTGCACCACTAGTGTAAAGTATCAAGCTGTTTGATACTTTACACTTACTGTATAGACGCGGGGTTACTCCAGGGTTTCTGGCATGGCTAAACACCCGGTGGGGGGCACTTCGGGCATTCAACTGGTAATTTCAGGTTAAATAAATATAAAAATTCATACTGTTATGGATCTAAAGGACGGGTTTTATTTTTTTTTTGCAAATCACTGATTTATGATTAAAAATAGCTTCATAAATAAAAACACATCGACATTTAAAAAAAGCATTGACAAGCATATTAATACTTCATAGAATTAAAAAAAATAGAGTAAATCCGCTGACTATTATAGAAAAAGGCTATAGAAAAAATCATAGAAATGGTCATAGGTAAAATTTATAGAGGACTATTTAGACACTGTAAACCATCATCCGCAAACTACCGTACACACTGTTTTCAGCGGCATATTTCAGTTTATGCAGAGAGCACAACCATTATATAGAGGCACTTTAACACTGTCATTATTGCTATTAAAATTTTCTATAGCATAAATTTTACGCCGCCTTCATCGCGTATCAAATTTGGTATCAATTGATTTTATCGCTATTAACCATAGCAACCATTTTTAAAGAATTAAAGTATAACAATCGGCTTTGCCAAATTTTCGAAATCGATTATTTTGCCTTATCGGCATTGGCAACACATTAATCTTTAACAAAGGAAATCAGCATGGAACCACTAAGTTACCCAGGGGTATATATCAACGAAGCATCCAGTGGTGTGCGCACCATTACCGCTGTTTCAACATCAATTGCTGCTTTTTTAGGGCGTACAGCAAAAGGAAAACTGAATAAGGCAGAACGCCTGTTAAGCCCCGCAGATTTTGATCGAAAATTTGGTGCCCCGCACCCCAAAAGTGATCTTGCCTATAATGTCCGTCAGTTTTTTGATAACGGCGGCACAGACTGTTACGTTGTACGCCTGGCCGATGGTGCGGTGGCAGCCAGCCTCCAGCTAACCGACCTGAACGCTAATAACATTTTGCTGCTTAGCGCAAGAACAGAAGGCACATGGGGCAACAATGTACGCATTGAAATAGATTACAATACCACCAGCCCCGATGAATCATTCAATATGAGCGTAATTCAGGAAGAAGGCGGTAATGAAGTTAGCCGGGAAACGCACATCGGGCTGGTGCTGGACCCGGACTCACCTCGTTTTGCGCCGGACTTTGTTACACAAAGCTCGGAAATAACCGATCTGACCCTGCACCCCGATGCACAGCCTGGTGGCGCAATGGATATTGCAAACAATGCAAACAGTGTTGCCGGATACAGTCAGAGTCGGGTTTTTGATTCCGCAGATGCGGCTTTTCGCGATGATATGGAAACACTCATAACCACCCGGCCGAATTTTTTTATCAGTATTGACGATACCGGGTATCAGCCCGTCAGTTTAAGCAATGTATTCGGCACCGGTGCCGGGCAGATTGACCCTGACACCCCATGGGCGGTAAGTGGTCCGGACAGCCTGGAAACCGCCATTACAACAAGCCTTAATGCGCAGCTCACAGATGCCTCGATTGTATGCAGCATTCAGGAAGATACTTCCGGCCAGTTTATCGCACTGCGTATTAGCGCCAGCACCCCCCGCAGCACCAGTGTGCGCATCCGCAGAGCCGGCACCGATGATCTGGCCGGCCCAATGATGCTGGGCCTGGATCAGGGCGGCATTGAAGTGACACGACACCAGCAGTTCAGACCGGTGCCAACCGGCTCATATTATCAGAATATTGACCAGATAATTGAACTGGCTGCACTGGATAACTCAAGCATTAGCTCAATCAGCATTGACGGTGCGCCCGTGATTAATTTTGACTTCACCGATATTGTGCTGGCCGCTGGTAACCCCTGGTTTGAAGATTCATCGGGCGATGGTGATGGCATTCGAGAGAAACTGCGCCGCATCGTCGAGACCGTAAACAATGATGCCAATAGCGAATGGCGCGCAAGTTTATGGGGATATCATCTTGCCTTTAGCGCAGGAAATGGCTCCATTAATCGCGTTGCCAGTGCCATTGCATCCCTCGGTGACAGCCACCTGGGTGGCGCAAACTTCACCTCAAATGTATTGCAATACACCCTGGGCAATGCCGGTGTCAGTAACTTTCAAAATGGCCCGGGGCAAACCGGCCTGGACGGCAATGTACCACAGGTTAGCGACTTTATCGGCAACGAAGCACAGCAAACCGGATTTCATGCACTGGATTCCGCCGACCTGATCAATTTAATGGTGATACCCGATGATGCTGAAATAACCGATGCTGACTACCTGAACATCTGGGGCCCCGCCAGCACCTATTGTGCAGGTCGCCGCGCCTTTTTGCTGGTTGATTCACCATCGAACTGGACCGCCAGTAATGGTCGCCCCGCCGTCACCGGCAATACCACATTAATCAATGATTTACGTGTCAGTATGGTAAAAGATCACTCTGCGGTTTTCTACCCGCGCATAAAGTACCTGCGCAATGGCCTGATAAAAACCACCGGTGCCGGGGGTGCGCTCGCCGGTTTGATGGCACGCACCGATGCAACACGCGGTGTCTGGAAAGCACCCGCGGGCATTGAAGCCGGCATACGCAATATTGTGGGGCTGAATGTTGAGCTTACCGACCGTGAAAACGGCGTGCTTAATAAAAAAGGCACCAACTGCATTCGCATTTTTCCCAATGGCATTGTTAACTGGGGCGCACGTACACTGGACGGCGATGATGATTTTGGCAGCGAATGGAAATACATCCCCATTCGACGCCTCGCACTGATGATTGAAGAGTCGTTGTTTCGCGGTACAAAATGGGTTGTATTTGAACCCAATGATGAACCCTTATGGGCAAAAATTCGTTTGAACATGGGAGCATTTATGATGTCGCTGTTTCGCCAGGGTGCATTTCAGGGCTCTGACCCCAAACAGGCCTACTTTGTAAACTGCGATAAAAATACCACAACGCAAAATGACATTGACAGGGGAATTGTTAATATCCAGGTTGGTTTTGCGCCACTTAAACCGGCTGAATTTGTTGTGATTACTGTCCAGCAAATTGCAGGCCAGATACAAACTTAATAAAAAAGGATAATAAATCATGGCTAATGGCTTTGTTGTTAACGCACATCGTTTTGATCCTTACAAAAACTATAAGTTTCTCATTTTATGGGATAACCGACCGGTGCTTGGCGTGAGCAAGGTGGGCGCGCTCAAACGCACCACTGAAGTTGTCAAACACCGGAGCGGTGGTGAAAACTCAATTGATCGTAAATCACCGGGGCGCACCTCTTACGAAGGCATCACAATAGAGCGGGGCATCACACATGATCCCGAATTTGAAGCCTGGGCCAATAAGGTACATACCTTTGAAGGCGATTCAGTCATGGATCTGGCGGGCTATAAAAAAGAGCTTACGCTTGAGGTTCATAATGAAAAAGGTCAGGTTGCAAAACGCTATTTTCTACACGCCTGCTGGGTGAGTGACTACACCGCAATGCCCGATCTGGATGCCAACGCGAATGCAGTCGCCATCGAAAATATGAAAATTGAGCTCGAAGGCTGGGAGCGCGATCTGAGCACTACCGAGCCTGATGAATCGGCTTGAACCTACAGGTGAAATCGAATGAAAAAAGACTGCGGCACAAACCTTTCCATCGCAGTAATGCCTGTGCAGTATACTGCACTTTCATTACCCCCAGCTCGGCAGTAACCGATAATGACTGCACAAGCCCGTCATTGCAGCGATACACTACAGGCCTGGCCGCCGCCCCTGGCACGGCCAGACCGGGCGCAGCCAGAAGAACAGCCAGATGAGCAACTGGACAGACCGCCTCTGTACTATGCCTGCGCATACGGACAACACGTTGAAGATTTATCCCTTGACCTGAACAATGCACACTGTCCGCAAACAACAACCGATTTATTGCAAAACGGCTTACTGGACAAAGACCTGACACCCTATACAAAGCAGACCATCTGGTCATGGAGTATCAAGAAACGCCTACAGGGCTTACTGGCCATTGGGCTTGCATCCTTTGGTGAGCACCTGAGCCTTATTGCACAATGCACAGATAAAACATGTCAGCAAAAACTTGAGTTTAAACTCAATCTGGAAAACTTTATTGATACCGACCTTGCGGAATATATTCAATGCTCTGTTTCAGATACAACGGACATTAAACTGCGCCTGCCCAATGGCAACGACCAGCGACAGTGGTTAGAAATGGCACCCGGTAACTCAGAAGGTATGTTCCGCACAATGGCATCGACATTAATTTCTGATCTGGAAAGCACAGAGCCTGGAAAAACTGAGGCCATTCCTGATACGTGGCCCGATACGTGGCCAGATACATGGCTGGAAACTATCAGTAACACACTTGACCAGCACGATCAGCTCACCTCCCTCGAATTATCTCTCTCCTGCCCTGAGTGCAACAACCACTTTCAGCTTGAAGTTGATCTGGAAAGTCACATCATTAATGAGTTAAAAAAAATCAGGAAAAAACTGCTTGAACACATTCATCTGATCGCCTCAAACTATCACTGGACAGAAGAACAGATCATACAGTTAACCCCTCAGCGCAGACAATATTATATTAATAAAATACTCGATGACGAGGTATTCGCATGAGCCAGTATTTCTCACGCCTGGCCAGGAAAACAGGGCTGATTCCCCGGAATCATTCAGATAGTCATTCAGGCAGCCTACAGGAAAACTCATCTGCCACGCGACCCCCTCAGCATCAGTCTGTGGGAAATCAATCCATGGAAAATCAGACTGTGGCGTTTCACACCGATAGAACCGCAGCAAAAACAGACCATTATGATATTACTGAAAAACACGAGACCGTTAATACGTCGAATATTTCAGCGACCAGAACGCCAGCCTTATACAAAAACAAGTCGGACATAACGGTTCCAGTAACAGAAAACACAGGCTCTTCTTCCACTGAGAACACGCCTCACCCTGCCGCTCAAATGCCCGGCATACCGGCTGAACCACAGCGCACAGTGAAAACAGACACCCGGTCCCGGCGCACTTCAGTTACAACTGAATATTCAGATCTGTCTGATCAGAAGCCAATGTCCGATATTCAGCCCGATAAAAACCTCACACCTGGAAATAAAAAACACACCGTTAAAAAAGCCTTACTCAATAATGAATCGCCACTTCATAGCCGCCGCAGTACACGCAACAACCGGCCCACTAAAGAAAGCATTGCCGACAAAATCGATTTTTCTACGAACGCAGAAAAAACAGCCGTATACAACACAACAGCATTATCAGCACATGATGCTGCGCATGGAAAAAACACCGTCGATATCGCCCACGACACCTCTCAGGCAGAAAACAGACCTGAAGAAAAAAAACACGCTGAAAACCCCCAACAACTGAAGCCCGCCAGCCTGTTAGAGATCGATAGAACCGCTTATATTTCATCGTCTGCCCAGCCTCGGGCAAAACAGAACAGGCAACAGGCTGTTCGCATCAATATCGGACACATTAATATTGATATACAGCAAAGCCCGGATACTCCGCCAGCCGAAAAAGTTTCAGCCCCCCTGCCAGTACACCACTCGGGAAAGTCACAATCCGCTTCACCGGCGAGCAATGAAACCCGCCTTTCCCGTTATTACCTGTCGGGGTGGTAGCTAATGGCACTGATAAACAGCAAAGATGCCATTGGTGCCATCAGCTCCGCGCTCTCAACACAGTTACAGTCCAGCACGGATGCGGTGACCATTGATATTGGGCGACCAGAACAGGCCGCCAGCCCGGCATCCAGTAACGGCCCGAAATTTTCGCTGTTTTTATATCAGATCAGCATTGATAACCATTTAAGAAATTTCCCCCTGGACGAGGGCCAGAAAACCCCGCTCTGGTTAGTACTGCATTATGTGCTTACCGCTTTTGATGAATCCAGAGAAAGCGATTCGGCACTGGCACATAACTTATTAGGCGATGGCATGCTGGCACTCCAGCAAATGAACTATTTTGAACCCCTCAATGATGCACTGAGCGATAACCCTGAGCCATTAAAAATAAGTTTTGATAACGCCGACTCAGATCTGTTATCAAAAATCATGCAGGGCAGCGATGAAAAATACCGTGTATCCACTGCCTTTCAGGTGCGCCCTGTGATGATCGCACCTTCAGAACCGCCGCTGTATTCTTTACCCGTGACCACCATCGGCCCTCCCGCAAATCCGGGGGTCGTCGTCCTGCCCGGCATTGGCCCCCTCCTTGAGCGTATCGAACCCGAAAAATTTATTGCGGGCGATACCATCAACCTGTTCGGTACCGACATTGGTTCACAGACTACTGAAATTCGCCTGGGCAATACCGCCTTTGCGCCCACCATGGGGAAACTGGGGCACATTAGAACCCTCATTGATCCCGACACACTGATCTCTGCTGGTAGCTACCCAATTACCGCCTTTCGCCCCCTGCCAGCCAATAAGGGACTGATAAGCAATGCCGTATTTGCACGACTCCTGCCCACGGTTACCGATATTAGCGCCAGCGCACTGGTCGGTAATGCAATTGCAGTGGCAGGCACGTTGACCATACAGGGCAATAATCTGGGTAATCAGAATGACGATATTTATATTGCATTCTATCGTAACGGCGCGGTTGAATACCTGTTTCAGGGCGATGTTGATACAGAACAACGCACACTGACACTGAGCATTGCATTAACGGATGACGTTCAGCCCGGCATTTACTACATTATTGTCCGCGTCAATGGCGAACAGACACCTGATGTACATGAGGTTAACTGGACAACATGAGCACAGCCCCGACAAAACTCTACAGCGCCAGCCAGATCACACCGGATATTATAATAAATGATCCCGTTGCCGCATTCTGGTTTGGCCAGGTAACACTCAGACTGAGGCGAGAAATAGCATGGTGCTGGCATCAACGGGGCTTAAAATCTGAAGCACAGCCCGGCATGCTACCACCACTGGATGATCCGGGCCTGGAAAGCCTGGATAAAATACGTTATGCAAAAGAGAAACAACACTTCTTTAAACATGATGTGAGTTGCCGGTTTCTGACTGAAAACATTCATGCGCCCATTATGAGCGCACCGCAAAATAGCCCCTGGGCATCCGTTGCGAATAAACTAAAGCTGGATCTGAGCGCACAGTTTATTATGGCACTGGCCTTTGCCGCACGTATTGATGCCGCACTTGCACCGTTGTTTTCTGTGTGCACAAATGATTTATCGCGGCCTTTTGCAAACTTTGCACTGGCACAACAGCTATGGGATGAGCCCCTTCAGATCATCCGGCATGCTGATCCGGATCAACAGCTTTTCCAGTACGGCATACTGGAACCGCCGCTGGAGAGCACACAACAATCTATCTGGCAACAGCCATTATCCATGCCCGGTATTATCGCTCAGCAATTTATCGCCACTGATGCGTTATTACCCGATGCGCTATTGCCCGTTGAGCATTTTGAACCCCGTGAAATCAGTGCCGAAGCCGATCTCATACTCATACAGTGTGAAGCCAGCCTCACCGCTGGCGCAAAGTTTATTCCATTAGCAGGCCCGGCCGATAGCGCATTTACCGACTGGGCGGCCAGCTACAGTCAGAAAAACAGCCGTTCATTAGTCAGGCTCGATACATTACGCCACACCACCGCTGAAAAACTTCGTGCCCTTGCCTGCATCTGCTGGATGCAGGGTTATGATTTATTTTTATCAGAGAGCTGGACAATTGATAAAACGCCCGCAGACATTCAGAGCACACTGGCAGCACTTGCAGATATTCCGTTATACGTGTATCTGGCCATTAGAGACAATCAGGCAATCGCTGCAATCGACCGAAAAAACAGACTGCCTGTTATCAATATACCACCGCTGTCCTTCAATGAGCGGGTAGACTGTTTTTCCAGAGAACTGGGGCAGGCCGCACAACTGATAGTACCCGATATCGAAGAATGCGCACGACGTTACCGCTTTGAAGAAAAAAAAATAAAACAGATCTGTCGTAATTTTTCTACCGAAAAACTCCCCCTTACGGCGAGTAATTTAAATAGCGCCTGCGCAAACGAAGCCTATGTGGAATTAGGCGAATTAGCACAACGCGTTAAACCAAGATTTACACTCCAGGAATTAATACTGCCCGAAGACCAGGCACAACAGATCAGTGAAACCCTGCACGCCATGCGCGCTTTAACCGTTGTACATTATCACTGGGGCACCGCCAGAGTCTGGAACGAGGGAGGCCTGTCTGTTTTATTCTGCGGCTCCCCCGGCACAGGAAAAACCATGGCGGCAGAAACCATCGCCCACGCACTCGATATGCCCATGTACCGCATCGATCTGTCACAGGTTGTGAATAAATACATTGGTGAAACCGAAAAAAACCTGAAACGCGTATTTGATATTGCCGAATTATGCGACTGCATTCTATTTTTTGATGAAGCCGATGCACTGTTTGGAAAACGCACCGAAGTGAAGGATTCAAATGATCGTTTTTCCAATATCGAAATCAGCTATTTGCTGGAAAGAATGGAGCGTTTCAGGGGGCTGGCCATACTCGCCACCAATCGGCGCAAAGACCTGGACGATGCCTTTATTCGCCGCTTGCGCTATATCATTGAGTTTCCACTCCCCGATGTTCCCGAAAGAAAACGCATCTGGGAAAATGTATTTCCGAAAAATGTTGACGTATCTTCTCTGGATATGTATTTCCTGGCGAAAAACTTTCAGTTAAGCGGTGGTCATATTCGCTCCATTGCCTTTAATGCCTGCTTGCAGTCCGCAAGCCACAGGGACAGAACACGTGCAGCAAAAGTCGAGATGCCGGCCACCTTAATTGCTGTAAAACGAGAACTTGAAAAAATGAATCGCTCATCGGATGATGGCCTGTTCGGGCGTTATAGCGATTTATTAAAAATGCCTATAACAGATGAATATAACAGATGGACTTAACGGGGGCTCAGGCAGATGATTAGCATTGATATTAAGCGCATTAATATTTCGCTGCGTGGCATTTCTTCCGAAGTGGTTGAAGCCGCAGTGAGCGACCTGGAAAGTGAACTTGTCAGGCGCCTGAGTTCTCTGGCCTTTAATCGCCTGTCAACTTACGATGCAGGGGATTTAAACATTGGCCCGATTTATAAAACATCCAGATTAGATGCCGTTTCACTTAGAAACCTGATAGTAGAAAATATTATTTATAATATTTCAGACCAGCATACTTCAGGAGTCAGTCTATGAGCTTTTTTATACGCGGCGCACTGGTGGAATACGGCTCTAATTTTATGGGGCCCATACCCAATATTGTTATCTTTCAGTTTAATCCTGAACAAATGGCTCGCTCATTTTCCATACCGGGCCGTAGTACAGCAGACGTAGAAAACACATGTCAGGTCGAATCGGATCAGATCAGCGCCAGCCCGACCGAAAGTTTCCCGCTTACCCTGTATTTTTCGGCTGCTGATGACCTGGGCGAAAACAACGTCTCATCCGTTATCCCCCGGCTCTTTGGTATTGGCCCACAGTTAGCGGCCATTGAAAAAATGATTTATACCTCGGGTGGCATTGTTAGCTGCTCAACACGCGCAACGCTAAATGCCATTGCGGATGCACTGCCTGGCAATGCGCAACCCGCCACACGCAATGCCCCCCGCCAGCAAATTCCGCGCATCCTTTTTATCTGGGGTACCGCGCGTGTACTACCGGTCGTTATTACCTCGCTCTCCATTACCGAACAGAAATTCGACCCCCTGCTTAACCCGGTACAGGCGCAGGTTGAAGTGGGTCTGCAAATTAAATCATTTACCGGCAATAATGCCGATATTGGCGATGTCATTGGCAAAGGTGCGCTGAAATATACACAAACCGTTAAAGACATACAGGCGGTATTAAACCTGGCCAAAGTGGCTGAAACCGCCATTGATATTATTCCATTTTAAGAGACACGCTTATGTTTAATAAAAATTCACGTTATATCAATATTAAAACGCTCACCACCTCAGATAAAATGGGCAGAGAGGTGCAGGCCATTAAATTGCGCCGCCTGGCAGCCACGCAGGGGACTGATTTTGCGATCAACGATGGCGATCAACTGGATGTTATCGCCCGGCAACAGTTCGCAGATGCAGAAAAATTCTGGCACATCGCCGATGCAAACTGTGAGTTGCAGGCCAGTCAGCTGGTGGAAACCACCGGTAGAATCATCAAGGTGCCTGAAAGCTGATTATGGCCGTTGCAGAACTGAAAATGTATTTTGATAACCAGCCAGGCAAAGCATGGCAGCTTGAGCTGTTTACAGAAATAAGGGTTGACCAGGCCATTGGAATAGCGGCGGAGGCAGAATTAATCATGATAATGGGTACCGACAAAGCGGGTGTCTGGTCTGGTTTTGATGAGCCTTTTACACAGGCTTTTCAACGCATACGCATTGAGGTGAAAGTACAGAATGGCGCGTTTTCACCGCTGATAGACGGCCTGATTGTCGCGCAGAAATACGAACTGGACAGTGCCCCGAATCGCAGCAGACTGACCCTGGTTGTGCAGGATGACAGCCTGCTATTAAGCAGAGAAGAAAAAGTGACTTTATTTGAAAATCAGAGCCCCGATGACATTGCAACGCAATTATTTCAGGATGCCGGCCTCAACACAGATGTGCAGAGTGTGCCACTGGCCAGCGATGGAACGGATCGTTATGTTGTACAACGGGGGAGTGCCATGCAACTCTTAAAAGAACTGGCCCGCCGCCACAGTCTGTTTGTATATGTAAAACCCGATAGCACCCCCGGGCAAAGCATCGGTGTATTTAAACCGCTCGCGTTAACACAATCCAGTTTCCCGGAACTTTTACTGATGGGTGAAAAGAGAAACATCAATAAATTCACGGCGCAGTTTGATGCGCTACGCCCAACACAGGCGGTTGCCGCTCAGGTGGATATTAACAGCCGTGAAATTCTCTCCAGCACCGCCACGCAATCAACACAGGATACGCAGGGCGATATTACCGCACATGAGGCGACTGATGCCGCCACCACCTTGCTGTCCAGAATACGCGAAACACGGGAAGATCTTGATGCCGCAACAGCGGCAACGGCCAATCATTCCAGCTGGGCTTATTCCGCCAGTACCGAGGTGCGTGCCGATAACTACGCCGCCGTCCTCTCACCCTGGCAGATGATAACAGTAGCCGGTGCAGGCCAGCACCTGAGTGGACAATGGCTGATTAGCCGGGTTACACATGTTATTAACGATGAGGGCTACAGACAACAGCTAACCCTGCGACGCAATGCGCGCTCCGATGGCAGCGCCAGTCTGGTCGCCAGTCTGGCGAATTCAATCGGGAGTATTCTCTAATGGAAGGTTCCGGTATTGAAAGGCTGGTGGTCGAGATGGCCGAACAACAACGCTCGCAGTTCTATGGTAAGTACAGAGGCGTGGTGAGCGATACGAATGACCCTGAAAATATGGGCCGCATACGCGCCAGAGTGCCCGAGGTGCTGGACAATATTGAATCGCCCTGGGCATTACCCTGCGCCCCCTGGTCAGGTGATGGCATGGGCGCTTACAGTATTCCACCGGTGGATGCAGGCGTATGGATTGAGTTCGAAGCGGGGGATCCGTCCCGACCTGTCTGGACAGGTTGCTGGTGGAGTGCAGATCAGCTGCCCAAAGATGAAGGAGGCACATCGGTTACCCCGGCGGTAAAAATTATCCGCACCGAATCCGGCATGATGCTGAGCATGAATGATGAAACCGAGGTTATCAGCCTGAGCGATAAAAACGGATCAAATATATTAAAAATAGAGGTTAGCCAGGGGCAAATTACCTTGCAGGGAAATATTAAAGCGGTGGTTGAAGCACCTAAAATTGAGCTCGTAGAAAACGCAACACACCCTGTCGTCTTTGGTGATGAATTGCTCACTTATCTGGGCCAGCTGGTGCAGATGTACCAGACCCATACACACCCCGGCGAAACCGTCTTTGGTATACCGGTAACACCGGCACCGCCGGTACCGCCCATGCCCGTACCCACACCCGCACTGGTTTCAAAAAAAGTGACAACAGGATAAAACAATGGCATTAAAACGCGGCTCGGCAATATCGGATTCTGCTTTTGTTAACAGCATGGCCGAAGAAATTGAAAATGCATTTCAGGCAGAATGGAATGCCTTAAAAGACAGCCCTCTGCCAGCAGGAACGGTGGTCGAACAGGATCGTAAAATTTTATTTGCGGCCATTTCACAGGGTGTTTTAAATTATCTGCATCGCCAGAAAACGGATATTCCAACCACCGCAAACAGTGGTTTAAATCATAAACATACATTAGATTTTGATATTGAATGACAATGAACAGACTGACCCAGTTTAAAAACACCGGAGGCTATACACAGTGATGAGCGGACAACACATGGCATTCCCGTTCCATATTGGTGGCGATGGGCGCACCGCTTCACCCGCTTCATTAAGCGAGCATGTGCGCCATGAAATCACGCAACTGTTATTAACAAATTTTGGCGAGCGTCCTTTCCTGCCGGATTTTGGCGGCGGCATTCGACGCCTGGTCTTTGAAAACAACAGCGACATTAGCGCCGGAATCGCAAAAGCCACCATCAGTGAGGCCATTAGCTACTGGCTGGGAGCGCGCATTGAATTGCTGGCAATGAATGTCACCACCGAAGAGGCAACCATGAACATTGATTTAAGCTATCGCATTATCAGCACGGGCGAAGAAAACCAGGTGAGGTTTCAACACACGTTGTAAACAACCATGAACATTACTAATCCAGAACAGTTAGCCGACAGATTTCGCGATCTGCAAAACACAGCCTTTAACGGGATTCAGCGCGTATTTGTCTCACTGGAAAATGCCCCGGCACCCGGGTATGCATTGCTGGATCTCGAATTTCAGAACACCGCTCATTTAGAGGCGATTGCAAATGATATTAATTTAGATGGCATACCCGCCACACAATTTTTTCAGATCACGGGTGGTTCGCGCATTAACGCGCAGGTGCAGAACAATCAGTTACAGGTCGATCAGGTGCTCTACGATGGCGTATCCACACAATTACAATTGCGTATTAATGGCGTAGGTGACTATTCAACCTATCAACTCACACTAAGTCGCGCCAATACCCTGGACCCACTGTTTTCAGACATTGAATTCAAATTTCGCCCCGGCTGTTTTAACTCGGACTGCGCGCCACTGCAACGCAATAAGCCACCTTTAGATGAACCTGTCATTGATTATTTAACAAAAGACTTTCAGTCATTTAAACATTTACTCATCAATGCAATGCAACAGCGTGTACCCGGCTGGCAGGCCACCAGCGAAGCCGACCTGGACCAGGTTATGATCGACCTGCTTGCGGCGGATGCAGATGAACTCAGTGATTTTCAGGATCGCACACTCAATGAGGCCTGGTTTGTCAGAGCGCGTAAACGTGTTTCACTCGCACGCCATGCGCGACTCATGGATTATCATATCCATCAGGGGAATCAGGCCAGCACCTTTCTGGCGGTCATTGTGCAGACCGATACGGTGTTACCCGTCGGCTTTTCTGCCTGGACCGGTACTCAATGGGAATATCCCGATGCACAACGGTTTGTCAGTACGCAAAGTCAGTCGTGCTATAGCGTACTCAACCAGTTAAACCTCTATACCTGGGGCGGCGTGGTCAGCGCATTAGACGCGGGCAGTTACACCGCTGATGTCATTGCCGAAACCGGCAATGTAACAGCACTGCGCGACAGACTGCGCGACAACGACATAACGCACCTGTTAATCGAAGAAAAACTCAATCCGGCCAGCGGCACTGAAAATGGTCGAAATAAAATGGCCCGCCAACGGGTCAGGCTGATTACCGGCGATGATGTCGCACAGATCCGCACAGACCCCATTACCGGTGATAGCTACGTGCGCATTCAATGGCAGAAAGAAGATAAACTAACGCGGCGTTACTGCTTTATAACACAGTGCGATAATCAGCCGGCAATAGAAGGTGTCAGTGCTTTTCATGGCAACCTTATTCCGGTAAGTCATGGTCGCCCATATATCACCCGCTTTAGAGAACCCGGTTCAGTCCTGGCGGCCACTGACAGCACACCGTTCATACACTTCAATGAAGCTCATTACGAAACAACGCCCCGGGGCACACTGTGTCGTTTGCCTGATCCCCTGCTGGCTTATCAGGATACCCCCCCGGGCGGAGTGCTTGCGCCCCGAAGCACCTTAACAGTCAATGTCTCGGGATTCGCCAGCCCCTGGCAGGAGCGCATTGACTTTATTGACAGTGAGTCGGATGACCTGCACTACATGGTTGAAACCGATGAATATGATGTAAGCCGCATTCGCTTTGGCAATAATATAAATGGCCGCGCATTACCGGATAATGCGGTGGTGAGCTGCCAGTATCAGATCAGCCGGGGCAGCATGGGCAATATCGGCGCGGACACTCTTACCGGTTACGATAGCTCGGCCTCCGGTTTCCCCAATGTTGCGCGCATCTGGAACCCACTGGATGTTGTTAATGGTCGCGCCCCTGAAACCCGTGCAGAAATACTGCGCCGAGTCCCCCAGGCTTATCGCGCTCACCAGCTACGCGCCATAACGCTACAGGATTATGCGCAACGCGCAGAGGAAATCGAGAGCGTAGCTCATGCCAGTGCACACTATGTCTGGACAGGTAGCTGGCGCGCTGTGCGCATTGCCATTGATCCCACTGGCACCACCGTATTAAGCCCTGAATTACAACAGCAGATTACCCGACACCTGGATGCTGTTCGCCTGATCGGGGAAGATCTGGAAGTACGTGTTGCGCAATTTGTACCCCTGGATATTGAACTGGCGCTGTGCGCACACCCGGATTTCTGGCTGGAAGATCTGGATTTTGAACTGATACAGGCATTCTCTGATGGCTATACCGGCGATGGGCGCAGGGGATTTTTTCACCCGGATAACTGGACCTTTGGACAAACCCTGTATGCCAGCGAATTAATCGGCCGCGCACTCTCCATCCAGGGCATTGAGCGCGTCACCCGCATTAGCATTCGGCGCTGGTTTGCCGGCAGTGGCGAGGGCGCCTCGGTCATTTTAATTAACCCGGAGGACATCAAAAGGCAACAGACAAATAAATTCTCCGTAAAAGAAGCTGAAATTATCCAGCTTGAAAATAACCCGGATCATCTGGAACGCGGACGCATTCAATTTAATCTATCAGGAGGTAGACGCTAATGGCCTGCCAGCATGACTGCGATAAAGTAGAAATATATCCTGAAAAAATACACAATCGACCGGCGCTGGATACGATTAATTACCGCACTGGCAGCTATGCCACTATGCGAGAGCACCTGTTAAACACACTGAACCGGAATAGAACCCTGCAACACTGGACACATCGCGGCGCAGATGATCCGGGCATTGCCCTGCTGGAAGGGGCCGCCATTATCGGCGATGTATTAAGCTTTTATCAGAACCTGTATGCCAATGAAGCTTTCCTGAGAACCGCCAACTGGCAGGAAAGCATTCGCGAACGGGTACAGCTCACCGGTTATCTGCCGGCACCGGGCATCGGCGGCGAGGCACTTTTCGCAGTGAAAGTCAAAGGCGAACAGCCCGTGCTCATACCTGCCGGGTTCGGCTTTAAAGCCACATTAAAAAATCAGCCACAGGCCGCTGAATTTGAAAGCACCACCGATGTACTTGCCTGGCCACACTTAAGCGAATTTAATCTATACAGACGTCCCCGGCCCGCAACCAGTATCGCAGCAGGGACAAACCAGCTCGACCTTGTTGCGGTGAGCGGTCAGTCGAGCATTGCCGATATAAAGCGTATTGATATTCGTGCCGGTGATCGTATTATGCTGCTACCGGATGCCAGTATGTTTAATACAAACAGTATTTACACGGCCCAGGAAAAATCAGAAATACTCATTGTAAAAGCCGTTGAAACATTACTGGATCGCCTGCGGCTCACCTTTGAAGGCCAGCTAATGCAGCCCCGCGCTCAACAGCTCAATGCTTATGTGATTGGCCGAAGCTTCAGGCACTTTGGCTATAACGCACCGCGAAAACTCAATAAATACGATGGCACACAGATCACTCAGGTCGATACAAAATTTACTCGATGGGTTGCAGGAAGAACATCCGGTTCAACGTATTACTCCGGTTTTTCGGCCCTTGAAATGCCACTGGATCAAACGCTCAATGATATTGCCCTGGGCAGTAAACTGATTTGCGAAGGTTTTTTCGACTTTGAAGATCAGACCGCTGGCTCAATCATTGCGCGCAGCGATGAGCCTTTTACCCTGCTTAGAAAAATCACCGCATCCAGCACCAACACATTGCAATGGGCACATATTGAAGGTTCCACAACGCTATTAACATTAAACGCCCGGCTCATTAAAAACACACGAATACGCAGGGAAAAAATAAATATCCGCAACACCCGCTTTCACGAAGTCATTAGCCCGAAACTGACATTAGCTTCCCCCACACAATGGCAGGAGAATGAATTTAACAATGGCATAGTGCAGTACTTCGGCACCTATGAGCAGGTGCGCACACTGGCTGAGCGCAGATTAATTTTTAAGGATAAGACATCCGGCATCACTCAGACCCTTCATGTCAGCAGCTCGGAAAATGATTTTGAACAGGCCTTATCCGCCACCGGCAAAGATAAAAAAAATCCGTGGCTATGGGATATTACATTACAGGAAATACCCGAATTTCAACAGCAGCAGTTCGATCAGCAGACCCCTGAAATCACCGTTTACGGAAATACGGTTGTCAGCACTCAGGGAAAAACCATACAGGATATTGTGCTGGGCAGCGGGGATAATCGTGAAATTTTTCAGACCTTTAAAATTCCGGACGCACCTTTAACCTGGTTGCTCAATCCGGCGCAGACACCGGCACAACAGGCCACATTAAAAATTTATGTAGAAGGCATTCTGTGGCAACCGGTCGCAAATTTTTTTAACAGCGGCGCAGATGATGGCGTTTATATTATACGCGAAGATGAACAGGGCGATAGCTGGGTGCAGTTTGGCGATGGCAAAAACGGTGCCCGTCTGCCCTCCGGCAATAACAATATCCTGGCCACTTACCGCAAAGGTAATGGGGCAACCGGCCTCATTGAAGCCGATAGCAACGCCTCCGCCGTGGGTAAACTTAAAAATCTTGAAAAAGTTTTTCTTCCCGGTGAAGTACTTGGCGGTGCAATGCCGGAGCCTGCTGAAACAACCCGCATGGCCGCCCCGGTGAAAATGCAAAGCCTGGGGCGCATTGTGAGTCTGGCCGACATGGAAGCAGAAACACTGACCATACCCGGCGTACTGAAAGCACGTGCAGACCGGACAGCACCCAATGGTATCCCCCTGGTACAGATAACTGTTTTAACTGAAAGTGGCAGTCAGGCCGCACTGGATAATGTGCGCGATACGCTAATGTACTACAGCCGTTGCCGAGGCCCGGCGCGTTTTTCGATTTTAGTACTAAAGGGTCAGTTACAGTTTATCTACCTGAAAGTCCGTGCGGGCTATGCCGCCAACCGACGCATCGAAGACATTAAACCACAGATAATGCAGGCACTGGGCGCAATCAGCCTGAACCCTGAGCTGAACCCTGAGCTGAACCCTGAAAGCCGTTATGCCAGGGGTTTATTCGGATCGCAGGCAACGCGTTTTGGCCAGCCCGTTCATATTTCAGAAATCATTGCCGCCATTCAACAGGTCGATGGTATTCGCCGGGTGGAAATAGATGCCTTACAGAAAATAAATCCGGCCACCGCCGCCGCAACCGATCCGCTCAATTTACCCCGTCCCGCTGTGCTTTCACGAAGCCATCTCATCAACTGTTCTGCCACCTGCCTGCTCGCATTACATGAACAGCATATAGACCTGGCGCTCAGTGTGGACGACATCAAAAGAGAATGCGAAGAATGAAACCACTCTTATTAAGGAGGCACTCAAATGGCAAGCTCACGTAAATCCCTGTTCCAGCGCCTGCCTGAAATTTATCATATTAAAGATGCAGAGCAGTCGCCCCCGCATCAACTGCGCGCTTATCTGGATATTATGGACGAGATTAATGCCGCCATGGCGGATAATATCGAAGCGCTCTACCATGATTTTTTTATTGAAAGCTGTGATGACTGGGTGATTCCCTATATTGCAGACCTGCTCGGCGTGAGTCATTTATCCGGCGATCCCCATGATTTAAGAGCCGATATTGCTCACACAACGCGTCATCGCCGCCGAAAAGGTACACTGGGAGCCATTGAATCACTGACCTTCTCGCTCACCGGCTGGGCGGCCCATGCGGTTGAACTGCGCGAGCGCATTCACTGGAACCAGCACCTCAACCATCAACGGCCCGATGCCGGCGGTGCGCCACCGATTCCCCGTGCAATTCACCGCGCAGGCAATATAAACGGCAGCGTAAGAGGCGGCACCCTCAATTTACGCGACCCGGCGCAACTGAGTTTTTTTAATGGTCCCTTTGATCCCTTTGCACACCTGATTGATATAAAACCCACACAGACAGGTCGGCAAAGCTATAACCTGCCCAATCTGGCGATCTATCTCTGGCGGCTACAGGACTATACCCTGCCGGTGATCAAAGCGGATATTAGCCTGATACCCGGTGAAGATATTGTGGCGATTGCCGCGGATTCGCCCACTGCGGCCAGCACCGGTGTGCGCCTTGACGTACACCCTTTGCGCCAGCCCATGGTGCTGTTTAATACCCACCGCTATGATCCCGGTGCCGAACCGCTTAACCTGACCAGCCCCGATGCAGTACCTGGCCCAATGCCCCGTGCACGTTTATCGGATAACACTGTCTCCGGCAATTCCGCCGCCTATATCAGCCTGCTCTACTACCAGACATCGCCGCCGGCCGCACCGGGTGAAGATCGCACGGGCCTGAGTATTCACCTGCCCGACACCCTGATGCGTGAATGGACAATACGCGGCGCAAACCTGTGCGCCTGGGAGAATGGCCTGCGCCCGAGTTTGCAACAGAATGAAATCGTTATCGATCCTGAACATGGCCGCATTCTGTTTGGGCCGGGTGGTGCAGATGCCGTCAGTGACGCAAACAGCATTGCACAGAATGTATACCTGTCTCCCACCCTGGCCTTTTCAGGCTCTTCGCAGGGCACGGTCGGTGCGTTGCCGATTACACGCAACAATGCGCCTGCGGGCACATTACAAATTAGTTTTGAACGTGATGAAAACAACAACCCGGCAGCCGATGGCAGCGCACTCACCCGCACACTGGCAAACCTGCAAAACATCACCCGGGCTCGAATAATTGAAATTCAGGACAGTCGCACCTACACACTGGATATTGATGCCATAGCCGGTCGTGGAGAAGAGGGCGACCGGCGCTTTTTAAATCTGGGCCGCTCGTTCACCCTTCGCGCCGCCGCCGGACAACGCCCGATTATTCTACTCACCCGCCCCCTGGCCTTTCGCCCTGCCGATATCAGCGGGCCAGAAGCGAGTGGAATGATGGAGAACCTGGATGTTACTCTGGAAGGTCTGTATCTGAGCCAGGCCCCGGATTCAACCGAATTTTTAACCGACACCCCGCTGATTCAGCAGGTCGCATTAAACGCCTTGAATATCATAAACTGCACCCTGGACCCGGGCAACCATCGCGCCCTGGATGGCAGCCGTCAGCCAGCTCGCCCTGCTTTTTCCCTTGCCAGTGATTTTTCACTCAGCGATGCCGATGAGCTGGATGCTTTTGAGCAGATTCCCCATATTTACCTCCGGCGCTCGATCTGTGGCCCCGCCGCCATGGGTGAAAACTACCGCTTAACCCTGGAAGATTCCATTATTGACGCGCAGGACGATGCACAGACAGACCCTGCGCCACTGGCCGTACATGCCCCCATTGATCCGGAAAACAACTGGGGCCCGGACTTGCGCATTAATGGCATGACCTGCTTTGGCCGCATGCGGGTGAGCCGTGCCACAGGCCAGGGCGGTATCTGGACAGACCGCCTTGAAGTGCACGATAACCAGCAGGGCTGCATTAAGTTCAGCTATTTTTCAGGCAATGGTGATCGCCTCCCGCAACACCAGGCCAGTGTCTCTGGCACATCCTCCCGACTCATATTTGAAAGCCGAACCTTTGCCCGGGCAGATTATGCCCAACTGAGCCTGAACAGCGACCCCGAAATATTAGAACAGGGGCCAGATCGCGATGCAATGGGCGCATTTGGCTTTCTGTTAAATACACACAAGTGGAAAAACATCAATATCCGTTACCGTGAATTTATGCCCATTGGCATTAAACCGATCTTAATTCCTGTCACCCAGGATCACCATGCAGGAGACACACCATGAAAGGTGATTTTTCAAAATTCGAGTTTTACCCACAGGCCACTCACCAGGACCTTCGAACCGATAATCTCACCGGTGTTATGCACCAGCAGGGTCGAGGACTGACCGACCAGGACTGGAATGCCGGTGATCAGATTAATCGCTACCTGCGCCAGCGCCAGGCCCGTGATGTGATAGGTGCGAATGTGGTTGCCGTGCCTGCCGATGCCGCCGAAAGCTTTCACATTAGCGCCGCGAGCCGAGTGGGGGATAGCGTCAGTATCACCCTGCAACCGGGGCGCGTCTGGGTGGATGGGTTGCCCCTGGTTTATGCTGAGGTTTATAATGACAGTGCCCCCTACACACGCAACATTAACTACATCGGCTCTCCCGTACAGGTGCCCACGGCCAGCCCCGATGAAATTGCCAATGGTGCCATTGTACGTGATGCCGTAGTGCTCGAAGTCTGGGAAGAATCTCTCAATGCCTTTCAGGATGTCGAGCATTTAATAGAAGCGGCCCTGGGCGGTGTGGATACCACCGAGCGGGTTAAAGTGTTTCATAATATTAGCCTGTATCGTCTGGGCCCCGATGATGACTGCCACAGCATTGCTCGCCTGCTAGATGATGATTTTAATAACAAAGGCCACCTGAGCATCTCACCGAATGAAACTGTCGTGATTGCAGGACCCTGCCCGGTTGAACTCGGCGGCGGTTACAGCGGCTTTGAACACTACCTTTATCGCATTGAAATTGCCTCAGCCGATGCAGAAGGCCAGGCACAGTTTAAATGGTCGCGCTTTAATGGTGGGCTGGTGGGCCGTGGCTCGCTGAATGATGATACCGTCACACTGACCGCCAATGAACAGATGATTAACCATTGCGGCCTGAACAGTTTTTATCTGGAGGCACTACAGGAAAACACACAGAATGGCCGCTGGGATATCGTTTTAAGCGCCCGTGCATCACTGGATGAGGGCCAGCTAACCCTGTCCGGCATCCAGGGCACATGGCCCGCAGGCAATGATGCTTTTTTCCGTTTATGGGACGGCATTGAACGCATTGAACGCTTTTCTGATGAACTGGCCGAAGCCCGCGAAATTGAACCTGGCCTGGGCATTCGCGCCGCATTTAACCTGCCCACCGCCGACAACCGAAACTATACCGAAGGCGATTACTGGAGCTTTCCCGTACGCGCAGGCGGTGTGCACGTTGATATCTCACAATGGCCCACCGATCAGCCGCCCTACGGTGTTCACTATTCCCGAGCGCCACTGGCGATTATTGAGTGGCCCGCAAACCCACCGGCACAGGCAGACAGCCCGGGTAATATCTTTGATTGCCGCAAAGTTTTCCAGCCCCTCACCCAGCTGGACACCTGCTGTAGCATTACCGTAGGCAATGGCACTGAAAGCCGGGGTGATGTCGATAATATACAGGCCGCCATTAACCAGCTACCCGCACAGGGTGGCGTAGTCTGCATACTGTCCGGTGTACATTATGCCAATGTCGTTATTGAAAATAGCAACAATATCATTATTCGAGGCTGCGGAAAAACCACTAAAATCGTGCCCCTGATCGACAATGCCGATGATGCTGTTTTTAGCGTAACGGACTCAAAATGCATTGTATTTGAGCAGATGGATATTATCGCTGTGGATCGAAGTGCTTTTCTATTACGCGGTTCAGAGCAGGGCCTGCTCTCTGACATCAGCATTCAGCACACTCGCATACTGGCATGTGAGCGCGCCATTGATGTCAGGCGGGGTGAGCACATCAATATTGAACAGAATAAACTGCGCATCCTTGATAAGGAACAGGGCGATGTCGCCATTTATATGCAGGCCGAGGACAGTTTAATTGAGCGCAATGAAATTATCGTTATTCCTTTTGACGAAACACCGCCGGTTGATACCCCCGATGATGAAGAAGAAACCGATCCGACACAGCCCTGCTTCAGAATTCGTGTTTTAATCGCAAATCCGCAGCGGATTTCTGTTTACTGGAATCAGATCTGGCGTCTGAGTTTAATCGCTCTGCCCGCTGCACCTTACCGAACACAGAGCGGCATACAGTTAGCGGGCAGTTCTGAAAGAGTGCAGATTCGACGCAACATGATTAAAGGCGGCGCGGGCAATGGCATTACCCTGGGTACCGCCATACCCGAAGAACCGCCTCAGGAGGAAGAAAACCCGAATGCCGAAACATTTACTGTGCGCGCACTCAATGGCATAGCAGGGCGCGTGCTCAACCAGGATGGCAGCCCGGCGGGTGATATTGTGCTGAGCATTGTAAATGAAGAAAATATGTCTTTTTCAACCCTGTCTGGAAGCACCTCCGGCGAATTTTTCTACTCTGTAGATGATAATGAATACCAGATTTTTATCACCGATACCGATTATGAAATTACCGATATCACAACACAGGCACTGGGCAACAGGCTTTTTTATAACCTTGTTATAAAAGAAACAGAGCAGGAGGTCGACATTGATGATGAACTTTCCGGTTTTATTTATGATATAAATATTCAGGCAAATGAAATTACCGATATGGGTTTAAATGGCATTGGTGGCCCACAGTTACAGAACATGATTAACACTGCCCCCATTGCTAGCTCAACGCCATTGCTTGAAAACACCCATCTGTTTTTATCTGCCCGCAACCGTAATGCAGAAAACGCAGGCGAGCGTATTGCAGCATTATTTTCATCGGTTATTATCGGCCTGCACATACAGCATAATTCAATTCAGAACTGCCTGAACAGACCCTTTGACACCGCCATGCTCGCCCATGCCCGCACCTCGGGTATGGGCGGCATCGCCCTGGGCTGGGCAGAGTATGCCATTATTGAAAATAATCGCATCGAAAACAATGGCCGCCGCCACCTTGATCCCGTCTGTGGTATTGTTGCACGAGGCAGCACCTTTACGCTGCGGGATAATCAGATTATTAATAATGGCCCGGTGCTCAGAAGCAGTGCCAGTAGTGCGCCATTACCCGGCATCCGGGGGGGCATTGCACTGCTCGCGGTGTCCTTTTCCTTTAGCCGTTTTTTAAGCTCATCGTTTCGCATAGCCGATGCAGACAATGCAGGCGTTATTAGCGATGACAGTATGGCGGCGGCCATTATTCATAATAATATGGTTCAGCAACCCGCCGGGCCTGCACTTATGATAATAGCCTACGGGCCTTTGCAGATCAGTGATAATCGATTCAGCACAGAAATTTCTGCGGTCTCGCTGGGTAGCCAGGTCTTTCGCAACCTCGGCCCTGTAGCCATTAGCCATGCTGGTGTACCTGACCTGAGTGGGTTATCCAGCATACTTCGCCCTGCACTGATCAACGCCCGTAATGGTGCACAGGACACACAGGCACTCACTGGAAATCCCCCCTCTGATCCTCCGCCAGGCATTATTAATACGAATCTTATCAGCGGCATCCGCGTCAATGGCGAAACCGGTGAGCTTGAAAGCGCGAAATTTAATCGTATTACACCGGGGGCAACGGTTTTATTTAACAACAATCAGTCCCGGCTGGGTGTGGCGCGAGGCAGCATTGCCAGCCAGTTTATTATCAGCAATGGTGATATCAGCTTTAGCGCCAATCAGTCAACGGTGAATATCTATGATGAGGAACTCTGGTTTAATACCGCACTGGATGCAGAAACATTACGTGCCACCGGCAACCGGTTTATGGAACTGAGCGGGCGCAATAGCAAAAGGCTTCAGGATGCAGTTCAAAACCCGGGGAGCTTATCACGCAGTGTCATGCTCATTCAGGATGCCAGCATGGGGATACGCGTTACTGATGAGCTCGTCGCTGGCGCACTGAATGCGGCACTTCTAAAACCCTTTTCACTGCTCAGCAGAACGGGCCGAATGAACAACACCAGTCATAACCAGGGGGATCATTGCATTACAGCCCTTCCCCTGCCCGGCTCACTCGCAACGATACCCACAATTGCCGATGCAAACCAGGTGGCACTCCAGGGAGCCTGTACACGCTACATTACACAACTCGATTCTTTAACCACAGCCGCAGTCGAAACGCTACCGACACAGGCAGTACTCTCGCTTTTGAGGTAAATACAATGGAAGACACCGACTTAAATAAAAATGCTCAGGCAATGTTATCTGCACTGGATACGCTTAAAACTGAAGGTAGAAAAATCACCCTGGAATCGGTTCATCAATCGCAGGTACTGGCCAGCGTATTAATGAAACGCGAGAAAAAACGCTTACAGAAAAAGCTCGGCATATCACACCCCAGAGTGCGCGATATTGAACAGGGGTTAACCCGTAATTTTAAAATTATCGCCGAAATAAACGATGAAATAAGAAAGCAGCAGATACGTGTTCCGCAAATTCAGCCGGGCAGCGTTCTGCTACATGGCCGCATAGCCGATGAAGCAGGGCAGAGCATCATCGGGCTTTCAGTCAATTTTACCGATAACCAGGGCAATGCCGTGCCGGTTGAAAGCACACTGAGCAATGCAGCGGGGTATTTTTCAGTTGAAGTGCCGGAAGATACGCTAAATGAACTGGGGGACACCCTTATACAGATGAATATTGCTCGCCCGGATGGAGAAATCGTTTTCAGACAGGAAGAAGACTTTAATCTGCAACAGGGCGAAAACCGTTTAATGAGTGTATTAGTTGAGCGCAATAATTTAATGAATACCGTTCAGGCACAGGCGAGTGGGAGAGCCACGCAGCAACCCGCCGTAAAATCGACGACTCGGAAAAAATCAGCCCGGAAAAAAGCCACCCGAAAAGCCGCCGCAAAAAGCAGCACCGTTAAAAAGAGCGGTACGAGAAACCCGTCTGATGAAAACGATAATGAATAAGCATATACAATGGCATTAGCCCGCACAGGAGCGATAGAACAATGAGATACATTAATGCTTTATATCGGAACATTAACAGGCGCTCTGTTCCAGAGAGATTGCCCCGTATAACGGCACAGACGGCTTCTAACATTGTGCAGAGAAAAACGGGCTGTAGTTGCGGCGGTGGTTGCCCCGCCTGTCAGGCCAGTAACCCCATCGCCCGAGACGTTGCCATCGGCCCATCTAATGACAGATACGAGCAGGAAGCCAGTCGTGTTGCTGATACCATAACACAATCGCCTGAACATCAGATACAACGAAAAGAATCAGAAAAAAGTACTGTTAAAAAAACACCTGACACAGCGTTACTGCAATCCAGCGGCAGAGGGCCAGGCGAACAGGAACGAAGTTTTTTCGAATCACGAATGAACGCTGACTTTAGTCACGTACGTATACACACCGGATCAGAAGCCGATAAAGCAGCAGCATCCATTGGCGCGCGTGCATTCACCCTTGGCAACAATATCGTTATAGCTAATGGGGAATATGATTTTAATACTCTCAGGGGCAAAAAACTAATGGCCCATGAGCTAACCCATGTAGTACAGCAGACAATGTCTGCTGATAAAAAATCATATTTAACGTCAGGGGCACAAAATACCATTCAACGCGTAGGGCATGAGGAAGAACCGGAAGGTGCTGAAGGTGAATTTTCTCTAGCGCGAGGCTTTAGCCTGTCCCCCGAAGGCATTACTAACCGATTTGGTTTTGAAGCAACACTGGAAGTACCGCTGCTTGATCTTCAATTAGGCTCATTAGCATTTTTAAACCAGCTTGAAATTACAGCCGAAGGTTCAACTGAAAGCGCCTCACCCATTCCCTTAACAGCAACGCAGATTCAGGCACTGGAAACTGAAATTGCACTCAGACTCATTAGCCTGGAAATGGATGAAATCCGCCGAAGTACCCGTTTCGGTGATTTTAATCTGCAAGCGGGTGCTGGTGTAAATGCGACAGCTTCAGGCGAGTTCAATGCAGAGGGCGCTAGTCCGGCTAGTCCGAGTGCCGGTGCAAATGTCTCAGCCAGCGCAGAAGCAGGATTTCAGTCACCGCCATTTACCTTACTCGGTACTCGGGGGGTTAGATTCACCCTGGGTCTGGAAGGGGAAGGCGCAGCAGGAATCAGCACAGGCGCACCACCCTCCATTGAAATTGAGGGTGCAGCATCCGCAGGGCTCAGTGCCCCGAGGTTAGCCGGTGCGCCATTTGTGAGATTAAGTCTGGGTGGCCGTGTAGAGATGAGCAGAAATGGCGGGGTTTTTGTCTCTGAAACTCGTGAGGTTAGCGCTACCGCTTCTGTAGGTTTTAATTTTTAAAATACATTCACTAATGTTGAGGTTGAATCTCAGGAAAAGAGGCAAAAACATCACTGATATTCGGATTCATAACTGGGGAAAAATAGCCCATGCACGCTACACAGAATCATAAAAAAACTGAACTGAAACAGACGGCAAAAGCACTATCAAAACCACTGTATACAGAAACTTCTTCGTATGCGCCTGGCGTTCCGATAGCAGAACAGAATTTTTTTATTCAGCGAAAGGAAATTTGCGCCTGCGGTGGAAACTGCCCTGCCTGTAAAGCGGCGCAGACATTGCAGCCGGAATTTAAAGTCGGCCCTGAAAACGACCGCTACGAACAGGAAGCGGATAAGGTCGCGGCGCAGATCATGCGAATGGCGCAACACACACTACAACACCAGATAAAAAACGAGGCCGAGGAGAAATCGCTACAGAAAAAACCACTCATCGACAGAATTTCACCCCTTATACAAAGCCCTGCTGAAGCTACAGCAAAACCCGAACATCCTGTTGGCATACAAACCCGGTCACTGCAAACAGGAGGGCAAACAATGCCTCACGCTATCCGTGCTTTTTATGAACCCGGATTTGGACAGGATTTTAGTCACGTCAGGCTACACACCGATACCGGAGCCGCTCACCTGGCGAGATCAGTTAATGCCAGAGCCTTTACATCCGGCAACCGTATTGTCTTTGGTGAAAATGAATATCAGCCCCATACCACCCGCGGTCGTCATCTGCTTGCACACGAGCTGACCCATGTCGTGCAACAGGGTAAATCTCGCGCACCACAAAGCCTCCAGCGTACCGTCTCTTCTCGATCTAACTGCCCTTCAGGTGTTCACAATGCACCCGGTAACGCCATTGCGGCCTTACAGATAATTGATGCGCGTGCTCAGATTATGGCACTGGGTTGCAGCCACCTGCTTTTTCTTGAATCCCTGACATTTAATGATCCCGCATTTGGCAGATCGAGTGTATTTAATGCTTATCGAAAATGGTTTGACAGCCCCGATCAAACGAATGCAGGGCGTTGGAGAAGCCGTTTTCGTACATCCACTTTCGCCACAGAAGAAGAAGCCATGGCGCACGAAATGAGAGGCTTTTCAAATCGATTTGCCCGACTTGCACGCTGGTTATCAGGCCCCGTTCATTATATATGCCCGGGCAACCGGGTTTACCGAATTGGAAGCTGTGCTTCGGCGCGATGCACAGCGGTTGCACAGAGTTGCCCTGGCAGTCGAAGAATAGGCCTTTGTCCCAGCTTCTGGACATTTACGGGGACTAATGATGGAAAAGCCAACGTGATTATTCATGAAGCGATTCATGCGTTATTTCGATATAGAGGCCATTCTGACGCAACCACACGAAGGCGAGGTCGAAACCCGGGTTGCTATGAAGGATTCGTTGATGACATTTACAATACAGGCAGCCCGCCGACTCAGTGCAGCTCAATTCTTCATTTACCGCCCGTTGTGATTCCATAATGATCAGGACATGTGGAAAGATTAAAGCCGAAAAACAAACCCATACTTTGTAAAAATAAATATGCCCGGACAATCCCCTGAAACTGGAAAAGTAAAACAAACGGCAAAGGCCATACCGGAGCGCCTGGACAAAACTGACGGCCTGAGCATTCTCGCTGTGCCCATTACAGAACGGGATAATTTTATTCAGAGAAAATCTTTTTGCGCCTGCGGTGGCTTCTGCCCTGTCTGTAATAAAAACGGCGCATTATTGCAGGCAGAACTTAAAACAGACCCGGTAAATGATCAATATGAGCAGCAGGCAGATCGTATTGCAGATGCTGTAGTTAAACCATTATCTGCCCCTCTCCCTCGGAATAAAGTGGTTAGCCCATTAACCATTTCCACATTACAGCGAAAACCTGCTGAGGAAAATGAGGAAGAATTATTACCCGCAGAGCCATCCTCCAGTAGAGCGGCTCCACTGTATGAGTTATCTGGCAAGGGCCGGATGTTACCCGAAAATACTCTGGCATTTTTTGAATCGCGTATGGGATATGATTTTAGCCAGGTAAAAATTCACACGGATAACAACGCCGCACAATCTGCGCAATCCGTTAATGCCCGCGCCTATACCACAGGCAATAATATTGTATTTAATCGGGGGCAATATGCCCCTGACTCCCATGCAGGCCAGCATTTACTGGCCCATGAACTAACCCATGTAGTGCAGCAGCGCAACGCACTTGCACCCCCGATTATTCAGCGCCAGACGCACACACACCTGAGTACACCCCTGAGCCCGGAGGAGGAAGCAGCGGCAGCAAATCAGGGTGTTTCAGCGGAGGCTCTGGTTTTTCGGGCCAACCAGCTCATCCCCGTTAACGCCCGTGCGCTAAATTTACCGAATACAGGCCAGGACTGTCTTGCATCCACAGAAGGGGAGACACCTCAGGCGCTTCTGGATCGCCTTAAACGCTCTATGGGAACACGCTATTTTTTTATGCCCGCACCCGGCAGACCGAACAGACCAGGCCAGACACCTGACCCACTCCAGGATAACGGCGTTCTGCTGGCGGTTGAATGTAATTATTTAATCCGCAGGGCAGCATTAGTTGCCGTTGCCAGTGAAGTTATTGATGCCTATATCCGCGTTCCATTGCGCACAGGCGCTGCTGCGATACCGGCCTCATTCAGACGGCCCCTGGTACTCCTCTATAATGGCGGCCCGATATCAGGGGTAAATAATATCGGCAATGGCTTTGGCAACACCACCGTCAGTATTTTTTTACGTCGTTTTGGCTCTCGCGGTGCGCGTCCCGTATTCCATGAATTTACCCACGCCCTGCTAAACCCCAACAGAACATTCTGGTCGAGTTCATTATCCGAAGGTTTTGCCTCCTATATACAGGGCCAGTTCCGGCCCGGTGATACCACACTCACTTTCCCTGATGTGAGTAACCCTCATCAATGTGTCGTTGCCAACGGAACATACAGAAATCAGGCGTTACTGCGTATACTGGGCGGCAGAGGGGCTGCACCGACTGATCGCGCTGAACGCAAAGCATTTTATACCGCCTCCTGGTCCTTTGTTTATTATTTAAATACACATGCGCGGGTTAGAACGGAAGACACACGTCGAGCCGCATTTTTAAATATATATCAGAATGGCGAAGCACAATATCAGACAGAATATGACCGCAGCCGAGAGCGTATGGTGCAGGCATGGCGGCGCTGGGTCAGGCGCGAGGGCCGGGTTCGCAGAGGGCAGGCTGCACCGAGCTGCAAACCCGCAATAGATACACAAAGTCATCTGACACAGGCAACAGCCCCCTCTGCGGGAGCCATTGCACAACAGGGTTTTACTGGCCCGGCTCGGCAACTTCCCTTTCTGCCCGCCCTTCAACAGGCATTTGGCACAGAGCATAAGCTCGACCAGGTTCGCGCCTATTTTGATGACTCCGCAACCAGCGCCTGCAACCAGCTAAATGCTCACGCCTATACCGTAGGAGAACAAATAGCATTTAAACACTCACCCACCCTGAACACCGTAGCACATGAAGCCAGCCATGTGATTCAGCAACGGCAGGGAGCGACATCGCCCACCCTTGAATTAGAACAACAGGCCAATCGTATAGCGACACAGGTTGAGCGCGGCCAGAACGATATTATTAGCGGCATTCTTCCTCGCAATAAAACACCCGGGGAAGCATCTGCTCCTGGCGCAGCATCAAACAGAATACTCCAGAAACAGACCGCCGATCATATTGCCGGTTACGCATTAAACGCCCCTGTTAACCAGGATTTTCGAGATATACTTGCACAGCAGTTGCAGGCACTCACAGCCATTAGTGAACGCCAGTTTGGTAACCGGGGCAACAGCGAATATGGCAAATTATTTGAAGAAGCCAGAGCTTTTGCAGGTGAAATTGCCGCGCAGATGGAGGCCTTGAAAACCACAGAAATCCGCATGCTGAATGGCACGGATACTATGAGCTTTCAACGGCTTTCCCGGATGATAGATCCCCGCACCCCCATCTGGACACATGTATCACGCTTATTAGGGAACCCGGCACTTGCTGAAAGCGCCGCCATCCGATCAATGCTGGCGCAGGAACGTGCAGGACAGAATGCCGACCCTTTCGCTGCCTTCCAGGGGCGCTGGAGAGGCATCTGGTATGCAAACCCTGGCGACACTCAGGGATTCGCCAATGACCATGACTGGCAGGCAACCGGGCCGGTGCTGGTGGGGCCATTACCGCCCGGGCCGGGCAGTAATGTACGGGTGCAGCCAGTTATTATGGGGCCACTGGCCGCAGGCGAACCGGTGCGCACAACCGGCATAAACACCACAGGCCCGGCGCAGGCCGCCATTAATGCCGTTGATCGCTCAACCGGCATAATTACCGGTGCCGTTGTCACCTATAATGGCAGTGGTGCAAACCGGCAGCGTTTTATTCGCCAGCATGTCGGCTACTTTCTGAATAATCGCACACTGATCTGGGTTGCCCGGGAGCACACTTCACTGCGCAGCTGCTTTATTGAGCACCGCACAGCTGATGATATTTATTATATTATGGGTTTACAGTTTAACTGGAATAGCCGGAGCCAGACCCTCTCCCCGGCCACCGTAATGGGCGGGAGGTATACGCAGCCACAATTAACGCGGTAACCTGGGCAGGGGAGGGGGCAAAGCCAGAGGGCACAAACAATTAACAGGGGGCCCTTGAATCCCCGGACGTAATCGAAACAAATACCGTGTATGAGTCATTCGCGTCTGCCTGGGCTCAAGAGCTGCGGCAGGTAAAAACGAATTAATATAGTCACGGGTAATATCCAGGAAGTCATTGCCCGTCACCCATAAAGCCGCCCATTGAAAATGAATCTGGCGTAGGTTGGGGTGACCGCAGGAACCCCAACAACTCTACATCAGATTAAACCCGGATTAATCAGTTGACCGCGCAATAATGCGGTAAGTGATTGAGAATACTGAATATTATCAGATGTAGTAAGTCACCCGTTCGGTTTTGTGCAGGGATGCACTT
>VAOX01064193.1_pt1 | contig 31591 bp, 32 predicted proteins | sample 3393891 | NCBI WGS metagenome assembly VAOX01 (sample SAMN08290429, study PRJNA428436) | hydrothermal vent metagenome | isolation source: Deep-sea hydrothermal vent chimney | place: Indian Ocean: Southwest Indian Ridge | depth 2822 m m
GTCCTTGTCCTTGCCTTTGGTGTTATCTCACTTGAATCTACCGTTAACTAGCTGATTTAACGCCAATAAAAATAATTAAAAAATTTCCATCTTTGTTGCATCCAAATGTTATTTGTTCCCGTAAATACCCTAAGAAGGCTCCACAGTTGAGAGTCATTTAATAATTATTGGCAGTGCGGAGATAACAAATGAACCCAGTCAAATCAGGTTGTGCAGGATCATACCGAGTGAGTGGCTTGATAATGAGCGTTGCTTTAGGGGTATGTTCTGTTGCGAATGCAGGAGCTGCTTCGAATGGCATTATTCCCTATTCCCTTAAAGTGATGAAGCGTGATTATTCTGGAATGATAAGTCGTGGGGAGCTAGTTGAGATAAAAAGAAGCCTCTCTAAAGTTGCATTGCTTGCAAATAAATGTAGGCACCCTAACTACTTTGTGGGAAATAGGATGGTTTTGTACTAGGTGATTAAGCAATTTGGATACGCAAAGTAATCGTGTTCACTAAACTAAATTTGGGGGTGTTATGAGTAGTCGAAAACGTCATATTATTATCGTGTGCTTTAGTGTGTTATTGATTTACGCAGTATCAGGCGCGGCTGTTGGAAAAGACCCGCGATGGAAAGAATGGGACAAAAAAATTTTTGAACAAGCCAAAAATGAGAATAAATTTGTCATTCTTGATCTCGAAGCGGTTTGGTGTCATTGGTGTCATGTAATGGCAAAAGTGACCTATCAAAATAGTGGGGTGACTAAATTGTTAGACCAACACTTCATTGCGGTCAGAGTGGATCAGGATAATCGACCTGATTTAGCAAATCGTTATCGGGACTATGGTTGGCCTGCCACCATTATTTTTACACCCGACGGGCGTGAAGTAGTGAAGCGGTCTGGTTATATTCCCCCAAATAAAATGATAGGCCTATTGCGCAAACTGGTGAAGTTAAAATCGAGTTTTGGCGTGAAGTCGCGTCAGGACGTTAAAATATTTTCGTCTTCGCCGCTGCTAGGGAGTCAGTTACGAGAGACCTTAGTGTCTAATCATCAAAAAAGTTTTGATTCTCTAAAGGGATCATTGAAAATAGAGCAAAAATTTATTGATCGCGATAGTGTTGAATACTCACTCCTAAAATCTCGGGCAGGTAATAAAAGTGAGGCCATACGCGCCAATAAAACATTAATGGCTGCACTTGCTTTAATAGACCCGGTGTGGGGTGGAGCTTATCAGTATTCAACACATCGTGATTGGGACCATCCCCATTATGAAAAAATCATGAAAATACAGACTGGCTACATGAAAATATATGCGAAGGCATGGCAGCAGTATAAGCGTCCAGAGTATTTGCGTGCAGCACTGGCGATTCATGGTTATTTGACTCGTTTCCTAATGAGTGCTGAAGGGGTATTTTATACTAGTCAGGACGCCGATTTGGTGCAAGGGGAGCACAGTGATGAATATTTTAAATTGGGCGATAGAGATCGCTTAAAACTTGGTGTGCCTCGTGTCGATAAAAATCGTTATGCGCGCGAGAATGGCTGGGTGATCGAAGCGTTAATTGTGATGCACCAGGCCACTGGCCATAAAAAATATTTACAGCAAGCGATCCGTACGGCGCACTGGGTGTTGAAGAATAGAGTTCTTGCAGCGGGAGGTTTTAAACATGGGAAGTCAACAAAATTTGGCCCCTATCTTGGAGACACTCTCGCAATGGCGCGCGCGATGCTAGCCCTATATACAGTGACACAAGATATCGCATGGTTATACCAAGCTGATAGCGCAGGCCTATTTATGGCTTACAATTTTAGAAACAAAAAGGCGGGCTTTAATAGCGCGGGAGTCAAGGGGCAAGTGATTAAACCAGTGCCGCATATCGATGAAAATATTTCAGTGACACGGTTCTATATACAATTGTATGCGGTGACTAGAAGGAAAATACATAAAGAGATGGCGGAACAGGGTTTACGGTATCTAGTGACCCCCGCAATTGCCACAGAGCGTATTACCGAGGTGGGGATTATTTTGGCTGCGGACGAGTATCAGCAGATAGCGATTCTGGTTCCGCATGGCAGTTAAGATTTCTAGCATGCTATTTGTTGCTATTTTTTACTATACAAATAAGTGTCAACGCGAACGTAATATATTGTATAAATAGCCTTCTATCTATTTCAATTGGGTGTGTAATGGCACAAAGCGTTTTACTGTGGTCAAGTTATTTAATGATTGTGGCAGTTGTACTTCTTGGGTTTAATGGAATGCAGCTCTCAAAATCAGTCACTAAGCGGGTTGGCCACAGTGTCTTTGCAATGCTGATTCCTGTGATCCCTGTTGTATTGTATGTTTTTCTATATATGTTGGTCGGCTATCCTGGTACTTTAAGTTTACTTACTACGTTAGAGCTAACCCTATTTAAAATCGCCCTTGAATCGGTCGCGGCGGGGTCTAGTGTTATCGTGTTTATTTGGTTGATTATGCTTTTTAATGCAGGCTTGGCCAGAGTTGTTAGAAAAATTAGGTCGCGCTACTTAAGGTGGCATTAAAATGTTAGTACTTCTGGGTATCGCAATTTTATTAGGGTTATGGTTTAGCGTGATTGACTTGGATGAAATGACAATAGAGCAGTTTCATTTGTTCGCGAACTATTTGGATCAGCTAGTGTTTGAATATGTTGTCGGGTACTTGTTTAGCGTTGGCTTGCTCTATAGTTTAGGGATAATCCTTCAGATAAAACGTATGTATGTCCTAAATCAAGTGAGTCATTTTGTTTACTGGTTTTTCCCACTGCTCCTCATCTTGAATAAAGTGAGCTCTGTTTACCAGTATTCTCTATTTTTACCTGCGTATAACTTACCGTATTACATTCTGTTGATGGGGCTAATCTGGGTGGCATGGCAGGCTTCGAAATTTATGTCTGGTATGGAATATGCTATTGCGTTCAAATACAGATAATGATTAAATCTTAATCTTACCGTGTCGTTTCTTAGAATAAAGCTGGGTAAGTTCGTATGTCATATATCGATTTAGAAAATTTGGAAAATAAAAATGAATTAACTGCTGCAGTGATTCAAGCAGCACAGCACCTGAATTTGTATAATTCAGAAATTGCTGCAATACTTGGCCTAAAGTGCGCTGATATTGTTGAGATATTGAATGCTGAAAGAATGATATACCCTGAAACTCAGCAGGGTGATAAGGCGCTTTCATTTATCGCTTTATTTAATGTGCTGGATGATCGTCATCAATCAAACCAGGTTTCCATGAGTCACTGGTTACGCCACAAGCAAGAAGGGTTGCTTGATACACCTCTTTCTATCATTGTTGATCACGACGATCTTGATTCAATTGTAGAATATTTACGTTGAGCAGTAGTTCAATAGTATAAATTTATCCATTCCATTTTCTATTTAATTTCTATTCTTTTTCCTGTAATTTTACGTATAAATAACTCGCTAAATTATTGCTGTGGGTATCCTGAGTTATGGACACTCAAAGTACACTATGGCGCAGAGTCTATGTTAACAATGGGCGAGCGATAAGATGAAAATAAACAAAGATCGTGAGGAACTTTTTGGTTGGTCTGGCATCTTATTTAACGGGAACAAATAATATACTGTCCAAAATATTGGCCGAGGGATATGAATGCCATACTCAATATTGTGCGTCGAAGACGATCAGCAGGTCGCCGAGCTGTTAAGCTATCAACTGCGACCTTTGTATAATAGATTTGATCATGTTGGCAATGGGCAGGCTGCGAGTGCGGCGATTAACGCAGAAAATTATGACCTCCTTTTACTGGATTTGAGTTTACCTGATATTGATGGTGTTAGCTTATGTCAATCTGTCAGAGAGACTAATAGCACCCTTCCTATAATCGTTCTTACTGGCTCAACGTCTGAATGCGCTTGTACGCAAAGCCTTAATTCGGGTGCAGACGATTTTTTAAGAAAGCCATTTCGAATTGATGAGTTAAAGGCAAGAATTAATGCATTGTTGAGGCGGCGTATTCCGGCAGAGTCTTCGAAAACAGTAATAGAAATAAGCGACTTGACTATAAAAATAAGTGACCGACAAGTGATGCGCAAGTCCCGAAATATCAATCTCACAAATAAGGAGTTCGATTTACTTGAATATCTCGCTCGACGTAAAGGGCAAGTATTCTCAAGGTCTCAATTATTGGATGCAATTTGGGGGGATGCTTATGATGGCTTTGACCACACTGTTAACTCCCATGTGAATCGTTTAAGGGCGAAACTGGAGAAAAATCCGGACAATCCTGAGTACGTTGTGACGGTTTGGGGAGTCGGGTACAAGTTTAGTTCTGGATGCGTCAAATAGCTGAATATCTATGTTGGGTAAAACACTCTATGTAAAAATAAGCGTAACCCTGACCGTGTTATTGTCGATAAGCTTGATATTATTTTATGCCACCATACAATATAATTTTAAGGTCTATCAGTTAGAAGCCACTCAGCATGTCAATCGGTCTCTAGCGAGCAATATAATTAGGGACAAAGGTTTGGCGCTGGGTGATTTTGATAATAAAATTGTTTGGAAGAAATATCTTTTTTCAGCGATGTTGGCAAATCCTGATATTGACTTGTATTTTATTGGTTTAAATGGAGAACTCATTAATTATGCTGTTCATGAAGAATTGGTGGTCCGTAAGCAGGTATCAATAACCCCTATTTTAGCTTTTCTGAAGAAGGATAGTATTCTTCCTATTTATGGCGATAACCCTAAGTCGCATGACCAGAGAATCATGTTTTCGGTTGCACCTGTGTATAAAAATAATCAGCATCAAGGTTACTTGTATATAGTGCTAAGCACGAAAAGTAGTGCAAGTACTTCAGTAAAATCATTGAAAAATAGTGTCACCCACCGTTCATTTGTGTTGAGAAATGCAGTGATTACGGTCACTGTTATTGTCTTTTTTGTGTTACTAAGCGGTTTGGTGATAGTGAGGCGTATTACAAGCCGCGTGCAAAGACTTTCGTCAGAGATGATTGAGTTTAAAGATTCCAAATTTTGTAAGTCTCCTGGTCAAGCAATAGTGAGTAATAAATCGGGTGACGAGGTTGACCAACTGCATGAGCATTTTTATCAACTTGCGAATATGACGATCGGTCATATTAAGGAGTTAAAGAATAAAGATGATACCCGTCGAGAATTAGTATCGCAAATTTGCCATGATATTCGATCACCACTAATGATACTTGATGGGTATATTGATATGTTGTCAGGGCATCAGGATGATTTGAGTGATGCTGACAAAACGCAGTATCTAAATTCTTTGGTCTCACAGAGTGATCGAATTAAGAATTTGATTGATGATCTATTTCTGCTGTCCAAACTGGATGATGTAGATTACCCAATGTCGCGTGAGAGCTGTAACGTTTCAGAGTTACTGAACGATCTGGCTCAAAAATATCAGGGGCTTCCTTATAACAATCACGCAATATCAATCGAATTGGCCTTGGCAAAACATCCCGTTAAAGCGCTTATTGATATCGGAATGATGGACCGGGTGATCAGTAATTTAATAGAGAACGCGCTTAAACTTTCCATCTCTGGAGGAGAGATTGTTATTTCGTGTTATGAGTATTACGGGAAGTGCCTAATCTCAGTGAAAGACAGTGGGCCGGGGCTCTCTGATGAAGATTGTGAGCATATCTTTGATAAGTTTTATAGAACACAGAGCTCATTAAAAAAAGGAATTAATGGCAGTGGTTTGGGGTTGGCCATTTGTAAAAGGATAATAAGCTTACATAACGGAGAGATTTCGGTAGTTTCAGGCGAGGGTAAGGGGGCAGAGTTCCGCATTTTACTGGAGCGCCTATAATAATTTCAAATGTGATTCTTTTGTGACTTATTCAGGCCATTATCAATCACTTTGATTGTAATGGCGCAAGGAGTCGTTTATGAATAAAATGAAAGAGTTTTATACCGCAATTGTCTGTGTGTGCTTGCTCGGTTTTTCACTGAGTGCTACCGCTAGTAATAAAGTGATAGAATACGAAGTGACTATTACCAATATTACCTCGGGTCAAACATTTACCCCAATAATGCTTGCCACTCATCAAGGGTCGTTGTCTCTATTTAAAGTAGGTACAGCAGTGTCTCCTGAATTGGCTACATTGGCAGAGTCTGGGAATATACAGCCACTAGTTGCAGCACTACTAGCGACTAATCGTGTGACTTATACCCAAAGTAATGGCGCTTTGCTAGCCCCGGGAAAATCGGTGACGTTACGCATTAAAGCAGGAAAGAAGGAACGATATTTTAGTATTGCTGCAATGTTAATTCCTACTAATGATGCATTCTTTTCATTGAACAGGGTTAGGCTTCCTTTTCACAAGGCTGTGCATGTCGCATACGCTTATGATGCAGGGTCAGAACCCAATGATGAATTATGCGTGAATATTCCTGGGCCAGTATGTGGCGGTATTGGGGGTTCTCCATCGGCAAGCGGTGAAGGTTTTGTTCATATTCATAGTGGAATTCACGGGATAGGTGACCTACGTGCGAACATTTATGATTGGCGTAATCCGACAGCGAAAATTGTAGTAAGACGAATTCGCTAACGTAATAAAAAGCTCTTGCCACTCTGAATGTCAAGAGCTTTTCTAGAAAAGTAAATAGGAAAATAATAGTTGTTAGGGGTTCTGTCTATTTTTATAAGCTGATGCTATTACTTTATCAAGTGCTGTTTCCACTATTGAGTTTTCTGTAACATCTGTTTTCGTATAAACTGATGTATGTTATTTAAAACCGGGCGTGAGCGTTGGAAAGGGCGCGACATAGAGGCGACTAATCCTACATGCCCCAGTTTTTTGTAGTAATGTGTTTCAACCTCGCCGCCTTTTTCTTTAATTCGTTTGGCGAGATTAATGATGTTTTTGGGTTTGACGGTTTTATCTCTATTTCCATATAAAAGTAACGAGGCCGCTTCTTTACCGGTTACAAATCGAATAGGTTGTGAATCAAGGTAATGTAATTTAGGGGCGAATACTTTATATTGGTAGTCGTGCTTAAAGGGGTAGAAATCGTACACACCTGCTAATCCAATAATTCCTTTAATGCTGTTCCATGTTTTTCTTTTCAGGTAGCGTTTATCGTAGGCGAGAGTGGCTGCCATATGTGCGCCGGCTGAATGCCCCATTAAGAAAATCGATTTTGAGTCACCGTTATACCTACTAATATTCTGCTTGACCCATTCAATTGATTTGGCCGCATCGCGTATCAGAACTTGAAATCGTACTTGCGGGTAGGTTCTATAATTAACAATGGCGACAATATGCCCTTTGTTGGCGAGCGCCTGACCGACAAACAAGTAGGCTTCCTTGCGGAATTTAAGGCAATTACCCCAGCATCCTCCGTAAAAAAATATGATTACAGCTTTAGACTTGTCAGAACTGACGGACTTCTTTGGTAAATATAGATCTAGTTTATTTAATTTATGCGGGCCGTATGAAATATCTTTTGTAAGTGTGTAGCCCTTGTTTTTTGCAAGTCTGTTAACTATTTTAATTGACGAGCTTGCGCATGCGTTGAGTAACAGTATAGTCGCGGTTAGCAATATAAGTTTTGATAACGCCTTTGATTGAAAAAAATTCGTGCTTGGAGGGTGAGGCATGAAATCGATCCGTTACTTAGTAGTTTATAGGGTATTGTCATTATCATAACATCTACTGGTGCTACTGTCAGTGGTGCTTATGGTAGACATTTATGAGCTCAATAAGTTTCACAATAGGCGCATGATTAAAAATTAAGGATCGCAGAGATTAATGTGAGAAATGCACTAAACTAGATCGATTAATATTAGAAGGTTCGTTATATTTATTTAAATCTTGTTACATAAAAAGCGATATGTCTTATGAGCGAAAATTGTCCCTGCGGTTCTGCAACGAGTTATTCTTTATGTTGCGGTCGCTATATCTCTGGTAATTCTAATGCACCGACAGCAGAGCTGTTAATGCGCTCTCGTTATACGGCTTATTATTTAGTGGATGAGGAATATTTGATTGATACCTGGCATCCGTCTACCAGACCTGAAGCACTTAATCTGGATAAGCAGGACGCTAAAACAAAATGGTTTAAATTAACAATACAGGCAAAATCTTTGGGGGGTGAACAAGACAGCGAAGGAACGGTGGAGTTTACTGCGCGTTATAAGCTAAAGGGAAAGGCGCATCAACTGCATGAAACGAGTCAGTTTTCAAAAGTGAATGATAACTGGTATTACGTAGGTGGGATTGTGAGTTAAAATATTTTTGAGGGTTGTCAGTAAGGCAGTAAGTGTTATATCAAGGTGTTGAGTGATTTCTAGAATTTTCTCTCGACCGAGAATCGCGCAATGATTTCAAGGCCTTCTTTATAAGGAGAGTCATCAAGAGAGTTCAGTGCCTCCAGTGCCTTCAGTTGTTCTTGCTCAGCAATATTTTGTGTGTACTCAAGTGCTCCACAGTCGTTTATTGCTGCGGTCACTTTTTCAATATTGTCAAGACCGCCATTTTCAATGGCGTTGCGGACTATTTTGGATTGTTCGCTGGTCCCATGATGCATGGTGTATATTAAAGGAAGGGTCGGTTTTCCTTCTGCAAGATCGTCCCCGAGATTTTTGCCAATTTCTTCGGCTTGGCCGTTATAGTCCAGTGCGTCGTCAATTAATTGAAACGCAGTACCTAGGTGTTTTCCATAATTTTGTAAGGCAATTTCAAGTTTAGGCTCTTCATCACTTAAGATCGCGCCGAGCTGACAGCCAGCCTCGAATAACTTAGCGGTTTTGCAATAAATGACGTTGAGATATTGTTCTTCAGTGGTATCCGGGTTGCCGCAACACAGTAATTGCATTACTTCACCTTCGGCGATGGTGTTGGTAGCGTCGGATAAAATTCCCATGACCCGCATATCATTGACCGTTACCATCATTTGAAATGCGCGTGAATACAAAAAGTCTCCAACCAGTACAGAGGCCTCATTGCCCCAGATTGAATTGGCTGTTTCTTGTCCGCGTCTTAACTCAGATGCATCAACGACATCGTCGTGTAATAAGGTGGCCGTATGAATAAATTCAATGATGGCCGAGACGTCAATATGGTCTTTACCTTCGTACCCTGCAGCACGGGCGCTTAGTAATACTAATAAAGGGCGAAGCCGCTTGCCGCCACTTCCAATTATATAGTGGCTTAGTTGATCGATAAGTACTACGTCAGATTTGAGAGACTGCTGAATTAACTCATTAACTAGCTGAAAATCAGAAGAAATAAGGTCTTGGATGAACTCCATACCGTCGAATTTTTGAGATTGACCAGTTAGCATATTTTACAGTTTTTTGAGGGATATCGGACAGACCCCTAGTTTACGCGTCTTGTTGCGTGCAAACCAGAAAATTTAGCGCTAATCATGTTTATTGGGGGTGAGAAGTCTTCTATAACTCTATTTGAAGAGAATTTGTGTGAAGGTAGTCAGAGAAGCATGTCCATTTTTAAGGATTACCTGGTTTTCAGTCTATTAGCTGACAATATTTAAGGCCTTAGAGTATAAAATAACAGAATAGGCTAAAATACAGTCTGACAGGCGTTGACATAGAGCATTAGAACAAGCTAAAATTCGCGGTCTTTTATGGCTTTTTGCCTAATGTGTCTAGTGGAGAATTTGAAATGTACGCGGTCATCAAAACAGGTGGTAAACAATATCGGGTTAGCGAAGGTGATACCCTTAAGGTCGAAACTCTTGACGCCGAAGAAGGTGCGAAAATTGAGTTTGATGATATCCTGATGGTCGCTGATGGCGAAGATATCAAGGTAGGAGCTCCATTTGTTGATGGTGGTAAAGTGACAGCAACAATTAAGAGTCATGGTCGTCATAAGAAAATTGAGATTATCAAGTTCAAGCGACGTAAGCATTATGATCGCCGTACGGGTCACAGACAAAATTATACTGAACTTGAAATTACTGGTATCAAGGCCTGATAAGTAGTCGGTCTATAATAGAGGATTAACGTAAAATGGCACATAAAAAAGCAGGTGGTAGTACACGTAATGGCCGCGATTCGGTTTCAAAACGGCTTGGCGTAAAGCGCTTTGGCAGTGAAATAGTTTTAGCAGGTAATATTCTCGTTCGTCAGCGTGGAACTCATTTCCATGCAGGTGAAAATGTTGGTATTGGAAAAGATCATACTTTATTTGCGAAGGCTAATGGTAAAGTGGTATTTGAAGTTAAGGGTCCTAAGAAGCGAACATTTGTAAGGGTTGAAGCAGCTGGCTAAACTCTCGAAGTTTACGCATTGATATTTAAAAAACCCCGTCCTGTACGGGGTTTTTTAATGAGCAAGACACTATTAATGGATAGAAGAAACATATGAAATTTATTGACGAAGCCAAGGTTAAAGTAGCAGCAGGCGATGGTGGTAATGGCTGTCTGAGTTTTCGCCGTGAAAAATACCTTCAATTTGGTGGACCTGATGGCGGTGATGGTGGCGACGGTGGCAGTGTATATCTGCGCGCCGATGATCAGGTCAATACCTTGATGGACTTTCGTTTTCAGCGTTTTTACCAGGCGGGTCGAGGTGAAACTGGAAAGGGCTCAAACTGCACTGGTAGAAGTGGAGATGACCTATACGTTAATGTACCGTTGGGGACAGTTATTAGTGATGCTGAGACTACTGAAATTATGGGTGACCTGGTTGAAGTGGGTCAAACTCTATTGGTGGTGCGCGGTGGATTTCATGGTTTGGGTAATTTGCGTTTCAAATCCAGCACTAATCGTGCCCCAAGAAAATGTACTAAGGGAACGCAAGGTGAAGTCAGAATGCTCCAGCTTGAACTTAAGGTGCTGGCAGATGTAGGCTTACTTGGCTTACCCAATGCAGGAAAATCAACTTTAATTACCGCCGTATCGGCAGCGCGGCCTAAGGTGGCTGATTATCCTTTTACGACTTTACACCCTAATTTAGGGGTTGTTAGTGTAGCTGCACATCGCAGTTTTGTGATGGCAGATATTCCTGGATTAATAGAAGGGGCTGCTGATGGTGCAGGTCTTGGACATCAGTTTTTAAGGCACTTAAGTCGAACAAGTCTATTGTTGCATGTAGTGGATGTTGCGCCTATCGATGGGTCTGACCCATTAGAGGGTATCAAGCAACTTGAGTTAGAGCTTGATAAATACAGTGATGAATTATCGAGTCGAGAACGATGGCTCGTGTTAAATAAGAAAGATATAGTGCCTAAGGAGCAGCGGCTGGAAATCGAAGCGAAGATAGTGGAGGCGCTTGCTTGGACTGGACCTGTATATTTTATATCCGCGGCGACTCGTGACAGTACAGATATTTTGTGTGAAGATATTATGACTAGTATTGAGCAGGCGGTAGGGCTGGAGCAGCAAAAACTTGAGGAAGAGAATCGTAGAGAAGAGCTTGAAAGAAGTAAGGCGCAAATGGAAGCGGCCGACCAAGATAGAAATGAGAGTGACGGTGACTGACATATCAAAGAAAGTAATAGCAAATAAAATAGTGATTGAATAGAAAATATCATGGACAACGAAATCAATAGATTCAACTCAAGCCCGGCTCAAAGTAAGCGCTGGGTCGTTAAAATCGGAAGTTCTCTTCTTACTACACAAGGGCAGGGGCTTAATTGTGATTCCATTAATTCCTGGGTCGAGCAACTTGCTAAACTAAAAGAGCAAGGTAAAGAGATAGTGCTCGTTTCATCGGGTTCCGTTGCTGAGGGGATGACTCGTCTTGGATGGGATAAGCGTCCAAGTGAATTGCAAAAATTACAAGCGGCTGCCGCGGTTGGGCAAATGGGGTTGATTCAGGCCTATGAATCCAGTTTTCAACGCTTTCATATGCATACAGCACAAATATTGCTGACTCACGAAGAAGTCCGAAATCGTAAGCAATACTTAAATGCAAAACATACACTAAGAACCCTCCTGGATTTGGGGGTTGTGCCTGTTATTAACGAAAACGATACCATTACGACAGATGAAATCAGGTTTGGCGATAATGATAATTTGGCCGCCATGGTGGCTAATTTAGTAGAGGCAGATCTATTACTAATTTTGACAGATCAACAGGGCGTTTGTGATGCGGATCCGCGCACTACTAAAACCGCGAAATTAATTGATGAAATATCAGTGAATGACCCCCTGTTAGATAAAGTAGCTGGAGGGGCAGGTTCACATGTCGGTAGCGGTGGTATGCAGACAAAAATCGAAGCGGCCAGGCGTGCTGCGCGTTCTGGTGCAATGACATTAATTGCTTCCGGTTCTGAAGCTAATATTATCACTGATATTGCGGCCGATAAAAAATTGGGGACTCGTTTGATTCCAGACCAGGAGCCTCTTGCTGCGCGTAAACAATGGTTGGCTGGGCAGTTACAAGTATCAGGAAAATTGATGCTTGATGACGGAGCAATAAAGGCTTTAAGTAAAGAGAAGGGAGTGAGTTTATTAGCGGTCGGTGTTGTTGGTGTGGAAGGTGATTTTCGTCGCGGCGATCTAGTGGCCTGCGTAAACAAAGAAGGAGTCGAGTGTGCTCGTGGTTTGGTTAATTATAATTCAGATGAAATTCGTAAATTGCATGGCCATTCCAGTAAAAAAATAAAATCTATATTGGGTTATGTCGATGAGTCTGAGATAATTCATGTTGATGATCTAGTACTCATCTAATCGTTTTCTTGTTCGCAGTAGAGTTGATTAAAAAGTATTACTGAATAGAATAATTTTGCTCTGTAGTGGCTGCAGCATTTTTCATTACATTGGCAAGTATTGTGTAGGTCGACCTCCATGCTTCTTTGGTATCGGGAGTAAAGGATTCCCCCAACGATTGTTCCAGCGTCCACAATAGTGCGGTTCCGACAGTATCATAATGCGAATTTTTTACGCCATATTTAAGGTGCCGTTTTCCGAGTTTGGCGATGATTGGGGTCACTGATGCCAGGTTGTCCAGATTTCTGACAGCTAGATTAATCGTAGTAAATAATTTTTCGACTTGTTCATCAATTGGAATTTTAAATAAAGGTCTTAAGGTAGGGTCCAATTCAAATAGCTTTTCAAAAAACATTGGCCCAGATTGACTTGCCAATGCCATCGCTTGAAACCAGCTTTTTCTTACCAGTTCGATCTGTATTAAAGTCAAGACATGAATCCTTGGTTGCAATAATCGCTTTATCCATGTGAGCAATCTTTATTATTATTCTCTGTGCAGCTACTTTTCCATAATTATCATTTAAAAGCTAGCTATATTTATTCACTATTTGAAGTGGCATGAGAAAGCTACGTAGTGTTGAATAGTCTCAATAATATAGCAGTAGTACTATTAATTTTGAGGATTGATGCTGTTAAACGAGCGTAAAGCAAGAATTTGATATCTGTCTATAATTTATCATAAGTACTAAACCTAAAATACGATTGTAAATATGCATGTGAGCTAAACCCATGAGTTTATTGGTTTTATATTCATCGGCCGTTAAGGTGGGTTTGCTATAGTGTGATTCTACTTAGTTAACAATTGATCTGGAGTCAAAATGAGAAAAATAATCAAGTCAGTGTTAAGCGCAAGTCTGTTGGTAACAGCGCTCAATTTTTCGGTAAGTTCAACAACGTTTGCCGGAAATAAAAGTCTGGGACATAAAATCAAAGATGCGGTAACGAACAAGCATAGTAGATACAATCGTCATGGATACAACCAACGCGGTTATAATCGTCATGGATATAATCAACGCGGTTATAATCGTCATGGATACAACCAACATGGATACAACCAACACGGCTATAATGCTGGTGGACATTACTTGCGCCGCCATGATACACAGTATAATAGTCACTAAATATAGTTGAATTTTTATACTTTGGCTTGCTTGGTTTAGGCTAGTTATTATCAACTAGGTTACTATTAAGCGGGCCCTGTGTGAAATAGAGTCAAGTACTCAAGATGATATAGATTTTATTCGATCCCTTCCTTTTCTTGCCCAGCATACCTGCTAGTGTATTTATCGATAATTTAATCCCTATTCTTGCGAATACGTAGGCTTGTTTTTATATATTGCCTGGTATGAGGCAGGGAGTGATATGTTAGTTACTATTTCTTGCTTGAGTGTAGTCTTATGCAAACATTATTTATGCCTGCATCTTCTTGAAGCTTGTTACTGTTCGTCCTGTATATTCAATTATATATCGATAAACGATAAATATACATTGCAATACAATAATAAAATTGATATCTTGATCATCTACCTTTAGTGGAGAGTATTATGATCAAGATATCAATTTATTTAGGCGCTCTAATATTAGTGGTTTCTGGTTGTTCAACGAGTAATCTAAAAAGGCACGAGTCTTTGGTGAATAAACCTATAGTAAAAATGGGCAGCAAAAATATAGCAAACCATCAAGACTATGTGCTATTTATTGAATCAGGGACAAAGATACCTATGTTCATTGAAATAAAAGGCAGTGTTTTTATAAATCGTACTAAATTCAAGTCCAGTATGATCGCGAAACGCGATATGTATCTGTATAAGTGGAAAGCTAGTTATAATGGTAAAGATTGGTTTGATCTCAAAAAGTTATTGGATATCCGCTTAACAGCAAAATTAGATGCGGTAGGGGGACAATTTGAAATTCAAATTGATGAGAAAGTTAAAAGAAATATAAAAACCATTAATAGCAGGGATTAAACATGCAGGTGGAGATAGTTAAAGCGTTAGGTAGACGAATGAAATGGTTAACCATGTTGCTAATTGTGATAACCCCTATTTTGCTCATCGGCTTATTCATGACGCAAGGTCCTTTTGCATTAGCTAATATTCCAAGAGAAGTTGAAATATTTCCGGAAATGTTAAATTGGGTTCGAGTCATTATCGTGGTCCTGCTCTCTTTGTTGACGACTGTTACTTATGTGTTTGGTTATTTTTATATGTATAAGTTATTTGATTTGTACTCAAAGGGTATTGTATTCGATAAAATCAATATTCTACTCATTCACAAAGCGGGTGTGGTGCTTATCGTAATTGATATTGTAAGCCTATTGCAAAAACTGATCTCAGGTCCGGTATTTTCCTACCTTGGGGTGACATCAAATTATGTATCAATAGAAATTAAAATTTCAATGCTGGTAGTGGGCGTTTTTATTGTTCTTATTAGTAAGGTCATGACTATTGCCAGAGACTTATTCGAACGAGACCAGCTAACCATTTAGAGTAAACCAGTGTCTATAATAATTAATCTTGATGTGATGTTAGCGAAACGAAAAATGCGCTTGAATGAGCTTGCTGAAGCGGTGGGTATCACTCAGGCAAATTTATCCATTTTAAAAACTGGTAAAGCCAGGGCTATTCGCTTTACTACATTAGATGAAATATGCCGAGTGTTGGATTGTCAGCCTGGCGATATAGTGGAATACGTAAAAGATTAATTTTTTACTGAGCCAATCAGGTGTTATAGCAGCCAACTTAGATTATAAGCTAACTATTAGTGAGTGTGTTAAAGAATGTATCAAAGGAATATTTATGGGCCAGGTCTTTCTTACAATTAGTGCTTAGTGATAGGGATTCATATTTCTTGGTTTAATCATGTCGTGCTAGTGAATTATAAATTTATAGCACTTCTTCTCATTACTCATTTTAGAAATCACACTTCGTTAATACTAACTGAATTATAAGTCACAATTCCTCGGAAATTCGCCGTTTAGGTGACACAATGCCTAAATATCCTTGCGACACGGCCGACAAATAGTGAGATCAGCATTATTTGTAGTTGCTAATGTTCCAATAATTTCCATAAATTTTATATTCTATTGTTTGTCAGGCCCATAGAGACTAATGAAAAATAAAAAAATACTAAGAAGTGTTAATAAATTTGTGGTTTCAATTGTTCTGTTTGTTTTATTGTTTGGTACGGCGTTAACGTATTTCTCTTATATTAATTATTCTGAATTTACTAGCTATCAACGTGGTATTGCAACTCAGTCGGTGAAAGGGACAGCTAACAATATCGCGATCTCAATGCAAAGTCTTAAAGTATCCCTTAAAATATTTATTGATGCGCATAAAAAACAGTTGGCAGATCTTGGTACTGATGAAAAATTCAGTGTGTTAGATAAAAAACTTTCCGCGCGGTTTGACGATTATTATTCGTATACGGTTGCAGATCAGTCAGGAGTCTTGTTATACGATGATTTTGAAGAAAGAGTCGGTCCGGTATGTCGTAAAGATATTATCAAATATGCGAATTCGAAACATGGCGTACATACTTACATTCATCCTGGGCCGGGGAGATATCATTTTGATGTGATGCTAAATTGGAAATCAAATCAGAAGAAAAACATGGTTTTCTTCGCTAGTTTTGGTACTAAACGTATTTCTAGCTTACTGCGAAATGCGCAAGCACCCGGTCATCAGTTAATACTGTTGCGTAACAATCCCGCTAATTTAGTAGAGATTAGCGCGCATGGGAATCGATCAGATTATACAAGTTTGATCAGAATAACAAAGAAACAGAAAGCCAATATATTGTATAAACAAGCGATTGCGAATACTCGATGGATATTAGTGGATATTGCGACTAGAGACTTGCCTGCGAAACGTATTAGGTTCTTAATCGTTAGAGACAGCATGATATTTCTGGTGGTGCTTTTAATTGCCGGAGTGATGTTACGCCGGGTATTGAAAGAGGATCGGCAACGAAGGGTTGCTGAAAAGGCACTTAAATATTCAAATGTACTACTGGAAGACAGAGTTGCAGAAAGGACTTATGAAGTGAGTCAGAGTAACATGAAGCTCAGACTTGAAGTGGATAATAGTCGAAAATTATCGCGCGCAGTAGAGCAGGCGGACGATCTTATTATTATCACTGACTCTATTGGTAAGGTGGAGTATGTTAATCCTGCCTTTGAGCGTAATACAGGATTTGCATTAGCGGAAGTCAGTGGGGAGAGTTTAAGTAAAATTCAGTCGGGTGAGCAGGATAATGAATTTTATGAATCTATGTGGGAGCGGTTGAACAAGGGAGAGGTATTTCGCAGTGTTTTCGTTAATCGTCGCAAAGATGGAACGATTTACCACGAAGAAAAAACAATCACACCAATAAGAGATAGAGAGAAAAAAATAACACATTTTGTGTCAACTGGAAAAGATATTACAGATAGGATTGTGTCTGAAAAACGAATGCAACATCTGGCTTATCATGATTTGCTTACTGGCTTACCTAATCGAATGATGTTTACTGAACGTCTTGAGTCAGCGTTATATCATTCTGATGAAAAGAATATATTGGCTGTTCTATTTATTGATCTGGATCGATTTAAGACGATTAATGACAGCTTGGGGCATGCCATGGGGGATCATTTATTAAGGATCATTGCGGGTCGTTTAAGTAATACTTTGACTGACAGTGATACGGTGTCCCGATTAGGCGGTGATGAGTTTGCTTTGATTGTTACAAACGCTAAAGATATTAATGGTCTGTTAGATACGACACGCCAGATACTGAGTAATATCGCTAGCCCGGTCATGGTTGGAGATTATGAGTTATACACTACTGCCAGTATTGGCATCACGATTATTCCTTTCACCGAGGAAGATTCGGGAACCTTGCTTAAACAGGCTGATACTGCAATGTATCGGGCTAAAGACAACGGTGGAAATCGATTTGAACTCTTTTCTTTTGAAATGGGCCAGGCTGCAAGCCGACGGCTAGAGATCGAGAATAATTTGCACGGTGCCTTGGATCGTGACGAATTTTCATTGCATTATCAGCCTCGAATATGTTTGACTACAGGAGAAATTACTGGCGCTGAGGCTTTATTACGATGGAATAGTCCTGTGCACGGAAATGTGTCACCTGTTGAATTTATTCCCTTGCTAGAGGAAACGGGGCAAATTATTGAGGTAGGTAAATGGGTGTTAAAGCGGGCTTGCGAAGATTTTGCCTCATTATCTAATCCTATTCGTTTGGCAGTGAATTTGTCTCCTCGACAGTTTATTGATAACCGCCTTGAGCAGGATATATTAGATATACTGGCCGACACACAATTTAGTGCGGAATTGTTAGATGTCGAAATTACTGAAAGTCTTTTGGTGCAAGACAGAGTGCGTGTGAATCAAATACTGCAAACACTTCATGATAATGGCATCAAAATATCAATCGATGATTTTGGGACAGGGTATTCGTCCTTAAGTTACTTAAAGGATTACCCTATCGATTGTCTGAAAATAGATCGTTCTTTTGTCATTGATTTGCCTGCCGACATGTCTAATGCAAAATTGATATCAGCGATCATATCAATGGCCCATGGTTTGAATATGACAGTGGTGACTGAGGGTATTGAAACTGAAGAACAATTGGCCATTGTCAAAGAACAGCAAAGTGATGAGGCTCAAGGATATTTGTTCTCACGTCCGTTGCCACTTAGTGATTTTAAAGAGTGGCTTGGGATTGATGAAGCTATTATGAAGAATAAACTGTCGAATAGCCGTTAATCGAGTGATTAACCGAGGTTTTGATAGCTCATTCTTAAAATGATTATTATTTGAGTTTTGCTCTGGTCTCGTGAATAAGCCGCAACAATTTAAAACCTAACTCTATACTCAATAAAAATCCCCGGTAGAAACCAGGGATTATATATCAGCATATTAATCAGGAAATGTCCTGACGAATGTTACATTCCGCGAATATGATTATTCAGTCTGCTTTTGTATCGTGCTGCCTTGTTCATATGAATCAATCCCTTACGAGCCAGACGATCAATAATGGGGGTAGCGGTCTTGTACGCAGCCTCTGCAGCGGATTTATTACCGCTCTCAATGGCGCTGATAGTATTCTTTATATACGTACGCATCATGGAGCGTGCGCTCGAATTGTTCTGACGATGCTTCTCTGCCTGTCTTGCGCGTTTTTTTGCCTGTGCTGTATTAGCCAATGGATGCTCCTGAAAATGCTGATGCCGAAAAACGACGTACTATGATGATTTTTTCGGCTTTTGTCAAGTCAAAAGTTTTAGTGGTCTATTTCCTGGTTACACCCAAATTATTGAATTTACGAAAAAAATGGGGTGCAAAGCACTAGCTCCTGCCCTAGAATGTTTAAAATTATTTTAATCACCGAAAGAGTGAGTCCACATGTCCCGAAAGTTGTTTAAATCAACCGCAATTGTTGCCCTGTTTACCTTTTTGTCCAGAATATCCGGACTGGTACGGGATATTGTTGTCAGTAGTTATTTTGGCGCAAAAGGTGGGACGGATGCTTTTTTTGTTGCCTTTAAGATTCCCAATTTTTTTCGACGTTTATTTGCCGAGGCATCGTTTGCTTACGCCTTTGTGCCTGTATTGACAGAATATCGTCAAAAGCGGACTCATGAAGAAACTCAGGATTTGATTGATAAAGTAGCGGGTTCTTTGGCAAGCGTATTATTTCTAATTACCCTAATCGGCGTTATTGCTGCTCCAGTAGTGATTATGATTTTCGCGCCCAAGTGGATCAGTCAGCCTGATAAAATTGCGCTAGCTGCGGGCATGTTGATGCTGACCTTTCCTTATTTATTCTTTATTTGTCTAACTGCACTAGCGGGCGGTATTTTGAATGCTTGCGGTAAATTTGCGGTCCCTGCTTTTACGCCAGTTTTACTCAATTTATCAATTATTGCCTCAGCTATTTGGATTAGTGGGGTATATGAGCCTGACAAGGATATTTTGTCATTTTGGGGAGGGCATTACATTGAGCCAGGAAACCAGGTCATGTCGCTTGCCTGGGGCGTATTTATTGCGGGTATTGTTCAGTTACTGTTTCAGATTCCTTTTTTATCCAAAATAGGGTTATTACCGAAATTAAAATGGGGATTTAAAGATAAAGGTGTCATGCGCATCATGAAATTAATGGTGCCTACACTAATTAGTTCTTCTGTTTTGCAAATAAGTTTGCTGATTGACCTGTGGTTGGCCACCTCTTTAACTGTAGGCAGTGTTAGTTGGTTATATTTTTCAGATCGTTTGGTGGAGTTTCCGCTAGGCGTGTTTGGGATTGCGCTTGCAACGGTGATTTTACCCACATTGGCCAAGCATTATACGGATAAGTCTGACGATAAATTTAGTGGCACTATGGATTGGTCGCTGCGCTGGATGTTTCTAATTAGTATTCCATCTGCCGTAGGTTTATTTGTATTAGCAGGGCCTTTGATTACTACTGTGTATTTTCGTGGTAAATTTGATGCTGATGATGTGCTTATGACGAGTTGGGCGTTGATGGCTTATAGTGTGGGCTTATTTGGGTTTATTTTAACCAAGGTGCTGTCGCCAGGTTTTTATGCGCGGCAAGACACGCGAACACCAATGGTGGCTGCTGTTAAAGCACTTGTCACTAAAGTGGTGATGAGCTTGGCATTGTTATACTTGTTTTACTTAATGCAGTGGCGCGGCGCTCATATAGGCTTGGCGTTGGCAACAGCGCTGGCAGCACTATTAAATGCCTGGTTTTTGTATCGGCCTTTGCGAAAACATGGTATCTATCATCCTGGAAAAGGCTGGACTGCTGAAATTAGCCGTATTTTACTCGCAGTGGTCGTTATGGCTGGACTAATTTTGTTCTTAAGCCCTGCTCTTGATGGATGGCTTGCGATGGGGTTATTTGAACGTGTTACACGTGTATTGCTCTATGTTGGGCTGGGAATGTTAGCCTTTTTAGCCACAGTGTTGATTACTGGAATGAGGCCTTGGCGCTGGAAATCGGGAATCTAGAACACTAGTCGTCGTTTGTTCGGTGTAAGTTCAATTTGCCAGATACCTTGAGCGTGACTTCTTTATTATACAGGTGGTGCTCGCCTGTATGGCTCGCTAAACCTCATGTTTTTATCTCTCACAGCTAAAGTTTCCTGTACTCTTGCCATATCAATTTTTCACCTATGGATTATCCGGTGCTAATTAATATGGTCATAGACATATTTTCGGTATTACTTGTCTTTTTGTCGCTAATCTCCGTATATTTGAATAGTGGCAATTTACTTCTAGCTTTAGTTGTACGTTATAATAAGAAATACTATAAAAGGCGAGTTTGATATTCTGATGTCTATACGAGTTTCAGAATTCGATACTTTTTCAGTTCAGTCTAAATATCAGTCAAAGATAATCAGAGCCAGTGGTTTGAATAATGATCTTAGTTAGAGGAATGCATAATCTAAAGGACGAGCATCGAGGTTGCGTAGCCACTATTGGCAACTTTGATGGTGTGCACCTGGGGCATCAGGCCGTCATTGGACAATTAGCTGAAAAATCTGCAGAAATGAAGTTGCCTGCTTGTGTTATTACGTTTGAACCGCAGGCTGCTGAATACTTTCAACCTGAATCTTCTCCAGCCCGCTTGACCCGTTTACGGGAAAAATTGATAGCCTTAAGTCGTTTTGCGGTAGATAGAATTTTATGTTTACAGTTTAATGAGTATTTATCAAAATTAAGCGCCCATGACTTTATTAAAAAAGTACTAATAGATGGGCTAGGAATTAAATATCTGGTCGTTGGAGATGATTTTCACTTTGGAAAAGATCGTATCGGTAATTTTGATTTATTAGTGAAGGCAGGCAAGGAGTATGGGTTTCAGGTAGCGCATATGCATACGTTTGATATTGATGGTTTTCGGGTGAGTAGTACACGAGTTCGTCGCGCATTGGCTGATGGAAATTTGGCGCAGGCAGAGAAATTACTGGGACGCAGATTTCGAATGAGTGGACGTGTTGCTCATGGAGATAAGCGTGGCAGGACGATTGGTTTCCCCACTGCCAACATATTCTTGCATCGCAACCAAACTCCTTTATCAGGGGTGTTTGCGGTAGAGATGTTTGGACTTGATCGTGAACCCTTGCAAGGAGTGGCGAATATTGGTACAAGACCTACTGTAGGGGGTAGTCGCACATTGTTAGAAGTGCATTTGTTCGATTTTGACCAGGATATTTACGGCGCACATGTGCAAATAGAATTTATTAAGAAATTACGTGATGAAACGAAATTTGATTCATTTGATGAATTGAAACAACAAATACTTATTGATGCGCAACAGGCACGTGAGTGTTTTAGTGGTCGGTGTTGCGAATAACTCACTCGATTACAAACAATGAATAACAGGCTTTACGCTAATTAATTTTTATTAAGTATTACGAAGGGTATCAAGTGTCCGATTATAAACATACGCTCAATCTTCCCAAAACCGGTTTCGCTATGAAGGCTAATCTTGCGCAACGTGAACCGCAACGCTTAAAAAAATGGGAGACCATGAATCTTTCAGAAAAACTGCAAGCACAGGGCCAAGGTCGTCCCAAATTTATTTTGCATGATGGCCCTCCTTATGCAAATGGCGATATTCATATCGGCCATGCGGTGAATAAAATATTGAAAGATGTGATTGTTAAATCAAAAATTCTGGAGGGTTTTGATGCTCCCTATGTGCCTGGATGGGATTGCCATGGCCTGCCGATTGAGCTACAGGTAGAGAAAAAAATTGGCAAGGCTGGAGTCAAAGTAGAGCCTGCGGTATTTCGTAAAGCTTGTCGCGAATACGCGATGAAGCAAGTTAATAAGCAACGCGAAGACTTTAAGCGCCTGGGCGTGTTTGGTGATTGGGAAAATCCTTATTTGACCATGGATTTTAAATTCGAGGCCAATATTATTCGTTCTTTAGGGAGTATCGTGGCTAACGGTCATTTGCATCGGGGTTCCAAACCCGTACATTGGTGTATTGATTGTGGTTCGGCATTGGCTGAAGCGGAAGTAGAGTATAAAGACAAAATGTCTCCTGCGATTGATGTTCGTTTTACGGTGAGCGATCAACAAGAGTTTGAAGCACGTTGTGAATCTGTTTCAAGTAAAGGTTCTGGTGATATTTCTGTTGTCATCTGGACAACGACCCCCTGGACCTTACCTGCAAACAGGGCTGTCTCGCTAAATCCTGGTTTTAACTATGTTGTGGTTTATTGTAAGCAAGCCGATGAGCGTTTGTTAATAGCGGAAGATATGCTGTCTTCAGTGATGGCTCGTTATGAAATTGCTGACTATGAAATTGTCGCGCGTTGTACAGGGCAAGATCTTGAAGGCGTGCAGTTGCAACATCCGTTTTACGATTTGAAAGTGCCTGTTATTTTAGGTGACCATGTCACTCTGGAGGCTGGCACAGGTGCTGTGCATACCGCTCCAGGTCATGGTCAGGAAGATTATGCAGTAGGAAACAAATATGGTTTAGAAGTTTATAATCCAGTGGGCAGTAATGGGTGTTTCTTACCAAATACAGAATTATTTGCCGGGCAGCATGTATTCAAGGCAAATGATCTAGTGCTTGAAGAACTCAAATCCAGAAATAAACTTGTGCGCCATGAAGCGATCAATCATAGCTATCCCCATTGTTGGCGTCATAAGAAAACGCCTATTATTTTTCGTGCGACTTCACAATGGTTCATCAGCATGAGCCAGAATGGCTTGCAAGATCTTGCAAGCAAAGCAATCGATGAAGTTGAGTGGATGCCCGATTGGGGTAAGGCGCGCATTGAAGGAATGGTTAACAATCGACCGGATTGGTGTGTGTCGCGACAGCGTACCTGGGGTGTTCCGATCACTTTACTGGTCCATAAAGAAACCGACGAGTTGCATCCTGATACAGCAAAAATTATTGAAGACATTGCACTGGAAGTTGAAACTGCCGGTATTGACGCCTGGTTCGAAAAAGAGGCAGCGGATATTATCGGTGATGAGGCAAAATATTACGATAAAGTGAATGATACACTTGATGTGTGGTTTGACTCCGGAGTCACTTATAACGCAGTGTTAAAGCAACGTGATGAATTGACCTTTCCAGCAGACTTATATCTAGAAGGATCAGATCAACACCGCGGCTGGTTTCAATCATCGTTGTTAACTTCTTGTGCTATCTATGGTCATGCGCCTTACAAAACTGTATTAACTCACGGTTTTACGGTAGATAAAAGCGGTAAGAAAATGTCTAAATCAGAAAAAAATGTGGTGGCGCCACAATCTATTCTGAAAACATTGGGCGCAGACATTTTACGTTTATGGGTTGCAGCGACAGATTATCGAACCGAAATGCGCGTGTCTGATGAAATATTGAAACGGATTGCAGATGCTTATCGCCGCATTCGTAATACGGCGCGTTATTTATTGTCTAATATTTATGACTTTGACCCTGCCAAAGATTTAATGCCTGCAAAGAATATGTTGCCTCTGGATCGTTGGGCAGTGGCGACTGCCTATCGATTACAGGCAGAGTTAATTGACGCCTATGATAAATATGAATTTCATCATATTTACCATAAATTGCATAATTTCTGTTCGTCAGAAATGGGTGGGTTCTATCTGGATATTATTAAAGATCGCCAATACACTATGCAAGCAGACAGTATAGGTCGTCGTTCTACCCAGACGGCGATGTATCATATCGTTACTGCGATGTCTCGTTGGATGGCCCCCATATTGAGCTTTACTGCTGAAGAATTATGGGAACAGATTCCTGGGGATAAAACTGAATCGGTATTTATAGGTAAGTGGTCCGATCAGCTATTTGATCTTGATGATAACGAGGCAATGAACTTTGACTTTTGGTCTACAGTAATCGAAGTACGTGATGCGTATTTAAAAGAGGTTGAAAAGTTGAGAGTGTCAGGCGGTGTGAAGTCTTCGCTTGAAATTGAGGCGACACTTTATTGTGACAAGAAAATATCAAAGGTTCTCAATGTGCTGGGCGATGAGTTGCGTTTTGTACTCATTAGCTCAGAAGCAAGTGTACTGGATAGTAAAAATAAAACTAATGACTCTGTTGAGTATGAGCTTTCTGAAGGTGGAAAGTTTTGGGTGAGTGTCAAGGCCACCAATAATGCGAAATGTGTTCGTTGTTGGCATCACCGAAAAGATGTGGGGCCTCATTCAGGACACCCTGAATTGTGTGGGCGATGTGTTGAGAATGTTGCAGGTAAAGGTGAGACTCGTGAATACTGTTAAGATGCAGGTAGTACAGGGAAGACTAAGATTATGTTGAGATATTTTTGGGTGACACTGGTGGTCGTGTTTGTTGACCAGCTATCAAAGTATTTTATTTTTTCACAGATGCCACTGCATGAACGTATTAAAATAATTTCTATTTTTGATATTACCTATAGTCATAATCCAGGCGTTGCTTTTAGTTTTTTGGCTGACGCCGGAAAGTGGAAATGGTATTTTCTGGTGGGTATGACATTAGTGTTGGCGACTATTTTAATAGTGTGGATAATCCGCATGAAGCCCTGGGAAAAATTACAGGCGATCGGTATGTCTATGATATTAGGGGGTGCCATAGGGAATTTAATCGATCGATTTCTGCATACAGATACGGTAGGCAATAAAGAAGGAGTAGTAGACTTTCTATTATTTCATTGGGGCGATAGTTATTTTCCAGCGTTTAACGTTGCGGATTCTGCTATTACCATTGGGGTAGTCTTAATAATATGGTTTATGATTTTCGTGCCCGACCCTAATGATAAGCAGGCAGTGAAATGAATGATGATTTAAAAGTAGTGGATGGCAGTACCATTGTTATCCATTTCACCTTAACTCTGGAAGATGGAACTATAGCGGAGTCAAGTCGTGATGGTGATCCGTACGAATTCGTAGTAGGGGATGGTACTATCAACCCCGGTTTAGAGTTAGCACTGATTGGGCAGAGTGTGGGGGATCAGGAATCTATTGTGGTTGGCCCTGATATTGCGTTTGGCTATCCTGATGACGAAGCGATAATGATCTTACCTAGAGACGATTTTTCAGATGATATTCCCCCTGTGCCAGGCAGTGTAATTATGTTTACAGTTCCTAGCGGTGAAGAAGTGCCTGGGGTAGTGCTTGAAGACCTTGGTGAGGCCATCAAGATGGATTTTAATCATCCACTGGCAGGGCATGATCTAAATTTTGATTATGAGATCCTTGATGTTCGTTAGGCTAGTTGAGTGAAATAATGGTATGAATTTATTATTAGCTAATCCACGTGGCTTTTGTGCGGGAGTAGATCGAGCAATTGAAATTGTCGAGCGTACGCTTGAAGTGTTTGGTGCGCCAGTTTATGTACGGCATGAGGTAGTGCATAATTATTTCGTGGTTGAAAATCTTAAAGCAAAGGGCGCTATTTTTGTGGATGAGCTTGAGCAGGTGCCCGACAATAATATTGTTATTTTTAGTGCGCATGGAGTATCGCAAGCCGTTCGCCAACAAGCCGTAAAACGAGAGCTAAGAGTATTTGATGCAACTTGTCCGTTGGTGACAAAGGTCCATATCGAAGTAGCAGCGCATGCTAAGAAAGGGCGTGATGTGATTCTTATTGGGCATGCAGGACACCCTGAAGTGGCAGGCACTATGGGGCAATATCAGAGTTTAAGAGAGCATTGTGCCATTTACCTGGTTGAAACGGTAAACGATGTGGCTCACTTGAATGTCTGTCAGCCAGAAAATATCGCCTATGTAACCCAAACCACTTTATCGATGGACGATACAGTTAAAGTAGTGGAAAGCTTACAGCAACGTTATCCAACAATTGTGGGTCCTAAAAAAGATGATATTTGCTATGCAACCCAGAACCGACAAGATGCGGTCAGGGCATTGTCAAAAAAATGTGAATTGTTGTTAGTAGTAGGGTCGCCCACGAGCTCTAATTCAAATCGTTTACGCGAACTCGCCGTTCAATGTGGTATTACGGCTTATTTGATTGACCGTGCTCCTGATATTGATCAAGACTGGTTGCAAGGTGTGATGACTGTTGGTGTTACCGCAGGTGCGTCAGCGCCTGAAAAATTAGTCGATGAAGTGGTCAAGCGTTTAAAATCACTGGGTGTTAATAATGTTGAAGAGCATTCAGGGCGTCTTGAAAAAATAACTTTTTCCTTACCCAAAGCTTTGCAGTAGCAATTGATACGGTAAGTTCATTGTTATGCACTCGCAATTCACTCATTGCAATTAGTCCGAGTTTCATTCCAATAGACTATTTGTTTTTTCGGATTTGATAGCTTTATGTGGTGCTATTGCCATTACGCCATAGGCGAGTAGTAGCACTAGCGAGGCGAACACTGATAGAGCGGTGATGCTCACCATTATGCCATAGACCCCGTCATTAAATACGCTAGTGACTTTGAAAGACCTTTGAGAACGGGGTAAAGTTGTCAGGGCCATAGCCTGCTGAAAATACTGCAAAGACAATCACATTAAAGTCATCCGAACGTGCTTCTATTTCTTTTTGATAGAGAAGTGCAACCTGATCAGCCGGGCTACGGAAAGCACCGCAACCAAATGCTCCTAGTACAGTGTGGCGAATACCTTGATCGCGTAAGGTATCGAGTTGCGCGCAGATCCTTTTTCTAATCTCCACGGGGTTAAAACTAGAACCATCTCGTAGATCGAGAGCTGCCGCCCGAAGCTCATAAAATGGAAAAATTTTGTCCTCCGATAACCAGTGATACCCTAGCTCCTTATGTTTACGATCCTCCGGTCCGCGAATGCACACACGAGGATTTTGGGTATCAAGATAAACGCGTTCCTTTTCCGCTGAAAGCAGAGCTGTCATCTCGGGGTAATATTTATCGAGTTGTGAATTATACTCCGCTTCGTTAATACGAAAGTGGCAATCGGTTCGTCGAAACATATTTTCTTCCTGAGCTACCGTCCCTTCCACGTAATGTCCCCCAGGTACATATGCGTTAGCCATATTTAGGACAGCGAAGCATTTTCCGTATTTTCTGGTGAGTGAATAGGTGACCTCTCCCCAGTCTCCAGATACAACATCGAGGCTAAGTGCTGTTTTTGCGGTCTCTGCTGTGGTGCGCCAACGCTCAAGATTTTCGTTTGCGAGGCAATGAAAATAGTTATATCGATTAGCTTGCTTAAGCGCTGCAATAGTTTCGCCCAGAATCTCGCGCCTACGGGCAAAGTCAGAGCCTTTAAAACCCCTTTGGATTGCTTCTTCATTTGATAATAGTCGGCGTCCAGTCATAACACGTCCTTTAATCTCTTAAATTACCGGCAATATTAGCATGATTTTAAGAATATCCGTTCAACCTCGAATGTTAATAGTTAGGAGCGGTTGCAAATTCAGTCAATAGAGTTATCTGAATCTATTGGGTTGCTTCTGTATAATAAACGTAACTCTGTGTTGTATTTTAGTCTGATATGTAGTTAGCCAGGCTTGCCATCGAGTCGTGGTTTAGTGAGTATATTAAAATATATAGCCACGAATATAATAAACGAGATTACCCATAATAGTTGGGAGACACCGACCCAGATTATGTAGTGAGAAGAAGTCACTAACGGGATTAGTACTCTGAATAGCATGGCAAGAACCATTACTCCTAACGCAACTTTTACAGCACTGGGGGGATGTGAGACCTCATGACCGGTATGGCCAAGGGAAATACGGGACATCATGGCGAGTGTGATTAACCCAATTCCTCCAACGGTGAACGAGTGCACTGCAAGGGATTTTGCTATGCCAATGAAATAGCTTCCTGCCAGTAGCAAAAATCCCAGGGTGATAAACCAGAATGCCAAATAAAGACTCCATAAAAGGCTTTTACTCCAAATTCCCGGGGTATGCCATCCAATAAGACGCAAGGCATTCATTAAGAATATAACTAAAGCGAGAATTGCGGTGAGTCTTTGGCTATCAATAAATAACACCGATATGAAAAATAGAAAGAAAGTGATTAAAATTAAAATATCCAACGGTTTAGAATTGAATAAATTTACCGGATAACCCACCCCTTTTTCTATAAAAAACGGCACCACTCTTCTGCCCATGAATAATATTAGTCCGATCACCAAGTATACTCCACCGAAAATACTTAGAGTGATAGTATTGTCGAATATTTTAAACGCACCGAGATAAAATAATAGGTTTCCGATCATAAGCAATACTATTACCAGTAATATCATTAGTTGTTTCCACTGCTTAACCATTATGATAGGACGACTAATGGCGATGATTAACAGCAGGGAATATAGTATGTCCAAAATCCCCGTCAATAATAAGTAATTTGTACCCAATAGAAATAATATGCGCGAAGTTGCCCATAGACTGAATAGAAACATTAGTAGTTTACCGGTAACGGTTTGAATACCAGTCCAGTTTTTTACGGCAGTTAATAAAAATCCTGAAATTACGGCCACACTGTATCCGTAGATCATTTCGTGTGCATGCCACTCTGAAGGTGTGATTAATCGAAGCGTGACAGGGTATTGAAAGAGATAGACAGCAGACCACAACAACATCGATAGAGTTGCTATAATGCCGGCCCCCAGAAAATAAATTCTAAATCCCGAATTGAACAAGGAAAATCCTCGAATCTTTATATCAGTATTATTGTTTTCGTTCATCTATGACCTTTTTGCCTAAATGCTCTGTCAATATAGTAACAGTCAGCTGAAATAGATCACTTGTTTTTTATCAAAAACTTCAGATTTTATTCAATTTTTGGGGCGTTTCAAATGGGGGGACTACACAAGTGCACTATCTGATGTTTAATAGGCGTCAGATGAGTAGTTGGAGAGAGATTTGTTATGTTCGATATTATTACCACTGAAGATTGAAGTAAGAGGTCGGTCAAACAGTATGTTCAGTTTACCTGGACCCATTGTTGAAGCGTTGGGGGTAGCTTAAATACGATTGAGGGAAGTTCTTTTTTGTTAAAAATTACTGATATTGTCGCTTGTAGCACTCTCCTAAAAGGTTTTTGAGATTGGTAAAGTATGCTTATTCGTAAAATATGTCGAGACCGCGATGACGGATCTTGCTCTGATATTGTGCCTAGGTACTCAATAATGTATCGGCAACTATTGCCCAGCAAGCCGATACTAGTCGGATTCCAGTTAAATTGCTTAATATCTATAGGCGGTTGATCAACACGATTATAGAGTCCACGCGTAGGTGGGTTAGTATTTTTTGACCAAAATCTAGCATCGCCAGATTTCGTTATTTGTTTTATGGAACTCAACAGGCACAGTTCCGAGTTTTTGAGAGATTTTAAATGATTTTGATAGTTGGAAAGCAGATGAGCGTGCTGGACTGTTCTGTTTATAGAGGCCAGTACAACAAATAGAAGTGTACTCAAGGTGATAAGAAGAAGTATTAGTATGCTTCCGCTTTGTTGTTTGTAAATCTGACTAGTCTGTTGCATTGTTTCTAAAAGCAATGGTAAATATCGATAATTTTCGACGAAAGCGATCATTTGATTGGAATATCATGTCAGCAATTTGAAGTTGATAATGTCTTGTCTGCTTATAGTAACGACATAGGCTTCGTACCAGTAGCCATACTTTACAAATTTTAATTTTACGCCAATTTGTGACCTTGTCAGCATCAATAAAAGTGATGAAGTCACTGGAATATTGAATCTGCATTTGTTCTATGCCTGCGATAGTGGCTGATCGTCTCAACTTCCCACTTCGGGAGCGACTCATAGTAGTCAGTACGGGTACTCGAACGTTGCGACACCAGTTTTGTTTTGAGCGGCTGATATAAAAAGTAAAACTGTTAAATTTTCGGTCGGTGTACGGTGGGGGAATATTGTTTTCGATGATACGCCTGTCTTTGCCTGAAAATAGTGCAATAGTGGAGAGTGATGATCGGGCATATAGAGTGTTTTTTGAATAGCTTTTTGTCGCAAATTGGCTGCTGTAGCGGACGGTTATTGTATCTCCCGCAGATTGGCGCAGACTTGTTCGACTGTTGAGGCAGGGATATGGGCGTTGGTTTTGGTTCGTACCTGTTAGTGGTTGGCCAATTTTTCTCGTCCATTCAGCGTTTTCACAGGTGGCGTTTGGGTTGAGCAGGTTCGTTGGTAATGCGGTCCCGGTGAGGGCTGCCTTACGCTGAGTGTCTCCAAAATAGGCGCTATGTTTAATGTGGCGTGAGAGGTAGTATTGTGCGTAGAGCGCTGTGCGCTGTAGTTGATGTTCTATGTCGGTAGAATGAATGGTATTAGTATTGTTAATTAGAATGGTACTTAAAATAATGGTCAAAACTAGTGATAAGGTGATGCCGAGCATTAGCTCGATAAGAGAGAATCCAAGTGGTTTTCGTTGTAATATTGTCATTCTATGCATGCGATAAGCTTTGTGGAATAGCAAGTGATTATAGTGGTTTCGTTAAGAGACTTTTGTTGGAATAAGTTAACAATTCTATCTGCATGTAAATAAGTTGAGGCAACGATATGTTGTGACACTCTTTCAAGTGCAAGCCATGCACCGCTAATTATAAGCAATGCTAATAGTGCTTCAATAAGGGTGTGTCCTGTAATATTTAAGGGTTTCATGTCTAATACCTGATCTTAGGTCAATATGTGGTGTTTATACTTTTTCTGGTTATCTATTTTAATGTTCTTTATAGTCGTCAAAATTAGTATTGATTTCAATTGGCGATTGTTTTTAAATGGGCTCCTGTTCTTGCGTCGGCCTGAGCATACAAAAAGTTATTAATATTTAAATTGAATTGAATAGAGCCTTTATATGACAGACTGTATTATTTGTGGTGCCGGATTATTGGGGATGCTCACTGCAAGAGAGCTTGCTACGGCGGGGTTGGAGGTAACGTTGGTTGACCGGCA
>VAOX01024524.1_pt1 | contig 31584 bp, 29 predicted proteins | sample 3393891 | NCBI WGS metagenome assembly VAOX01 (sample SAMN08290429, study PRJNA428436) | hydrothermal vent metagenome | isolation source: Deep-sea hydrothermal vent chimney | place: Indian Ocean: Southwest Indian Ridge | depth 2822 m m
CTTCGTCAGCGCGGCTGTCAGTGTGGTTTTACCGTGGTCTACGTGACCAATTGTGCCTACATTTACATGTGGCTTGGTTCTTTTAAACTTTTCCTTGGACATGATTCGTGTCTCCCCCGGAGGTAAATAACTTAAATTAACAATATCAAAAAAACTGGAGCTCATAACCGGATTCGAACCGGTGACCTCTTCCTTACCAAGGAAGTACTCTACCGACTGAGCTATATGAGCAAAATCCCGTACACACTCCTAAAATCAGCACAGAAAACCGGTAAACCAACTTCCCGGCACTTCGACACCCAAAAAACTGGAGCGGGTGATGGGAATCGAACCCACGTATTCAGCTTGGAAGGCTGAAGTTCTACCATTGAACTACACCCGCATTTATCTACCGTGTGCAATTCGTTCCTGCCAGTATCCTACCGGCACTACACAATTTATCTGGTGGAGGGGGGAGGATTACTCCAAGCTTCCTGCCTTCCGCCCTTCGGGTCGGCGCATAAAACACGCCTTTTAAAATTGCTCCTGGCAATTTTATCGAACCTCTTATCGGTTCAAATCCTCCCCTTATGCGGAAGAAACTTACCCCGCAGATGCCAGTATCCTACCGGCACTACACAATTTATCTGGTGGAGGGGGGAGGATTCGAACCTCCGAAGGTAGAACCAGCAGATTTACAATCTGCCCCCTTTGGCCGCTCGGGAACCCCTCCAAAAATCAAGCCGCATATTTTGCTTGAGTACAATACATCTGTCAACTGTAACATTCTGAAACGGCATATATTTTTTCAGGCGCTGACATATCTGCATCACCCGCGTATGCTCAAACCATACCCAGTTAGTGCCTGCATATGCTATTTTATATACACTGCCCATATTCCGACTGAGACGGGATTATGGGCGGCTCAAAATAAATAATGGAGCCGGTGACAGGAGTTGAACCCACGACATCCTCATTACAAGTGAGGCGCTCTACCAACTGAGCTACACCGGCGAGGCGGGCAATTGTAGGGAAAACGAAGACTTAAAGCAATAATGAATCCACAAAATATAGACTTTTTTTTTAAAAAACCACTATGAGAGCTTTGCCCGATGTAGATTTTTTGTTAGAGCAAGTCAAAAAATCTCAAAAAAACACAGTTTATCCGATGTTTAACCACTACGCGCTCCCGTATTTTGAGGCCATTTTTAACGCTACTCCAGAAAATATTAAGTCATAAGCTGTTCAGGGTGTTCTGGTGCAGGATTGACTAGAGCGCCTGATTTTTCCGGATAAATACTGCTTTTCAATAGCCTCAGGAATGGTATGCGTTGCAGGTAGACGATAATCCAGGCGGTATGATGTATGGCTTCTGGACAGTGGCTCAACAGTAACGCTAAAACCTGCTTTTTTCACTTTTTTTGCCAGCTTGTAAGCACTATTGCGATTTTTAAAGTAACCCAGAGAGATACCATTGCTCTTATCGCCCTCACGAATAATATAATAATCTTTTATTTTTCTTTTTTTCAGTCGCCTTGCCTTTTTTTCCACCTCTCTTCGACTTGAGACCGGTTTGATATACACCCAGAAAAGTGACGAATCCTTTTCTTTATGCTCACGATAACTTACTGCGGATACATACTGTTTTATATCCTGCATTACTTTATGTACTGCCTTAAGTTCATGAAAGAAACCCAGCGAATAACAGACTTCTGCCTCTGGCTGTGATTTTTCCGGCGTACCCCTGGTTGTCGCAACGTTAACTTTTACCGGCGCAATCTGCTGCGAACTGATATTCTTCTGCATACGGGCACTGGCTGTCACCGATGCAGATGCTGAACCGTTTGAGACAAGCTGTATTTTTTTACCTTCTGTATGTGTATTTATGCCTGAGGACGCGGAACCTACGGGTGACAACTTTATTGCTTTTTTACTATTTTTATACGTGGGAGGAAATACAGGTTTCTGTTGTTTCACCACCGACAACGATACTGTTTTCTCCTTTGCAGGGATAGAAATCGGTGCTGAAACCAGCTTGTTGCCACTGGCACGATTATTCTGTGTGTTGTTCTGCTGAACGATAGAATTTGTCGCTTTACGCTCACTTAATAACACAATGGACTGTACGCCTTTGCTGCTCTGCACCGCTGCAACCATGCTACTGGCTTTCGTGCCACTAGCTTTATTGGCTTTTGTCAGTTCCCAGCTTATATAAGAGAGATTCACCACCAGCATAAGGAGAAATAACCAACGCATAATCATCAAAACCCTTAGTTATTGGGACAGCATTACCGGAGCGCCATTCTTTTCACCCAGGGCAATATAAACGCCCCGCATAACAAGAACCGGGCGATAAATAAAATGCGGCATATTCTTAAACTGCAGTAATAATTGAGCAGAGCCACCGGTAAGAATAATTTTCGCAGAGGGGCCCAACTGCTTAATCGCCTTTTCGGTCAAATCACGTACTCCTGTTTCCAGCATATAATAAATACCGCTAGTTATTGCATTCTCAGTCGTATTGGCAAACAGAACAGGAGGGGGCATTTCCTCTGAGCGCCGACCTGTTAGCTCACCTTTCTGCCCAGTCTTTTTTTCTATTGCTGCTGCATTTTTAACTAAAGCTGAATACATACTATAAAAAGAAGGCAGTATTCGTCCACCGAGATGATGACCATCCACATCAAGTAAATCAGCGGTGATTGCTGTGCCTGCACCGATCACACACAATGGACCATCAAATTCATGGCTTGCCGCAATCAGACCTGCCCAACGATCACTCCCGTGGCAACTTACATCTTCATATGCGTTACTCAGAGTAACGTTACGACCACTAAAAGTACGTGTGGTATGGAAAAAATCTACCGTATACCCCCAGCATGAGATTACTATACGATCCAGTTCATCGCCAAGCTCATTACCCCCCACACACACGGCAAAAACCTTTTCCGGAGATTGATTATCAGCATGATATTTAGCCATAAAAGCAGACAGAGCACACCAGTCAGAGGAGAAGCCTCCGTTACACAGGATAGCACCTGAGCGCCACTGCGCCCATTTAATCTGGCTGTTACCTATGTCAAATGTCAGTATCATTTTTATTGCTGTCGCTATTATCCGGCAGTGTCCTTACGCTAACCTCAGCGCTATTAAATTGCCGGAGCCTGCCCTTTACCAATACCTGCAATTCGGCACACTCGGTAACTCCCTGTGCAACACCGCTTAACACGGTATTATTATCCAGTAGAATATTAACCTGCTTATTTTTGCAGTAATCGTAATAACGGCGAAACTTATCCAGAGCGCCAATACTCTCCTGTTCATAATGCTGACACAAATGAACTACCTTTTTCAACAGCATAGCGGCAACATCTGTCCGATCGGGTAAATTAACCAGTTTCTGAGCATGCAACTCCCGGCAGATATCCGTGACGGTTGCCAGCGAGACTCCCTGCGCCCGCTCAGGTTTCCGGTAGAAAGATGACATATCATAATTTAAGCCAATGCCTGCTACGACACATAAATCATCATCAACTAACGGCCGGGTTTCAATTAAAATACCCGCCATTTTTTTTCCCCGAATATAAATATCATTCGGCCATTTTATCTGCACCTGTTTTAACCCCATCATCTGAAGCATTTCACTTATCGCAACCGCAATGGATAAGGACAGCAAGCCGGATTGAAGCTGTGAGTGCTGAAACGGCCAGCACAAACTCATCGCAATATTGGAAAAGGCAGGCATCAGCCAATACTTTCCCCTTCGCCCCCGTCCTGAGTGTTGAGCCTCGGCAAAGCAGACAAACGGTAATTTCCTGCCAGTTTTTGATTGTGCCAGACACCGGCTATTCGTTGAGTCCACTGTTTCATAAACGATCACCTCCAGCACATCAGAACATTCTGCTGCGGCAAGTTTTAGTGTCTCTACCCGTAATGTTTCAGTCATACAAGAAAATTGGTACCATCAAAATAAAGATCAGCCGGAATAATGACTGCCTTTATACCATATAAACACCCGATGATAAAAAATCAGCAAAAACCTTGTTTCAGCGTTACAATATGCCGCTGATTTATTTACCGCTGAACTATTTCCAGGAAAACGTAATAACGCCATGCCCGCTGAAGACGAAACCATCACGCCAACCAACTTTATCCGTAACATCATTCACAATGACCTTGACTCGGGCAAGCATAATAGTATACAAACCCGTTTTCCACCTGAACCCAACGGCTATCTACATATTGGCCATGCTAAATCTATCTGCCTGAATTTTGGCATTGCCGAAGATTTTAATGGTAAATGTAATTTACGCTTTGACGATACCAATCCTGAAAAAGAAGATGACGAATACGTCAAAGTAATTAAAGAAGATGTACGCTGGCTGGGCTTTGAGTGGAGCAGGCTCTGCCATGCCTCTGACTATTTTGAGCAACTGTATAATTATGCCATTGAGATGATTAAACAGGGAAAGGCCTACGTCGATTCACTCAGCGCCGAGCAGATCCGCGAATACCGTGGCAGCCTGACCGAAGCAGGCCGTGAAAGTCCGGATAGAAACCGCAGTATTGAAGAAAATCTTGAGCTATTCAGGAAAATGCGTGCTGGTGAATTCGAAGACGGCAAATATTTACTGCGTGCAAAAATTGATATGGCCGCACCAAATATCAATATGCGTGATCCGGCTTTATATCGCATTAAACGCGCCCACCACCAACGTACCGGGGATGAATGGCCGATTTATCCCATGTATGATTACACTCATTGCATCTCTGATGCGATTGAAAACATCACCCACTCCCTGTGTACACTGGAATTTGAAGACCACCGCCCGCTATATGACTGGGTGCTAGAACAGGTAAAAACACCTGCTCACCCACAACAGATTGAATTTGCCCGGTTGCAATTGAAATACACAGTGACCAGTAAACGAAAACTCAATCAACTGGTAATCGACAACCATGTGGATGGCTGGGATGACCCGCGTATGCCAACGATTTCTGGTTTACGACGTCGCGGTTACACTGCCACTGCCATTCGTGACTTCTGTGAGCGTATCGGGGTCACAAAAAAAGACAGCTTCATTGAAATGGCCGTACTGGAAAACTGTATTCGGGAAGATTTAAATGAACATGCCATTCGTGTCATGGGGGTATTGAATCCGTTAAAAGTAACCATTGAGAATTATCCTGGCGGACAGACAGAAGAACTAACGGCAAAGAATCATCCACAAAAACCGGAAATGGGCATCCGTACGGTTCCATTTAGCAAGGTAATTTATATTGAACGTGATGATTTTCTTGAAGATGCACCGAAAAAATTTTTCCGGCTATCAGTTGGCCGGGAAGTACGCCTGCGTTATGCCTATTACATTACCTGCACGGATATAGTTAAAGATAAAAATGGCGAAGTGACTGAATTAATCTGTCGGTACGACCCGCAAACTCGAGGCGGCTCGTCACCTGATGGCAGAAAAGTAAAAGGAACCATTCACTGGGTTTCTGCACCGCACGCCGTCGATGCACAGGTCAACCTGTATGATCGTCTGTTCACCCACCCTGATCCGGCAGCCAGTGAAAACTTTATTGAACATTTAAACCCGCAGTCCCTCACTCGGCTGTTCGCCTGTAAACTCGAACCTTCCCTGGCTAATGCCGATACTAAACAACATTACCAGTTTGAACGTACCGGTTATTTTCTTAAGGACAATAAACACAGCGCACTAAGCTTTAACCGTACCGTCACCCTGCGCGATACCTGGGCCAAAATAGATAAAGCTAATAAATAAACCGCCCCACCGCAAGCGGACGGGGTATTGCTAAGCAGAAACCTGATCTGAAAAATACGCAAGACGAAAAAAATCATTTATTTATTTTTGACTTTATTTCGCGTTTTTTGCGGACAATTATTTTTATTCCCGCCTTATTCACAGGCTCCCTGGCTTATCACTGACAGATAGTATCGGCTTTTTCCTACATCAGCCGCCAGGTCTTCCCGACAAACCCATCTGGCAAAAAAATTCTTCCACTGCTAAAGTCTCTCCACTGTTTTTGCACATACGGAACAGTACGAAAACTGAAAAAAAGGAGAAATATATATGGATATTATTAAATTCATATTCAATGAATTGTGCTGCTTTTTCAAAGCCAGCTTTGATATTTCAATCCAGAAACTTCGTCAATTTTTTATCGACAGTTACTAACAGGATGGATGAAAAGAATACTTATTGTTAAAGACCGTCAGCCGCAGGGATGCGGGGGTCGAGCTTACATGGATTTACAGCGTGTTTTGAACAATAGGTATCCTTTTTATCCGTTTCAGTAATAAGAGCGACCTTTAAATTAATATTATAATTTTAAAAATAAAACAAGGAGAAAATTATGAAACAACCAGGAAATATTTTTACCCGCCATCACACACTCAAACTGAGCATACTACTTACATTGAGCACCTTATCCAGTCTACCGAATGCCGGCGCAGCAATATTTATTAATGAAGTTGACTATGACCAGCCCGGCAGTGACACGGCTGAATTTATTGAATTATTTAATAATGGTAGTACTAATATATCACTGGATGGATACGACATTGATTTAATCAATGGCAGCAACAGCAGTGTTTACCGACATATCGACTTAAGCGGTTACACCATAAACAGTGGTGCTTATTTTGTAGTCTGTAATGATCCTTCACAGGTAGCCAACTGTAATGATAGCTTCACCCATACGACTGGCTGGATACAGAATGGTGCGCCGGATGCACTGGCACTGTATGACAATAATCAGCTAATGATTGACGCATTATCCTATGAAGGAGAACTGTCTCCATTTAGTGAAAGTACGAACGTAGTGGTAAAGGACAGCAACAATGTTATTACCAGCCTTTCCAGACTGGAAGATGGCTATACCGGTTTTAATCTGGGCTGCATTACTCCGGGCAGCGCTAATATCGCCGGCAGTGGCAATTGTTCTCAGCCGAAGATAAATGCGGTACCGATACCAGCAGCAATATGGCTATTTGGTTCGGGGTTGATTGCACTACTGGGCGTCCAGAAAAAAAACCGTAACATCTGACTTCCCTGAACGAGCAACCGCAGGTAATACAGTCGTGGATAACGGCTTTATTACCTGCCCATCATCGTGTTTTTTCAAGAAACCTTTGAATATTACTAACCCGAACATTGGTTAGTCTTTTACTGAAAATCAGTCAATACATATCCGGGCAAATTTTCGTTTTCCTACCTGAAAAACCGCCTCGCTGCCGGATGGAATTTTTACTGTTTTATCCGCCACCTTCTCACCATCAATTTTTGCTGCACCCTGGGCTATCATACGCATGGCATCACTGGTGCTGGAACATAAACCAGCATCTTTTAACAAGTTGGCAATCGGATAGCCCCCATCAGGTGCCGTAAAATTTAATTTGGCAATATCTTCCGGTATTTTATTTTTCGCAAACTGCGCAATAAACCCCTCCCTTGCATCGGTAGCGTCCACACGGGAATGAAAACGTGTAATAATTTCTTCTGCCAGTAAAAATTTTATATCTCGTGGGTTTTTACCCGCATCAACATCCTGCTTGAAAGTATTTATTTCAGCCATCGGACGGAAACTCAGTAATTCAAAATAACGCCACATTAGATCATCGGATATGGACATGATTTTGCCAAACATATCTCTGGGTGCATCAGCAATACCAATATAGTTATTCAGTGATTTGGACATTTTCTGCACTCCGTCCAGACCTTCGAGAATGGGCATGGTTAGTACACACTGCGGTTTCATTCCGCGTTGCTCCTGTAACTGTCGTCCCATCAACAGATTAAATTTCTGATCGGTACCACCCAACTCAACATCCGCCTTTAATTCAACTGAATCATACCCCTGAATCAGCGGGTATAAAAACTCATGAATCGCAATCGACTGGCCACTTTTATAACGCTTACTGAAATCATCACGCTCCAGCATACGAGCTACCGTACTGCTGGCAGCCAGCTTGATCATTTCAGCACTGCTCATCGCACTCATCCATTGCGAATTAAAAACAACCTGTGTTTTATTCTTATCGAGAATTTTAAAAATCTGCTGTTGATAGGTCTCCGCATTTTTTTCTACATCCGCCTGTGTTAATGGCGGGCGTGTTACCGACTTACCAGTAGGATCACCAATCATACCGGTGAAATCACCAATCAGGAAAAGCACTTCATGCCCCAGATCCTGAAACTGGCGCAATTTATTAATTAGAACAGTATGACCTAGATGCAGATCCGGCGCAGTCGGATCGAAGCCTGCTTTAATACGCAGTGGCCGACCTTCTTTCAATTTGGCAACCAGCTCTTTTTCAACAAGAATCTCGTGTGTACCACGCTGGATTATTGCAAGTTGCTCATCAATTGATTTCATACGGGGTTCCTGACTGGTGTTAAAGTAAAAAGGTGTATAAGATACCCGCGCCGGGCAGCTTTCTCAACCGGAAAATAGCAAAAAATTAAGAGAACCGCCTGTCAATGTTTTAATCCATAGATCCAAATCATAAATCCAAAGCTATATTACTGGACGCTTCAGAAGAAAATTTACAGGATAAAACATTGACCAGAGCAATTTTACCGGCTACATTTAAATTACCACAACGATCACCCGCCAAGTACCAATGTCATTGATTAATAAAGATTTCCGCACGCACGACAGTTATTCTGCCAGATCCAGCCATTCCAGACTACGCTGGATACTGTTTGCTATTGCCTGCACAACTGTCGGTGTGATTATACTGAACACCAGTAAATCTACAACAAATACAAAACTTCCCTCTCTCGCCTCTACACCGAACCACGCTGATAAAACTATCGCCCAGACTCATAAAAAATCAATTCAGGCACCTGATTTTATTCATCCTGTTAAATCGGGTAACACACATATAAAACTGGTAACACCAGAAATTCATTCTCAGCAGGCTGACAACATCCCTGCTACGGGAGCACGTAAAAAAATCGCCTTACCCCTGCCCGTCATGCATAGCCAACAAAATCCCGCACTGGAAAACAAAAAAGGCAGCATCAGCGAGTCACTGAACTGGCGTACTTTTACGGTAAAATCTGGTGACAACCTTGCACGACTGTTCAAACGTGCCGGTATCAGCGCAAAACAGCTTGATTCTTTAATGAAATCAGGACATGAGGTAAAAAAACTACGCCATCTCTACCCAAGGGATGTAATCCAGATAAGTAGTAACGACCACGGTAAATTACAGGCATTGCGTTACGATATTAATAAAACATCCTACCTGATGGTAAAGCGGGAAAACAATCAACTACAGGCAAAGGTCTATACGCGGAAGCTTGATATACGTACCGCACACGCCAGCGGCATTATCGAATCTTCACTCTTTTTAGCTGCAAAAAAGGCAGGTGTCTCGCAGAATATTATTATGGAACTGGCCAGTATTTTTGGCTGGGATATTGATTTTGCACTGGATATCCGCAAAGGAGATCGTTTCACAGTATTGTATGAAGAGGTTTACCATAATGGTGAGAAGGTTGCTGATGGAAAAATTCTTGCGGCAGAGTTTACCAACCAGGGTAAAACGTATCAGGCGGTTCGTTATACCAACCCACAGACTAACCAGAGCGAATATTACAGCCCGGATGGAAGAAGTATGCGGAAGGCTTTTTTACGCACGCCTGTTAAATTCACCCGCATCAGCTCCCGCTTTTCTCTCTACCGTTATCATCCGATTTTACACCGGTTCCGGGCGCACAAAGGTGTTGACTATGCAGCTAAAACAGGCACTCCTGTTTATGCTGCTGGTGATGGCAAGGTCATTTTTGAAGGTCGGCAGCATGGATACGGTCGTGTGATTATTCTCCGGCATGGTGCAAAATACACCACACTTTACGCCCATTTGAACGCTTTTAACCGCAGGGTTCACTTTGGCAGCAAGGTCAAACAGGGACAGACTATCGCCTATGTGGGCAGTTCCGGTCTGGCTACCGGACCTCACCTGCATTATGAATTCCGGGTTAACGGCGTACACAGGAATCCCCTTACAGTAAAATTACCGCAATCCAGACCCGTACCAAAACGTTATCGTGCTAATTTTGAACTAATGACAACACCCATGCTGGCACAACTGGATTCTATTTCACGCAATCAGCAAATCGCTTTTGCAGATACCCGATCTGACAACCATCGCAATTAATGCCTGACCTATAATTAAATGCCTGACTACTATATCGGTCTGCTGTCTGGCACCAGCGTTGACAGCATTGATGCTGCGCTGGTTGACTTTTCAGCGCACGGTGCAAATTCTGCCCAGTTGATTGACAAGCTGAATGCCCCCTGGCCGGATGAAACTCGGCAAGCTATTTTTGCCAGTCGCCAGCTTACTGATGACGAACTGCACACCCTGCACGAGCTAGATCTGCAAACCGGTGATATATTCGCCCGCGCTGTTAATAATCTACTACAAAAGACAGGTATCGCCGCCAGCGAAATAAAAGCTATCGGCAGTCACGGCCAAACTATTCGCCATCGTCCGTCTGCCCATCCTCCATTCTCACTACAGCTTGGTAATGCCACTCAGATCGCACAACAAACGGGCATTAAAGTGGTCTCCAATTTTCGCCACGCAGATATCTGCGCTGGCGGTCAGGGGGCACCACTGGTTCCTGCCTTTCATCGCTACGTGTTTTATTGTTCCGAAAAAAACCGGGTAGTGGTGAATATCGGTGGAATCGCTAACATAACGATACTACCAAAACTGAAACAACAGGCAATCACCGGTTTTGATACCGGGCCAGGCAATGGTTTAATGGATGCATGGATCAAGCAGTGCAAACAACAAAATTATGATAGCGGTGGAATGTTTGCTGCCAGTGGTAAAACCGACACCAGGCTGCTGACTAGACTACTAAAAGATACTTATTTTCAGCTTGCACCGCCCAAAAGCACCGGTTTTGAAATGTTTAATTTGCACTGGTTAGACACTCACCTGGACCAATTAGCGAGCAGTAATAGAGATCATGCAGATATACAAAGTACATTATGCGATGTAACGGCAATATCCATTATCAACGCGATTAATCAGTATGCTGGTGACACAGACGAGATTTTTATCTGTGGTGGTGGCGTTCATAATAAAGAATTGATGAGGCGATTACGGACTCTGACCCCAATACCTATTGCATCAACTGAAACATTGGGAATGGATCCCGACTGGGTCGAAGCCATAACATTTGCCTGGTTAGCCAAACGCAGACTGGATAAGCTACCCGGTAATATCCCTGAGGTAACCGGCGCCAGCAAAGCGGTTATGCTGGGCGAACTTACTAAGGAGAACGGTAATTAGTACCTGTATATAAGAACTCTATCCCGGGAGTTCTACTCCAGAGCTATACTTTTAGAGCTACACCGGATTAACGCTGTTCAATCTCTATATATTTCAGGTGTTCATTTCCTGTATATATTTGTGTTGGACGAAATATCCGGTTATCCGATAGCTGTTCACGCCAGTGAGCCAGCCAGCCAGCAACACGTGATAGCGCGAAGATAGGCGTAAACTGATCTGATGCGATACCCATCTCGGTATATAAAATGCCCGAATAATAGTCCACATTCGGATAAACGCCTTTTGGCCCCAGCGCCACTTCACAGGCTTCTTCCAGTTTCAATGCGGTTTCAAACATGGGGCTTAATGTACCCTGCGCTTCTCCCCATTCAACCATCATTTTCTGCAATACAATCGCACGTGGATCTTTGGTTTTATACTCACGGTGTCCCATTCCCCAGATTACTTCTTTCTTTGCCAGCTTGTTATCCAGCCAGCTCTGTACATTTTCCGGCCGGCCGATTTCTTTCAGCATCTCGACCACACGCTGATTAGCGCCACCATGTAACGGCCCGGCTAAAGTACCGATTGCGGCGGCAATAACCAGAAACGGGCTGGCCAGCGTTGAGCCACAGACCATTGCGGCAAAAGTAGACGCATTAATCGTATGTTCGGCATGTAACACCAGACAGGCATCCATAATGCGAACTTTTAGTGGATCAGGATCTTTGCCATCGAGCATATACAGAAAATGTTCTGCATGGGTAAGATCATAGCGAGGTTTAATTGGGTCATAACCATTTCGAATATGTTCCCACATAGCCACAATAGTCGCCATGCGTGAAATAATCTTTACCGACATACTGTGAATATATTCAACATCATTACCAGTAATACCATCGGAAAGCACTTCCTCCCCGCCATAAAACATACCCAGACTGGCAACAGCCGTCTGTAACATTTCCATCGGATCACCGGATGATGGCAGATTTTTCATAATACTGCGGATTTTATACTTAACTGGCCTTTCTGCTTTTAACTGTCGATCAAACTCGGCCAGTTCCGATGCTGTTGGCAGGCATCCATCGAGTAACAGCAGCGCCGTTTCCTCGAAGGTACTTTTTTCTGCCAGCTCACGTATGTCATAGCCACGATAGGCCAATACACCCTTCTCGCCGTCTATTGAAGAAATATTAGATTTTGTTGCCGGTACCCCGGCCAGACCAGGTAAATATTCGCTACTCATCATATACACCCTTCTATGCAAGACGCATAGCTTAACAAACAAATAACTACTATGGTTTATGACAGACGAAAAAAATTTGGTGCCATACCTATACGAAAAAAAACAAAGAGAATGTTACTTTTCCCCGTGCGTCAGGGAAATTATGGCAAAGCAACCCCTGACAAAATAACTCTGACAATCACTCAATCTGGTTAAATAGAAAATGACGAACCGCAGCCACAGGTTGATTTAGCGTTGGGATTGTTAATCACAAAACGCGCGCCTTCAAGACCCTCCAGATAATCAACCTCTGCTCCATTCAAATACTGCAGGCTGGTCGCATCAACCAGCATAATTGTGCCATTATTTTCAACGACAGTATCATCTTCATTAATATCTTCATCAAACTTGAACCCGTACTGAAAACCAGAACAACCACCACCTTCAATCATAACGCGTAACTTCAGATTGTCATTCTTTTCCTCTTTGATCAGTGCTTTAACTTTTTCAGCTGCCGCATCGGAAAACGCAACACTGGCATCCTCAGCAGCCTTTGGTTTGGGGGCGAAACTAACTTGAATTTCCATCATACACTCAGTTCTCTTACTGTATTTCAATGATATCGGGAGTCTGCTAGTTTTAGAAAACCAGCACATTCACCAGTTAAACGGTGATTACAAAATCCTGAGTAAAATAGTCTACTATTATTGTTGCTGCGCTACAACCGTTTCGTCCAGATGATGGACATTGCTGTCCGTTTCAGCGGTTTCTGGCTCATCTGCCTTTTTATGTTCCAGACGTTTACTCACTGATGTTTCATGATGCATTTTACCATTAATTTCCGCACCGCTTGCCATTTCCAGCAGATTGTAATGCACATTGCCGGAAACACGCGCTCTGGCTGATAATTCAAGTTTTTCACTGGCATAGACGTTCCCGGCAACCTCACCATTGATAATTGCATAGGCAACATGCACATCTCCTTCAATACGGCCTTTATCACTCACTACCAACACAGCAGATGTACCGTTACCGGATGCAGACGAAGAGCTAACATTACCGGTTATTTTACCATCAAGATGCAACCCACCCTGGAAGCAAATATCGCCATTTACTTCTACACCACGCCCAATTAAAGTATCAATTTTAGAAGATTTAATTTTTTTCTTGCTAAACATATCATGTTCCCCCTGCTGCCAGGTCTGACCAGGCAAATTGTTCGTCAACCGGTTTTATTCTGCGCGATCTGGGCTCCACCCTGACCCGTACAGAATCTGGCTGAAAGTCCATCGGCAAACTCATAACCCCTTCAAAATTTTGAAAGTATTTAAAACCGAACTTTAATATTTTTTTGGTCTCATTTGATATATTTCTCAACTTCAATGTCACACGCTTATCTTTGAGCGTACCAGCAATAAAAACAGTAATGGTACCGCGGGCAAAAAGATCATTACGCCCCCGCTGGCTAACCATCAGTTTGTACTGATACTGATCTGTTCCCGCCGGTGTTAGCTGAAAAGACTGAATGGCAATACTACGATCCCCCTGCTCGGGTGCAACAATGCCTTTATAAAACGCCAGGTCTTTCTTTAACACAAGAATTTTATTCTGTAACTGCGCCAGTACATGCTTTAACTGACCTGATACATCGTCATCAATCTGCTTATTACGTTTAAGCATAGACGTTTGCCGCTGAGTTTCAACTATTTTTGCCTTCGCCACAGTAAGTTGCCGGGTAAGTCCTGAAATGGTTCGTTGTGAATCAGCACTATCATAACCAGCGTTATAACGTCCATAATCATAAGCAGCCCATATTGTAAATAACAGCAGACAAACCAGTACAGCTATTGCGAACACCCATAACACGGGATGTTGTATCATAATAATTCGATGATTTTTTCCTGCTCGTAAATTCATGGTAATAACGCCACCTGCTGCAGCCCCTGCAACTCATCAAAACCAAACATAATATTCATATTTTGTACCGCCTGTCCGGCTGCCCCTTTTACCAGATTATCAATCACCGAACTCACCACAATCGTATCGCCATTACGGGGTTTAAATACAGCGATGCGGCAGCTATTTGCACCCTTCACCGTTCGGGTTTCAGGGGCCACCCCTGGTGGCAGGACATCGACAAATGGCTCATTGTGATAACGTTGTTCATACAAAGTCTGTAAATCATCTATCGGTAAACTGCTTTTGGCACTAACTGTGGCATACAGGCTCGCTTCTATGCCACGAATCATCGGCACCAGATGTGGCACAAAGGTCAAACCCACCGTATGCGAAGCCACGTTTGACAAAGTCTGGCCGATCTCCGGCAGGTGTCGATGGCCATCAACAGCATAGGCTTTAAAATTTTCTGCCGATTCGGCCTGTAAATTTGCCACACTGGCACTGCGCCCTGCTCCGCTGACCCCGGATTTTGCATCAGCAATTAAATGCTGATCGTCCACCAGACCCTGCTCAATCAACGGTAGAAAACCCAGCGTAACCGCAGTCGGGTAACAGCCAGGGTTAGCAACAACCTGTGCTTTGTGGATCGCTTCACGATTTAACTCAGGCAGGCCATACACGGCATCAGCAAGAATATCGCTACAGGCATGTTCCATGCCGTACCATTGCTCCCAGAGCGATGTATCACGCAGCCTGAAATCAGCCGCCAGATCAATAATACGTACACCTTTCTCCAGTAATTGCGCTGCCATTTTCATTGCAGTTCCATTCGGCGTAGCAAAATACACCAGATCACAATCAGTCAGTGCGGATACCTCCGGTGGCGTAAAACAGATATCAGTAAATCCGCGCAAATTAGGAAACATATCAGCCACTGCCCGCCCGCTTTCTGAACGTGACGTAACCATTTTCAGTGAAACGTCAGGGTGTTGCACCAGCAACCGCAATAACTCAACACCGGTATAACCTGTTCCACCTACTACACCAACCGACAACATTACTTTACCTTCTTTGTGTTAATTTTTATAAAACTTTATCCGTAATATAAATAATACCCTTCACGCATTGCAGTAATAACTGTTCTCTTCCAGTTTTTCTCTGTATCATTCATAACCCTGTAAAAACAGTAATTATAGCGGTACAACGAATGTTATGGGTTAAAGCTTTCCATATTATTTTCATGGTCACCTGGTTTGCTGGTCTGTTCTACCTGCCCAGATTATATGTCTATCACGCCAGTGCCGACGATGAAACCAGTAAACAACGTTTTATTATTATGGAGCGAAAACTGTTCTGGGGAATTATGACGCCAGGAGCCATTCTTACCATTTGTCTGGGTATCTGGCTAATAACACTACTCGGCAGTCACAGCATGAGTCTGTTATGGCTACAGCTCAAGCTGACACTGGTTTCTACTCTTGTGATCTACCATATCTGGTGCGGAAAACTACTCTATGATTTTAAACACAACCGCAACCGGCACAGTCATATCTGGTATCGCTGGTTTAACGAATTCCCGGTACTGATACTGATCGCTGTTGTCCTGCTCGTCGAGCTGCAGCCTTTATAGATAAAAGCTGAATCACCCTGGGAGTCTGTCCGAGAATAGATGACCTACTCGACCCCTGTTCTCGGACAGGCTCCTAGCCGATAAACTGCTCAAGCTGGGTTAATGCCTGCTGGTACACATTACGCTTAAATTCCACTATCTCTTCCAGCGGCGCCCAGTAATCTACCCAGCGCCAGTGATCAAACTCGGGAGTATGACTACAACGCAAATTAACGTTACTCTCATCACCTGTTAAGCGTAGATAAAACCATACCTGTTTCTGGCCAATACACAGCGGTTTTGAATGATGCCGCAACAGGTGATCAGGAATACGGTAACGCAACCAGCCATTTGTCTGCCCGATCAGTTGAACATGCCTGTCCGTCAGGCCGGTCTCTTCATATAATTCACGGAACATGGCCTGTGTCGGCGTCTCATTTCTATCAATGCCACCCTGAGGAAACTGCCAGGTACTCTGACCATGTCGACGCGCCCAGAACACCTTACCCTCATGATTACCGAGCACAATACCCACATTGGCTCTAAAACCATTAGAATCTATCACTTAAAAACTCGCCCTTCATGCTATATAAATACAGCATAAAAAATCATCAATGTTATATTGATAATAACAGACCCTGTCAGGAATAAAAGTTTAATAGTCATTAAGCGAATAGATTATCCCTTTTAAATCCCATATCCATTGAGACTGTCAGCATAAACAGTTAGTATGCGCTGTTTTTAAGGAATACCTGAATAAATCTTGCTCCAGAATATTCATCGACGAACTTGTTCACTGACTCCTTAACTTTTAATCTAAACTGACCAGGCGGAATACCATGCCACTTGCCCTGTTTGACCTTGATAATACCCTCCTTGCTGCCGACAGCGATTATCTCTGGGGTGTTTTTCTGGTCGAAAAAGGACTGGTAGACAAACAGAAATATAATACGGCCAACCAGCATTTTTATGATGAATATAAAGCCGGAAAACTGGATATTTATGCTTTTCTTGCCTTTTCACTGCAACCGCTAAGTCAGCATTCTATGGCAGAACTAAAATGCCTGCACGGGGAATTTATGCAGCAATATATCCTGCCAGTAATGACAGAAAAAGGTAAACAGCAGATACAGCAACATAAAAATAACAACGATACCGTGGTAATTATTACCGCCACCAATCGTTTTATTACCCAGCCCATTGCCGATGCCTTTGGTGCAGAGGCACTAATTGCCACGGAAGCAGAAATCAGTAACAACCGTTACACCGGTAATGTGGAAGGAATCCCCTGTTTTCAACAGGGGAAAATTGAACAACTCAATACATGGATGAAGCGCACTGGACACAACCTGAGGGAAAGCTGGTTTTATAGTGATTCACACAATGATCTTCCGTTACTGGAAAAAGTCAGCCACCCGGTGGCGGTTGATCCGGACGATAAGTTACGAGAACTGGCGACAGCCAAAGGCTGGACGATTACCAGCTTTCGATAAAATCTAATACTTCAAAACTAAGGGGAACGGTAGCCGATATTTATTCTTCCTTAAGCAAAATGTTCTGCCTGTTTAAACAGATGCCCCATGTTGTCTTTTTCCGATACCACGGGATTACCTTTATATTGCCAGTCAATGGCAAGATCAGCATCATTCCAGCGAATACAGCGTTCATATTGCGGCGCGTAATACTCTGTCGTTTTATATAAAAACTCAGCCGATTCAGACATGACAATAAAACCGTGGGCAAAGCCCGGCGGCACCCATAATTGTCGTTTATTCTCGGCAGAAAGCGCCACACCTACCCATTGGCCGAAGCTGGCTGATGACTCCCTTATATCAACCACCACATCTAGCACACCACCACTACAGACACGTACCAGTTTTCCCTGTGGCTGTTGTATCTGGTAATGCAGCCCGCGCAACACACCCTGTACTGATTTTGACTGATTATCCTGAACAAAATCCACAGTTACTCCAGTTGCCTCAGCAAATACCTTTTTGTTAAAACTTTCAAAAAAGAAACCACGTTCATCACCAAACACTTCTGGTTCAATAATTAAAACATCAGCAATAGTGGTTGGTATGATCTTCATAAGTAATAGTTCTTTATTGAATAAGCAACCCCGCCACAAGCGGGCGGGGTATTAAAGCAGAAACCAGGCCAGCCCCGGCTCAATATTCTTCCGTTGCGCGGCGTAATATATACTGCCCGTACTGATTTTTTTTCAGCGGTTGTGCCAGCTCAAGTAGTTTCTCCCTGTCAATATAACCCATCTCATAGGCTATTTCTTCAATACAGGCTACTTTCAGCCCCTGCCGGTTTTCAATGGTCTGAATAAAATTAGATGCTTCCAGTAAACTTTCATGGGTTCCGGTATCCAGCCAGGCATAGCCACGTCCCATAAGCTGTACGGTTAAATTCCCCTGCGCCAGATAGCTCTGGTTAACCGAGGTAATTTCCAGCTCTCCCCGGGCGGAAGGTTGAATCTGTCTGGCAATTTTCACCACGTTATTCGGGTAAAAATACAGTCCCACAACCGCATAGTGGCTTTTGGGTTTAACGGGTTTTTCCTCAATATTCAGCACCGTGCCATTTGATTCAAATTCGACCACACCATAACGTTGCGGATCTTTGACATAATAACCGAACACAGTAGCTTTCTGTTGATTCTCTACGGTAGAAATAGCACTTTCCAGCATCTCAATTAACCCATGCCCGTAAAAAATATTATCCCCCAGCACCAGACAGACATCATCGTCACCGATAAAGTCTTCACCTAATATAAATGCCTGTGCCAGCCCGCCCGGGGAAGGCTGCTCGATATAGGAGAAAGACATACCGATAGTGTGACCATCCCCTAACAGTGTCCTGAACTGGGGCAGATCCTGCGGGGTGGAGATAATCAGTACCTCGGTGATACCCGATAACATTAATACTGATAACGGGTAATAGATCATTGGTTTATCATAGACAGGGGTGAGCTGTTTACTTACCCCCAGAGTTATCGGATACAGACGGGTACCCGAGCCACCGGCAAGAATAATACCCTTCACGTCTGCCTTTCCATAACACCCAGACGCTCACGCTGGTAGGAACCGTCCTGCACATGCTGGCACCATTCACTATTATCCAGATACCACTGAATGGTTTTCTCTATTCCACTGCTAAAGGTCTCTTCCGGCATCCAGCCCAGTTCGGCGGCAATTTTACCGGCATCAATCGCGTAACGCAGATCATGACCCGGTCGGTCACCAACATGAGTAATTAATGATTCGTGTGGAACAAAGGGGGAATCGGGCCGATATCTATCCAGCAGACGACAGATCGTTTTTACGACATCAAGATTGGTTTTTTCGTTGTGCCCGCCAATATTATAAGTTTCCCCGGTTTTGCCTTTTTCCAGCACCAGCCGCAATGCCCGGGCATGATCGTCCACATACAGCCAGTCTCTGATCTGGTTTCCCTCGCCATAGACAGGTAGAGGTTTGCCTTCCAATGCGTTTAATGTCACCAGTGGAATTAATTTTTCAGGAAATTGACAGGGACCATAATTGTTTGAACAATTAGTTATCACTACCGGGAAACCATAGGTTCGGTACCAGGCGCGAACCAGGTGATCGGAAGAAGCTTTACTGGCTGAATAGGGAGAACTTGGTGTATAGGGTGTGTCCTCGGTAAAAAAGCCATCGTTATCAAGGTCACCATAAACTTCATCGGTGGAAACATGATGAAAACGAAAATTTACTTTTTTCTCTTCATCAAGTCCATCGTAATACTTCCTGGCCACATTCAGAAGATGACAGGTGCCAACGACATTGGTCTGAATAAAGGCCGCCGGGCCATCAATTGAACGATCAACATGTGATTCTGCGGCCAGGTGCATAACCGCATCGGGCTGATACTGGCTAAAAACCCGCTCGACTTCATCACTATCACAGATATTGACCTGTTCAAAGTGATAACGCGGGTCGTGTTCAATATCAGCCAGAGATTCAAGATTACCCGCATAGGTCAGGGCATCAAGATTAACAACTTCATGCTCCGTGTTATTAATATACTGTCTGATAACAGCCGAGCCGATAAATCCGGCACCACCGGTAACGATAATCTTCATAAGTAACCCGTGAAATGACCCGCCTGTGAAATTGGTGGAGCTAAGCGGGATCGAACCGCTGACCTCAACACTGCCAGTGTTGCGCTCTCCCAGCTGAGCTATAGCCCCAAAGTGGCCGTGAATATTATATTGAATAACGGCCTGAGTCAAAAATATCGCTACTTACTAAGGAGAACGGTAATTAGGCGACATTCAAGACTGATTCAGCCTGTGCAGGTCAAACTTATTCGAGTACCAACTCAATATTTGTCCCTCACAAAATAAAACCACCCTCTTATCTATTTTCAATATACGCAATGGCCCGGTCAAGACGTTGCAGGGTTTTCTCCTTACCCAATAGCTCAAGCGTTATATCAATAGAAGGTGATTTCCCATGGCCAGTCACCGCCAGGCGTAACGGTTGGCCAACTTTACCAAAACCCACATCAAAGTTTTTTACCGTTGCTTCCACTACCCGGTGAATTGCCTCTGCCTGCCAGTTTTCCAGCGCGGAATACTGCTGTTTCAGGCTTTGCAGAATGGGCAGCGCGGCGGCTTTAAACTGTTTTTTTGCCTGTTTGGCATCATATTCATTAATATCCTCATAGAGAAAACGAATTTCATCCGCCAGTTCACACAGCGTATTACAGCGTACCTGAAATACTTTCAGCACCGCAATCAGATCGGGGCCATTATCGGTACTGTAACTGGCTGCGGCAACATACTCCTGCAACGGTTCGACTAATCCGGCAGGGACCCGGTTTTTTATGTAATGCTGGTTTAGCCACAGCAGTTTTTCAGTATTAAAAGTAGAAGGTGAGCCATTAATATCAACGATGTCAAAAAACTCAATCATCTCTTCCCGGCTGAAAATTTCCTGATCACCATGCGACCAGCTCAATCTCACCAGGTAATTAATGAGGGCGTCAGGTAAAAAACCGTTCTCTTTATACTGCATAACACTGACTGCGCCATGGCGTTTCGACAGGCGTTTCCCGTCATCACCAAGAATCATCGGGACATGAGCATAAACCGGCAATTCAGCACCCAGTGCCTGCAATATATTAATTTGCCGCGGCGTATTGTTCAGGTGATCGTCACCACGAATGATATGGGTCATTTTCATATCCCGGTCATCAACAACAACGGTCAGATTATAGGTTGGTGTGCCATCTGCGCGTTCAATAATCAGATCGTCCAGTTCCCGATTATTAATCACCACCCGACCTTTCACCATATCATCTATAACGACATCACCTGACAGCGGATTTTTGAAACGAATAACGCTATTTGCCGATGCCGCCAGTCCTTTCTCACGACAGCAACCGTCATAACGCGGTTTTTCCCGGTTGGCCATTTGCTGTTCACGCAAATCAGCCAGACGTTGTTTGCTGCAATCACAATAATAGGCGTGACCACTATCAAGTAACTGTTCAATCACCTCTTTATATCGATCAAAACGCTGCGTCTGATAAAAAGGACCTTCATCATAATCCAGCCCCAGCCAGTCCATACCGTGTAAAATAGCACTAACAGACTCTTCGGTAGAGCGTTCCCGATCCGTATCTTCAATACGCAGGATAAACTGTCCGCCCATTTTTCTGGCATATAACCAGGAAAACAGGGCGGTTCGTACTCCGCCAACATGAAGATAACCGGTAGGACTGGGAGCAAAGCGAGTACGGACTGTCATAGTTTTCTATTTAATTAATAATGGAAGGAAATCCATATTTTAATATAAAAATTTTACCCTGTATGTTTTAAGTATGGAATAACCAACCTTCAATATGAATTTACCACAGAAACAGGACCAGAAGATACCTTACCAGCAGCTCCTGCAACAGATAACACAGTGGTGCGAGCAACTCGGTTTCCAGCAACTGGGCATTACCGATATTGATCTGACTGAAGATGAAAAATTTCTGCACAAATGGCTGGCTGCCGGGTTTCATGGTGAGATGAACTACATGCAGAAACACGGCAGTAAACGTAGTCAGCCGGCACAACTGATTAGCGGTACCTGCCGGGTAATTTCGGTACGGATGAACTATATGCCGCCCGACTGTGAACTGGCTGATCAGGTTCTGGCCGCGCCGGAAAAAGGCTTTATTTCCCGCTATGCACTGGGTCGTGACTACCACAAGGTAATGCGCAAACGGCTACAGCAACTGGCAGAAAAAATCCATACCAGCATAGGTGATTTTGGTTACCGGGTTTTTGTGGACAGCGCACCGGTGCTGGAGAAACCGCTGGCACAAAAAGCCGGCCTCGGCTGGATCGGCAAACACAGTAACCTGATTAATAATAAAGCCGGTTCCTGGTTTTTTCTGGGTGAAATTTATACCGATCTGCCACTACCTGTTACCACCACAACGGCTCATAACCATTGCGGAAACTGTACGGCCTGTATCGACTGCTGCCCCACCCAGGCTATTGTGGCGCCCTATCAGGTTGATGCCCGACGTTGTATTTCCTACCTTACCATTGAGTGTCATGGCAGTATTCCCATCGAATTTCGTACCGCCATGGGTAACCGTATTTACGGCTGTGATGACTGCCAGCTCTGCTGTCCCTGGAACCGGTTTTCCTCACCGACCGAGGAAGCTGATTTTTTCACCCGACATCCACTCGATGCTGCCGATTTACTCGACCTGTTTAACTGGGACGAAACCACTTTTCTAAAGCATACGGAAGGTTCAGCAATACGCCGTATCGGTTATGCTCGCTGGCTCCGTAATATTGCCGTAGCATTAGGCAATGCACCGGCCACAACCACTATTATTCAGGCGCTTAACAATAAAAAACAGACACTACACACCCTGGATACAGATACTATTAACATGGTTATTGAACATATTGACTGGGCGCTGGGGATGTCAGGGTCACTCGGCAAAAAATAATACACCGGTAACGACCCATTGGTAAATACGTTATAATGAGTCACTTTATATGCCTGTATTGACCTGCATCAATACAGGTTTGCTAACCGATGCTTTATTCAAATATATGACCTCAAATTCAGACAAGCACACACAAAATACAGACCGACAGATTCAGGCAGCTGGACTGCTTAATACCACATCAACTGATAAACAGTTACGTGCACGAGTCAAACTACTCGGCAATTTACTGGGTAATGTGCTGCTTTCCGTTGCTGGTGCAAACGTATACGATGCTGTCGAAAAATTACGCAAAGGTTTTATCGACTTACACAAAAAAGAGGATCCGGTTAAACGTCAGTACCTGATGGCACTGATTGAATCACTGGATGAAGATACACTGTCACAGGTTGTGCGTGCATTCAGCACCTACTTCAGCCTGGTTAATGTTGCTGAGGAAGCCTCACAACTGCAACTACGACGGCGGCAGATGCGCTCTGAAATGGATCTATGGCGTGGTTCGTTTGATTCGGCCCTGAAAGATTTCAAAGCGATGGGTATGTCGGCAGAGCGCCTGCAAACCCTGCTCGACAGACTTACCTATATTCCTGTTATTACCGCCCACCCGACTGAAGCAAAACCGCGTACCATTCTGCATGCACTGCGTCGCATCTTTCTCACCAATGAAAAACTGAATGATACCCGTCTGGGTAAACAACAGCGCGAACTGGTTATTCACGAACTGGAAACCCAGATCCAGATACTCTGGCGCACTGATGAAGTACGTGCCTTCCGTCCACAGGTACGCGATGAAATCAACAACGGTCTGTATTATTTCAAAGAAAGCCTGTTTCAGGCTCTGCCAGTGGTTTACCGTAATCTGGAAGCCCAGTTACGCAAACATTACCCGCATGATGCCATTCGCGTACCCAGCTTTCTACAGTTCGGCTCCTGGATTGGCGGTGACCGCGATGGTAACCCCAATGTAAAACCCGAGACAACGGCACTGGCCGTGCGCCTGCAATCAGAAGCTGTACTGGAAGAATATGTACGACGGCTACAGGTTATTTTCAGGCAACTTACCCATTCACGCCAGTTATGCACACCCAACCGGGCATTTATGGAAAGTCTGGATCGTGATGAACCACTACGTTTTAATGTATTTACCACTAAACCGACCATTTACAGCGAAACCCCTTACCGGCGAAAAATTGCTTTTATGCGCTATCGTCTGCAACAGAACATGGATCGTACTCGCGCCCTGATTAATGATGCCAGTGCAGACACCAACATCTATACTCATGCCTACTCCTGTGAGCAAAATTTTATTGACGATCTGAAGGTGATTTATGAATCACTTATCAGCCATGGCGATAACCGTATTGCTGATACTGAACTAAAAGATTTTATCCGTCTGACTGAATCCTTTGGTTTTTACCTGATGCATCTTGATGTACGACAGGAATCGGATCGACATACAGAGCTGGTTATTGACATACTCCGCCAGCTTGATAGTAACATCTGTTATGAAAGTATGGATGAAACCCAACGGCTGAGCTGTCTGTCACAACTAATTCATAAGCCGCTGGCAGATTTTACGCTCGATAAAAACCTGCTCACTGAGCAGAACCGGGAAACGATCGATGTATTTGAAGTGATCCAACAACTCATGGATGAAATCGGCCACAAAGCTTTCGGGGAATACGTTATCTCCATGACCCATCAGGCAAGTCATATTATGGAAGTAATGTGGCTTGCCACTCTGGTTGGCCTTGCCGGCAAACGGACAGAGGAACAGGACGATGCAGATAACTGGTTCTGTAAAATCCGCATTTCTCCCCTGTTTGAAACCATTGATGATTTAAATCACATAGAAACAGTGCTGGCACAACTGTTTGACAATACAACCTATAAAAAACTGCTCGATACATCTGGCTGTATGCAGGAAGTCATGCTGGGTTATTCCGACTCCTGTAAAGACGGTGGCATTCTGGCTTCTTCCTGGCAACTTTATGAAGCCCAGAAAAAAGTGATCTCACTGGCCGATAATCACCAGATTGACTGTCGTTTGTTCCACGGACGCGGTGGCACCATCGGACGTGGTGGCGGCCCTACCTATGAATCCATATTATCCCAGCCGGAAGGGACGGTACATGGGCAGATAAAATTCACCGAACAGGGCGAAGTACTATCCAATAAGTACAGTAACGCCGAAACGGCTGTGTATGAATTAACACTGGGGATCACCGGTTTAATGCTGGCAAGTCGCTACCAGATTCTGCCCGGCGAAACCACGGCGACGGATGAAAATATCCGTATTATGCGCGAAATCACGCATATTGGTGAACAGCACTACCGCGAACTGACCGACCATACAGAAGGCTTTCTGGACTACTTTTATGAAGCCACGCCAGTTAGTGAAATTGCATTGATGAATATCGGCTCACGCCCTTCACACCGTAAATCCGGTGACCGCTCCAAATCGTCTGTACGCGCCATCGGCTGGGTCTTCGGCTGGGCACAATCACGTCATACTCTGCCCGCCTGGTACGGTATCGGTAGCGCACTGGAACAATGGATAGACAACCGACCCGAACGCCTGCAAACCCTGCGGAGCATGTATCGACAATGGCCCTACTTCCGCGCCCTGCTCAGTAATACAGAGATGGCTCTGTACAAGGCAGACATGACCACCGCACGTGAATATGCCGAATTATGCCTGAACCCGGATACCCGCGAACGGGTATATCATCTTATTGCCTCGGAATGCGAACGTACCCGCCAAATTACCCTGCAGGTTTCAGAACTGACCCATTTGCTTGATGATATCCCCCCGCTGGCCCTGTCACTGATGCGACGCGATCCCTACCTGGATCCTCTTAATCATATTCAGGTAAAACTGCTCAAACGTTATCGTGATGAAACACTGGATGGCACCGAGCGTGAAAAGTGGCTAAACCCATTACTACGCAGTATTAATGCTATTGCTGCCGGTATGCGAAATACAGGGTAAGAAAATACGAGCCATCTGCTGTTGACCTGAGCCGGATTCAGGCAACCTGAACCGGTATCTGATTCGCTGTTCGACTTATGCGGTTATCCGCATCGAGATAAACAAGTACCGGTTTAAAACCAGTCGCTTCACGCTGTGACAGTCGGACATAGCTACAGATAATAACTCGATCACCGGGATTCGCCTTGTGTGCGGCCGCACCATTGACAGAAATTACCCCGCTACCAGCTTCTGCCTGAATCGCATAGGTAACGAAACGTTCCCCATTTCTCAGGTTGTAAATATGAATCTGTTCATATTCAAGAATACCGGCAGCATTGAGTAAGTCGGCATCAATCGCACAGGAACCTTCATATTCAAGTTCTGCATGTGTTATATATGCCTGATGTAATTTGGCTTTGAGTAAAGTCAGTTCCATAATGGTTTCTGGTCAGTGTAAAAGAATCTTTAATTCGGGCATCACTGCTAATACAAATATTCAAAGATACAGGAATATGCCTATTATCGTTGATCCATCCCCTGCCTTCAAGCTGAATTCACCCATTTGGGCTGCGGATGAATAGCAAATTATCAATTAACCGGGTTTCACCTAACCGAGCGGCCACCAGTATTATCAATGCGTTATCGTCGGATTTTGGCCGTTGCAATGTTCGAGACTCGCGCACACTCAGATAATCGACAATAAAACCCTGCTCAGTCAGCTGCTGACTTAGTTGTATTTCGGCGGATGCAGGCGCCACGCCCTGTAACACCTGATCGCGCAATGAATACATTGCACGGTATAACCCGATGCTTTTTTCACGCTGCTGTGTATCCAGGTAATTATTACGCGAGCTCATGGCCAGGCCGTCAGCTTCACGCACCGTTGGTACCGCTTGAATATCGACCGGAATAGCCAGATCCGCCACCATTTGCCGGATAAGCAGAAGTTGCTGGTAATCCTTTTCACCGAAAAAGGCAATATCCGGCTGTATCATATTAAAAAGCTTTGCTACGACCGTCGCCACTCCGCGAAAAAAACCGGGTCGCAAGCGCCCCTCCAGACGGGAGGCCAGCGTAGGAACATCAATATAGGAAGATTGCTGTTTCCCCGCCGGATACATCTCATTCACGTCCGGTGCAAACACCAGGTCAGCATGACAGCCCGACTGAGAACCCACTGCTAATTTATGTATATCTTCAGTTAACGTTCGCGGATAAGTAGCAAAATCCTCATCTGGCGAAAATTGTAAGGGGTTAACAAAAATACTGACTATCGTACATGATGCCAGCCTGTTCGCTGCTTTTACCAGTGAAAGATGGCCTTCATGCAGATTACCCATTGTGGGAACCAGGGCAATTTTCCGCCCTTGTTGTTTCCACCCCGAAATTCGCCTGCGTAGCACTTCAAGCGAACGGATGACCTCAACGGTAGAATCAGATTTTTGATACCTGTCCACCATTAATGAAAACTGTGTTCCTGAGAGGGGAATTCGCCAGATTTTACTGCATCCACATAAGCCTTTACCGCCCCTTCAATACTGCCACTATGCTGAATAAAGTTTTTGCTGAATTTTGGACGAAAACCGATACTGATATCCAGAATATCATAAAGCACCAGAATCTGACCATCACAGGCAGACCCTGCGCCAATACCGATAACCGGAACAGGCAGTTTTTCAGTAATGGTTTTTGCCAGTGATTCTGGAACACATTCCAGTAACATTAAATCGGCACCTGCCTGTTGCAAAGCAATGGCATCATCAAGCATCTGTTCAGCAAGTGCCTGTTCGCGCCCCTGGACTCGATATCCACCAAGTTTATGCACACGTTGTGGCTGTAAACCAAGGTGAGCACACACCGGGATACCCTGAGAAGCCAATGCATGGACAATCTCTACCTGATCACCGTTGCCTTCCAGCTTTACCATCTGCGCACCAGCCTGCCTCATCAAGCTACCGGCATTATCCAGCGCCTGTTGCACACTGGTAAAACTCAGAAAAGGCATATCTGCCATCAACAGACTGTGCTGCAACCCTCGTGACACGTTGCGGGTGTGGTAGATCATGGAAGACATCTCAACCGGTAGCGTTGTGTCATGTCCCTGAATTACCATGCCTAGTGAATCACCAACCAGTACAACATCTACCCCGGCCAGATCCAGAACACGGGCGAAACTGGCATCATAGGCAGTCAGACAGACTATTTTTTCACCCGCCTGCTTTTTCCGCTGTAAATCACGAATGGTTACGCGGTGAGATAAATCAGTTTGTGTACTCATGACCAGTCACCTGTATTTTTATAATGCAAATTGAGGAGGGTTGAAGTAATGCCGTCCACTGTGTTTTTGTAAGATACGCTGAAATAGTATTACCTATGCACACAACCCATCAACTCAATCACGTTTTATTACTGAAACAGATAAAAAGGATACTTATTCTTCAAGACACACTGTCAATACATCCATGTAAGCTCGACACCCGCATCCCTGCGGCTGACGGTCTTGAACAATAAGTATCCTTTTCATCCATCCTGTTAGTACCTGCTGCCATTTTACATGACAGGGCCAAAATAATTCGCCTCGTATGTCGTCCGTGAATTTGATGCACCCCTTGCCTGAACCACATTTTTTAATTTCCCATATCCAGGAACAATAATATCCGGTAGCAATTTTAACAACGGTAAATAGACGAAATCCCGCTCACAGATACCCCGATGCGGTATTTTTAGATGTGGCTGGTTTATTATCCTGCTACCGTAAAGCAGAATATCCAGATCAATCGTTCGCGCACCCCAATGCTGTTTTCTCACTCTCCCCTGCTTATTCTCAACCCCCTGCAAATAATCCAGAAGAATCATCGGCTCAAGAGAGGTTTCCAGCCAGGCAACCGCATTGACATAATCAGGCTGATTCAGCGGCCCCATCGGTTTACTTTTAAAGTAACCGGAATCATTCAGCAATTTTGTTTCTGGTAACTGAGATAATGCTGCCAGTGCCTGCCTGACCTGTATCAATGGTTTTGCCAGATTACTACCCAGACCAATAAAAACATTTTCCATTATTGCTGCTTCGTTAATCATCACTAGTCTGGTTAGATGAATGATTCTGTGAGCGGGGCTTACGCCGTCTGCGCCTGTCGGACGATTTACTGTCAGACGCTTTACCACCAGATGATTCACTAACAGCAGATGTATTAGAAGAAGATTGTTGCTGAAACTGCGTCCACCACTCACTTTCATCCGCCACCGCTTCCCCCGACTGCGCACGCAAACATAAAAAATCATACGCTGCACGAAATTTGGGATGTTCAAGCACTGCCTGGGCACGACGGCCCTTACGATAATGGAAGCGTGTCTGCAAGCCCCAGATATCGCGCATGGTTGAAGTAAACCGTCTGGGTATAGAAATACTTTTCACCTGCTGGCTCATCACCGCTGTCGCTGCTTTCTGAATGGCGACTGAATAAGGCATACCTTTTTCATTAATCTCTTCTGCACGTTTTGCAACCGGTGCCCACAGCAAAGCAGCAAACAGAAAGGCAGGGGTTACACGCATATTATTACAGATACGATCGTCAGTATTTTTCATCGCCAGTTGTAACAGACGTAAATGCTGCGGATCGTCTTTTATTGCCTGAGCGGCTGCGGGAAATAAATAGTGCAACAGGTCGTACTCATTCAATGCCTCAAAACTTTTCAGTGCATGACCAGAATGAAACAGCTTCAGTACTTCTTCATATAATCGTGCTGGCGGAATATCCTGCAATAAAGACCCCAGTTCATAAATAGGAGTACGTGATTTCTCCTCAATAGAAAAGTCAAGTTTTGCAGCAAAACGAATCGCCCGCAACATCCGTACCGGATCTTCACGATAACGAATCTGTGCATCCCCAATCATTTTCAGTTGCCGCTGTCTGATATCTTCAAGCCCACCGACAAAATCAATAATAGAGAAATTAGCAATATCATAATACAGGGCGTTGGCGGTGAAATCACGGCGCCACACATCATCATCGATACCACCATATACATTATCGCGCACAATTCGCCCGCTTTCATCAACACTACCTGACTGGGTGTGATCATGATTCGTACGATAGGTGGCAACCTCTATAATCTGTCGTCCAAAATGGACATGTGCCAGACGAAACCGGCGACCGATCAGACGGCAGTTACGAAACAGATCCTTTACCTGTTCGGGTGTTGCATTGGTCGCAACATCAAAATCTTTTGGTGTTTTTGCCAGCAGTAAGTCACGCACAGCACCACCCACAAGGCAGGCATGAAAACCAGCCTTGTGCAACCGGTATAAAACTTTCAGTGCATTGTCATCAATATGTTCACGCGAAATACTGTGCTCACCGCGTGTCACAATCTTTGCGTCAGCCAGATACTCTTCAACTTTTTTTGATTGTCGTGATAAATCACTGGTCGCATTACGTGCTGCTCTGTGCTTTCTATGGTTAGAAGAACTGCCAGCAGACGGTGCGGATTCACCGGAATATTTATGCTGATGTCGTTGTTTAGATGAAAGTAATTTAAGCCCATTTTTAAGCCAGTCAATCATTAATCAATATCCTTGATAACCAGTGTCAGGCCATCTCCAATGGTTACCATACTTTTTTTCACACGCATATCTGCCTGTACCATTTCATTAAATCGACGAATGGCACGTGTAGCCGGTTCATTATTTTTCGGGTCTGCCACGCTGCCTGACCACAATGTATTATCAATTGCCATTAATCCACCTTTTCTCAATAACTGTAATCCTAGCTCATAATAAATCGGATAATTCTGTTTGTCCGCATCAATAAAAATAAAATCAAAATCAGCCGCCCTGCCTTCTTCCAGTAAAACGTCTAATGTGCGTTGCGCGGGTTGCAATACAAGCTGGATTTTTGTATCCAAACCTGCCTTTACCCAGTATTTTTTTGCTATCGCTGTCCATTCTACAGAAACATCACAGCAGATTAACTGACCATTATCACCCAGTGCAGAAGCGATACAAATAGAACTGTATCCGGTATAAGTACCAATTTCTATCGCCTTTTTTGCCCCAATCAGGCTTACCAGAAACCGCATGAACTGCCCCTGATCTGGCGCAATCTGCATATTTGATAGCTCTACAGAACGGGTTTCCTGCCGCAAATCACGCAACAATGCAGACTCATCCACCGCAACCGTACAAATATAATCGTATAAACGTTCATCAATAGATAATGTTCGGTTACTCAAGAAATTTACTCACTACCACTACAGAAAAGAAAAGATAGAAACAGGGAATTATAACAAAAAAACAGCAGCTTATAAAAATATAGAGATCAGATGCCGGGCAATGATTGATGCGACCCATTATCTGCCGCGCAATCTACCACAAAAATAGAGCAGAATGTGGGAAGGGATCATTCGTATTGATAAATACCAGGTAAGAGTTTTGCACAATATCAAAACAGAGGAACCAGTAAAATCAGCACCAGCATAATACCAATTAGCGTCAGGTACAGATTTAGACTACCGGACTGTAACGCCTGTAACCATGTGGCCAGCCGATAGACCAGACGCACGATGGGCGCAAACAGTGTCGATCCAAA
>VAOX01005507.1_pt1 | contig 31483 bp, 25 predicted proteins | sample 3393891 | NCBI WGS metagenome assembly VAOX01 (sample SAMN08290429, study PRJNA428436) | hydrothermal vent metagenome | isolation source: Deep-sea hydrothermal vent chimney | place: Indian Ocean: Southwest Indian Ridge | depth 2822 m m
GTAGCTTAATAAAGCACCTGCAATAAGAAATCGATTCATAATAAATTCATGATATACTAATATATGGTTTTGTTGCAATGCCTGTCCCGTTAATATTCTTGAACAGTGATTCTGGAAAATCACCAAAAGTGTTCACATTCAGCCTGAACAGGTGCTCACGTTGGAGCAGAATGAGTGTTCGCGTTGAGGCAGAATACGCATCTGTAGTACAGATAGTCATCTGCGGCTGTATAGAAGCCATCAAGGTCTTTTGTTTCTGACGTTATTTTTTTTATTTCTTCTGATGTTGGGGTTATAAAAATAACTATTTTTTGAGCTAATGGGTTTGTTTGTGTCGAGTCTATATTCAGGGCCTATATCTGAATAGCTTATATTTGATATGAATACTGATAAAAACAATATGATATATGTTGTTTTTATCATGTTAGTTTGACTATGTCAGGTGGCTAACATCAGTGCGTGATGAGCGTAGTGGGTTAGCCCATACCGCCTATGCCAATGTAAAAGTTAATTAAGCGTCTGTATGTTCCTGCTGATGTTAATGGGTGTTGCTCAATAATAAGCTCGACCCTTTCGTTGCCAGAGTATTTAAAGTCTTTCAGGTTGTTTTTTAAGATCATATCAAGTGTGGGGGTGAAGCTGAGTTTTTTTACTGAATAGAGTTCAAAATACTGAGTCATTATGCCGCTAATATTTTCTTTTGAATAAGAAAAATCAGGGTCTGCAACAAAGTAACTCACTTCAAAATTGTACATGTCGCAGTATTTGTGCTCGATTGTTACAGTATTTCCGTTGTCATAAGTAATATATAGTGTTGTTATGTATTCACCGTTGTCTTTTGATATTCTGTCGACCCATTTGTAAAAATTAATATTTTTTTCTGTAATTTGTTTGTGAGCAATATACCCCGCTTTGTATGTGCAGCTGTTTTCCTCGGTATTTGCATGCAGGATGGATGTGAAGTTTAATAGAATAATTAGTAAAATATATCGCATGATTGAATTTTCTTCTGTTTTATTGGCTTTGTATTAACACCAGCCCCGCAACAAGGAGCCGATGCATTTGTATATACTGATTTTTTGTTTATGGATTCGACTTCTCACACACCTTAATTGCGGCGAGAACGCCGTCAAAAAGCCCCCTTCTTTTAAATGCTATGCCACCACCCTGAGGGCCTGATGGGCCGGTTACACTTGCTAATCCAGGGATAGGGGATGTTCCACCCATATACATCGACCATTTTAGTTTGAATGTGGGGTCGGCTTTAAACATACGTTGCAATACCTGATAAAATGAACAGTCCCATTGTTTATCCCCGGGTTCCCTGGCTCGTATTATCGGGCCAGAGGGTACTGTCGGCTTTGATAATTCAAATTGTGCAAGATTTTTCTTAACATCTGCGCTCAATAAATTTTGAACTTCTTTATCTCCATTGTTCAATTGATCAATCGTGAATGCAAGAAAATCATCCTTATACTTAGTGTCCTGTTCTGGATTCTGTGCCCTTTCTGTGTGGTATCTCTTCTCTATAATATCAAGCACCTTGTCGCTAACTTTAAAAATTTTATCAAGCCTTCCTTAACGTGGTTAATTTTTTCCTTTAGGTGAAGATCAAGATTTTCACCTCTTCGGTATTTCTCAGTAGAAGTAACTTCACCATACTCGTTATACCATTTTTTTAGGCCATGAAGATTGTCCTTAACATAGGGGAACTCTTTTGAAAGTTCACCAGTTTTATAGTATTCTTTCCATATCCCTTCAAGTCGGTTGTATTCGTACGGTGACTCTCTAAAGATCTTACCGTTTTCATAGTAGTTTTTTTGTAATCCGTGTTTTTCGCCACGAGCGTAAGGAATTTCTGATTGCATCTGACCATCTTCGTAATACCACTTTGCAACTCCATCGCGTCTATCTCGGATATGAGGAATCTCTTTTGAGAGCTCGTCCGTCACATAGTATTCTTTCCGTACCCCTTCAAGTCGGTTGTATTCATACGGTGATTCTCTAAAGAGTTTCCCATTTTCATAGTAGTCTTTTTGCAGCCCATTTTTTTCGCCATGAACATAAGGGATTTCTGATTGAATCTGGCCATCTTCGTAATACCACTTTGCCACTCCATGTCTGCGGCCTTCATCATCTTCAGGTATTTCAGTTTTTGGTTTGCCATTGTCATATTTTTCAATTACAACTTCGTTTTTTCCAAAGGCTGAAAATGGTGCGAGTATACAGAAAATAAAAATTAATAAAATGTATTTGTTGTTTATCATTACTTTCTCCAAATTATGTCAGGTTTTAAGTGGAGTTTTCTGTCTGTTATATAAATTAATATATCAATAATGTATTCGCCATTGTTTTATAGTATGTCTTAGCAGTTTGTGGTACAAGTTTGCCGATATAATCATCATAATGCTGGCTGACATAGGGGGTGCTCAATGTAGATAAAAAATATCACAAACAATGTGGCTCTAATAGTTTTTTAATCCCATCAGGAATAGCACTCGGTTTCTTTGCAGCATAATCAAAATGAACCATAATCGTAATGCCTTCAACGGTAAGCTTATCTTTCTGCCAGACCTGTTGTGTAATATGCATTGAGGAATTCCCCAGGTGGCTAATCCAGGTTTTTATTTCTACCGGCAGGCCATAAAATAATTCGGCCTTAAATTCAATTTCATATTTTGCAAGAATGAGTTGCCATGTCTGTGGATTCAGATCAGGGGAGAATAATCGAAATACCGGATCGCGAGCGGATTCAAACCAGCGGGGAATTACCGTATTGCTGATATGCCCCAGGGCATCGGTTTCGCAAAAAGCCGGAGTAACGGTCTGAGTAAACATAATAACCTCTGTGACTAATGAGTGGGTTTATACCGACATCACTGAGCCAGTGATGTCGTGTTTTTTATTTTTTTCGCCATAGCGATATCCACTGGTCTACCGAGTATGATTTAAGTAATTCAATATCCGATGTGACTTTCTGTATTGTTTCAGCCGTACTGGAGTCAAATACGCTGTTAATGCTGTTGTTGAATTTTTTAATCAGTAAAGGCATCGCTTCATCTCTTCTTTCTTTATGGCCCAGTGGGTAGAGTATTACCATTGTTTCGGTCTGTCCACTGGTATATGAAATTTCAAGTTTATTGGGTATTGCGCGTTTATCGTCTGCAAAATAAAGCCGAGTGTATTCAGGGTTTTCCTGAATCTGCATTTTTTCTCTGAGCTTATCGAGTGTGCTGTTCTCGGTATATTCATTGGCATATTCATCGGCGAACATATGGCTTTCAAGCTGACCATTTAAAAGCGCAACGGCAATGCCATATTGAATACAGTGGTCACGATCTGCGGGGTTATTAAGTGGCCCTGTTTTATTAATAATACGCATGGCTGCTGCGTGGGTGCTAATGTTTATTGATTTAATTTTATGGATATTGGCCTGGTATTTTTCCTTAAAAACTTTATGTAGATGAATGGCGCACTCAATGGCGGTTTGTGCATGAAACTCAATGGGGTAAGCTATTTTATAGAGTATATTGCGCATAACATAATCGCTGTATTCATTATTGCTTACCAGTGGACGGTCTTTTAGAATAATATGATTAAATCCCCATTGTTCTGCTGTCAGTGCTGTGGGGTAGCCCATTTCACCATTGCATGCCTGAAAGGCATGATACACTCCCTGACGGCTGGCATCCGCTGCCGCCCAGGATTTTCGCCAGCCGGTATTGGGGGTGTGGCGATACGCTCTTAAACAGGCACCGTCCATAAAAACATTCGACAGAGCATTATTGCACTGTTGTTCTGTGCCCCCCATCAGTCGAGTGGCAACGGCGGCAGATGCAAGCCGCACCAGGATAACATGATCATATCCTGCATTGTTAAAACTATTTTCCAGTGCGAGAATACCCTGGATTTCATAGGCCCGTATCATGGCATCCAGCACATCAGACATTGTAAATTTTATTTCTGTGTTCTGTTGTGTAAATAACATGGATGAAAAAATAACACCCAGGTTATCCGATGGGTGTCCCCATTCTTTTGCCAGCCAGGTGTCGTTATAGTCCAGCCATCGGATCATACTGCTGATCACATAGCTTGCCTGAAACAGGTCAAGTTTAAAGAGTGTACCGGGTATAATAATACCTCGTTGTTCATTCTCGGCGTTAAGGTTAAACTGGTTAAAAAGGGGGTTGATATGCTGGCGACAGTGTGTGTTTTTCAGGGCCAGCATGGCGCAGCTCATGGCATCCATCAGTGCGTATTTTGCCATGTCCAGTACGTCATCTGAAAAGACTTTTTCAGAAAAACAGTAATCGGTAATTTTCTGTATTTCGGGGTCGAAATTTTTCATAAGAATAAATACTTATCGTTGTTTTTTCTCTTGCGTTAAATAGTCCAGCGTAGCGTATAGTGCATCCCGTGTCTGCATCTTTTCCAGTAAAGAGGATTGCGTTCCCTGTTGCCGAAGGGTTTGATATACCTCAAGTGCGGCTTTGTTCATGGCGCGAAATGCGCTTAATGGATAGAGCACCATACTCACCCCGGCATCTTTTAGTTCATCGGTATTAAACAGGGGGGTCTGGCCAAACTCGGTGATATTGGCGAGTATGGGAATTTTGAGTGCTTTGCTAAACTGCCGATAATCTTCTAACGAGGCGGGGGATTCAATAAACAGTAAATCTGCGCCGCAGGCCTGGTAGTCAATCGCACGTTTAATGGCCGCATCCAGCCCTTCAACGCTGTAGGCATCGGTTCTTGCCATAATAAGTAGTTCATGGTCTTTAATGCCCTGTCGGGCGGCGATAATCCGTTGCTGCATCTGTTCGCTGCTGACCAGGTTTTTTCCCGGGCGGTGTCCGCAGCGTTTTGCACTAATCTGGTCTTCAATCTGAATCGCGGCCACACCGGCCTGAATCATTTTCCGGCTCATTTCCGGTAAGCTCACGTCATCGGAAAAACCGGTATCTACATCAACCAGCAGGGGCAGGGGGCAGGCGGATGTAATGCGCCGGGCATCTTCCAGCACATCGTCCAGCCGAGTTAACCCCAGGTCAGCTTTGGCAAAACTGGCATTGGCTACACCCGCACCGGATAAATACAGGCACTTAAACCCCGCCTGCTGAGCCAGTAATGCGCAATAAGCATTTATTGTGCCAGCGATTTGCAGCGGTGCTTCATTTTCAAGTGTCTGAAGAAATTTTTTTCCCGGAGTCATAATAAATTACATCATCGTTGTTATATTGTCGCAATGTAGTCGGTCTGATTTTCAGGTAATGCATTCTGAAACGCCCTGATAGTCAGACAGTTTTTTTCAATAAAAGTGCATTGCTTAAAATGAGATATATCACATTCATAGCGCCTTGCATTGTAGAGCTGGGGAATCAGGCAGGCATCTGCCAGACCGGGTGTATCACCGGCGCAGAAGTCTCCCTGATATGGGCGTGTTTTGAGTTGTTTTTCAAATGCAGCCAGACCTTCATTTATCCATTGGCTATACCACTGACTCACCTGTGTTTTGTCGCAGGTGAGCGTTGTTTTCAGGTAATCCAGCACCCGCAGATTATTTAAGGGCTGAATATCGCAACTGATGATTTGTACAAGGCTGCGAATAAAGGCCCGTTGCGCTGTGTCTTCGGGCAGTAATGGTGTTTCGGGATGAGCCTCTTCCAGATATTCCATAATGGCGGATGACTGGGTAATAATGTGTTTACCCACTTTCAGTGCGGGAACCAGCCCCTGCGGGTTGATATTCAGGTAATCTTTATGCCAGTTTTCAGCCACATTGGGCAGTAAATTAATGGTATGAATTTTATAGGCAATGGATTTTAAATTCAACGCAATACGTACACGAAAGGCCGAGCTGCTTTTGCTATAGCTGTAAAGCGTTATGGCTTCCATTGCACAACCTGTTGCTGAATGGCGCCAAAAATGCTTTGCTCATTCGCATCCAGCATCTCAATTTTTATCCTGTCGCCATATTTCAGATAAGGTGTTTTAGCTTTCCCCGACTTGGCAATTTCAATCACGCGTTTTTCAACCAGGCAGGAGGCACCGAGCTGTTCATCGCTATTAGAAACGGTACCAGAGCCGATAATGGTTCCCGCCGACAGGCTACGGCTTTTGCAGGCGTGTTCAATCAGTTGATCAAAACCAAACTGCATATCGGTGCCGGCATTGGGTTCGCCAAATAATTCACCATTCAGCCAGGTCTTTAATGGCAGGTGCAGTTTGCAGTGATGCCAGTGCTCGTGGAGTTCATCGGGGGTAACGGCTACCGGTGAAAAACTACCGCTGGGTTTGCCCTGTATAAAACCAAAACCTTTGGCCAGCTCCGATGGAATCAGGTTGCGCAGGGAGTAGTCGTTTACCAGCATTAGCAGCGCAATATGGGGTGCTGCTTTATGGGCTGTCACCTGCATGGGTGTATCATCGGTGATAATCGCCACTTCCGATTCAAAATCCGCCCCCCAGCTTTCATCCACTAATGGCAAATCATCATAAGGGCCTGAAAAACGCTCTGAACTGCCCTGATACATTAGCGGGTCGGTTAGAAAAGAATCCGGCATTTCGGCATTGCGGGCTTTTCTAACACGCTTTACATGTGGCAGGTATGCGCTGCCATCCAGCCACTGATAACTTCGTGGCAGGGGGGAACAAAGATTTTTTATTTCCAGTTTAAAACTGTTTTTTATTTTTTTATGATTCAGGTCTTCATATACCTGGTGCAGTTTATCGTGCATCGTTTTCCAGCTTTCCAGTGCGCTTATCAGGTTGGACGCAATATCGTTTACCGGGCAGGCGGTGAGCAAATCTCGGCTAACAACGACTAAAGCACCGTCACGCGTATTATTTTTTAAGCTCGCCAGTTTCATTTTTTATGACCTCTTCTTTTTTCCATGCGTTCATATAATCCGGCGACTCAATGGCTTTAGCCTGAGGGCTTATTTGCAGTGGATAGCGGGCATCAATCATTATCGCCACTTCATCGGTTTCTTTGCGGGTGTAGCTTTTACCCGCTTCATACGCCTTTGGGTGGGGGCCGTGTGGAATACCTGCCGGGTGAAAGCTTATCATGCCGCTGTCAATATTATCTCGGGAGAAAAATTTCCCTGCGTGATAAAAAATCACTTCATCATAGTCATCATTGCTGTGATAAAACGGTACGCGCAGTGCCCCGGGGTCTGATTCAAGGGGACGGGGGACGAAGGTGCTGATAAGAAAGTTATTGCAGATAAATGTGGTGTGCGCACTGGGGGGCAGGTGATAGCGGTGGCTCATTAATGGGCGAATATCCCGCCAGTTTAATTTAACCAGGGTTAAATTTCCATGCCAGCCCAGTGCATCCAGTGGGTTATAGGGGATGCGCATTTCACTTAGTTCATTCTGGTGTTTAATCTGCACCGTCCACTCATCTTCTGATTGCTGATCTTTAAATGCCTGGTTAATTTTCGGGGTTTCAAGTACCGCCACATCAAAAATGGCATGTGCGCCGAGCAGCCCCTTATCCGGCAGACGATAATGATCCTGAGTCGCTTCAATCAGCAGGCATTTAAGCGGGCGTTTAATCTCGATTCGCCAGAGCGTGCCTTTGGGAATGAGCATATAATCACCCTCTGAAAAATGCAGATGACCATAATCACAGAACAGCTCACCCTCGCCATAATGAATAAAAACAAGCTCATCACCATCGGCATTTCTAACCAGTGAAGTCATGGAAATATCGCAGGCCCAGAAGCGCAGTTTAAGGTTTGCGTTATGCAGCAAAGGGGTGGCCATCCAGGGGGAGGGGTGGTAATCGCCTAATAAGGCGGTATTAAATGCATGATGCTGCAAGGGGCCGGATACGGACGACCAGTTACAGGGCGGGTGGCGGTGGTACATGTGAGTTGCCGGGCCTGCAAAACCCTCCTGGCCCAGTTCACGCTCATAACTGTTCTCGGGCAAATCGGTGTGTGCCTGTTTTGAACTGGTTCCTTCTGTTATAGGAAAGTTAATCCAGTGATTCATTTCAGCACACCACGCCTTATCTGCTCGCGCTCAATGGATTCAAACAACGCCTGAAAGTTACCTTCGCCAAATCCCTCGTTGCCTTTGCGTTGAATAATTTCAAAAAAAATTGGGCCAATCACATTCTCTGTAAAAATCTGTAGCAGTAATTTTTTCTCTTCGCCTACACTGCCATCAATTAAAATTTGATCCTGTTGCATCCTTTTAACATCTTCATTATGCCCTGGCAGGCGCTCAGAAATCATTTCATAATAGGTATCGGGTATATGCTGAAACTTGATGCCGTTTTTAAGCAGTTGTTCAACAGTGGCAAATATATCATCGGTTTCCAGCGCAATATGCTGAATTCCTTCGCCATGATATTCATCTAAATACTCTGCAATCTGAGATTGACCGTCCGTCGATTCATTAATGGGAATACGTATTTTCCCGCAGGGGCTGACCATCGCACGTGAATGAAGCCCTGTTTTAAGTCCTTTAATATCAAAATAGCGTATCTGGCGAAAATTAAACAGCTTTATATAGAAATCAGCCCAGTAATCCATGCGTCCCTGATGTACATTGTGGGTCAGGTGATCGATTTTTTTTATGGCTGAACTCATTTTCTGAGAGTTATCATTCTCCACCGCAATAAAATCTACATCATAAATAGAGTTCTTACCGTAGCGGTCAACCAGATAGAGCACACTGCCGCCAATGCCCTGAATGGCCGGGATATTAAGTTCCATTGGTCCGGGTTCGCTATAAAAGGCTTTTGCTCCAAGACTAAGTGCGCGTTGACAGGCAAATGCGGCATCCTTTACACGAATCGCAAAGGCACAGGCTGAGGGGCCGTGTTTACGGGCAAACTGCTGTGCAAAGCTATCGGATTCATGGTTGATTAGAAAGTGTGTGTCGCCCTGGGTGTAGAGTTCTACGTGTTTGGAGCGGTGACGAGCGGTCAGTTTAAAACCCAGTTGCTGAAACAGTGTGGCTAACTGCTGTGTGTTTTCGGCGGTGTATTCTATAAATTCAAAACCGTCCGTCCCCATGGGGTTATCAATGGAGGCTGGTTTATCTCTCAATGTCTGTTCTTTACAGGCTGACATAATGTTCCTTTATTATGCATATAAATATAGAGTATAGAAAATTTATGAGTAAAGTCCGTATTTTAGCGATTAATAATTTTTATATTAACCTCATAAATAAATACAATGGAAATATCTGCTAGACTTTAAGTCTCTTCTATTAAGGGCGGCGTTATGCGTTTAGTGGTAATATAGAAGAACAAAGGATTGTGTATTAGAGATTATTAATGAAAAAACGCTAATAAATGATATCGTAAACAATCATCCAGTGCATGAGGTTACTGATATGAGGATATCACCGAAATTAGAAAAGTACGCCAGCCAGCATCATCTAACCGGCATTACGCCGCATACGCTGGAGGCTATCTCTGCTCGCCTTTCAGGGTATTCTTTAAAAAAAGCCCATCAGTTTATTAAATTTCATCAACGTATACAACAACAGCTATTAAATCATTCTGTGATTGCACACAATGAGTATACTCGGTGGTTCTCCAGCGGGGATATGTCATTGCAACAGTTAAAATCCTTTGTGGTGCAGTTTTCAGTGTTTTCAAATTTATTTATTCTGGCTCAGCTTCAGAAAACCATTAATGCCGATAGTTTGCAAAGTATGCGTGCATCAAAAGAAATTCTGATGAATGAACTGGGAGTGGCTTTTAAAAAAGACGGTCATAATAAAAATAGCCATAATAAAACCAACGGGTATTCTTCAGGCGAGTTGCCTGTGGAGGGTTCGATTGAAGCCGGAGAGTTTCATTTTAATGCGGCGCACTTTGAGTGGCTTTATAAGCTGGCAGATGCACTGGGTCTGGCCTTTATGGAAACAGGCAAACGCCGGCACGGCACGGCAGATACTCTTTTTTACTGTGATGAGTTGTCGCGGCTTTATGCCAGTGAGGATTATACTATTTCACAGGCGGCGAGTTTTGCCGTGGAAAACTGGGCCGCTGCGGGCTTCTGGGCCGAGCTTATTCAGGGACTGGAAAAATATCAGAGCCATAACGCGATAGAACTACCCATTTTCTTTTTCACATACCATGACAAAATTGAGTCTCAGCATGCACAGCATACGCTGGATGAGCTGGAAGATATTTATTTTATGGGCGAAATTAATGAAGATGTTTTTATCCAGTCAGGCAATGAAATGCTGGATGCAGTCGAGGTGTTCTGGAATGGTCTGAATAAACAGAGAAAATCTCGGCAACATTAATAAAACTTATAAAATAAATCGGTGTCAATAAAGAATGAGGAGATAATAATGGCTGAATTACAGTGGTTTAGAGATGAAGTCCGTGAGTTTTGTGTGCTGCATGTTGCACCTCTGGCAAAGCAGATTGATGAAGACGATAAAATTCCGCGCCAGTTATGGAACGACCTGGGTGAAGCGGGTCTGCTGGGTATAACAATACCTGAGCAATATGGTGGGCGTAATCTGGGCTATCTGGCACATATTATTGCAGTTGAAGAGCTGAGCCGTGCCTCGGGTACGGTGGGTTTTGCCTATGCTGATCATTCCAATATCTGCTTAAACAATTTATATATACACGGCACAGAAGAACAGCGCGAACGCTATGTGAGGAAATTATGCAGCGGTGAATTTATCGGTGCTTTATCCATGTCGGAGCCGGATGCGGGTTCCGATGTGGTAGGCTCGATGAAATGCCATGCGGAAAAAAAAGCAGACCACTGGTTGGCCAGTGGAACAAAAAAATGGTGTACCAATGGTAATTGTGCCGATGTGATTATTGTTTATATGCGCACCGCCGATGCATCGGCAGGCGCTCATTGTATGACTGCTTTTTTACTGGATAATACTATAGAAAACTGGAAAAGGGGTGAAAAGGAAAACAAGCTGGGGATGCGCGGTGCAGATAACTGTGAGCTGTATTTTGACAATACCAGAATACCACTTAATCACCAGTTTGGGGAAGAAAACGAAGGTGTAAAAGTGCTGATGAGCGGTCTGGACACTGAGCGCCTGTTACTGGCAGCCGGGCCGATTGGCATTATGCAATCGGCAATGGATCTGGTGTTGCCCTATGTGCGTGAGCGTAAACAGTTTGGTAAGCCCGTTGGTCAGTTTGAATTAATGCAGGCCAAGCTGGCCAAAATGTATACCGCACTGCAAACCGCCCGTGCCTTTGTGTATAAAACCGCAATGGAGTTTGATCAGGGAAATATCTCTCGCATAAATGCTGCAAGCTGTGCTTATTATGCCTCTCATGTGGGGGTAAAGGTGGCACTGGAAGCGATTCAGTCACTGGGGGGAATCGGTTATATGAATCATTGTGATGCGGGGCGCTTTTTGCGCGATATCAAAATTTATGAAATCGGCGGTGGTACCAATGAAATTCGCCAGATGCTGATTGGACGCGAACTGTTTAATGCTGATCCGCAATGGTATTAACTGTTATTAGTCAGAGTATTACAGGAACGAAAAATACAGGATGAGCCGCGATGAAAGAAGTAGTAATCTGTTCTGCACTGCGCACGGCAATGGGTACATTTCAGGGCCAGTGGTCAATGCTCACTGCGCCCGAGTTAGGTGCGCAGGTGATAAAATCAATTGTTTATCAAACAGGTATATCGCATATAGATGAGTGCATACTTGGTTGTGTATTAACGGCGGGTGTGGGGCAGGCTCCCGCACGCCAGGCACTGTTAAAATCGGGCCTGAGTCACCACATTCCCTGTACCACGGTGAATAAAGTCTGTGGCTCGGCGATAAAAGCTGTTGCGATGGGATGTGATGCCATTGTTTCAGGCAATGCCGATATTTTGCTGGCGGGGGGCATGGAGTCCATGAGCCATGCACCTCATCTGATTCGCACAAGACAGCATAAAAAAATGGGCCATGAGCAACTCATTGACCACCTCTTTTATGATGGGCTGGAAAATCCCGATGATGGATTTTTAATGGGGCATTTTGCCGATCAGTGTGCCGACCAGTTTAATTTTAGTCGTGAGCAACAGGATGAATATGCCATTGCTTCTGTGCAACGTGCACGACAGGCGACAGAGAATGGATTTTTTAAAAATGAGATTGTGCCACTGAATGGCATCACGGAGGATGAGGCGGTTTATAAATCGGATATCAGTAAAATTCCTCAGCTTAAACCGGTCTTTAATCGGGATGGCAGTGTCACCGCAGCCAATGCATCATCCATTTCCGATGGAGCCGCTGTACTATTATTAAGTGATATTAAAACAGCCCGCGCATCGAAGCTGCCTGTACTGGGTATGATACGTGCTTATGCATGCCACGCGCAGGCCCCTGAAACATTTACCACAGCGGTGCAGGGAGCTATTGAAAAAGTATTACAACGCTGTGGCTGGAGTGTGAATGATGTTGATCTGTTTGAAATCAATGAAGCCTTTGCCGTGGTCGTAATGGCAGCAATGCAGCGTTTAAAGTTAAGCCATGAACAGGTGAATGTTTATGGTGGCGCATGTGCAATGGGCCATCCGATAGGAGCCAGTGGTGCGCGTATTATTATTACTTTAATTCACGCGATGATACGCAGAGGTGCGCGCAAAGGAATTGCCGCAGTGTGTATCGGTGGGGGAGAAGCGATGGCGGTGGCGATTGAAAGAGTGCCAGAGAATATAAACGAACGCAATAATGGAGAAATTTAGATGGGTGTTATTACGTCTACTATTGATAAACACTCGGAAACGTATCTGAAAAATACCGATCAGATGCAGGTGCTAGTGAATCAGCTCCAGGCGAAACTGCAAATTGTGGAGCAGGGTGGCACGTATAAGGCGCGGGAAAAACATCAGCAAAAGGGCAAGCTGCTGGTCAGAGAGCGCATTAAATATCTGCTCGATTCGGGAAGTTTTTTTATGGAACTCTCTGCACTGGCCGCCGATGGCGTTTATGACTGTGATTTATCATCGGCGGGTATGGTGACCGGTATAGGTGAGATACATGGCAAAAAAGTAATGATTATTGCTAATGATGCAACGGTTAAAGGCGGCACCTATTTTCCATTAACGGTAAAAAAACACCTGCGTGCTCAGCAGGTTGCCGATGAAAACCACCTGCCCTGTATTCATCTGGTGGATTCGGGCGGGGCGTTTTTGCCGATGCAGGATGAAGTGTTTCCTGACCATGATAGTTTTGGGCGCATTTTTTATAATCAGGCCCGCATGGCCGCAAAGGGCCTTTCGCAAATTGCAGTAGTGATGGGCCCCTGTGTTGCCGGAGGAGCTTATGTTGCAGCAATGAGTGATGAAACCATTATTGTTAAGGGCCAGGGAACCATATATCTGGGTGGGCCAGAGCTGGTTTATGCGGCAACGGGTGAAGCCATTGATTCAGAAACACTGGGTGGGGGGGACATGCATTGCAAAATTTCAGGGGTTGCAGATCATCTGGTCGAAAATGACTCTGAAGCCATTGCACGTTGTCGGCAGATCATGACTTATTGTGATGGAAAAGTAGAACAACAGAACACGATCATTGAATATGAACCTCCTCTTTATGATAGCTATGAGCTATACGGGATTGCCAGTACGGATTTAAGGCAGCCGGTTAATGCGCATGAGATTATTGCCCGGCTGGTGGATGCATCGGATTTTCATGAATTTAAGGCTTTATACGGCCAGACTCTGGTGTGTGGTTTTGCAAAAATTCATGGCTTTAAAGTGGGTATTGTTGCGAACCAGGGTATATTATTTTCCGAGTCGGCTTTAAAGGGCACACATTTTATTAATTTGTGTAATCAGCGCAAGATCCCCCTGGTTTTTTTGCAGAACATTGCCGGGTTTATGGTGGGTAAACATTATGAGCAACAGGGCATTGCAAAAGATGGCGCGAAAATGGTCACTGCGGTTTCTACTGTGCAGGTGCCAAAGTTTACGGTTATTACCGGGGGCAGTTTTGGTGCCGGAAATTATGCGATGTGTGGCAGGGCCTATGGCGCAAGATTTTTATGGATGTGGCCGAATGCTCGAATATCCGTGATGGGCGGTGAGGTGGCTGCAAAACTGATGTCGCAGATCCGGCGAAATAAGGCATCGGATAATGATCAGGGCGAACAGGAAAAATTGTGTGAAAAAATAAAGGCGCAGTTTGAAACCCAGAGCCAGCCCTTTTATTCAAGTGCGCGCTTATGGGATGATGCAATTATTGATCCGGTGGATACGCGGCGCTATCTGGCCGCAGGCCTGGCGCTGGCGAAGCAGAAAATAGAAAAAACACAGCATACACCTATTTACAGAATGTAGTGTTCTGAGGGGGCATATCTTATGAGCCAGATTATTTTCGATCAGAACGATAAAATATATTCGGTAACGCTCAATAGAGCGGGCTGTTCAAATGCCTTTAATGCACAGATGATTGATGAACTGCACAGGATATTCGATCAAATTAGCCAGGATAAAAATGCACGGCTGCTGGTTATTAGCGGAGCCGGTAAAGTATTTTGTGCGGGTGCAGATCTGAATGCAATGACCCGTTATGCCGAGCCTGGCGCAGAAGAAAATTTTAACAGTGCATTACAGTTAGCTCTGTTGCTGGATAAACTGAATCGGCTTGGCGTTACCACCATTGCAAAAGTAAATGGTGCAGCAATGGGCGGCGGGCTTGGCCTGCTCTGTTGTTGTGATATTGTGATTGCGGCGCATTCAGCGATTTTCTCATTAAGTGAGTTACGCCTCGGCTTATTACCGGCAACGATTCTACCTTATGTTATTAATGCCATAGGTGTCAGGCAGGCGCGGTATATGGCGTTATCCGGGAAAACATTTGATATTGAACGTGCCCTGCAACTGGGCCTGGTGCATGAAAGTGTGGTGGATTACCACCTGGATGCAGAGCTTGAACAGTGTATGGAAAAGATATTACACACGGCACCCGAAGCGTCTGTGAAATGCAAAAAACTTTTATTAACATCTCAGTGTTTAACGGAACAGGAAATAGAACAGTCGGCCAGATTGTTAGCAGAAATTCGCCAGACAGCAGAAGCGCAGGCGGGGATTATGGCTTTTTTAAAACACACAACGCCACCCTGGTGTAATGAAAATGCAAGCGTATAAAAACAGGGTAAGAGTGGTTGAAGTCGGTCCGCGAGATGGTTTGCAGGCGGTGCAAAAACAGCTGACATTACAGCAGAAAGTAGACTGGGTTAATCGTCTGTCTGCGTGTGGCTACAAAGCCATTGAAACAGGCAGCCTGGTGAACCAGAAACGGCTTCCACAGATGAGAGAAACCGATAAGTTATTTAAGGCAATCAGGAAATTTGACGACTGCCAGTATTTTGTATTAGTCGGTAACCTGAAATGGCTGAAATATGCTATTGATCTTGGCGTAAAGCATGTTTCATTGATGTGCTCTGCATCCGGCTCATTCAGTGAAAAAAATACCGGAAAAACATTAGATGAAAACATATTTGTTCTGGAACCCATGCTTAAGCTGGCGAAACAGCATAAGTTGTTTGTCAGGGTCTATCTGTCCTGTAGTTTTGACTGTCCTGATGAAGGTAGAATAAAGGCGCATGTGGTGAGCGCGATTGTTGAAAAAATATGGGCACTGGGCTGTGATGAGATCACATTATCGGATACCACCGGTAAAGCACAGGTATTACAGATTCAGCATTTAATAGAAAACTGCCTGAAATTTATGCCGGTTAAAAATCTTGCGGTGCATTTTCATAATAATCAGGCACAGGCCCTGGTTAATGCACTGGTCAGTTTGCAGATGGGCGTTACCAGTATTGATAGTGCAGTGGGCGGGCTGGGGGGCTGCCCCTTTATTTCCCATGCTGAGGGTAATCTGGCGACAGAGGATCTGCTGTATATGCTACAGGGCATGAATATAGATAGCGGTATTGACAGGGAAAAAACATTAAAAACCAGGCAGTATATTTTTCAGTTACTGGGTGGGGTCGTTGATTCTTAAAAATTAGTCAGGAGAATACAGATATGAAATTTTCTCAGGTAAAAGCAATTGTTACGGGGGCGGCATCGGGGCTGGGTCTGGCGGTTGTACAAAGAATAGTTGCGGCAGGTGGAAAAGCGGTTATTTTTGATGCAGATATTGAAACTGCTGAAAGCTGTGCTTTTTCTTCAGGTGGTGATGTTGTCGCGTTACAGGTCGATGTATGTGATGAAAGCAGTGTAGCGGCTGCGCTCAGGGAGGCGATAGATTATCTGGGTTCAGTTAATTTATTAGTGAATTGCGCAGGTATATTAAAAAGTGCAAAAGTGGTTAGCGCAAGCCGAGTTATGCCACTGGATGATTTTCAACGCCAGATATCAGTGAATTTGACGGGAACATTTATTGTACTAAAAGCGGTAGCTGAAATAATGCGTGATAATATGGCGGGTGCGGATGAAGAAAGAGGCGTGATTATTAACACCTCATCTATTGCTGCCTTTGAAGGGCAGACAGGTCAGGTGGCATACAGTGCAAGCAAGGGGGCAATTGCCAGTATGACATTGCCGCTTGCAAGGGAGCTGGCCGATTATAATATTCGGGTGATGTGCATTGCCCCTGGCGTATTCGATACGCATATGATGGGGGAGGTTCCCGATGAAATAAAAAACGCCATTATTAAACAGAGCCTGTTTCCACCCCGCATGGGAAATGCGGCTGAATTTGCACAGCTGGTTGAGCAGATTGTAGAAAATTCGATGCTTAATGCGAGTGTGATACGACTGGACGGAGGGCTGAGAATGCCAGCGCACTAATGATGACTCAAGCCTTATGGACACCTTCGGAGTACGCTGTTAAGCATTCAAATATGCATTTTTTTATGCAGTTTGTAGAAAAAAATCACGCCCGAAAACTGTCTGATTATAATGCCCTGTATCGTTGGTCTATTGAGTGCAGAGAAGATTTCTGGCAGGCTATTCAGGATTTTTTTGAAATCAGGCGTTCCTCAGAAAGCAACCGGGTATTACAACCCGTTGATTGCATGTTTCGGGCGAACTGGTTTGAAGGCGAAAAACTGAATTATGCCGAGAACCTGCTGAAATTTCGTGATGAGCATATTGCACTGGCATTTTATAATGAGCGGGGGTATTCAGAAAGCCTTGATTACAGTGCATTATATAAACAGGTTGCTTCGCTTTCAGCGGCATTAAAAGCCGCAGGCATTAGCAAAGGTGATCGTGTTGCAGCGGTTATGCCGAATATTATACCGACTGTGGTGGCAATGCTGGCCACTGCTGCCATAGGTGCAATCTGGTCATGCTGTTCTCCTGAGTCGGGTTTGCAGGCCATGCTGGATCGGTTTCAGCAAATAGAGCCCGGACTGTTGATATTTTCCGATGGGTATTACTATAAAGGTAAAGCGTATTTTCGTCAGGACATTATAGTGCAGCTAATGGCACAACTGCCCTCATTACAGTTAAAAATATTAGTGCCGTATTTAAAGACAGATGATGCGTATAGTGATATGCCAGAGAATGGTGTCGTGTTATATAACGATTTCAAAAGAACTGAAAGTTCAGATATAAGTTTTGAACAAACGGCGTTTTCACATCCTCTGTATATTTTATATTCCTCCGGTACAACAGGTGTGCCAAAATGCATTGTGCATGGGGTGGGGGGCACATTACTGCAACATTTAAAAGAGCTTGGTTTGCATACTGATATAAAACGCTCGGATAAACTGTTTTTTTACACTTCAACCGGCTGGATGATGTGGAACTGGCTGGTCAGTGGCCTGAGCCAGGGGGCCACCCTGGTGTTATATGATGGCAGCCCCTTTTATCCTGAAACAGATTCGCTGATAAAGCTGGTGGATAAGCAAAAGGTGACGGTTTTTGGTTGCGGGGCAAAGTACATTAGCACGCTGCAAAAACAGCGGGTGAAGGTAGAGGGTGGGCTGACGGATTTGCGTCTGATTCTGTCCACCGGTTCGCCCTTACTGGCGGAAGCATTTGATTATGTATATCAGTCCATAAAATCCGATGTGCAATTAAGTTCAATTTCAGGGGGCACGGATATTATTTCCTGTTTTGCACTGGGCAATCCATTAACGCCGGTTTATCGGGGTGAGCTACAACGCCCCGGTCTGGGGATGGCGGTTGAGGTGTGGAATGAAAAAGGTGAGGCTGTTATTCAGCAAAAAGGCGAGCTGGTCTGTACTCGAGCCTTTCCTTCTATGCCGATTTGTTTCTGGAATGACCCGCAGCATAAAAAATACCATAAAGCCTATTTTGAAAAATACGCAGGTGTATGGGCGCAGGGAGATTATGCGGAAATAACCGAATATCAGGGGCTGATTATTTATGGCCGATCGGATACCACTTTAAACCCGGCGGGTATTCGAATCGGTACAGCAGAAATATATCGTCAACTGGAAAGCATAGCTGAAATTATTGATAGTGTGGTGGTTGGACAGAACTGGCAGGGAGATCAGCGCATTATTCTGTTTGTGCAGTTGCCGACAGAAAAAAAACTGGATGAGAGTTTAATACAACGCATTAAACAACAGATTAAAAACAATACATCAATTCATCATGTACCTGCAAAAATACTTCAGGTCAGCGATATTCCCAGAACCGGTAGCGGGAAAACATCAGAGCAGGCAGTAAACTGTGCCATTCATAATAAACCCGTGAAAAATTTATCGGCACTGGCTAATCCACAGTCTATTGCGCAATTTATGCAAGTTAAGGAGTTATTATGACAGACAGTAAACACAACCCTGAACACAACCCTGAACACAACCCTGAGCTCAATCAGGGGCTGGCGGGCCTGGTTGTTGGTGAAACAGCAATCAGTACGGTTGGTAAAGAAGGTGTGGGTCTGAGTTATCGAGGGTATTTAATTGATGATCTTGCAAAATATTCAACTTTTGAAGAAACCAGCTATTTATTAATTTATGGTTATTTGCCGGATACTCAACAACTGGAAAATTATAAATTGCGCCTTAAGCAGAAACGCAGCCTGCCGGATGAAATGAAAAAACTCCTGAAAACATTGCCTGCGCAATCTCATCCAATGGATGTTCTGCGCACCGGCGTTTCCGCGTTGGGCTGTCTGGAGCCTGAAACCGATAAGAATGATTTGTATACCATTGCCGAGCGTTTACTCGCCGTTTCCCCCGTCATACTGTTATACTGGTATCAGTATCATCAGCAAAAAACACTCGATTTACAGATTGAAGCGGATTCAGTTGCACAGTTATTCCTGCATTTACTGTTGCAAACCGAGCCTGAAAAATCAATGGTGAATGCACTGGATCAGTCGCTGATTCTCTATGCCGAGCATGAGTTTAATGCTTCGACATTTGCAGCCAGAGTGGCGGCTTCAACCCTGACCGATTTTTACTCATCCATTACTGCCGCCATTGGTACATTGCGCGGCCCCCTGCATGGTGGGGCGAATGAGGCGACAATGGGGCTGTTGCAGCGTTTTGATAATGTGGCACAGGCAGAAAAAGGAATCGAACAGGCACTGGCTGATAAAGAGAAAATTATGGGTTTTGGGCATCGGGTGTACAAAACGTCTGACCCGCGCTCAGATATTATTAAACGCACTGCAATTGCGTTGGGGGAGCAGGTAAGCGATCGGCGTTATATTGAGCTATCGCAGGCGATTGAAGACATCATGTGGCGCAGAAAAAAGCTCTTTCCTAATCTCGATTTTTACAGTGCAACGGCTTACTATTTTATGGACATACCGGTGAATTTATATACGCCGTTATTTGTCTGTTCGAGAATCGCGGGCTGGTCGGCACATATTATTGAGCAACGTGGCGATAATCGGCTGATTCGCCCGGATGCACAATATATGGGGCCAGACATCAGGGAATATGTGCCGCTATGTTCGCGTGTTGTTCCTGGTAGTGTATGCCATTAAAAGTATGTTGCCTGTTAGATCGGCTCTTCAGGTCAGTTCTTCAGGCCAGAGCGACTGAAATAACTGACAGGAATAAGGTGTGAGTATTTTTTTAAATAAACAATTCCCGGAGTTCAATCCGGAAATTGTTCAAAGCTATTCCCTGTCTTACTGTCTCCGATTACCTGCTTCAGCTTCAGCTTCAGCTTCAGCGCTAGTTGAGCTTATCGTACGGGCATTAACATCCTGTAATGGTCTGAAGTTATTACCCATAATGTCTCTGAATGCAGTGCGTTGTTGCTGAGTTAATATCGCTCTGTTTTTCAACACAATCCAGGTTACATTTTCAGTACAGCCGGGGGTAGTTAAAGAACCGTCGTAGGTGTAATAAGCGCCAGTATTGGTGAGGCCTGTTCCGAGATTTATAATTGTAGTTGCTGTGGATGTATTACCTTCTTTTGGAGGTAATCCTGCATTAATCAGGCTCTGGAGTAAGCTGTTTGATGTCCTGCCAATATCATACATCATACTCACTACCACATGGTCTCCACTAACAGGCTCTGTAAATACAGCATGAAGCTCCATGTCTCCACGTGATGATGCTACGACATGCTCTGAAAAGGTGTGAAAATGGAACTGCTCAAGCTCATACTCTACCCCGTTGAAAAATATGTTGCTGCCCGTTCCTTCATATACCTGTTCAATGGTATGGCCATTGTTTAGCAGATTTATACTGGTATCCGCAATATTCAGATTAAGTCGTGTGAGTTGTGGGTTAACCACCGGGTTGACAATGTCAATGGGTGATTGTCTTTGTGATGTATCGGCATTGCACGTTCCGCCCCAGTAAGATGGCCCGTTGTCACCGGTATAAGCGAAGGGTGTGGTGGCACTGGCATAGCTTGTAAAGCCAAGCCCCGTGACTAATGCAAGGGAGGGGAGTAATTTTATTATCAAGTTATTTTTTATTTTCATTATTAATATTTCTCGGTTATGTTTAATTTATTTAAAAATGCATTGATTTAATATCACAGCATAATGGATAACAGCTAATCGTTTATTAAAATAATAATTCCATGGAACAAGTGGGTTAATCATTCCCTGTTACGACAGGCTGATGAAATGGTAGGGTATTTTAATCATGTAGGTCAACGGACGATGAGTATAAAACCAGAGTTCATAGCAAAATTTAATTTAAGTTGTTTTGCTTCTGCAAACTGTGCATTAATTCATGTTTTAAGATGGATGTTTTAGGTAGTTTTTTTAAATTATGGGGTTTTTATACGGGTATTTATTTATATGTATATGGTTAAAACCAAATCAGGGTACGTATTATCTTTGTGAAAGTATGTTGTTACAAACGGTCTTAAGTGAAATTTAATGTGATAATTATTAGAAATCAACGGGTAATTCCGTACAGGTGAACGTGTGTTTAGAAAAAATAATCAGAAATATTAAAATATATTCTTTGCTAGAGGATGCTTAATCATGATTTAATCCGTATCTTAACTACAGGTTAAAAATCACTTTTTTACGCAATTACTGTCTCGTGTGAATAGAATGCTGTGTAATTGTTTTTTTCCAGATATGTCTGATATAACTGATTCATCTACTTTTATAATGCAATTTTCATTCAGGAGCCTAAAATACACTTCTTAGTGCCTGTCTTTATCTGGTTTGAAAGAGACGAGGCTGTTACAGGTGTTAACATAGCCTGTTTTTTATATTTTAATCCGGCTTGATAAATTTCCTTTATAGGCGGCTGGTTGATTCCTTTTATTTATCAGAAAGTTATACTCGTATTTAAAAGAAAGGACTTTATCAGCAGGGATAAAAATTTTATGCTTCGATTTGACCTGTGGTCTTCTTTGTTCTACTAATTTGCTCTCTACGGCTAGCGTCCTACAGTGGCTAATAATATATATCAGGACGTTCCGGGGATAAATTCGAAAAAGGTACGCTGGCAGTAGGTCCGATAGTGGGTTCAGTATAATGCGCCGTGCTACAGAATATTGTTATGCCGAGCAGCAGTAGAGTGAATGGCTTATTATTTTTTGAAAGTCTGCATTGGTTGTCAATTTAGCTCATCCGTTGGTAGATGGTACAGCTGAGTATGCGGTGAGGGGTTTGAGTATATACAGATTACGTAATATTAACCATTTTTACTTTGCTATAATCCTGAAGGTGAACTTGCGGGTGTTTAACCGATTTTTCCATGATAATAATTTAATACAAGGTATTCTACTATGATAATGACAAAAATTGAAAACTGGATGGTGGATGATATGACGGGAAAGCAGGTTCGTTACCTCAGTCCCGTACTTGCTAACAGCCCTACACCAGAGATTACTGAGCTATATACGCAGGTGCGCAAAGAGTTTCAACTGGTTCCACCGTTAACACTGTTTTCGCCATCCGCAGAGTTGTTTGATGGGGTATGGAGAGTGCTGCGCGAATCACTCATTATTGATGGTAGTGTGCAGCGTTCAACGCTTGAAGCTGTTTCAGCGGCTGTCTCCAGTATTAATGCCTGCCCCTATTGTGTGGATGCGCATTCCGGTATGCTGCATGCAACTTCCAGGCATGATGTGGTTGATTCGATATATGCAAATGATATGTCATTAATTCAGGACGATAGTACACGGAACATTGTGCAGTGGGCGCTGGCAACTAAAACGCCGGGGGCAGCGATTTTAAAATATCCGCCTTTTACGCCGGAGCAGGCGCCGGAAATTATTGGCACAGCCATGGTTTTTCATTTTATTAATAGAATGGTGAGTGTTTTTCTGAGTGCATCGCCCATGCCGGTTGCGTTTGAGTCGATGACGCTCAGAAAAATGGCGGTGCGTATTTTTGGTGCGACGATGGCAAAAAAAATAGTGAACAGGGAAGCGACAGAAAAGCCGCTGGGAGACAACGCGTCCCCTGGACAGGTACCGCAGGATTTTAAATGGGCTGTCCCCTGTGAGCGTATTGCACTTGCATTTACACATTTTTTCGAGTTGATGGTGCAACAGGAAGCACAATACATACCTGCTGAGGTCGGGAGAATGGTGAAAGAGCGGGTTGATCTCTGGCAGGGTGAGGATATGCCACTGGGGAATGACTGGGTGAATAAACTAACAGATGATTTAAACGGTGCTGATAAACAGATTGCCAGGCTGGCATTGTTGGCAGCACTCGCGCCCTACAGGGTAGATGATACAGTTGTGAGTGAGTTTCAGGCAGAGTGCCCGGGAGATAACGCGTTATTAGCGGTTACGGCCTGGGCGAGTTTTATCGCGGTAAGAAAAGTGGGCAGCTGGATGTGGCAACCATAACACGGGGCTCAATTGTGGGGGCAGGAAAAGGTGCCCGGGCGTATTGAAAATAATTAATGCGCTCAGGCACTGATCTCATTATCCGGGATGACTCAGCTAGCCGAGTTGTTGAAAACTATACGTTAATGGCTCATTCCAGTCGAGCATGTTCCATGGGCTGGAGGCATTACCCGTTAAGCGGCGGATGATATCCATTTCGCTGACTGCTCTGTCCTCAGTGGCAATTGCTCGCCAGTACATTCTACCCGTCATATAGCTGACTCCAAAGCTATACCAGTCTGCATATGACTGTTGAACAAGTGGTGCAATTTTAAAAATAAATGCCCAGCACTCTTCTTCGCTAATATAGTTTAGACTCGCACCCCAGCGGCACAATGAAACATAGCGGCCATAGTCCCATGCGCCAATGCCGCCTTCATTCAATGTGTGACGATAATTTTTGACCAGCCGCAGTTTACTCTGCTGATCTTTATCATGATCGAAATTTGCAATATAGGCATCCATACCCGCTTCAGACAGTGAATCCAGGTGATGCTGCATTGCCATGTATCCTGTGTTATGGCCATCTTTTTCCAGCCAGTTGAGCATATCAAGCAATTCTTCTCGTGATTCAATGCCCCAGTCGCGTTCGAGTACATGGCGCAGCTCTTCTATATCTGTTTCTGAGGTGCCGTGGTGGTGTAGAATGTCATGACGACAAAAATTCATTTCTGATAAAAGTGTGCTGATTGCCAGCCCCCATAACTGAGTGGGAGACAGGTTGTCAGGATTGTATTGATCTGTGTTGTCCATTTTATGATTCCAGTTATTCGTTATCGCTATGGGTGTTTGCAGTTTGTTCAGATTTCAGTTTCTCAATTCTTTCCTGCCAGTAGGCTGCGTGGGATGGCTCACCGTTGTTGCTGGTATAAGTTTCGATAGCGGATATGGCTTTTTCTACATCGCCGGTCTGGCATGCTGCTCGGGCAAGTTCAAGGCAGGGCTCCGTTAAGCTGGTGTTAAAAGACATTGCGGATTCAAAGCAGGGAATGGCCTGCTCATACTGACTGGTTCTATTTAAACAAAGCCCTTTTCTGTGCCAGCCCCAGGCATAGTCTGGCTGGTTGTCGAGCACAATATCCAGGTCGCTAATGGCCGGCTCGTGCTTATTCAGGTTAATGAGTATTAATGCGCGTGTTGAGTAATAAACCCAGTGGGAGGCATCAAGATTAATGGCTTTGTCTGAGCTTATCAGCGCATTTTCGTAGTCTGAAAGGTAGCGTTGGGTTTCAGATAGCAGGTGATAAAGGTGGGCATTGTCCGAGCTGAGACTCATCGCAATATTAATTTTTTCAAGTGCATCATGATACTGATCGTTGTCTATGTGCAAAGAGGCCAGTTTAACAAGTGCATCATAACCATTACTGTTTTCAGCCTCGGCAATAATGAGCGCATTAGCATAAGCGCGTTGAGCGAGTGCTTTGTTATTTAAGCCAGAGTAGGCGTGGCCTGAGATGAGATTAAGGTCATATGATATTGCATTAAAAAGTGAATTTTCAGGGTCAGCTAAAAGCTCGCTAATGGAAGAAACGAGATGTGTATTAATTCTCTGCTCGTGAATGTGTTGTTCGACAAAATCAATGCATTCATCAAAGGCACCGATTTCCAGGTAAGCTTCAGCGAGTTGCAGTATGTGTGCTTCGTTTTTATTGTCCAGTTCCAGGGCATCAAGTGATTGTTGAATCAGTATCTGGTTGATTCTCATTATCTGGATGCGTGCTTCAATATCGAAGGGAAGGGCTTCGATGGCCTGCTCGTATAAGCTTTTTGCGGCCAGTATATTACCTGTTTTAAAATAACAGGTGGCAAGGCCGCGCAGTGCAATGGCATGATTGTCATTAATTTTCAGAGCGCCTCTAAATGCGTTTGCAACCTCGCTATATTTTTTCTGCCCGAAGAGTATTTTTGCCTGATGTAAATACGCATCAATGTTCTGTGGGTTTTCGTTTATGGACTTATCGCAAAGTGTAAGGGCATCATCTGTGCGTTTATTTTCAAGGCTTAAGTTAATTAGCAGACGGTTTAATTCAGGGTCTCTTATTTGCTGGAAATTCATTTCCTCAAGCAATGCGAGTGCTTTGTCCTGTTCGTTATTGTAGACAAGGTAGTCGAGGTAGTTGCGTTGTGAAAAATACTGCTCAATTGCATTGATGTCCATTTCCTGAGGGAATTTAATGTTCTCGTAAGACAAACCCCATGCGGCCTGTTCTATGATTCCGAGTGTTTTTTCAACATGTTGTTCATCGAAATTCCTGGCTAAAATTTCATGATTTTCGTGCCAGTAAAAATGCTGTTTCATCAGCGAGTAGATATGAGCTGGCACAAAAGGGTGCCGGGAGATAAAGTCGAACAACCAGAAAAACATGTGCTGTTTAACTTCCAGGTTCCAGAGGCTGTCGTCATCAAACACTGCTTTCCATGCCTGGGTGTCAGCGCGTTTTTCAAAGTCTGCATACACGGCTACCAGTTTGTCCATCAGTGCCTTCGCAACGTCTTCGGCATTTATACTGAGCTCATCATCAGGTGTGTTATCTGATGGTGACTGTTCGGCATCATTGTCATTGTCATCAGGGATAATGCTGTCAGTTGGCTCTTCAGTGTTGTTGGTCTGAGCATTCTGTGATAAATATCTGGACTGTTCCAGTGCTTCCTCGTAAGCCTGGCGCAATTTTTTAAAGCCTTCAGCATCATCTTCGGGGTGGTATTGTTTGAGCTTTCTGGCATAGCTGCGTTTAATGGCACGTGTGTCAACCGTGGGTGTGAGTTCTAAAAAGTTCCAGCAGGTCATGTTATATCCTTAGTGTTTCCAGCAGATCTAGCTGCTCGTTTAGCTGTTTTCTATGTGCCATGATTTCATCTGTGTTCTGTTCATTTATAATCGTCTCAAACTGGGAGAGCAGCCGACTGATAGTTGATCTGCTATCGCCCAGCGTCTGTTCATAAAGTCTCTCGCCTCTGGCAATCGCCATTCTGTTTTCAAGCTGGTCTCTGGGGTGAGTTTTTAGTACTTCCAGTTCCTTAAAGCGTTTTTTTATTTCTTCTTTTGATAGCGAGCAATTGTCATTGTCGATGACAAGAACGTTTACCTCGCCATTTTCAAGTGTTGTTGTCTGCACTTCGAGAATGCCATTAATGTCATAGGTGAAACGTACTTTTACACCCTGTTGGCCAGCCTGTCCCGGTGGGATGTCAACACTAAATTCCCCCAGTTTAATGTTGTTTTTTGTGAGCCTGCTCTCGCCCTGAAAAATGCTGATGAGCAGTGCTTGCTGGTCGTCATGGCAAGAATAAAAACACTCCTCCCTGCTAACGGGAATCACTGTATTGCGTTCAATGATGGGGGAGAATCGTCCCGCCTGTCCAGAATGAAACCTCGAATTTTCTCGGCTGTGTTGAACCGTTTCTATACCCAGAGTATAGGGGCAGACATCAGTCAGAATGATTTCTTTTAAGGCATGGTGGCGTGATTTAAGCCCTGCCTGAATGGCGGCTCCCATGGCGACGACTTCATCGGGATTCTGGTGACTTGTGGGGAGGCGGGAAAACATTTTTGCGCTCAGGCTGCGAATTAGCGGCATACGGGTGGCTCCACCCACAAGAATAACCGCGTCTAACTCTCCAGGGCTAATGGCGGCATCGTTAAGTGCGCGTTCAATGGGCTGGCGTATGCGGTGTATCAGTTCGGAGGATATATCTTCAAACTGGTTACGATTGAGCGACCAGTTATAGATGGTCTGATCAATGTCGATTGAAAAATTTGCGCTGTTCTGTGTAGTGAGCGCGCGTTTAAGCTGCTCGGCTTTGTAGCGCAGTAAGCTGAATGTTTTCAGATCAAGTTGCTGTTGTTCGAGCTGTTGGCTCTGTAGAAAAGTTTTCATGATCTGATCAACAAAATCTTCTCCGCCCAGGGCGTTGTGACCGGCGGTGGCATTCACTTCCATAATGTTGTCAAACAGGCTTAATACGGAAACATCAAATGTACCCCCACCTAAATCAAACACCAGGAAACTACTTTCGCTATCTGCCTTGTGTAGCCCATAGCTAATGGCGGCAGCGGTCGGTTCATTGATCAGGCGTTCAACCTTTAGCCCGGCTAGCTGTCCTGCGGTCTGTGTGGTTTTGCGTTGCTTATCGTTAAAATAGGCGGGTACACTAATAACGGCTTCATCGACCTTTTCATTAAGAAAGGCTTCTGCATCCTCTTTAAGCGAGCGTATTATCAATGAGGATAAGTCTTCAGGGCGGAAAGTGCGGGATCCCAGCTGAAACTTTCTGTCGGAGCCGATGTAGCGTTTGAATAATGAGGCGGTGAGCTGTGGGTGGGTAATCAGGCGTTGCTGTGCAACTGCGCCCACCAGTATATTAACGTTATTATCGTTGCCATCATCCAGGCCAACTACAGAGGGTGTGAGATTTTGCCCGTGAGCATTAGGAATAATAACGCTATCACTGCCATCCCAGAATGAGACCAGGCTATTGGTGGTGCCAAGATCAATGCCAATGATTGCGGCCATGTGGGCTCCTTGAAGGTAAATCAGGCAGCAGGATGCCCGGTGCTTTTCCGAGCTGCTTACGGTTTTCCCTTATACTGCCTTTTTTCTAACTTGTGCTGAGACTTATTATACAGAAGTCATGACCCGTTTGATTTTTTTTGCCGCAGATGTGAAAGAGTGCTCATATTACAGGACATTATATGTCTGTAATATGAGCGCAGAGCCTGCTTGTGGGAAGCTTCAGGGCGCTATGCTAAACAACAGTGAAGCTGAGCTGCTTTCGCTGTTGCCACTAAAAAGTGCATCGGTCAGGCTGGTTTCAAAATCAAAATCAAATAACTGATTAAAGTCAGGTGTGCCATTGAATCGAATGGTCTCGACCTGCAGGAAGCTCTGTGTGCCAGCTGCAAACATTGGCAGAGTATTTGCGGATACAGAAGGTATTGTCAGGTCTGTGCTGCTCCCTGGCAGGTAATGAATCCATAACGTATTTATGCCGCCAGCTGCAGGGGCTGAGCTGGATGAACTTATTACTGCAAGTACCAGATCAATAGAACCGGGGTCACTCCAGGTTGCGGTCATATTGTTTGCTGCCGCTAATGAGAGTTCCTGCCCATCAGTGGGTGAAGAGATTACCGGGATATTGATCAGATTGAAGGTGAGTGCTGTCGCAGATGAAGCGGCCAGGCTTGCAGTCTGCCCCTGGGATACAATGGAACTTGTACTGTCGCGGGATACAATGAAATTTGTACTGTTGTATGAAACACGCATGCCACCAGGTGATGTGCTGATAAAACTTGCTGAAGATGGAAAAGACACTGCGGCGCTGCCAGCAGCCGTAGCAAAGGTTTCAAAGCTAAGCTCTTCTCCAGATGCAAGCACTACCGTGTTATCAATTTCTGCAAAATCCAGATCTGTGCCTGAGGGCAGAGGTGGTAAATTGTTTACTGTGATAGATTTTGTTGTAAATTCATACTTCATCGTGATATCGGCGAAGTTCAGATTGGCATTGCTACTTGTTGCGCCATCAGTGGTGCTTATCCGAGTGGGGCGTACAGCGGCTGAATCATAAAGGGTAATGCCCGTCTCGAAATTAACCTGTCGAATGACTGCCATTACCGTATAGTTTCCGGCAATAAGACCAATACCGTTGGTAAAGTCCAGGGTGTAGCTTGCTGTCCCATTGTCTATTGAGCTGGCAGGAATAATAACAGAGGGGTTGTTAAAATCATCACAGCAATCATATGTATTCTGTTCCTTTGCGAAAACAATTAACTCGAATCCTGCTGGAACAGGCGGGATATTTGATATGGTTCCAGTTATTGCGGTGCCCTGTGCAGGGAGGGCTGTGGTTAAGCCGAGCTGAAATTGAAATATGGGCAGCCCTGTCTGACCATTAACCGGGGTAATGTCATGGAGCGTCGTGGCTAGCCTGATGGTACCCTGGATAGATGGAATATCAATCTGTCCGGTAACGGTAACCATACCGGTTATATTGTTGAATGTTGCCAGACCATTTATATCTGTGGTCTGAGTGATCGCGGTGTTGCCCTGGGAGAGGGTTACCGTGACCTGACGATCGGAATCATTTGCCGGAACCGAGTTTGCAAAAATATTGTCTACCAGGGCCAGGGATACTCTTACTGAGATAGCATTGCCGCCGCCATTTCCAGCGGCGTTCTGTAATGTAATTACTGTAACCAGACCGGTCACAATATTAAAGCTGGTTGTGGTGGCCTGGGTGTCTCCGCTAAAAGTAGTTGATGCGGTATAGGCACCGGCAGGCAGAGCGGAGAGTGTGAACGCACCATTGGCATCCGGTGTGAGAATTTCGTTAATGGTATCACCGATGATGGTAACGGGTTGAGTGGATGACAGTCCGTTCTGTAATGCAACGCCGGATAATATTCCTGTGGCGGGTATTGCAAGGTCAATAACACCAAAATCCAGGCTGGATTCATCATCTGCGGTGGGTAGACTTGCTGTTGTTGTTGCAACGGCACCGTTAAAGGCGCTTGAGGTTGCGGTAATGGAGACATTAATGGATATGCCTGATACGGGAACCTGCATACTAAAGCTACCGTCGGCAGCTGTGATTCCCTGCTGGCCGCTGCTGGTGAAAACCAGCACGCCCTGTAGCGGTACATTGCCATTCATAACAAAGCCGGTAACGGTTTCTATATAATCGGAAATAACCAGTGGGCCATTCCAGCCGCCTTTGGAAATGACATTTTTAGCTTCTATTAAGATGCCATCTGCACTTACTACACCCTGGTTGCCAGATTCGGCAGAGCGATTAACCCAGTCATTTAAATCATGGTCGAAGGAGTAGATGTCCACCAGCGTGCCGGGTGCGAGCCCCTGATCATTGGGGATGGTTAAATCCAGTGCGGGATCAAAAGTTGCGGTGGGAGGCTGGATGGTCACAAAACTGCCCGCATTCGCACCGGCAGATGCGGGTAATGCCATGGGAAGTTCAGAAAGGGGAACAGGCGTTGCAGAAACATCAACTGAACCCTGTACATCAGTACCGTCTATTTGCATTGTTACATCGAGACCGTCCGAATCGAGCAGTATCGTGCCATTTGCAGCAGAAATACCACCGGCGATGTTTCCGCTAATAGCGTCGACAGAAACCATGGCGGTGAGTGCGTTATTCAGATTCGGTAAGGTAATTACCTGGTTAAGGCTGGTGATTGCCTCTGTACCCACAGTGGCAGAAATTTTTAAAATCCCAAAGGCTGTGCCTGCATCACCGGTAGCTGTGGTGCCATCAATATCAACTACATAATTCCCTGGTAGTGTATCAGGGAGCGTGAATATACCATTTGCATCTGTTATGGCGGTCTGAGTTGTGCCTTCGAGGGTTATCGTCGCCCCAGGTAGAGAGTTTCCTGAGCTTTGCCTGATTATGCCAGTGAAAGTGCTTTTGCTGGTTACCACAGGAGGAGGGGTAGTTGTGTCTGCAGGAGGTGGTGTGCTATCTCCTCCTCCAGTGCAGGCAGAAAGAGTTAAAAATATCAGGGCCAAAAGGCCGATAAAAAAACTATGTTTAACTGGCATGACTGAATCCTTTTATGTTAGGAGGAAATGCGGCGTTAATAAATAAACAGGGACACCGTTGCAAAGGCTACTTACAGCTTAATGAGCAGTGTGCAAAGTTTACTGTATATATTTGCCATATGCACGGTTACAAAATCCGAAAATAATGTAAGGATTATGCCTGTATTTGCACCGGCTGATGTGGGAGTGCCATGGGCAGATCGGCAAGCGGTACAGGTGTTGCGGAAATATTAACTGAACCCTGTACGTTGGCTCATTAATTTAGGATTAATGATCCTTTTGAGCAGAGCATATTTTTGCTAGCACATGTGGCCTACCTGCAGGCTTTTATTGATGTAAATAAAAGAGTATCTCGCCTGAGTGCTAATATCCCATTAATTTAATACAATTTTATCCCGCTGTCGTTTAATGACGTAGATAAGCTGTACTATGCAGATGCTATGATCGCTATCTATGAATTAAATGATATCAGCGCACTGGCAGATATTTATTGCTTTTCCTACCGTAGAAGTTGTGAGCATCATAAAGTATCTGCGCAGATACTGGGCTTTGATGAACCTAAAATCATCAGTTGAACGCCTCAAAGTGTGCTTTTGATAGCTTGTTTAGCGTAGTCAAAAAGGGAGTGAATGGCCCAGTCCTTCGCGAGTTTTTTGACATAGCTAAACGTGCTCTCAGATGTGCAATTTGAGGTGTAAC